>Ga0209737_10002701_pt1 | contig 12374 bp, 9 predicted proteins | sample TergutCu122P3_FD_187284 | JGI IMG/M metagenome (GOLD analysis project Ga0209737, IMG submission 187284) | Cubitermes ugandensis P3 segment gut microbial communities from Kakamega Forest, Kenya - Cu122 P3 (SPAdes) (version 2) | ecosystem: Host-associated > Arthropoda: Insects > Digestive system >... | reverse complement strand
TACGTACAGAAATAGAAGGAAACGATTTGGTCTTCGTTTTAATCTCATCTCCGGACTATGCAATTACGATTTAGTTTCTTAGTTTCGAAAGAGGTCTAATATAATCTAATATATTTCCTGTTGCATCGTGATATAGTTCTTTAATAATTTCTTCCCCATGTTTATTTTTTGCATAAAAATATATTCCTTTTGAATCTGTTTCTGCAAATAAATCAGATAATGTATGTTTTTTTATTAATTTTTTTACAAACCCCGAAATATTTGTCGTACTTTCTAATTGTTTTTGTTTACTAATATTATAGTCTAATAAAGGTCCAGATTTACTATGTATCAATTTTAGAATTTTTTCGCCATTATCTTCTTTTAAAGATTTAAGATACTCAGCAACAACACGGTAGTCGGCATTATTAAATATATACTCTATATCACCCAACAAATCTTCTGGATGCTTTGTGTCAACTATATTTTGTGCAATGTTAACTGACAATTCATTTACAAGAGTATCGTTTGAATAGTATGAAATTGATTGATTGCATGACTTATTAATAATATCTCTTATTCTTTGTACAAAATGTTCCAATTTTTTATTTTCTTCACAAATACTTTGATAATTTTTTGATTCGTGTTGTTCACTGATATAACTCACCTTGCCATCCTCACTTTGCTCAAATCTACCATCGACGCCTTTCGCTAAAACACCAGAAAATAAAAAAGTAAACGACAAACTGAACGAACACAATTTGATAAGGGGTTTAGTTGTTCTTAAAATCAGCATTTTATAGACCTCCTAAAAATTATAATTTAAAAATCCTTGAATTATATTGAAAACTTTAACAACTAGATTCTACATACATTTTATTTATCTCGATTTTTTAGAGTTCAAACACCACTCTAATACTGCCATTGAACTATTCATTTTATTTTTTGCTTGAGTAAAAACAATACTTTTAGACCCATCGATCTCATATCATGATATTCGAATATTTTGGAACCATGTTTTTTAGCATGTTGTTGTGCCAACTGAAGCATTTCTGGATTTAAACCATACTCCGGAGGTGTAAATAAATTTTTGACGGATACGCTTGCTTGGTTCTCTTTTGACGGATATGCACCAAGCAAAAACAAAAATCAGGTGTTTTTTAGCTTTTTCAAAGTCTCCTAAAAAGCACAAAGCCCGCATTACTGCGGGTTTCTCGATTGTATCAAATCGCTGTACTGTGATGGTGGAGAGAGCGGGATTCGAACCCGCGTGAGAGTAATTCTCTCAAACTGATTTCGAGTCAGTCTCGTTATAACCACTTCGATACCTCTCCTAACAAATTGGATTTTGAAATGGCTCTTAGAAATATAAAATTGCGGCCTTAAAAAAGGCCGCAATGTATAATTATTACTATCGTAGAAAAATTTTAATTTAATCCATATGTTGAACACTCAGTCTTAACTGCTTCATCTGTAAGTATAACTTCACTTTCCCTTGATAAACTTTTTTCAAACATCTGCTTTCTAACAACATTGGAAATAACTAATTTTGCCATTGCAGGACTCATAATTTTATCGTTAACATAAAAGTTTTTCGCAATAGACTTGGCAAATTCCTCAGAATTAGCATATTTCCGATCAATTTTATATTGTGCAAAAAGTCTACTAAGCAAAATTACCATTTCGTCTAAGGTAGGGTTTTTAAAATGTATAACAACTGAAAGACGTCTTAAAAGTGCCTCATCCAAAGCACCAGGGCAGTTTGTCGTAAATATAAGGAATACGTCAGGATAGTTTTCCTTTATATGATCCATAATACCTAGCAAATTAGCCGCTAAGCTTGAGCTACCTAGTCTTTTGGCTGCATAAGCATCCAATTCATCAATAATGGCAGCAACAGGCGCCTTCTCTCTCTTATAAGCCGCTAACACCGCGAAAAAAGCTTTTGCAGCCTCAGGATCTGTAAGTACCTCTTTTGTTAGATGAACAACCTTATGATCGGTAACAGCAGCAAAAGCCCTCGCTCCAACGCTTTTACCACAGCCAGATGGACCAGCTAATAAAGTACAACCATGTACATCGTACGATAGCTTACCCTCTTTAATGGATAAGTAGAGCCTTAACATATTTTTCATTGGTTCGTACAAACCTACAAATCTGTCACCAATTGCCTTCGCCTTTTCCTCGAGATTTTGGGCGGTCAGGGGTTTACTACCATGAGCGATGGAAAGATTTCTCAGTATAGCAGCGTCATTATTATTATCTATCCTCGCTTGTTCTTCTGCCCGTTTAGCCTCATGCTTCTTTAAGATAAGATCAATTGTTCTTTCTACACTTTCCCATTTTCTACTATGCAAAGCATATAGTTTTTGAATTTTTTGCAAAATAGCTGCAATCTCTTTTAAATTTATATTTTTGGCCTTAAATTTTACATCTACCTCACGTAAGCTATCAGATATCTCATTGAACTCTTTCAGACTATTTTTAATTTTAGATATAGTATTGTTCATATCTTCATCACCCATGGATGTAGGCAGACTATTCTCACGAGTCTTAATTTCTTCTATTCTCTTAGATATATTTTCTTCCATTATTATTTTTTGGTTTGTACAACTTTCAAGGATGACAAGATCACGGCCAGTCTCAACTTCTGCAACGAACTCACTATGTATATTGTCGGCTATTTGACGTTGTTCATAAAATGCATTATCAATCACTTCTAACTGATTTGCGTGAGCCTCATGAGCATCTGGATCTAATTCCTCCAGACTTTCAGGATACGGTGTATTCTCAATTGCAGTTCGGACTGCCACAAGTTGATCTCGAGTTGAACTAATACTTTCTTGATAACTTACTCTAACTTCCTTAGGTAAACTTTGAAGCAAAGAATTAAAAGCTTTTAATAGATCAGAGATATGTTTGATATGTCCAGACTTAAGCTTTGAGAATTCATTGACTCTAGCTTTTTTAATAGCTTTAATTTCTTCCTCACGAGCTCTTTCCATTTCTTCTGCAGACCTTCTATTATTTTCACCCGCAGCTTGAGCGTTTCTCTCAGCTATAGCTTTTTCTAACTTATTTGCTTCATCGCGTACCTTGCCTTCAATGTCTTTGCATCTTAAATCTAATTGTCCGAGATATTTTAACCCATCTTTTATCATATCCTGAAATTCTCTCAAATGCGGAAGCTTAGCTGAATACTTAAATCTATCAAGCCAACTCTTCTCGGAATTCAACAAGTTTTCTTCTAATTTTCTCCTCTTACTAGACATGTCATCGATTTTTGTACCTATAACTCTAACTAGGCTTAAAACTTCATTTAAAAGTAAACCCTGACAAACAACAGAACCGTCAGAGGCTCTGGTTTCTGCAAATGTTTTAAACTTATTTTCGTAAGCAACAAGTCCATTAACTATATTTTCGGTGGCACTTGTCATAGCGTCTTCTGTCACTCTAAGCTCGTTTACATCTTCTTCTGAATAAAAACGAAAGTGACCTTTTTCGACTATTGGCATATTTGCGCAATTTAATGCTTGTTCCTTTAAATCAGCGGGCATTGCTTCAATAAAATTACCATCATTATTTACACCATAAGAAGCAAGAGAAATAGGGTCTCGTCCTCCTCTACCAGCTTTTGCAGTGTTACCTTTTGAACTCAACAACAACATACCGCATAATAACAGCGACGTTATTTTCTTGATGTTATCTTTTTTGTCTTTTTTCATAAAATCCTCCTAAATTCTAAAAATATCAAAACGAATCTAAAACTAAAAACACCGAGCTTTTCGGTGCTGTTCAATAAAATTTTGAATTAACTAAGTTTATGATAAAACAAATTTAATTCTTTTGCAAGTATTTTGATTACATGAAGAAAATTTAATAAAAATTTCCATTTATCATAATAACATGATAAAATAATTTAATCAACAAGTATTGGAGGTAGACATGAAATTTAAAAAAAAGTTTAAAATTTTATATTCACTTTTAGCCATGTTGTTGATACCTTCACCTTTTTATAGATCAGTATCTTGCGAAAATACGACTAAACATAATCTAACAATAAAAGCAGAACATAAGAAATCTTTATCTGACAAAAATATTTTGACATGTGGTTTCTTTACTGGAGCAACCATGTTACTTTTGGCTAGATATTTTTGGGGTGGTAAGAATCATGTTGGCAATGAAATTAGTTCTGATGACAAACATGAAGAAGTTAAAGATATTAGGTCTTTAAAAGCAGATTCGAATCCAAAATATCTGAATGTAAATATCCCAATTCCAAAATGGTTTAACCAATCTTGTGCTTTAGACAGTGCAATAATGCTTTTAACTGATATTATAGATCCGATGTTTAAACTTCAAGACCAATATGAAATTACAAATAATATAAATCAAAAGAAACGTTTCTGGGGTTACTCAACTGAGACGGTTGGCTGTTTGACAATAATAAATGACTTATTAAAGGATAGTAGAGAAACAGGTAAAAAAGCAGAAATACATATGAAAAAAGGGATAACTGAAGACAAAAGAGATAAAAGGTTGAATGAAATTTGTTCATGGGCTTATAAGGATGGAATGTCAGTAGGTGATGTTTTGTATATGGCTTTAGGTAACAGAGACAGTTCTATGGATGCAAATGTTTTTATAAAGATAATGAATATCATATCAAACGATTTAAACCACATAGTTCAAGTTGATTCCAAAAAACATTGCAAAGACTCAAATCTTTATTTTGATTTATTAAAATTTAAAGTAAAAAATGAAGAAAAAAATGAGGAAAATTCTGTTGAATTTGCATATAAAGAATGTTCATATTACAAGAGTTGGTGCTCATATGAGGTTGCAGAAAAACCACCCTATAAAGTAAACATAGATGGCAAAGAGTTTAACCTAGATAAGGTGGCAGTATATACTGGTGATTACCACTATCTTGTATACGTAAAATTACCTAATCAACATTTAAGTGAAGAATTGATAGAAAAAGAAAAATGGTTCATAGAACGTGATAGTTTGCATAACAAAGACTCTAGGTGTTTAACAGAAAATTTGGTTAGTTACGATGACATAAAAAAGAACTTAACAGAATACAACGCGAAAAAGCCAACTGGCCTTAAAGATAAATCATATCGTTCTATTCGTGTTGCTTTGTACAAACACACTCCAAAATTAGGAGGTGTTCATGCCGATGCTTAAAAAAAAGATTAAAATTTTTCCATCATTTTTAATAAGTTTATTTTTGACATCGCCATTTTATACAGCAATGGCTGATAACAATCCTAAACAATATAGTTTGAAATCACTTGGGAAAAAAACGAACTCTGATGGGACAATTTTAAAATTGATCTCAGGTTTAGCAGGTGTTGGCCTTTTGGCTATCGGTGGGAAAAAATTAATGGACAGAAATAGTAAAAAAGTTATAAATCAAAGTGGAAACGAATCTATTCAAAATCAAGACATTCAAAATCAATTTTCTGATGTAAAAAAACAAAATTTAAAGAAATATCTGCCAATAAACATCCCGATGCCAAAATGGACTGCTACAAAATGGGATGGAGGTGTAGGTTCTTGCGCTATAGACAGTGTATTAACAATTGGGGCAGATTTCATAAAAGTTGTACTTAATAAGCAAGCGGAATATGACAAGCTAAATAATATACCTAAAGGGAGACATTTTCGCACTTCAACAGAACTACTTCCTTGTCTTATGTTGATAGATGAGTTGTTCGAAAATAGTAAAATAACAGGACAACAGCCAGATATACATAAAATTAAATACGATCAATTAAAAAGTAAATACGATGAATCGAAAAAACATGTAGATCGAAATGGAAATAGTAAAACAATAGGACAAGTATTGACAGATATTTTAACTAAAAACCCTGAAGGAATTCCGATTTCAGATACAATGGTTTTCATAAAATTATTTTGCTATCTTTCTGACGAATTGCCAAACATACTTGAAATAATGACTAAACAATCTGACAAATGTGACGAATGCAAGAACTGTGAAAAATGTGAAAAGGATGAAAAGTGTGAAAAGCCAAAACGAGTTTTCTATTATCCAAGTATGGAAAACGTAAATGCAAATTCTGTTGATGAATTTGCATTTGAGGTTCTTTCAGGTTTAAATATAAGTGAATCTACTATTTTGGATGGCAAAAAATTTATGGCAAATGGCATGATAGTATATGATGCATGTTATGGATGTAAGCACTATTATGCATTTGTAAAAGCACCTCTTGAATCTTTAACTGAAGAATTAATAGAACAAAAAAAATGGTTCGTAAAACGTTGCGGTTTTGAAAATAAAGATTGCAGATGCTTAATTAAAAATCTTATGACCTTTGAAGATATAATTGGCGATCTTAAGAAGAGAAGAAAAAATAAACCAATATTGGAATCAAATAATTATCCCACAATACGCGTCATGTCATATAGACGTGTTATTTAAGAACATGTTCTCATAGATTTCAAAAAGCAATTTTTAGATATAATAAGAACAGTTTCTTAAACTAGAAGGTGTATATTTATGAAATTTAAAAAAAAGATTAAAATTTTTTCATCATTTCTAATAAGTTTATTTTTGACATCACCATTTTACACAGCAATGGCTAATAACAATCCTAAACAAAATAATTTGAAATCATTTGTGAAAAAAGCGAACGAAAAATATTTGCCATCTATATCTGATGGAAAAATTTTAAAATTTATCTCAAGTTTAGCAGGTGTTGGCCTTTTGGCTATCGGTGGAAAAAAGTTAATGGACAGAAATAGTAAAAAAGTTATAAATCAAAGTGGAAACGAATCTATTCAAAATCAAGACATTCAAAATCAATTTTATGATGTTAAAAAACAAAATTTGGAAAAATATCTGCCAATAAACATTCCGATGCCAAAATGGACTGCTACGAAATGGGATGGAGGTGTAGGTTCTTGCGCTATAGATAGTGTATTAACAATTGCGGCAGATTTAATAAAAGTTGTACTTAATAAGCAAGCGGAATATGACAAACTAAACAAGATGGATAAAAAGATCCATTTTCGTACTTCAGAAGAACTGCTTCCTTGTCTTATGTTGATAGATGAGTTGTTCGAAAATAGTAAAATAACAGGGAAACAGGCAGATATACATAAAATTGAATACGATCAATTAAAAAGTAAATACGATCAGTCGAAAAAACATTTAGACGAAAATGGAAAGAATAAGACAATAGGTCAAGTATTAACAGATATTTTAAAGAAAAATACTGACATTAAGATTTCAGATACACACATTTTTTCAGGGTTAATTTTTTCTCTGTCTCACGAAGTACCAAACATATTTGAAGTAAAATGGGAACAGTGTGAAAAATCAAAAATGCTTGTCTATTATCTAAATATGCAGAACGTAAATTCAGATTTTTCTGATGAATTTGCATTCAAGGTTCTTTCAGATATAAGTGAAAAGGAGTCTATTTTTTTGAATGGGAAAGAATTTATGGCAAATGGTATAGCGGTACATGAACCTGGCCACCATTTTGCATTTGTAAAGGCACCTCTTGAATCTTTAACTAAAGAATTGATAGAAAAGAAAAAATGGTTCATAAGACGTGATGGTTTTAAAAATAAAGACTGTCGATGTTTAATTAAAGATCTTGTTAGCTTTGAAGATATAACTAGTAATTATAAGGTACGTGTCATGTCATATAGACGCGTTATTTGAGGACCTGTTCTCATAGATTTAAAACACAATTTTTAGATCTATAAGGACAGGTTCTTAAACTAGGAGTTGTATATTTATGATATTTAAAAAAAAGATTAAAATTTTTCCATCATTTTTAATAAGTTTGTTTTTGACATTACCATTTTATACAGCAATGGCTAATAACAGTCCTAAACAACATAATTTAAAATCACTTGGGAAAAAAACGAACTCTGATGGGACAATTTTAAAATTGATCTCAGGTTTAGCAGGTGTTGGCCTTTTGGCTATCGGTGGGAAAAAGTTAATGGACAGAAATAGTAAAAAAATTATCAATCAAAGTGGAAACGAATGTATTCAAAATCAAGACATTCAAAATCAATTTTCTTATGTTAAAAAACAAAATTTAGAAGAATATCTGCCAATAAACATCCCGATGCCAAAATGGTATGTGCCGTATGTTCCTAGTTATGTGCATAGTGAAAATGGTAAAATTGAATTTGATGGTGATATAGGTTCCTGTAGTTTAGATAGTATTTTAACAATGCTCATGGAGATTATGGACATACTGATTGGTAATTTAAGTAAAGATATGGAAATGAATCCAAATACTCCAATTGTTAATTGTTTAATCGGTATACATAGATTATTAAAAATCAGCGAAGAAACAGGAAAAAAAGCGAATATATATACCACTAGCGAAAATGGAGAATGTAAATGTAAAGATAGGAGAGTAGTATGTGACAATGAAAGAAATTCGTTTGGAAATAAATTAAAAAAAGCTTTAGGCAATGGATGGAACTGGGGAACACATGGTTTTAACAGTCTTTACGAAAAATTGCTAGAAGAGTTTAAATTAATTGATGAAAAGTATAAAAAATATGACTTAACCGGTATGTCACAGATTTTTGAGAACTCTTGTTTACAAAGGGTTGATATTAAAAATTTGGAATCTAAGGAATTTATAGTTCTACCTATAATTTCTTCTTTTGATTTTCCACCTGATGAGTTGTCATATGAAAAAGATGGGATATATTATGTGTATCGTTTACATAGTGTCATGATTCGCCAAGCTGATCATTACTTTGTGCTTATAGAAACACCTGAGGAATACTTAAGTAAAGAACTTATAAAGGAAGGAAAACGTTTTATCAGACGTGATAGTCTTGGGGACAAAGACTCTAGGTGTTTAATAAAAAACTTAAAGAGTCATAGTCAATTAGTTGATGACTATAGAAACTGTGGTAAAGCATTAAGGTTGTACAAGCGTATCGTAAGACCTTAAAAAATTATTAGGACCTGTTCCAATAGATTTCAAATTAAATATGTAGTAACAGGTTTTTAATGAGGTGTAAATTATATGCAATTTTTTGGTAAAAGAATGAAGATGATGTCTTCGTTTTTGTTTAGCTTACTGCTAACATCACCATTTTCTGCATTAATGGCTAATAATAGTCCTAAACAAGATCATTATTTGAAAAAAAAATGGAACGAAAAATATTCTTTTTCTGATGGAACAATTTTAAAATTGATCTCAGGTTTAGCATGTATTGGCTTTTTGTCTATTGGTGGCAAAAAATTAATTGACAGAAATGGTAAAAAAATCATCAATCAAAGTGGAAACGAATCCATTGGTATTAAAAAACAAAATTTAGAAGAATATCTGCCAATAAACATTCCATTACCAAAATGGGCTGACGAATCATGCGCAATAGACAGTGTTTTAACTTTGGGTTTTGAGATTATAGAAATGATAATTAATACTCTAGACGAAAAAGCAATGGAAAATCTTGGTGAAGATACCGAATTAATCAGTCTTCTGGTGTCAGCATACGAACTACTTAAAGATAGTAAAAAGACGGGTGAAAAAGCCAAAATAAATAATGTAAAATGTAAGTATTTAAAAAAATATTCATCAATTGGAATTGGATTAAGACAATTTATTATAAATTTAGAAGTAAAAAGAGTAAATGAATATCTCGAAAAGAAGCCAGATTCTAAAATAAAGCCAGATCTTCTCGTATGGAGAAAAGGTAATACGATTTTCTTTGATTTGTTTTGTAATATTTTACCAAAAGAACTTGAAGCATTAGAAAATAAGATAAAGAAAAAAGATCCACAATACAAATTGAAAAAATTCGAAGTAGAATGGGAAGATGAGTATTGTTTGCTTAGTATAGAAAATTGCGACAACCACAAGTTTTTATTTCTTAATTATTACCCAAGTGCAAATTTGAATCAGGGATTTCCTGCGGAAGAACTAAATGTAATAGGTAAAAATTTTTCATTACATGGTATGTTAATTATTGGAAATGGACATTTTAGGAATATGATGGCTGTACCTTACGAATATTTGCCGGAAGAATCAAGAAAAGAAGGAAAACGGTTTATTGAACGTGACGGTATTTTTAGCAAAAACTCGAAGTGTTTAGTAAAAAATTTGATAAGTTATGACTATCTAAAAACCACCTGGAGAGAACACAAAATACATCTTAATCCTACAAAGGCTACTTGCGTAAGCAAATATTTTTATCCACCTTTACTTTTATATAAACGTACTTCGAAATAAAATAATATTTTATGCGATCGATCTTTTGTTGTATCATTATAGTTTTAATCTTTGATAAAAATAGTACATAAATACTAGAAAAATAGCCGGAACAGAATAAATTATAAGTAAATTTTTACTAAAGAATAATATAAAAAAAGCTATACATGAGGCAAAGCCTGCAAGCAAAGCATAAGGTATCTGGCTATATATATGATCTAGATGTTTACATCCAGCGCCAGTGGAAACAAGTATTCCTATGCTCGCAACAGGAGAACAGTTTACTCCCAATACAGAACCAGATAATACAGCTGCAATTGTTCCAACTGTCAAATCATAATCGATTCCCGAACAAACAGATACTACAATTGGGATTAAAATTCCAAATGTGCCCCAAGATGAACCTATAGAAAATGATAATAGCGAAGAAAAAATAAAAATAATTAATGGTAGAATTTTTTCAGAAAAATTTGAAGAAAAAATTATATTTTTTATATAGCTACCAACCATAAGGTATTTTTGACAGACAGAAGTCATACTCCAAGCTAAAACAAGCATTATTATTGCTGGCAACATCGATTTGGTACCTTCAGAAATCGATTCCATAAATTTTTCAAAATTTAAGGTTTTTGGTACAAAAAGTATAAAAGAAGCTATTATTGCTGAAAATGATCCGAAAGTTATAGCTAAAGACGCATCAGCCTCACCTAAAATCTCAATAAAATGCCGATTATTTTTTGAAAAAAATCCTCCAGTTTCAAGAATCATAAAGACTGACGCCAATATTAATACAAATATAGGAATAACTAGATCTGAAATTTTTCCATCAATTTTTTCAGTCTCAATCAACTGTTTTTCTTTTACTGCGGACATATCACTGTTATTTTTAGCTTCCTGCTGAAATTTTTCCATTAGACCAAAGTCCTTAGCTACTAATAAAGACAAAATTACCGTAAAAATTGCAAAGATAGGATAAAAATTAAAAATTATCGTATTTAAAAAAACCTTCATTCCTGGTAGACCAGAACCACTTATGCAGGCAACAATTGTCGCGGCCCAACTTGAAATTGGCATTATCAAACACACTGGTGATGCCATTGTGTCTAAAATATATGCGAATTTTGCACGAGAAACCTTGTTTTTATCCATAATTGGTCTCATAATGGAACCAACAGTTAAGCAGCTAAAAAAATCATCTATTGAAAAAAGAAGGGCAAGTATAACACTTGAAAACTGAGCTAATCTGGCTGATTTGATTTTTTTTTCAGCCCATTTTGTATATCCTGAGGCTCCTCCAGAATTTATCATAATTTGAGAAAGAGCCCCCAACAAAGAGATAAAAATTATTACAAGAACATTGGATGATATACTATGTTCCAAGACATTGAATATAAGCTTGAATGCAACAATTAGATTTGCTTTCAAAAAAAAAGAATATATTAACGTGCCTGTGAAAATTCCCAAAAACAGGGAAGATATAATATTTTTTGTAAATAGGGCAAAAGCAATAGAAACAAGAGGTGGTAAAACTGACCAAGGACCTGCATAAATTGGATCGCTCAATTTTATTTATCCTTTCAACTTAAAATACTGAGTTTTTAAGCATCAAATTGTAAAATTTTAGTTTAAAAATGTCAAATAGTGGCTAAAATTATAGTGTACCAAAGGGAATTGCCGAGCGGCAAGTTCCAATATTTTGAAAAGTTTTACAACTTTTACCTCGAATTAAAAAATTGTTAGATGAAGATGATCCAATAATTTTTGCTTTTACTAGGCAATATGGCAAAGGACTAACTGCTAATAGATCAGGACATTGGCGCTATAGAATTGGCGACTGTCGAGTGATTGTTAACATACAAGATGACCGATTAATTGTTTTATCTTTGGAAGCAGGACACAGACGAGAAATTTATTAAACCCAGTCTTAATCGACTTGGTTTCTTTACTTAGATTCTTCTTTGTTAATGTTAAAGAACTTTTTAGTTTGCGTAATCTTAAATAAAACAGTATACTTAGTGATATCGAGTAATATTGATTACTGTATTTGGTGGTTCATATGAAAAAAACAATTTTTAGAGAAAAATTATTTCAAAAAATTTCTTGTTTAATTTTATGTGTGGTTTTTGTTGGAACATCTGCCCAAAATTCTAAATCTTTTAAAGAAAA
>Ga0209737_10002700_pt1 | contig 12375 bp, 12 predicted proteins | sample TergutCu122P3_FD_187284 | JGI IMG/M metagenome (GOLD analysis project Ga0209737, IMG submission 187284) | Cubitermes ugandensis P3 segment gut microbial communities from Kakamega Forest, Kenya - Cu122 P3 (SPAdes) (version 2) | ecosystem: Host-associated > Arthropoda: Insects > Digestive system... | reverse complement strand
CTCCGCCCCGTACGCTGATGAAGTCGGGCAGATCGCGGTGGGTCTGGACGTCCACCAGCTTGGGGTAGGCCGCGGTGTGGCAGAAGGACTGCATCACCAGATCGGCAGAGAAGCCAAGACAGGCGAGGTCTTTCAACTCGTCGCGGGTCATGGGGCCAGTCGTGTCCTGAGAGCCGACGGTAGTCATCTTCGGCTCGCAGTAGGTGCCCGGCCATACGCCCTTGCCTTCAGGCAGACCGCAGGCGCGCCCCACCATTTTCTGCGCCAGGGTGTAGCCCGTGCCTGGGTCGTTGGGCTGACCCGGCTGACGGAACAGAGTGGAAGGAGGCAGCCCCAGCGCAGCTCTGGCGTTGGCGGTAAGTCCACGCCCGATGATGAGGGGGATACGTCCTCCGGCGCGAACTTCATCGAGAATGACCGGAGTTTTCAGCACGGCTTCGGCAATTACCGCGCCATCCTTCTTTGCGGTAACCTTGGCGCTGGCGGCATCGATCAAAAGCTCGATGGTGTCGCCCATATTCATGGCGGATACGTCGATCTCGACTGGCAGGGCGCCAGCGTCTTCCATGGTGTTGAAGAAGATAGGAGCAATCTTGCTGCCCAGACAGACTCCACCAAAACGCTTGTTTGGCACGAAGGGAACATCCTCGCCGGTAAACCAGAGCACCGAATTGGTGGCCGATTTACGCGAAGAGCCGGTTCCTACCACGTCGCCCACATAGGCGATTTGATGCCCGTTGGCAGCGAGTTTCGCCAGTTGTTTTACCGGGCCACGCGCCCCTGCTTCGTCCGCTTCGATGCCGGGACGTGGATTCTTCAGCATGGCAAGGGCGTGGAGGGGAATATCGGGGCGCGACCAGGCGTCCGGCGCGGGGGAAAGATCATCGGTATTGGTCTCGCCCGTTACCTTGAATACGGTGAGTTTCTGCACGGCGGGGACTTCCGGGCGCGAGGTGAACCATTCGCCTTCCGCCCATGATTTGAGCACATTCTGGGCGTTCTGGTTGCCTGCTTTCGCAAGGGCGACGACATCGTTGAAATAGTCGAAGACGAGCAGTGTTTTTTTCAGACCTTCGGCGGCGATAGCGCCTACTTCGGCAACGCTAAGGAGTTCGATCAGGGGCTTGACGTTGAAGCCACCAAGCATGGTTCCCAGAAGTTCGGTAGCTTTTTGCGGGGAGACGAGGGGAGAGTTTGTCTTGCCTTTGGCAACATCGGCGAGAAATTCGGCTTTTACCTTGGCGGCGTCATCAACACCGGCAGGCACGCGATGGGTCAGCAATTGCAACAGGAAATCTTCCTCGCCAGCGGGCGGTTTTTGCATGAGCGCGATCAGATCCGCAGTTTGCTTTCTGGAGAGCGGCAAGGCGGGAATGCCGAGTGCGGCACGCTCGGCTGCGTGGGCACGGTAGGCTTCTAGCATGATGGTTCCTTTCAGGGGTGACGGGGGGGGAAACAAGGCGGCAAAGACCACAACAACTGTCATCCCGGTTTTCCGGTTGTGGTGACTAGTCTTACGCCTCTTGGAGTCAATGCTTCAAAACTTGTATATTCTATCTTTCTTGCAAGAGAAGCGCACAAGTTTGAACATGACGCCGCGTACGAGTCTTGCGGACGGCGATTGAAAAGCCGACTCAACGGAAGATGTTTGCAGGGATGGGGTTTTGTCTCTCGTCATAGATCTGCAGGCTGTGTTGAGAGCATCGCAGACTGGGGCGACAGAACTCGCGGCGCTTTTCAATGACTCCGTAACCCCTGCATCTGTTTTTGCGCGATGGCGCTTCCCAGGGCGGCGGCTTTGGCAATCCACATTAGTGCTAGTTCCTCTTCTTTCTTGGTGCCTATGCCTTCGGCGTAGCAGCGGCCGAGCAAGCTCATGGCGTCGGAGTTGTTGCGGTTGGCGGCCAGCGAAAACCAGTAAAAGGCCGCCTCGAAACGTCCCTGTTCGTAAAAAAACTGTCCCAACTCCAGTTGGGCATCCCCCTCGCCAGAATCCGCGCGTTCGAGAAGATCGATTTGTTCCCTGTCCAGCTCCAGGCCGGCGAAGGCGAGAACCTCGGCCATGCCAAGCCAGGTTCGCGCTACCCCGCTTCTGCCCACTTCCGGCAGGTCGACCTTTTGCAACGCCCCTTCCGCAAGGCGGCGCCAGACCGTGCGGCGGGAGAGGCCGGTCAGGGCAATGGTTGCTTCCAGACTTATGGCGCGATCGAGCATGATAAAACTAGATACATGAAAATGCTTATTCTATTTGATGCCAGCGGTTTAGCCAATGCATTCATGCGCTATACAATGATCCCGCCGCCAAGGCAAACCCGACCCTCGTAGATTACGAGCGATTGTCCGGGAGTCAGCGCCCACTGCGCCTCGGCAAAGCGGACGCGGCAGCCATTCTGATCCAGCTCTTCGATCGAGCAGGGCGCATCCATGCTCCGGTAGCGCGGTTTGGCGCTATAGACCATGTTCTTCTTCGGCGCTTCATTGGCAATCCAACTGCTCTGGCAGACGGTGACGAGATCATTCTTCAGGGCGGGATGTTCGTGTCCCTGAACGATGTAGAGCACATTTTTTTCGACATTCTTCCCCGCGACAAACCAGGCCTCATGCTCGGAGCCTTGCAGCCCGCCTATGCCCAGTCCCTTTCTCTGCCCTATGGTGTGATACATCAGGCCGTCATGTTCTCCCAGAGGCTTGTCATCGTCCAGACGGCGAATTTCCCCTTTTCTTGGGGGCAGATAACGGGAGAGAAATTCCTTGAAAGGGCGCTCGCCAATGAAACAAATGCCGGTGGAGTCTTTCTTTTTGGCGACATGCAGCCCGGCAGCGGCGGCGATTTGTCGCACTTCGCGTTTGTAGAGTCCGGCAAGCGGGAACAGGGTTTTGCCAAGCTGCGCCTGATTCAAACGATAGAGAAAATAACTCTGGTCTTTGCTGCCGTCCTCGGCTTTCAACAACTGGAAGCGCCCGCCAAATTCCCGCACCCCGGCATAATGCCCGGTAGCGATGCAGTCGGCGCCGAGGTTGAGGGCATGCTCGAGAAAAGCCTTGAACTTGATCTCGGAGTTGCAGAGCACATCCGGGTTGGGGGTGCGCCCGGCCTGATATTCGCGCAAAAATTCGGCGAATACCCGTTCCCGATATTCGGCGGCGAAATTGACTACTTCCACCTCGATCCCGATCTGGTCGGCAATGCTGACGACATCGATCAGATCCTGGCGGGAGGCGCAGTATTCATCATCGTCGTCGTCTTCCCAGTTCTTCATGAACAGGCCGGTGACGTGATAGCCCTGTTGTTTCAAGAGCAGGGCAGCGACGGCGGAGTCAACCCCGCCGGAAAGCCCTGCAATTACATGTTTAGACATCTGGTCCTGCTCCTTCCATCCACTCTTCCAGCGGCAGGATTATCGCCGCCTCGCCATTATCCACGAACCAGCTATCTACCACATAGACTTTGCTGCTGTCGTCTGTTTCGCTAATGGCCGCGGAAAAGTGTTGCAAGACGACAAAACGCATTCTTCGCACCGGCTCCAGCACCCGGTGCCATTTGAGTCCGTGTAAAGCCTCGATCCGCCGTAAAAAGCGGGTGGTGGTGGTGGAGTGGTCGATACAGTCCATTTTTCCCCACACGCCATCATCGGCGAAATTGCCGCCCTTGTCGTTGCCAATCGGGGTTTGTTCCGCCGCCAGCTTATAGAGACTGCCGATCACGCGGGCGAGCTTTTCCCGCTCCGCTTCCGCATCCTTGGCTTCTGCCAGTTCCTGCAACAAGACAGAGAATGCTTCCGGGGCGAAGGTCACCGGCAACTCGTTGATGCAGCCATAATTGAAACAAACCTCGATCGCCCCGCTTTCTGCCTCGCTCGCTTCTTCTGCGTGGGCGGCGGGCAAGAGGGCGAAAAGCGCCAAGGGCAGCAGGTAACGAAAGAGGGCGGTTTTCATTCGAGGATTATCGGCGCCACTCTGCACAAGCTTGTTCAATAACCGTTTTTTCCGGCCATATTACTTCGTCCTTGCCGTTTTTCAGGACTTGAAAGGCACATGCTTCATCATTTTGCACAATGACTATGCCGCTTTGCACAACGATTTGACCGCTTGTGTTGATGTAGCCTGCTTTCCAATAGTCCTTGAACCACGCCAAGCCATTGGCGGCAAAACTACCAGCCCACTCGAACACTGGCGGGATTACCCATTCGCCTTGGGTGTTGATGTAGCCATACTTCCAGTTTTCCTGAGCTGCTGCCAAGCCGTTGGTGGAAAAGTTACTGGCGCTCTCAAACCTTGGTGGAATTACCCATTCACCTTTGGTGTTGATGTAACCGGATTTCTTGTTTTCACGAACAGCTGTCCAGCCATTGGCGTCAAAGCCTGGAGTATAGTTAAACCTTGGCGGAATAACCCACTCACCTTGGATGTTGATGTAACCAAACTTTTTGTTATATTGGACTAGTGCCAAGCCATTGTTATCAAAATGAGTAGCAAGATCGAATCTTGGCGGAATCACCCAATCTCCCTCTGCATTGATGAAACCGAATTTCCTGCTCTCCATGTCCATGATTATTGCCAAGCCACTGGAGGCAAAACTATCAACCCACTCGAACTTTGGTGGAATCACCCAATCTCCATCTGCGTTGATGGAGCCGTATTTTCCGTTTTCCCTGACCCATGGCAAGCCATTGGCAGCAGTATAGCTAGCACCCTCAAACTTTGGTGGGATCACCCAATCACCCTTTGCGTTGATGAAACCGTATTTTCCGTTTTCCTTGACCGCTGCCAAGCCGTTGGCGTTAAAACTGCGAGCATGCTCGAACCTTGGTGGAATCACCCATTCACCTTTGGTGTTGATGAAACCGAATTTTCCGTTTTCATTGACTTCTGCCAAGCCGTTGGCGGTAAAGCTTGAAACTTTCTCGAACCTTGGTGGAATCGCCCATTCACCTTTAGTGTTGATGAAACCGTATTTTCCGTTTTCATTAGCCTTTGCCAAACCATTGGCGGCAAAATTCTCAACAAAATCAAACCTTGGCGGAATTGCATACTCACCTTGGATGTTTATGAAACCCCATTTTCCGTTTTCCTTGGCTGTTACCAAACCATTAGGGGTAAACTCCATAATCTCCTCAAATCTCAGGGGAATAACTATTTCGCCTTGGGCATTTATGTAGCCGCATACCTTATCCCTGTGTTTACTAAAAACTCCTATAACTACACATATCTTGGAAAGATCTTCTGGCTTGTACGTTCTGTTTTCTGCGGCCGCATTTCTTTCCAGAGAACCGCAGGCCGAGAGCACGAACGCGAGCGCCGCCAAACCGATGATTCCCCACTTTCTCCCCCTCTCCCGGCGCTTTGCGCCACCATTTTCCGCGAGGGGAGAGGGTAAAAGCGTAGCTGCCTGAACCGAAAACGCACTAGCGTGACGGAAATTTTGTTTCTGGCAGCAGGCGGTCAGCATGATTTACTCCTTGGCAAAAAGTGTCAGTAAAAACAGGTAGCGGAGAGCATTCATCTGTAGTGAACAATGGCTTCAAGTGGCAGGCGGCGTCCGGCAAGATAATCTTCACAGCAGCGCAGCACCAGAGGGTTGCGATGTTTTTCTATCAAGGCGCGGATGGCCTCCAGCGACAACCAATGCGGCGCAATAATGCCGCTATCCAGCGGACGCTCTGGTTCATGCCCAGCCAAATCTCCCGCAAAGGCAAAACGCAGATAAGTAGTATCTCCCGCCGGGAGACGCCAGTGATAGATGCCGACAAGCGCCGTCGGGCGAAAATGGTAGCCGGTTTCTTCCAGACATTCCCTGACCACGGCCTCCAGCAGCGATTCGCCTTCCTCCAGATGACCGGCAGGCTGGTTGAAGCGGATGCCGCTGTCGGTCTCCTCTTCGACCAGCAGGAATCTGTCATCCTGCATGACAAGCGCGGCAACAGTGACGTTGGGTTTCCAGATGGGCATGATAGGCAGGGATCAGGGATCAGGGATCAGGGATCAGGGATCAGGGATCAGGCGTGCGGGCGGCATTCTGCCGCCCGCATAAACTAACCACTACACTTTCCGATACACCTCTGCCCCGGTCTCCACGAACTCCGCCGCTTTTTCCTCCATCCCTTTCAAGAGCGCGTCGCTTTCGGTAAGGCCATGCTTAGTCGCAAATTCGCGCACTTCCTGGGTGATCTTCATCGAGCAGAAACGAGGGCCGCACATGGAACAAAAATGCGCGGTCTTGGCCGCCTCGTTGGGCATGGTTTCATCATGGAATTCCCGCGCCTTGTCCGGGTCAAGCCCGAGATTGAATTGATCCTCCCAGCGAAATTCATAGCGCGCCTTGGAAAGAGCATTGTCCCGTATCTGGGCGCCGGGATGTCCCTTGGCAAGATCGGCAGCGTGCGCGGCGAGCTTGTAAGCGATGATCCCTTCCTTGACATCGTTTTTGTCCGGCAGACCCAGATGTTCCTTGGGGGTGACATAACAGAGCATCGCCGTACCCTGCCAGCCTATCATCGCCGCGCCAATGGCGCTGGAAATATGGTCATAGCCGGGAGAAATATCGGTGACGAGTGGCCCCAGAGTATAAAAAGGCGCTTCCTTGCACCAGTCTAGTTCCAGTTCCATATTCTCGCGGATCATGTGCATCGGTACATGACCGGGGCCTTCGATCATGGTTTGTACCTCATGCTTCCAGGCGATGCTGGTCAATTCGCCCAGAGTCTTCAATTCCGCCAGTTGCGCTTCGTCATTGGCATCGAAGAGGGAACCGGGGCGCAAGCCGTCGCCAAGCGAAAACGCGACATCATAGGCGCGAAGAATCTCGCAAATCTCCTCAAAATGGGTGTACAGGAAATTTTCCCGGTGATGCGCCAGACACCATTTCGCCAGAATGGAACCGCCCCGGCTGACGATGCCGGTCAGGCGTTTCGCCGTCAGAGGGATATGGGAGAGCAATACCCCCGCATGAATGGTGAAATAATCCACCCCCTGTTCCGCCTGTTCGATCAGGGTGTCGCGGAAAATATCCCAGCTAAGTTCTTCCGCCCGGCCATCTACCTTTTCCAGCGCCTGATAGATGGGAACGGTGCCGATGGGTACAGGCGCGTTGCGGATGATCCACTCCCGGGTTTCGTGGATGTGTTTGCCGGTCGACAGATCCATCACCGTGTCGCCGCCCCAGCGAATCGCCCAGGTCATCTTGTCGACCTCTTCCGCGATGGAAGAGCCGAGGGCGGAATTGCCGATGTTGGCATTGATCTTGGTAAGAAAGTTGCGCCCGATGATCATCGGTTCGCATTCCGGGTGATTGATGTTCGCCGGGAGAATGGCGCGACCGCGCGCGATTTCATCGCGCACGAATTCCGGGGTGATTTCGGCGGGAATCACCATCCCGAAGGGCTCGCCGCGATGCTGGCGGCTAAGAATCGCCGCCATCTTCTCTCCGTCCGGGCCGTTATTTTTCAGGCTCTCGATATAGGCGCGCCGGTTGATGTTTTCGCGGATTGCCACGAACTCCATTTCCGGGGTGATTATCCCCTGCCGGGCATAGTGCATTTGGGTGACAGTTTTTCCGGCCTTGGCGCGGCGCGGCTTACGAGCCAGATTGGGAAAACGCAAGGCCGAGAGTTCAGGGTCGGCGGCGCGCTCGAGGGCATGCGCGGAAGTGCGCTCAGGGAGAAGTTCGGTATCAGAGCGCTCTGCTATCCATTTTTCGCGCAGAGCCGGAAGGCCGGAGCGGATGTCGATTGCGACTTCGGGGTCGGTATATGCGCCGGAACAGTCATAGACGAAGATCGGCGGATTTTTTTCCCTGCCGGAAGAGGTAATCGTGTCGGACTGCGAGATTTCGCGCATGGGCACCTTGAGGTCAGGGCGGGAGCCATGCACGTAAATTTTGCGGGAGCGGGGCAGGGGGGCTACGGCTGCCTGATCGACGGCGGCAGTTTCGGCGAGAAAGGAAGATGATTTTTTCATTGCTATTGGCTTATCGTGGGTTGGGGTAAAGAAGTATCCAGCAAGGCGTTGATTTCCGCGAGATCCTGTTCGTTCAGTGAGCCGGTTGCGTTTTTGAGGCGCAGTCGGGCAAGCAAGGTCTCGAAGCGGGCGCGCGCCAGATCGCGCCGGGTGGTGAAAACCTGTTGTTCGGCGTTCAGGACATCGATGTTGATCCGCACTCCGATTTCATAGCCGGTTTTGTTCTGTTCGAGAGAGGTGAGCGAGGAAGCAAGGGCGGCGGAAAGCGCCCGCGTCTGCGCCATGCCGTTTACCACTCCCAGAAAATTCTGCCGCGCTGCCAGCGCCGCGTTTCGCCTTGCCGCTTCGAGAAGCGCCAGAGCCGCCTGGCGGTTGGCGGTAGCTTCGCGCGTTTTGGAACTGACATAGCCGCCCCGAAAAAGCGGCATATTCCATTGCAGACCGATGTTGCCGCTCTCGGTGGTGGGACGTCCGCCGCTGTTGTCCCGGCTACGGCTTTTGCTGGTATTGGCGACGAGATCGAGAGTGGGATAATGTCCCGCCTTGGCGCGCGCAATTTCCAGATCAGCGATGTCGGCTTCGAATTCGGCGATTTGTACCGCAATGTTTCCCTTTTGCGCGGCTTCGACCCAGGGTGATACGGTTTGGGGATCGGGCATGCTTTGTGGCGGATTTTGCCGCAGTTGCGCCAGAGTCTCGGGCGTCTCCCCGATCAGGACATAAAGGGCTTCGCGCCGAATCTCCAGTTCATTCAGAGCCGCGATTTCCTGCGCCAGAGCCAGATCATGCCGGGATTCCGCCTCGGTAGTGTCTATGATGGTGGCAACCCCGGCCTCGAAATAGTGCTGTGCCTGCTTTAGTTGCTGGGCAATGGCTTCCTTTTGCGCCTCTGCCGCATCCAGGGTGGCCTGGGCGTCGAGCACGGCAAGATAGGCGTCCGCAACGCGCAGGATCAGGTTTTGCGCGGCGTCGGAAAAGCGCGCTTCCGCCATCAGGGCGATGAGCTGTCCCTGCTCGTAAGCGACGAAGTTTTCCTGGCGAAATACCGGCTGGGTAAGAGAGAGGCCGTAGCTGTGGCTGTTGTAACGCGCTTCCTGAGTCGAAGCGTGGGAGGAGCGGGTACGATTGTCATTCAGGGTGCTGTGCCCGGAGAGTGAGAGAGAAGGGAGCAGGCCGGCACGAGCCTGGGGAAGTTTCTCCCGCTCGGCTTCCAGCATCGCCCGAGCAGCGATGAATCGGGCATCGAAGTTCTGCGCTCTATGATAGGCCTCCAGCAGATCCAGCGCGCTTGCCGAGGGCGCGAACAGAAAAACGCTGCAAAGAAAGAAAAGGGTGCGCATGAGGCTTTGTTTTCAGTAATGAGGATGGTTCTGCCAAACCTGTGCAAGCATGAAAACCAGTTACAGTTGAGTTTGGATTCTGCCGCAAGCTCGCATCTTCCCCTGTCGACATGGATGGATTCTACCAGATTGCGTTTCCCGAAAAATTCGGGAGTTTTATATATAACAGTGTTGCGGCAGGCTTTCTTGTTCGGTAGAGTGAGGGGATAGCAAATCGTAACTCTCTTGCGAATGTGAGTAAGGCAATGACGACCAGAGACAATGAAGCAAGGCTGCTTGCCCGCTGTTCTGCTGTTGCGCGGGAGCTTGAGCCGTCCGCCCAGAACCAGTGCGAGGCCAATGTGTTCCGGGTGGCGGCAATGGTTGTCCAGTCGCGGTTTCCAGATGAGTCTAATTGCCTGATGCGAGCAAGTGAGCAGTACTTCGCCGCCCATCCGCACGAGAAGCTGGCTGCGGTAGATGTCGTCAGAAAAGGCTGGGTCGTTAGCCTGCCTCGCTTGCGGGATATGCTGAGTCAGCGGCTCCATGGATATTGAAGCCATGCCTGAGAGTCAGAACTTCCAGTTTCATACTCGTACTCTGCTGGCGGATGCTTTGCGGGAGTTGTTCAGGCAACTTGCCGAGCGCCTGTCATTGCGTAGCCCCATCAAGGTGTACCTCGCCGGGGGGATGGCCGTTCATCTCTACACGGCAAATCGTGTCACGACTGACGTAGATGCGGAGTTTGGGGCGCGGGTGCATCTTCCAAGCGACTTGATGGTTGAAGTGACTTTAGAGAACGGTTCAGAGCAGCTTCTCTATCTCGACACCAACTACAACTCGACCTTTGCGCTGATGCACGAGGACTACCTGAATGATTCCATCCCGGTGGATTTTGGCGTAGATCAGATACGCCTTCATGTGCTTTGCCCTGTTGATCTTGCCGTGAGCAAGATTGCCCGTTTTGCCGATAACGATAAAGAAGACATCGCCGCCTTGGTACGCCTCGGTTTGACAACGGCGGATGAGATTGAGCAACGCGCAATGAGCGCGCTTGTTGGCTATGTTGGAGGGGAAGTCATGTTGCACTTGAATCTTCGGGATGCTGTTGCGCTGGCTCGCCAGGTTGAGGCGAATCATAGGCTGGGTCGAGGTCTTGCAGACTGCGAATAGCGAAACCATGTAGGGGCGTAGCGCGCTACGCCCCTACGCTTCTGATTCATGATGTTCCGGTTTCGTGAACTATGACGAGCAGATAGTATGTGTAGGCCACTCCCATGGTTTACAAGATGTCCATGGGGATGGTTTACAGTATTCCAATAAAATAAAGGCAAAAGCTAACCTGGAGGTAAGTGTATGCCTTGGGAAGAGAGGACTGTAAAAATGAGCCGAGAATCCTTTGTTGAAGAAGTGAATCGCAAGGAGAGGAGCAAGAGCTGGTTGTGCCGGAAATATGGCATCAGCCGTGTTACGGGAGACAAGAAAAATTACAATTTTTATTCCGGACAGCAGTGCGCCTGCACGGGAGTGACGAATTGGTTGGGCAGTGCCGCAGGGTATGGAACCGTAGGGGCGAAAGATTTTTCGCCCCTACAACCTACACGACTGGCGGGCGGATGTCTTGCCGACGGCAATTTGCCGCCCCTGCATGGACTGCCAATTGAGTTGGCTCTTCAATTGCTATCTGCAGGGCGTGCACAGCACCCGTCTGCAAGATGCTTGAAGCCTTGTTGTCGCCAGGCTTCGAAGATGGTGACCGCAACGGCGTTGGAGAGGTTGAGGCTACGGTTGCCGGGGCGCATGGGGAGGGTCAGGCGGCAGGAGGGAGAAAATTCCTCCATGATGGCTTGCGGTAGCCCTCGTGTTTCCGGGCCGAAAACGAAGACATCGCCGGGGAGGAAGGAGACGCTGTTGTACAAGCGTTCGGCCTTGCTGCTCAGGGCAAAAAAGCGTCGTCCAGCGAGGGTGGAGCAGCATGTTTGCCAGTCGGGATGGATTTTTATTGCGGCGTATTCGTGATAATCCAGACCGGCACGGCGAAGCTGTTTATCTTCCAGAGAAAAACCGAGCGGCTGAACCAGGTGTAATTCACAGCCGGTATTGGCGGCGAGACGTATGACGTTGCCGGTGTTAGGGGGGATTTCCGGCTCAAAGAGGACGATGGCAAACATGGGGGCTTGAAGTTGGGTTGATGCAACAAATTGTTGCGGTTTGGCTAAAGTCGGAGATTTTTTGGCCGCTAACGTGGGTGGAGGAGGCAAGTTTACAGGGGAAAGGTGACGGCATGACTCTAATTTCCAGAATTTCTTCCGGCGGCAGGCCGGAGTGGCTTGATAAACGGCGTTCGGCGCGGCGCATCGAAGCAAGCGAGGTCATGCCTACTGAAAGCATCCACCCGGACGCCAGTTCATCTCCGTATGAGCATCTGATGGCAGCGTTCCGTCAGTTTTGTCAGGCATGGCGCAAGACTGGAGAGGAGAGTGGCAGAAATAAGGAAGCTGGCAGCGAGGAAGAGAGTGTCACCCACACCGCCACAAGTCTGGCATCGGAACTCGCCAGGCTCGATCAGGAAGAAAAGCAGCGGCTGCTGAAAAAGAGATGGCTGGATGTCGTCGTATAGAAATATCGCGAAAAAAAGCCGGGTTTCCCCGGCTTTTTTGCGATATTTCAGCGCATTACTGCAACTTGATTTCCACATCAACACCTGCGGGAAGGTCGAGCTTCATCAGGGCGTCAACCGTCTTTTCGGTGGGATCGACGATGTCCATCAGGCGCAGATGGGTACGAATCTCGAACTGATCTCTCGAAGTCTTGTTTACGTGCGGCGAGCGCAGAACATCGAAACGCTGTTTCTTCGTCGGCATGGGAATCGGCCCCAAGACGACTGCGCCAGTGCGCTTGGCGGTCTCGACGATCTCAAGCGCGGACTGGTCGATGAGTTTGTAATCAAAAGCCTTGAGGCGAATGCGGATTTTCTGTTTTTGCATGATGGTTTCCAAAGAACAGGGGGTGGATAGTCATGAGCTATCCGCCCCGAATTTAAAAAGAACGGTTTCTTACTCGATAATCTTGGCAACAACGCCGGCGCCGACGGTACGAC
>Ga0209737_10002699_pt1 | contig 12376 bp, 9 predicted proteins | sample TergutCu122P3_FD_187284 | JGI IMG/M metagenome (GOLD analysis project Ga0209737, IMG submission 187284) | Cubitermes ugandensis P3 segment gut microbial communities from Kakamega Forest, Kenya - Cu122 P3 (SPAdes) (version 2) | ecosystem: Host-associated > Arthropoda: Insects > Digestive system >... | reverse complement strand
CAGGCTTAATTGCTGCTATTTGTTCCGCTATTTTTTTGCACGAAGTTATTGTTCTTTGAATTTTATTTTCTTCTCCCCGTCCCACCTGCGGCAAAATTATTGGCGGGTGCGGCATAATAAATGCTCCTGTTATCGACATGTATCTCGCTCCCCATACAAAGATTTAATAATTATAGCTGATATCAATATATTATCGGCTGCCGAAGCTGCAAACTGGAAAGCAGCACCTCTCGCAAACGCGGCACAGCCCTCCGACTCCCCACATGCGAATATCGTTTTCGCATAACGCAATTCCTGCATAGATCCTGCTCATTACTGTGTCCAGTACAGTTATATCTGAGTGTACTGCGCATGCCGGAACTCCGAATATGTAAACATCTCCGTTATTTACATCCATGTTCCTTTTTCCCAGCATTAAATTTGACCCCGGCAGAACCGGAGTTCCTTTAAAAATTATCTCATCGCTTGTCTCGTAAATTGCAGATGGCGTCATGTCATCTGCATCGACGCTCATACCTCCGGTACAAATGACAACTTCCGCACCTTTTTCGCAGCTTTTCACTATAGCTGCTATTATCTCGTCCTTGTCGTCGGCCACAGTTGTATGAAAAACAATCGGTGCCTTGTATTTTTCCAGTTTCGATAACAGTTTCGAGTGAAAAGCGTCTCGTATTACCCCTTTCAAAATTTCCCCCCCGGTTGTTATAAGGGCTGTTTTAAGAGGTTTGAACTCCGCTATGCCAAATTTCAGGCTTGATTCATCTATCGCATTTTCAGCGCTCGCCACGCGTGATTCATGCATTACAAGCGGGAGTATACGCCATGCTGCTACAGTTTCGCCAATCTTTACTGTTGAGTAATTTGCTATGGTTGATAATACCCAATCTTTGTCGGTATTTATTCTATTTACCATTTGTTCATCCAGAATGAAAAGCCCTTCTTTTTCTGCCCTCAGGTTACAGCGACCTTCTGATGGAGGTGTTACAGAAAACGATGGAGAACAGAATTTTTTTGCCAGTCTCATCGCTGCAAAATCTTCATGTACATCATCCGACTCAAGCTCCAGAATAGAAAGATATGATCGCCCCATTCTACGTAGGACTGGCAGGTCATCTTCATGTAAAATATGACCGCGTTTGAATTTTGCCCCTTTATATTTGTTTTCAGGGTCTATCATTGTGAGATCGTGTGAAAGAGGAAGCCCCACAGCTTCTTCTATAGTCAGCGTTACGCGTTTCAAAGTTACATCTCCAATCAATTAGCTTCTAATGAGAATATTATATGACTAATTGTTAAATGTTTCAAATTTAAAGCTCTATTGATGATCCAATTTTCATTATATTCCTGCAAGAGGTATTATGCTAATGTAAAGATATATTGTAACCGACAATGTTTATAAGTGTCTTTGCTAAATACGGAGGGTAAAATGGAGCACTCTGTAAAAAATTGCATAAAAAAAATGGGACAACTATTGGACAAAGTGAATTTAAATCTCCGCACAAAACTTGTCCTCATTTTTCTAGTAGTACAGGTTATACCAATAGTTTTGCTTACAATTATCGCATTGACGCAAATTGTATCCCTGGGAAATATTCTGCGTGATATTGCTGTTCAAGATTCATCAAAAGCGTTGAATGACCGAGCTATTGAGAGCATTGAGAGGATGACCACCGATACGGCGAGGGCGGTTGCGAATTTTCTCTACCAGCGCGATGACGATATCCTTTTTCTTGCAAGGTTAGAGCCTTCCGATGAAACCTGCCGTATTTTCACCGAGAGCAGGTATGGTAAGCTGGTACGGAATGGAGAATGGGTGCTTGCGCCCGACAATAGGTCATGGATACCGACAGTCCCTCATATTCATGACGGAAAAGGCGGTCAATCTACAAATGAGGAAAACAACCGACAAGGAGCTTTTCATTACAGGCCGCCTGAATTCTTTGCGTACGACAACGCACCGCTGTACGATGAAGTTGCTTTTATTGATTTAGACGGAAATGAAATCTATAAATATGTTACGCCTGAGTCTACGAAAAAGAATTACCCCATGAATCCGAACAAGCTAAATATATCCGACAGGAAGAATACTTATGTTAAGGCTGAAAATTATTTTGTGGAACTAAAGAAATTAAAGCCGGGAGAGATTTACGTATCGGATGTAACCGGTGCGTATGTAGGTTCCAACTACATCGGTATGTATGCTCCCGTTGTAGTACAGGAGGCTGCAGACGCGCGCGGATATGATATTAACTATGTCCCAGAAGCTCAAGCATATGCGGGTAAAGAAAATCCAAATGGTCAACGTTTTGAAGGTATAGTGCGATGGGCTACTCCGGTGACGGACGATAGCGGCAAAATAAACGGTTATGTGACGTTTGCCTTGAATCATGATCATATCATGGAGTTTGTGGATCGTATCACCCCTATGGATGAACGCTATGTCGAACTGCCAAGCGCCTATGAGGGTAATTATGCGTTTATTTGGGATTACAAATGCCGTAGCATATGTCACCCAAGGCACCATTCAATTGTCGGGTTCAACCCCGAAACAGGCGATCCTGAAATTCCATGGCTGGAAACGTCGATATATGAAGCATGGAAAGAGAGCGGAGTGGAAAAATGGATGGATTTTATTGTTAATCAGCCGATTTTTTACAAGCAGTCACGCGGCAAAAGGCCCGCTCCTGAACTTACTAAAGCCGGCCTTGTTGGGCTTGACGGACGATACCTTAACAATGCTCCTCAGTGTACAGGATGGATGGATCTTACATTCACCGGCGGCTCGGGTTCGTTTTATATTCTCTGGAGCGGGATTGAAAAATTGACGACCGCCGGAGCGATTCCTTACTATACAGGGCAATATGCTCCTTCTGAAGCAAATAATTATTCAAAACGTGGTTTTGGCTTTGTGACTATCGGTGCAGGTCTTGACGATTTTACCCGTCCTGCTGACGATACTGAGGAAAAGCTTATCGGTGCCATTAACAGCAATATGTCGAATAATTTAATAAAACTGGCTATCTCAACAATTTTTATAATTGCACTGGTGATTATTGTTGCCATTATTCTGGCGTATTATATAGCAAGAAACATTAAGCTTCTGCTAAACGGCATTTCCCGTTTCCGCACAGGTGAACGCCAATTCCGATTTAATTCAACCGCTAAAGATGAGTTTGGCAAACTTGCCGATTCATTTGACAGAATGGCCGATGGTATTGTGGACAGCGTCAGTGGGCCGCTTTCAATCATTGATATGGATCATAAGGTCATTTATTTGAACGATCACGCGCTGAATGTCACCAATAAGACTCTTGATGGAATTATCGGCACCTCATACGATGACATAAGCATTTATCCGCATGGGACAAGATTTTGCCCCATTACTGCATTGCATGAAAACAGGGAATCCGATGTGCTATATCAGGAAAAAAGCGGGCATTACTTTAAAGGTACCGCAAATTATCTTGTTGATCATAACGGCAACAAAATCGGATACATAATTGTCAGCAATGACATCACGGAGATAGAAGAAGCCAGGTTGAGAGCGGAGCAGGCAAATCGTGCCAAGAGTAACTTTTTGGCCAGAATGAGCCACGAGATACGTACCCCGATGAATGCAATAATAGGTATGACGGATATCGTTTTGCGTGAAGATGTTCCGGTTGCTGCCCGTGAACATATCTTTACCATTAAACAAGCGAGCGCAAATCTATTATCCATTATCAACGACATTTTAGATTTTTCAAAAATCGAGTCGGGAAAGCTGGAAATAATACCGAAGGATTACTCTTTTTCATCTTTGTTAAATGATGTAATCAGTATTGTAAGAATGAGGGTAATTGATACGCATTTGCAGTTTGTGACGAATATAGACAGTAATATTCCGGACGAGCTTTACGGAGACGAAATAAGGATTCGTCAAGTACTTCTCAACCTTTTAAGCAACGCTGTTAAATATACGGAAAAAGGCTTCGTATCACTCAATGTTACTGGAGAAATAATTGATGAAAGGACAGTTAACCTTACGATAGAGGTTGTTGATAGCGGCAAAGGCATAAAGCAGGATGATATGACAAATTTATTTGGAGAATTTACGCGATTTGATATGTCAAGAAACAAAGGCATCGAAGGAACAGGACTTGGCCTTGCCATTACGCGTAACCTTGTCCAAATTATGAACGGTTCTATTAGCGCAAACTCGAAATACGGGAAAGGCAGCACATTTACTGTTAAGCTGCCGCAAAAGTTCCGTAAGCGCGATAAACTGGCTTTCATTGAAAAACCAGAGCTTATTAGTGTTCTCATCTATGATCGGCGTAAAGTATACGTTGATTCTATCGTATACACGCTCTGCAATCTCGGTGTTTATTGTACACGTGCATCAACTGATTCTGAGGTATATGAAAAAATGAGAGAACGAGATTATTCTTATGCTTTTGTAGAATCCAGCCGGCTTGAAAACGCAGTAAGAATTCGCTCTAATTTGAAATCAAATGCCGTAATAGTGCTGCTTACAGAATTTGGCGAAATGGTTGCCGATAAGGATTTAAACGTCCTTACAATGCCGGTATACTCATTAACTGTAGCCAATGTTTTAAACGGAGTATCCAACAGCTTCCCTTTATTCTTAAACAAGGACCTCATAACCAAGTTTACTGCGCCAACCGCAAGAATTCTTGTCGTTGACGATATAGATACGAATTTAAGAGTAGCCGAAGGTTTGTTACAACCTTACAAAATGCAGATTGTGACCTGTAAAAGCGGGCTGGAAGCAATTAGAGCCATTAAATCACAACACTTCGATTTAGTGTTGATGGACCATATGATGCCCAAAATGGACGGCATTGAAACTACATCAAGAATAAGAGCTTTAGGTTACAAGAAACCATACTATAAGAGTATACCGATTATAGCGTTGACAGCTAATGCCGTTTCCGGTTCAAGAGAAATGTTCCTGAAAAACGGCTTTGACGATTATCTGTCAAAACCTATAGATATCGTTAAATTGAGCGTCATTTTGGAAAAATGGATTCCAAAAGAAAAACAAAAGAAACTAACGGAAAAAGATGGTGAAATAGTTAAATTAAGCGGTCAGGGAACTAATAGAGAAATTAAAATTCATGGAGTGGATTTAAATAAAGGCATTGCTTTGACAGGCGGGACAATGGAAAACTATTTAAAGGTCCTCGCTACATTTTATAGTGATGGGCTTTTAAAAATAAAAGAAATCAAGTCATGCATAGAATTGGATAATCTATCTCTATACGCGACATACGTTCACGCGTTAAAGAGTGCTTCCGCAAGCATTGGAGCGAGCGAACTGTCCGAATTAGCCAAGTCATTGGAATCTGCGGGGAAAAACAATGATATAGCTTATATTGAGAATAACAATGGAAAATTTCTGGAGGCTCTGGATACACTGCTTAAGAATATAAAACTTGTATTATCAAATGATATAATGAAAGAAAATGGTACTTCAAAAGAAAGTTTATCTTCCGATCTGATAAGAGAAAAGCTTTTTAGCCTGAAAAAAGCTTTAGTTGATATGGATGCCGTAGAAGCAGATAGAATAATAAACGATCTTTCAGATAAGTCTTTTAACGAAGTAACTAAAGAGCTTCTGGAGCAAATTGCGCAGCATATCCTGTATTGTGACTATGAGGATGCTATGGAAGAAATAGATTTCCTTATTGACAAATTAGATGCATAGAAAGAAATTTTAAAAAAATGAGAAAATTAATAAAAGGGGATAAAACTTATGGTTATTGATTCCGGGAAAGCGGAAGAACAAGCTGTTTTGAATTTGGCATACGGCATTTGCGCGGCGGTGCGTACTGCCCCAAAAGCTCGAGGGGTAGATCATTTGGAAACGGCGATACTGACAGGTGACGATAAGGATAAGCTCTCCGCCGAAATGCGCCGAATAGGTGAAAGTTTCGGCGATTCCGGCAAATTTTTCATAAGAGACGCAGGGAATGTTGACAAGAGCAAAGCAGTTGTACTCATTGGAGTGAAATATGAGAGCAGGGGACTCAATCATCTGTGCGGCCTTTGCGGTTTCAAGGACTGCGGCGAGTGCAAAGCAGCCGGTGCAACATGTGTATTCACGCCGCTTGACTTGGGTATAGCTTTAGGTTCGGCAGCAGCACTCGCCTCGGACAATCGGGTTGACAGCAGAATAATGTTCACCATAGGCAAAGCTGCCGCCTCGCTTGGATTTCTAGGAGAGTATAAGCTCGTTATGGGAATACCTCTCTCAGTTTCAGGAAAATCCCCGTTCTTTGACAGATAAAATTATACACGTCGATATGGATGCATTTTATGCCTCCATTGAACAAAGAGATAATCCTGAATACAGAGGCAAACCTCTGGCTGTGGGGTATGCAGCCGAGCGGGGAGTGGTAGCTGCTGCGAGTTACGAAGCCCGGAAGTTCGGTGTCCGATCGGCGATGCCTTCGCTGACAGCCCTGTCAAAATGCCCGCAACTCATTTTTGTTCCAGTACGCTTTGATGTTTACCGTGAAGTTTCTATGCAGATACGTAATATTTATCTTGAATACACGGACCTCGTAGAACCGTTGTCATTAGACGAGGCATATCTGGACGTGACGAACAACAAGCTTAACATTACCTCTGCTACGCAAATAGCCCGCGAATTGAAGAACAAAATTAGGAAAGCAACCGGGCTGACCGCTTCGGCGGGAGTCTCCGTCAATAAATTCCTGGCAAAGATTGCGTCAGACTGGAAGAAGCCCGATGGGCTTTTTGTTATTCAGCCGGAAGAGGTGGAATCTTTTGTCGAGGAATTGAAAATTGAGCAATTCTGGGGCGTCGGCAGGGTAACAGCCGCCAAAATGCACGAACTGGGTATCCATACGGGGCGTGACTTGAAACAGTTCGATGAAGCAGAGTTGGTTCGACTGTTCGGAAAATCAGGGAGTATTTATTATCAGAATGCCAGAGGCATAGACAATAGAGAGGTTATTCCTGAAAGAGTACGTAAATCCATCGGCGCGGAAGAGACTTTCATGACAGATCTTGACGATAAAGCTGAATTGGAGATTGAACTGCGTGAAATTGCTGCTGATGTATGGGAACGAGCTACCAGCCGGGATTATTACGGATGCACGGTGACGCTCAAAATAAAATATGCAGATTTTAAAGAAACATCTAAAAGAAGGACTTACTCTGGACCCATCGTTGATTTTTACACATTTTGGACTGTAGCGCTGGATTTACTGGATGCCGTAGAATTCAGCAGACAAAAGAAAATCCGCCTCATGGGTCTTTCCATCAGCAACGCGAGAGAGGCGGACGAGATGGAATGTCGGCAGTTGAAATTGGATTTTGAGGAAGACTTTATTTGACAGCGTTGTTACATTAGAATTAATCCAGTAATTCATCTGGTTTCATTTCTCCACCCTTTCATCACGCAGCTTTTCATAGTTTGAGTCATAATTCGGGTTATCATATTCATGTGGAAATCTGGTAATACCAAACAGCGATTCCATTTCTGCTTCCCTGTCGCGGTTTATACCGATAAATTCTGCTACCTGCTTACTATTGCTCTCAACATGAATGTCTTGTTTTTCGGCAATATCAACATATTTACCAATATTGATTTTAAGTTCAGATAACGCTATTATCATTATAAAAACCTCTTTTTCATAGAATGCTTACATTAGCAGCCGTCATTTATTGCTTTGGTTATATTATAAATTTGCCTGGTGAATTGTCAACACAAACAGATTGTAAAGCCCTTGCCCTGTAGGGGCAAAATGTGGATAGAACCGAAGTAAAGTATTATTCGGTGTCCTGTCGGGACGCGATGTGGAGTACGCCCGACAAAGGCATCCATCCCTGCAAAAGCTATTAATTGGCAGTTTGCCTCCCTAATCTGCTGTCGCAATGCGAGCAGTAATAAAAATGAACAACGGAAGCCAAGCTTAAAATTACTGTGACAATCAATCCCATTCTATATCCGGCAGGCGAAAATTTGCCGTCTACAACAGGATACAGCTCAAGAATCGCGCCGATAAGCCATTGCAGCAAAAAAGACATTAAGAATATCGCCAGGTTCAGCAAAGAGAAAACGCGACCTACTTCGTCGGATTCAAATCTGTTTCGCAGCAACGGAAATGCAATCATCGACATTATGGAAAAGAACATGATAAACGGCCAGATAATCGCAGAAATTAATGGGTTTACGAGGACATTAAATAATAAAAGAAGCGTCGTAAGGATACCGCAAATCAGGTAAAGGCTTTCCCATGATAGCCATCCTTTTCGCTTGAAGAAGTCAGCCAGCACTCCGTTCAGGAAATAACCTGCTGCGACACCTCCAGAAGCGTAAAACAAATACAGCCCCGTCTGCTCTTCCGTGAACAATGCGACATCCCGCAGCCAAGGGCCGAGCCAGAGGAACATATAAGCAAACATAATCCCCTGAGATACAATTGAAATCGGCGCAATTGCCAAAAATCGCCGGTCACCTATGAAGCTGATCATCTCAACAAATTGCCTGTATATGGAAATCTTCTTTGTTTCAGCCTTAATCGGCTTTTGTGGAAACATGTATAGTACCATTCCGGCAATAATAACGAGTTTAACAGCAAGAATGGCAAAGATAAGCCGCCAGTTCATTATTTCAAAAGCGATTGCAAGGGGACGCGTTGCAATCATCCCTCCGAGCCCGCCCATAAGCGATTGTATGCTGTAGGCAAGCGGAAGCCTCTCCATATCTATCCAATCTGCATACCCTTTGAACGCAGCCATAAGACAACCTGCAAGCCCGATTCCAAGCAGCATACGCGATACAAAAAGAGTGGTCAATCCTTGAGATACCGAGAAAATAATAGCACCGACTGCCGCCAACAACAAAAGAGGTGCCAATGTTTTGCTCGCGCCGTAACGATCAAGCATTACGCCTACAGGAATTTGCGTTATCCCAAAAAATATCAGATAAATTGATGACATTAAGCCGAGATTAATAGGAGATAAACCGAACGTATCAATCAAAATAGGCGACATGATAGCGTTTGCACCGCCAATTAAAGTGCCAATAAAATATGCTAACCCAAAGGGGATGAAAATTCTGAAAAAATGTGGCGAAAATAAACTTGTTTGCATATTATTGCCTCTATCAAAAACGACACTATGGTGTTGGCAATTCTAAGTTCATTACATACTTAATATTAGTTACGATCTGCGGCTCATTAACCATTTTTATATCTTCTCCAATTATTTCAAACCCTTCTTTCAAAGCCACGTACATGAATTTGTCCATCCGAGCCTTACCATTTCGGCTTGAATCCCACCATTCTTTTCCATCGCTTGATTTTTTAACACCCCAACTTTGGCTTGCTGATCGAATATTAGAAGCAAAACTGTTGTAGTCTTCATCCTCTACAGGATAACCATACGCCCTTAGTAAATCGGTTTCCAAACAACCTTGGCCTGAAGATGGCACACATAGCCCATAAATTGGCAGTTCCCGCATGTCTACTCCTTTGATCGTATCCAATCGCATGATAGAAGGTGTTATCTCTTGGGGTTGTCGCCAATTAGCATAGATTATTAGTGATGATCGGCAATCCTTAGAATACTCTGTATAGTTTTGTGAAAGACTCATTTTTTCATCTGAATCTACTACCAGAATCACACCCGAAAAATTATGCCTGTTTTGATCTTTTTTCAAAGTCATTTGCGAAACAATTCGGTTGTTATCTACAGGGTTTTCATTCCAATTATTCAAGCGAAAAACATTGCCTTTTCCATCGACATACTTTACGAGAAACTCTGAAACGCCAAATTGTCTGAGCAGCTTCGTGTATGTGGTGACATCAAAACTACCTTCCCCCACTATAAGCCATCTGTAACTAGCATCGCTCATCCTCGCACCTCCCACTCACCGGAAAAGATACTTGTGAATGTCTCATACGGATACACTGTAGTTTGAACTCCTTCTATCTCGTCAAATTTATGCAGCTGTACAATATGAGCCATACCTGGTTTAGCGTTCCGAAATGTCTTACAAAATGCGTCGATACAGTCTTGGCTGTGTGTCGTTAGCACCATTTGAATTCGTGGATATTTCGATAAGAATCTCAATAGGAAGCCCCACATTTCCTCAAGCTTACTGTAGTGTATTCCTGCTCCAATCTCATCTGCAAGAAACATAACCAAAAAATCACTCTTTTCGCCTGCGTTTAGCAATTCTGAAAGCATAAGAAGCACGCTTGCTAAAGACTCTGCACCGCTGCCCAAAGTCCCCAAAGAGTATTCAGATTTGTTATTGATGATTACTCGAAGCCTACCAGGAATGCCATCATGACGTACGCCTGTAACGTTTGGGTTTATAATTTTCAGAGCATCTGTTAATAAGTTTTCGGTCTGCAAAGGCAGCTTATCCGGAATATACTTTGTAGAAGACATGTCAATATAACGACATGCCGTATAATAATTTCCTGATCCAATATTTTGGCTGAAGCGTGGTTCAATAGATAATTGCTGAACTGCTTTTGAACTATAATCGGTTAACTCATGACTGCTATTATCTTTTTTGGCTTTAAGTTTCCATTCCCATAGAGCATACTGAACACCAACCCCACCTTGAAGACCATAGGCTGTAGCAGTATTCTTTATTTCCTGTTCAAGCGATGAAAAATCAGATATTTTCATCATCCATAAAATTTTTTTAGTCGAAAAAAAAGCTTCGATCCGACACTCAGAAGCACCATCTGTTGGACATTCTTTCCAGAATGAATGATAGTCATATCCAATGATAGAGAGTTGATATGAAAGCCCTACAGTCCCTGGCATGTTAGTTTGCAGCAGAGATTTCGGATATCTTGAGAACACAGCCGCATCCGGTTTTTGTGGTGATAGCAGAAAATACAACCCTTCAAGGACTGATGTTTTTCCGACGCCATTTGTACCGGTGATCAGTGTAACCGGTGCTAATGGTATGGTCGTGTCCTTCAATCCCCGATAGTTCATTATACGAACTTTTTGCAACATTATTTATTCCTCCTATTCGAACACTTTCTCACTTATAAAACCTCGGCATTCTGAATGGGAACAAGGCCAGAGTCTGTGAGTAAATAGTATTAAGCTTATTCACTACCTCGGTAAGCGTAATCTCCTCGTTTCCCTGTTTGCCTATTATCACCACTTCGTCGTCAATTGCGGCGTCGGGAACGTCGGTGAGGTCTATCATTGTATGGTCCATACATATCGTCCCGACTGCGGGTACGCGAACACCACGAACAAGAACTTCAGGGTTTGGGTTTAATCTCGTGAATCCATCATAAGTACCCATCGGGATTATCCCTATTTTTTGCTCTCCTCTTGTGGTGTATTTCAGCCCGTAACTTATTCCCGATCTCGGCGGAAGTGTCTTAATATCAACAATAGCCGTCTTGACTTCAACAATGGTGCGCAGCGGAAAAGGGCGTGATTTTCCCGGAAGAGGGATACCGTAGAGCATTTTGCCTGTCCTAACTCCGTCAAGGTACATTTCCGGGCAGCTTAAAATTGCTCCGCTGTTGCATACATGCTTGAAAGGTATTTTTATACCTGAAGCTTCAATTGAATTAACTGCCTCCATGAATCGCCCGAACTGCCAGCGCGTGTAATCCAAGTTCTTTTCTTCGGAAGTGGCAAAGTGGGTGAAAGCTCCTTCGATGGAAAGCCCCATTTCGAAGAGCTTTCTGGCAGACTCCGCTGCCACATCAGGGAAAAATCCCAGCCTGCCCATCCCCGAGTCTATCTTTATGTGAACTCTTGCCCGTTTTGAGAGTTTGTTCCCCGCCTCTGCAAGGGCGGAAGCAAATTCAAGGCTGCCGCACGAGCAGATTATATTGTTACTCACAATGGCTTCCGCTCCCGAACGCGGCGCGGCACCCAAAACTAATATATTTCTGTCTATTCCGGCATCTCGGAGTGCAAGCGCTTCTTCTATGATGGCGACACCAAACCAGTTGCACCCTTCTTCGTAAAGAATTTTTGCTATGGGTATAATCCCATGTGAATACGCGTTGCCTTTAACCACCGCTATTACTTCGCTTCCCCCCGCCAGTTTTCTGATATCATGGAAATTTTCCCGCACAAATTGTGTGTTTATCTCCATACGAGTAGGGCGGTAACATTCGTTTTCTTTAAATTTAAATTGTTCTGCCAGATACATTTTTTATTGTCTCCTTTTTACAGAATATGTTATAGAATAGCAGAAAACAGTTAATTTATCCTTCAAAATTTAAGGAGATATGAAGATGAATAAAAAATTTTTACGATGTGTACACAATGGAGAAACAAAACGCGGATATATTGAAGATGGAAGAGTTACCCCGATTCTGGGAGAATTCTGGGATGATTT
>Ga0209737_10002698_pt1 | contig 12377 bp, 6 predicted proteins | sample TergutCu122P3_FD_187284 | JGI IMG/M metagenome (GOLD analysis project Ga0209737, IMG submission 187284) | Cubitermes ugandensis P3 segment gut microbial communities from Kakamega Forest, Kenya - Cu122 P3 (SPAdes) (version 2) | ecosystem: Host-associated > Arthropoda: Insects > Digestive system >... | reverse complement strand
CCTATCTTAATTAAATGACTATTTAGATGATTCTCTAAAGATTTTGCAACGTATTCACCTGTCTCAAAAACTCGACTATTTTTCTCAATTGTAATTAATTGTCTTTTTCGGTCCCATACAAATAATACATATGGAAAGTTTTGTTGTGTTTCGTCTTTAAATGAACTTTTCGCGTCATCAAATTTGGTTATTTTTTCGATTTTTTCTTTTCCAATTCGACCTCCTCTTAATTCTTTATTCGGAAGTCCAGAAAATACAAAATCGCCAAAATGGATGGGTTTCCCTTTTTTTGGTTTATACATATTATTATTCGAGAATATGTTCTCTACGATTGCAATTTTGTCTTCTTTTTTAATTTCATTATTAAAATCGTCAAAGGTCGTTTGTTTTTTATAAATTGAAAAATGTAGGCTGTAGTAATATTTTTTCATAATAGATTAAAACATTTTCATCTATTTATTTTGTCTGTTGGCAATAGCTGAGTTCATTTGCTTTTTGAATACTATCTTCTGAGTGTTTTATTTCAAGGATTCACCATTCACTCTCATAATATGTATCCTCCTCAGGCAAATAATCGGGGTCAATTGTGTCGATTGAGAAGGCATAAACATTGCAGTAATTGTAATTTTCATCAGACTCCTGTTTTTTCCCTGTCTTTTAGGCCCAAATATTCTGCTAATTATTCGTTTGTGTGTTACAGTATCTATTGTGTCAGGTCTCAAGGGACCAAGTTTATTATCCATTTAAAGTGGTAGATGAAACTATAGTTTTGTTTTGGGCAGGAAATGAGACATTAACAGGTTTGGAACTGGTGATGGTAAGCATGCTGATCTTCAGTTTCACTGTAAATGTTATTTTATTTATTTCCTGATTTTCCTAAGTATTTTGAACATGTCTAATAGCTACCTTTATTTTGTAATTTTGTCCTGCATTTTGGTGATGATACATGACCACATACTTAGTTTTCTTTGCATTTGTGCCTAGACCAACTTAACTACTACAGTTTTTGCATTATATTATGGCACAACCAACAGATAGTTGCTTAGGTGTAAGCAGATGTGGTCAGGACATGTCATGTGGTTCACTCTAGGAGGCTGTGGTGGCTTCCATGACTGTCTCACACAGCAGACAATTTTAAGTCTCTGTAAAGTATTGACGGGCTTTTATATAGCTTCATGTATTGTTATCATCTACATATGTGTATATCAGGCTGTAGAGGATATATATATGTATGAGTCCATAAGTCCTGGGCCCTAGGTCACCCAGGCAATAGAGGTGTGCATGGTTGTGCTTTAACATACGTCAGTCCTTAGTATGGAACTTGCTTCATGTCGCACTTCTGGCACCTAGAATTTTGAGATGGCTCCTGATTTTTGTAAAATTTGTAGACCCCTCTGTGTGTGTGTGTGTGTGTGTGTGTGTGTGTGTGTGTGTGTGCATGTATGCACGCGCGCATGCGTGTGTGTGTATGCACGCGCGTGTGCATGCGTGTGTATGTGAATTTCACCATCAGTTAAGGAACAGATTTTTAACCTGAATTTTAGTCAGATGCAAATAGTCTTGCATTCTCCTCTCCCACCTTTGCCAACACTTACTCCCTTAGACCTAATCTGTATTGTAGTTTCCTGTCGAGCAAGGAAACACCGACATGAGATAGCATGTTCAATCCCACCAATCAGTTCTTGAGACTGTTGTTGCTTGCAACTGTCCATAATGACATCCTTCGTATCTAACCAAGTGGACCAGTATAGTAATAATGGCCTTATATTTCTATTTTGGCACTGTGTGATTCAAATCTGTGCCATTTTGTTGGTTAATGGAACTTGAAGTAAGCCATGGGCATCCTCCAGATGGTTCATACTATTCATGGTCATCTTGTCAACTTCAGTCACTTAAAGAACTATTGTTAAGACTATGAATTGCTTGATCAATTTAACCTACTGAAAATTCACACACACGCACACACACACACACACACACACACACACACACACACACACACACTGAAGTAGTTATGTTTGAACAAGATTTTTTTTCTGTCTATAGCATGAAGCCTTGTCTGTTGAGAGCATATTGTGAGAGCCAGTTTGTAACTGTGACACATTACAAGAACACATGATTGGACCCCCTGTCATATCTGGAATTTCTGTTTGTGAATATGTTAACATGATTTAGTAATAATACATTTTAATTTCAGTATGGAGAGTTTCCCCTGCATGTAGCAACAGTGGCTGAACATAAGGACCTAGTTGAACTACTGCTACGATATGGTTCGTCTGTTAATATCGTTGATAGAGATAATCGCTCACCACTCATGTTTGCTGCCAAATGTGGAAGCATGGCCTTGGTACAGTTATTTCTAGAGTATGGAGCCCAGCGTTCTGTTATGGATTCAAATGGTAACTGTTGGGTTTTAGCATTTATTCACAACTAAACAATCCCATGGTTAAGAGCCTTATAGAACAGTTGATAATTATTAAACTGGTCGGCAACTTGCCTTTGTAGGAAAGCAAAAGGGTTATCATGTTTTAAAAGCCTATTATTGGATCCTGTCCAGAGCCATTTCAGCCCACTTCTCATCCTTTCAAGACCAACTTTAATACAATCCTGCCACATTCACCTAGCTGTCCCAGTGGTCTCTTTTTATGAAGTCTTGCCACTTGTATTTTGTTCTCCATTTTTTTTGCAACTGAAAAGTTGGGTCAAGTGGCAATGCTTCTGACTTATATTTTCAAGATACCCAGTTCAAGTCTTGACTGGGACACCAACTTTCCCAGGAATCCACAAATTTTCCAAAAATCTAGTAGTGCCTGCATATTCCAGGTGCCAGAAGGTTGATATGAAACAACCTGTTTACTGATAACCCATAATTCTGGAATGACCTCTGAACCTCACTGTTATCTGGCCCTCTCTGATCAGTGCATGTGACTGATACACATTTTTGTATGCAGGGAAAAAAGCTGTAATTATTATGCTGAAAATATTATAGGCCACTGTAAAAAAAATTTAGTCACATGGGCAACTTGGTGCCTGGAATTTGTGCACCCCTGGGATATTCAGACTCAGGTTGTCCACAACATCTCTCAGTCTCTCCTCACATATGCTGGAGTTGTACATTAGTCTGAACATACTGCCAAATTGTTGCTGTATACCATTCAACTCAGCAGTGCGTGGCAGTAAACATGCCAGACTAAATCATTGCTGTTACATACCTGTTTTTTTAGGTGTTTTATAATTTGTGTAACTTATATCACCCATTGTGCCACAATGCAGCGTCAGTTTGGTGTTGGGATCTGTTGAACACTCCCCAGTATGATGTCCCACAGTACTCTCTTTATCCTATGTATTCTAACCAATTCCTCTTGTGGAACAACTGCAACAGTGCAGTATGACTAATGTTTGCTGTAACTTGTGTCGGTCTGAGCAACTTATTTTCCCAAATTAAATGGCCTACCAGTGGATTAGTATAGGAAAGGTAAACACGTAGCCTTTTGAGTAATGTGTTGCCACGGGTAGGCTAGAAGACTCCTTAAGTCTGCCTCCCCACCCATTTTTCCTAGTGTCCACTTGCATATCTGACATTGTATGGAACTGTTTAACATCCTGTTCCAAACATCATAACACCCTACATATCTATTGCTGTCCTGGTAACTGTTGGCTTTATAGTATTTCCGTGCTTGTCACAAGATATTTCTAATGGATTTTAGTGTATTTGTCAGTATGTGTAAGTCCCACATGTCTCTGTTGACCATTGCTGTCAAATTCTCTTTTTTTGCAGATAAAGTATTGCTATGTTCAGTCATGTCTGTGTGTATGTGTGTGTGTGTGGTGGTAGTATGTCCTGTGGCATTCCCTTTTTTGTTAAGACTGACTGTCCTACAACATTTGATTTCCTTGCTGTTAGATCTCAAATAAGTGGGGGCAATGAAAAGAAGTCTGCATGCAGCTTCTGCCTCTGCCCCTCTTTCTTCCTTGTCAAGTGTTTCTACAGTTACTTGTGTTGCTGTCATGTCTACAGCCTTGCTTTTCCTGTCCATCCTTCGGTAGATGTATACGTCATATGTATAGCCAGACTGTTTCATGATTTGTAAATCTGTATTGGATATGTATAGTTTAAAAGTTATATTTTGTTTGAAAAATTGTGTTAGTTCATCTCCAGCCACTTGTGTTCAGAAGGGGCGTAATATTTTGAGTATGTGTCATTTAGCATGTCATAGTTTCCATAGCCTGTCATACTTTGGGTAATTATTGGTGATAGCATTGCCACTGTTTGAAAAGCTAAGAAACTGAAGAATGCAAAGGAATTGTCTTGTATTATTGGTTTCATGTAAAAAGTGTAAGGAACTGTTTAGTTTTCAGCCAACAGTCTTTCAGGATGTCCCATTTAAACAATAATCACCTATGAAAGAAACATTTCAGATTACCCGATGTTAGGTACTGGAGAAATTCCATCATCTAACATGTCCAAATAATGTTGATGGTATCTGTTGGTCTCCTGCACTGGCAAAATACAATATGAAAGCACTTTAGTCAAGCCTCTCTGTGTGTGGGATGATACTTTTGTGTTTTACCAGTCATATCAGCAGGAAAGTGTTAAATTTTCCATTTGTCCCACCCATCACCTAGGGGTACACATGAGAAAGGAGTCATCTTGTCATTATCAGAACAACCCTGTTTGACAGGCCCATTGTTCAGCATCACTTGAACACCCCTTGGCAAGGTGGAACTGGAGGTTATTCTGACACACCATCATTCTATTTATTAGTTTTATCTCAGTCTTCTTCATTCACCTCTGAATAACTGTCAAGTATTAGTTTACTATTGTCTCTGTTCAGTTCACTGTAGAAGCCATGTCCTATGCAGCATTTCTGTGTGTGAGAATAGAGACAGGAACTCAGACTTCATGCCTTAGTAGCCGCAGTTTAAGTGGAATGCAAACAGTGAACATTACATCTACAGTGTAAATTACTAAGGTAAATAACTGTATTACTGTTATAAGTGCAGGCAGTCTGGTTTGGATATGTGGATGTGCTGTTGGCAGATAGAAGCTTGCAATAGGCGATGCTTGTAATTACAACATTTTTGGAACTTCCATATATAATTGTGATTAGAAGTTCCTGGCACTTTACAAAACTGGACATAGCATACTTTGGTTTTATTATATTAAATTAAATATGTGAAAGTCATGAAAATAAATGTGATGAAACCAAGCATGTAACTGATTGTTTCAGTACTATATGTGTGTGAAAACAGATTTATGCTTAAAAAGTTCATTTCTACGAGGGGGCGCTGATAAGTCCATAGCCCGACCTACTTCCCAATGTCGTAGAACAGAATCGATAGTGTCGTTGGAAAGAGGGGTCTGTTCATGTGCTGAATTGCAAGTCTTTTCTTGAGTCTTCGCCTGACATGCTTCCTTTCAGAGGCTGAAAGGAAACATGTCAGGCAATGCGTGCGATGTCAACAACATCGAAACGCGAGCTGTCATCAAGTTTTTTATCCTGCAAGGCAAGGTGCAAAAGGAAAGTCACGCCATTCTGACAGAAACATTAGGGGAACATGCACCATTGTATGTCACCATCAAAATCTGGGTGGCCCAGTTTAAACATGGTGATTTTTGCACCTGTGATGCACCTTATCCTGGACTACCCAAAACAGTGACCATCACAGAGATTATTGATCAAATTCACGAGCTAATCTTGGAAGACCACTGGATTTCAGCTAAATCAATTGCTGAGCAACTGGGCATCTCATGTGAGCAGGTTAGGTCCATCACCCATGAAGATTTGGACATGCAGAAACTCTCTGCAAAGTGGGTCCCGAAATGCCTGAATGCGGATCAAAAACATCAACAGTGCCAGTCGTCTGAGCAAAATTTGGAATTTTTTCGGCGCAATCCAAATTATTTCCTGTCGCAATTGGTGACCATGGATGAAACCTGGTTATATCACTATGGCCCGCAGACACAGCAACAGTCAGTCGAGTGGCGGCACAGGGGCTCACCCGACCCCAAAAAAATTCCGAGTGCAAAAATCTGCTGGAAAAGTTCTCACCTCGAATTTTTGGGATCAAGACGGCATCCTCCTCATTGATTATCTTCCAAAGGGCCAAACTATCAATGTGGAGTATTACTGATCTCTGCTGATGCAATTGAAGGACATTTTGAAGGAAAAATGGTGGGGGAAGGTCACCAAGGGGGTCTTGTTCTTGCAAAACAATGTCCTGGCTCACCGGGCACTTTCAACTCAGAAGAAATGGGGCTACCTGGGCTTCCAATGTCTTGATTATCCACCCTATACTCTGGATCTGGCCCCATCAGAATACCACCTGTTCCCTGGACTGAAAAAACAATTGAAAGGTCACCGCTGCCGAGGAGGCCTGGATGGATGGACAAATTTCTGAATTTTTTTTGAGTGGCTTGCAAAAGTTAGAGCAGTGGACTAAGAAGTGTATTGACCTTCGTGGGGAGTATGTTGAATAAATCCCAAGTTTGGTCACTGTAGCTTGTTTCCTTCCTGGTCGGGCTAAGGACTCATCAGCACCCCATTGTAGTGGGCTGGACAAGCGGGCAACATGAGGAGCAATTGTAGTCCAGTCATAGACAAAGACATCTTAAGGGCTCTCTTACAAGACCGTTTGTTAAAAAGCTGAGGAATTACTCTACTTGATTAAAAACCAGCTAAGAATAATGATAGATCTAACAGGGCACTGTCCTTTAAAAGGACTTATGTTTCAACTGGGACTGGTAGACAGCTCTTAGGGCAGTGTGACTGTGAGGCACTGGCATTATTAAGATTTAGGCACCTGGGTCATCATTGCTTGAAACCTGGTGACTTTTCTGACATTTCCATCAGCAAGATACTGCACTTTATTCACACTGCTGGGCTGCTGAATGGTTAAGCAAAGGGTTGCACAAAAGACCAAGAACAGTCCACATGCAAGAGTCACTGTAGTGCCTGCCCTACTGTACTATACTTTACTCTTTATTTATGAGTGGAATTGTTTAGCTTTAAAAACACAGTTTACTTTCTGTCACACTGTATTTTGGACTCTACCCAAGCCAGGCAGTAAAACCCCCGTATTTAAGCTGTGTCCACTATGGGTTATAAGGCCATGACCGATTCCTTTTCAATTCGTCATACTCCATGTGCCTTCTTTCTGCCACTGGTCTCCTATTTATTCCTCCAGATGTAGTCTCTTCTTTATCCCAAGTGAAGAACCTCTGTATCCAAATGTCATGGTCTTACATCTTAGTACACCAACATGCAGTGACAGTGCCTTTTGCAGGTCTTGAAGGAATGGGGAGGAGCATGTGCACCTGTGTTCAGCCCATTGTCATCTAACTGGGCATTGTGAATCAACATGCTGTATTCTGTTCAGTGCCTCGACATCTCACTGGAGCCATGCACCATCCTGTTCCCATCCTGCATCTTTTTACACTTCCCAGACTAATTAGTTGTGCCATGGCTCATGTAGTTAGTTACTGGTCTGAAAACACAGAGGCTCAGGTTTCATCCCCTGCCACTGTATGTGGTATTTATGTGGACAAAGTGCCATTGTGATGGGTTTTTCACTTGAGTGCTTCATTCTTACCCTTGTCATTATCATTCCACCAATATCCCATATTCATACTGCATTTATCTTGTACCAATGCCATGTAATCTTAAGCATTAACAGCATGATTAAATAACACCTCCCTGTCTCTGCACACATAATTTTCTGAGTCATTTTCCTATCTAGCTATCCTACTGGATTCTTCAAATTATATCGTCTTATCTTCTCCTTTACATTTTGAAAAATGTTCCTTATTGTTTTATTTCCCCCCCTCCCCTCCAGTTCTTTAGACCCTACCCACTCTTGATTCATCCACCTCCCTTTGGCATGAATGTGGAGCCATGCCTCATTTTCTTAACCTGACTTCTTCCACATGGCTTACCCTTCTACTTGGAAGGTGGAGTACTATATTCCTCCAGAATATCAGTAAATTTCTAACAGATGGATGAGGAGAGAATTGCATTGCAGAAGATGATAGTGTTCATGAAATATTGTTTTCTCTTGCAGATTGGACAGCAGAAGATTATGCACTGATGGGAGGTTATCATGATGTAGCTGCTGAATTGAAGTCTCCGTCTGAAAGGATGGTTATGTCTTTCACTGAAAAAAGCATAGAACCTCAAAGATGTGACACTGGTCTAGCATCAAATAAGCGATCAGTGTCAGATGCGTCTCTTCCTCCTGATCAGCAGGAACATGAGAAAGAGGTTAGGGTCTGGTCCAAACAAATGGCTAGTTAAAGAAACTTGTAAAGATGATGGTCATGTGGCTGGCTGAGAACTATCATATTTGTATGGAGCTCCACCAAATGTCATGGTCCATTAGATAACAGTTATGCTTCATATGTGGGAGGTAAAAAGGTAAAAAAGTTTAAGTTGTCCATGCCATGAAGGCATGTTGGGGGAGTATGTGTAGCCTCCACTCATTCTTAACCTTGGCACTGGATGGAAGTCAGTAGTCAACTTCATGCCCTAGCCATTTTACCCCTGGTAAAGAACCGCAATACCCAGTGAACAGAAGACTGGGTGGGCCCCAGAGCCATTCTAGACATTCGAGAACAGAAAATCTGCTTCTGCCAGGATTTGAGCCTTGGACCATCCAGCCAATAGCTAGTAGCTATACTGACTACATTATCTGAGCTACTATATGTGGGAGGTCCCCAGTTTAAATCTCTGCTCGGATACCAACTGTCTAGATAATGTTTTCCATGGTGGCCCTGTCTGTTCATGCAAATGCTCAGGTAGTACCTCAAATAAGGTCAGATAGTTTGTGCCACATCCTTTCCAAGTCATTTTACACTAATCATCCTGACATTAAATGGCACATGGTCTGGCTGCTGGCAGGATTATTACGTTAACTGTAAATTAATTTATGGAGCATGCCATTGGATGAACCATTTCCTGAGATTCACCAGCAATCTTTTCTCATGAAGTTGTCTTAACAAAAATTCTATATGCATGTAAAATTTGTCGTGGGCAGTGGAGTCTCACCTGTATTTGGTAGCTTGGCTCAGAGCAGATGGGGAAATTTGGGTAGGTATGCTGCCACCAGTTGCTGTGTCCAAGCTGGACACACATAATGCTATTTGATACTGGGGGGGGACAGCAGGGAAGGGAACTTGAGTCAGTACTAGCCTCTTTACTAATGCAGACTATATCCTGTAACAAACTTTTGTACTAATTACAGGTTAAACAATCTCCCTGTACATTAATATTTCTACAAAAGATAGAAACAAAGTCACTTAGCACCACACAGATTGTTTGCCAACCCCTCTGGGGTGAAAAGTTGTGGTACTGTTCCTGAATACAACCTTGTAAATTTATCAGTGTAAATTTCTAACTGGGGCCCAAAATTTGCTCAGATTCCTAAGAAATCAAAAGGGTTAGTAGTATTTTTATAAATTTAAAACAGTTCACTATAACACCACCTACTTTGGCATACTAACCATAGCACCATCGTATGTTTCACTAGTTACAAGTCACAACACCACAATAATAAAATATATGCACTGACATGCACTGTGCAGAATTGCTGCTTTTCTCTACAAATGTTAACCAGCCAAAAGTCAGAACCAAAGACAGCATGGCACTTCTCGCACAGGGTTTATATTACCTCCGTCCAGCGTCCAGCTGGCGTGATAATAGACACCATCAGTGATCTTACAATACGCCAGCCTCAAAACCACACACTGCCAGTAGATTGCGTGATGTGTCTCCTGACACAAAACTGCTGACCACATTCTCTGTGCTTTATGCTGCCAAGTTAAAGTTATAAGTACAGGATTTTTACAACAATTTTATGATTTATCGGTCTTTCATTTTAGATCTGCCTGCCTTTAAGTGAGATTTGGTCCCCCATATTGTCACTTAGAGTCTCTTGCATCCTTGTAGTTAATGACTGATAAAGCTTCAAAGGTTTCTAATGCTAGTATACATATGTACATATTTTACAAGATCTCAAATTACAATTTACAAGGTCAATTGTTCCAAATGTGTATCTGTTACACATTCTCCCCTGTGTCTCCACGTTCCCCAGACTTTCTTTCCCAACTAGAAGAAACAAAATTCCTTCAGAATGAACAGCCAGCTGGATCTGGGCTGCTGGAAGTTCAGGGGAGAGGGTCTGGGTGAGTGTTCAAATAGTGCATAAAGTAATGCAAATACAATCCCTCATTATAGATCAAATTTCGTTTTACACACTTCCATCACGTCATAAATCACTTTCCCTGAACTCAACAGCCAATGTTAGTTAGTTATATTTGTATATACTTCCCAGTGCATTCAGGACCTCATTATCTTTGCTGACACTGGTCTTCCCAGAGCTAGCATTATCTTGGCATGCACTGAGGACTGTGTGTGTCTGCTTGGGCTTAGTGTTGGAATACACAATGTTGTTGTATAGACCAAATACAAAACTTTGTAAGCACCTAATTAGAAAATTCCCTGCATTCTACTATGTGCAGTTTCATTCTGTTTGCAGTAAATATAAAGACTTTAGTGCTTCAGTGGTGCATCAAATGGCTGCACATATAATTTTGGAAATTGCAATTTGGGTGTGGCCTGGATTTGTGTCTCCATCCTTCTGAAAAATTGGCAATGAATTCAGGTGGTTTGCAAGCAGTAAGTTGAGAATCTCATTGCCAAGAAGATTATTGTCAGCTGTAGGTTCTGGTGTAGGATTAATGCAAACTTTGTGTGAAGTGGAGGGGTTTTCCTGGGGTGGTTTCTGTGTGATTTCATAAGCTGGGTTGTCAGGTTTCCATGTACAAGTTTAAGTTAAGTTTTCAAAACTAGGGATGAGTGAAGTAATACAGGATAAACAAAGTTAGAATAATGATTGATAGAATGAGAGCTAATATTATCCAATTTATCTTCTTTTCACATTTCAAAGGAAGGTGCATGTAGATGAAACAACGTGGTCATGTCCTCTTTGTGGTGATGGGTAGAAATGCTGGGCATTAATTGATCCAATCCCATTATGTTTGGGGGTGACATCTCCTAAAGAGTTTTCAGCTTGGAGTCTGAAGCTACTGCTGGTCACTCAGGCGTGTACAGCATTGGCACTCACTTGGAATATTCTTCTTTACCTGTCAACTCGGGGGAACATTTTTAGCCCTTCCACAGTGATGTAGCATGAGTTTGCATTATTGAGGATACCTTCTCCCTACAGAGTCGTGGTGAAGGTCTGCCAAGTGTGGTTGTGTTGACATCTTTAAGTGTGCCCGTTGTGGTTCAGTCAGTACTTGTGCATGGTTCTTTGTCACTCCAGCAAGGCCTGAACTGGATATGTGAACAGCTTGCGTCTACACAGTTCTCGTGCTTTGGCTGACTGCAAATACAGACTCAGTTCACATGAAATAACTTTGGTGCTTTAAACAGCTTGATTTACTGGGAAAATAACATCCTTTCCTTTGCACTGCATGATAGGGTAATGTAGTTCTGCTGAAGTGAACTGATTCCCAAATACTTATACTCTGGAAAAAACTGAGCATAACTATTGCCAAAAATACTTGAAGGTAGCACAACTGTTTTATACAGTTCATACTGTCTGAAACTTTTAGGGGTACATTTAGTATATGTGTAAAAATATGCAGATAAGCGAACATCATTGCTTCAATTATTTCATAGTACAAGTACATATTATTGGACCTTACTCCTGCAACTGATTCATGGCCTTCAGGAAAACACAATGTAACATTCTTTAAAATTTAACACAGCATGTGTGGACTAATAGCATTCAAAAAAATCTTCCCTGTCAGTACATACTGCATTGCATCATTATGTTCTGTTCCACTAGCACACAGTAGTATGCCTGCAACATAAACGAAACTTTATATTTCCACTAACCCTCGGCATACAGTTTACTCACATCAAACTTTACATATGTGTTCACGAGTAGCATGATGACTGCCACCTGATTCCCTTCATCATCATTGCACTGGCCAGTTGGACAGTGACAGTACATCAGCTGTGATGTGAACAGCCATCTTGTATAGTAGGTGGGGACTGTGCATCCACCCACCAGTGGGTGGTGATGATAGGATCTTATCCAGCCATGCATTTGTGTGTGTGTGTGTGGGAAGTGGTCATTCCTTCCTGCTGTTTAGTGTGGACAAGCAGCAAATACATAAGTGTCTATTCGAATCCATGTATACATCTTCTGTGATTTTGTTGTCCATAATTGTGTCCATCATAATTATTTAGGGGCTTTTAGGTGTAGTCTGGTGTTCACTCATATGCAGTCGCGCTTGTAACGGTCTTGGCCTGTCTTTTTGTACTCCACTTATTCCTCGTATAAATATTCACTCCTTGTACAGGGTGACC
>Ga0209737_10002697_pt1 | contig 12380 bp, 5 predicted proteins | sample TergutCu122P3_FD_187284 | JGI IMG/M metagenome (GOLD analysis project Ga0209737, IMG submission 187284) | Cubitermes ugandensis P3 segment gut microbial communities from Kakamega Forest, Kenya - Cu122 P3 (SPAdes) (version 2) | ecosystem: Host-associated > Arthropoda: Insects > Digestive system >... | reverse complement strand
AGTTTAGCTTTTTTATTATGTATTCCATGATTTTTGGTAGTGCTTTCTGCAAAAACAGTACTTACTCTATAAGCGTGTAGTCTTAATATCGCAGAAACAATCAATAGAGTAAATGGTACTATAAACAATACTGAATAAGCTTCCTGTGTGAAAAAGCCGAATACTGTTGCCATGAGCACTGCGATTAGCCCTGAGGAACCTATTGTGATATTTATTTTTGAATCTAAGGTGTTTGTTCTATGGCTTTCTTGATTATGCCTTTTTACCGCTATTTCATAGATTAGTTCTTTTCTTTCTTGCTCATTTTCTTTTTTAGCTATTTTTTCTTGCTTTTCGTTTTCATGACATTTGGTCTTGGACGATTTGGGATTAACAAGTAACTCATTTCTGATTGGGATTATGAGAACGGCAAATAAAGCGCTCAATACCGTTAGAGTTGTGGGCGAAAGAAGGGTAAAACCATTGTTGTATGTGCTTGTTACCTCTGTTATCGTTGAGTTTTCAAATGCTAACGAGAGTATCGGTGGCATCCATCCGTTCTCGTTCTTAAAAAACATCGGATAACCTATTGCTCTGGGGCTTGTATCATTCAGAGACGCATCAACCCTTATCCATGTTCCATTTGGGAATAGCACTTCATTGAATGTATGATCATTGAAAACATTAACGACTACTCTACACCTATAACCTTGTGAGATGCAGAGTGTAGCGTATAAGGTTGCAAATTCTCCGCACATACCTTGATGATTTTCATAGATTTTTATAGGATCATTGCTTCGTAGAGTACCAGAGAAGTTAAGCTGTTGATTTTCCCACTCAATTAGTTCAGTGTAGTTATAGCTTCTATCCAACAACGTTTTAAAGTAATCTATTGTCTGTGGATCTGAAAGATTCTGTGCATCGTTATGATGACGAATAGTTGATGAGACCGCAAAGATTGGTGTAGCGAATATAATGCAGAGTAACATGTAACCAACTAACTTTTTGTGGAGTTGCCTATTTATTAAGGGAACGAAATAGAAACTGATAGTAAAAACTCCGAATATGAATAGCCCAAGTATCCAATAGGAAGTTGAAGACCAATAGGATACTCCTATATAGAATATGAAATAAACACATACCAGTATTGTGATGGATAATGCCAGTGCTGTAAAGCATACTGTGAGAGTTCTATTAACTTTGCTGTTTTTCTCTTTTGAGTTCCGTCCATTCATTTTTGCTAATATTCCTTTTTTCTACGGAAAAAATTTTTTTACACTTTGACAACGCTTAGTTTATGAGATTTGTCCTACAAAACCATTATCCTTACGTTTACTTAAAAAGTCCGTAATCTCTACAAAAAACTAAACACAGTTTAATCCGTAAATTTCAGGTTTTAGGGGATATATTTTGTTTAAAAACGCGGTTTTGAGACGGAAACCTAAAAACATCTCTTTTCGCCTCTATTGTAGTTAAGTTTTGAGATTAGCATATATACCTATTAGGTATGTGTGTGGCGTGTTTTTCATAATTCACAATTTATCTCTAAATCGCAATATATGGATAATGTTTTGATATTTTTCTTAAATATCAAAAATATTCTAAGTTAATTTTGTTGGCTGATGATACAAAAACTTAAACACATATTGCCTAAAAAACGAAATTTACGGTTTAATCGATTCTAATAATTAAAAGGCTTCCTTTTTCTTGAGTTGGAATTACATTTGGCAGACTTGTGTTTGTTTGTTTAATCACTGAAGTGTTTTGTTGAGAGTTGCGCATAAGGATAGCAATCATTGCTATGAATTCTCTGTACGTGATTGCATAACGTGATTCAATAGCCTGTGTATCCTCTAAATCGATGATAAGTACAGGTTTTTCTCTGATAATCTGTTCTGTAATGCGTTCAGCATCAGGCACTTTTATGTAAATCGGAGACAGCGTATCTTTGTCCTTAAAATTATCAAAACTGAAGTAATAAGCATGTTTTAGCTGACCACTTGTATATGTTGAATGCAACCCTTTTTGCACAAGCAATTGGTATGCGGAATTCATTTTTTTCACGATTTCTATTGACTTAATAACATAAGAGTAGATTTTATTTTGTTGTGCTCCTGTAATCGAGCCCTCTTTAAGATGAGTTGATACCAAATCAAGTTCTGCAAAAATATCAAGGAAATATTTGAGTTCTATTTCTGGCATGGGACTAAATGCGTTCTTAAATATGCGTTCCCAATTCTGCTTTCCAGTTGTTTTGTCAAAAGTACCAATCATAAAATTTTTGTAATTTCCCCTGTTAATTTGTTCAAACTCGTTATTTGAAATACTGTACCCTTTTTCTCGGTCTTTGGTTAAATTCTCACGAATATAGTTTGCGCTTGTGCTGTCTAAGTGATTCAAACGATTTTCTCTATCGCCGTATAGCAATGTAAATATGTTAAACAGAAAAGTTCTGAGTTTCTTTTGTACTATCTCGCTTGTTTGTTTGGCAATATCAAAGTATTGATTTTTTGACCAGCTATCTCGTATTTCATGGAACTTGGCGATCTCGAGATTAGATAAACCCGAATAAGGTATAAACAGATACCTTGATTTATCTGTCTCCTCATGAAAAAACTTTACAATATATGAAAAGGCATCTGAGTACAAAGAGCATATATAAAAGACATTCTCACTTGATTTATCGATAGCTCTTGTATTTACCTGATTAAGAAACTCGGAAATTTCGCTAGGGTTTTTCCAGAATTCTCTCCAAAAGTCTACTAAATATTGGAAGCTGTCAATTAACGGTAGTTTTAATCCTAAGTATAATGCCAAAGATTTAGTCAAAAGAGCGAGGCTTTCCACGCAATCGTTGATGATTGTGTCAAAATCGAGTATTTTCTCATATCTTTGAATTTCATTCATCACTTTAAGATGCTTCGATCGACAATCTTTTGCTAAACGCTTTGATGGCGGGTTAGTAAGCAAGGCATCGACAATTGAATCGAGGATTTGTACATCTTCATAAGTTTTTTCCGTTTTTTTAGTCTTGGCTGAAACAGTGGTCACATATATTTTTGTTAAATAATCTTCTAACGATAAATTCCATTTTTTGTAGATAAGTCTATTTTGTTCTTCTAACTCTTGGCAAATAACCCATTTAAATTTCTGTCCGATAAGTTTTGACTTTTGTATAAGTTGAGATTTAACTAATCTTTGGAAAAAGAATCTATTTTGTCGTAATTCCATCGTATCTTCAGAAATTCCATTCTTCAAGTAGGTGGACTTTAGTAATTCAAGAGCTTTTTGTCTGTGCTCTTCTTTTTGTATCCCACCACTATATAACAGAATAGAAAACTTTTTCCTCAGCGTGTCATTGGATTCTAACTGATTCTTGATATCTGCTAAGTCTTTTTTAGAAATGTGAACTGGGTCAACTGTCAAAATTGAAAAATTACCATTTTCAAATTCTGAAAGTGTTGCTTTAATAAAACTTCTGAAGGTGATAGGTACATGATTATTAGTTAATCCTCGGTGAATACGTTTTACGAAGCCCATATCAATAGTTCTTATTGTATCTGGTGTTGTAGCAAACGCTTCCAGTCTTTTATTAAGCATTTCGTAGGCGGTTTGTTCAGTAACAGGTGGCATTGTTTCCTGACGTGCATATGATCCTGAATATTTTGGGTCATTCTTAATTATTTCTTCCCATTTATCAGAACCAGCAATAAAGAAACAAAGTGGAAAATTGTTTATTTTTCTGTTAAGCTCTGACCTGAAAATTTGCAAATTGTTCACAAATTTCATTGCAAGCTCGAAATTTTCGAAATCCTTGTGCAAGTCATCAATTATAACTATAAAGCCCTTGATGTCAGCATTGGATGAAAATTTCACGAGCAGTTTATCTATGCATTCTTGATAGTCATTCGAGTTAAGCCACAGTTGGGGTTTGCTGTGGAATATTAGTTCATGTTTTTCACATAATCCTTCATAAAATTTTTTCCTGAAATCAGTAAATAATGAAGAGAAAGATTGTTCAGCGTAAAGTTGGATATAGATTGTGAAAACTCTCTCGTTTAGGAATGGCTTCTTTAGATAGTCAAAGAGAGTAGTCTTTCCCGAGCCGAACCAGCCAAAAAAGATTGTGTCTTTAAAAAGCTCTGTTGGTTCTGAGCTTGCTATGTATACATACTTTTCAAAAAGTGGAGTTTTAATAACGATTTTCTCGTATAAGTCATCTGCCAGTTTTGATAGTCCTTCTTGAGTTGGGAATGGGTCTTGTGAAAGTTGAAGTTGTCTCCACCACGACAAAAATTTTTGTTCTTCTTTAACCTCTTGTTCTTCAGAGGATGGCTCTACAATATCAATGCCATCTAAAATCGAGGGAACCATGTCATATTCTTCTTTTTTTTGTTCAATCGCCTTGTCGATAATGTCTATTTTTTCTTCAATGATTTGTTTAGTAAGCTCATTTACTACTCGTTCTCGATACCTAGTCTCCACTATTTTTTTGGGATCAATAATTGGCATTGAGGTTTTTTTTAATCGAAGTGTCTCTCGAATTTTGTCTTTGTCATAGATGTTGCTCTTGAAGAACGGGCGGTTGAATACTTCTTCAAGTTTTGCTTCATCTGTAATGAGACCATGTTTTACTAGGTAATTAATAGCGTGTTCAGCAATCAACTTATCCTTTGGAACTCTATGTACCTGATTTTTCAGGAAGAAGCTTCGCTTAGTTTCTTTATAAATTTCCTGCAAAAATGGTTCATTTAGAAACAACTTGAAGTTTTTGGAAACAAACAAGTTGATGGCTTCGTTTTGGTCCATAGTATTCTGATTCTTATTGTTATCTTTGTTAATATTTTTTTTGGGCTTTCATTTATGCTATGAACTTGTTATGGTGCCAAACTTTTTTGTGAGCTGCAACTTTTTTTATGCGGTCTACGATTTTAAGTTGTGTTGTGTCTGGGTTTGTGATTCCAGTGATCTTTCCACTGTTATCTATGCCAAGGACTATTTCGCCTCCGCCTGCATAGTTTGGAAACGATACTGCCGACCGCTCAAACCGATCATTTAGTTCACGTTTATACTCTACGCGATTATTCTCCAACATTTACGGTCACTGTAAAGGTTAATTTATCTTTCATTTATCTTCCATGTGGGGAGATAAATCTTTTCGTAGCAAAAAAGCAGCCTTGACCCACAGGAGTCTTGATACATGGAAAAATCTTGGGCGAGGCATGTTGGTGGGAGCGGTTGTGTGACTGGGGTTGTGTTGTGGTTGAGGTTGTGGTTATGGTTTAAAAATTTGGTGTGGTTGTGTTTGTGGTTTAAACTAAGTTGTGAAAGGGGAAACTGTTGAAAGCAGTTATTTAGTTAGGGGTAACTTGTGGGAAACTCGTGGGAAATGTGAATAGGTCTTTTATAGTGGTTAATTGTGTAAATGGGGTTTAAATTGGTTTGTGATGTGTGGAAAGTGTGGGAAACTTGTGGAAACAGTTTGTTTTGTGGTTAAAACGTTGTGATAATTGTTGATTTTGTGTCAAGTTTTTATTTATAATTCATTTTAATTGAAAAATTGTGTGTGGCACTTGTTAAGTGTACTTAATTCCCCCCATTATATTATACAGATATTTTTTATTCTGTTTCCCACTTTTTGTTTCCCACTCTTCTCTAAGATGATCCACTTGACAGTTGGTTGGTATTTTGGTTGTTTGACGTTGTAAGTATAGTTTTTGTTATGTTGTGTATTTGGTGTGTGGTTAGTTGTTGTTGGTTTTGATTTTGATGTTGTGTTTTTCTGTGATGTATTTTAGTTCGTTTGTGTATTGGCCTATGCTGTGTTCTTCTTGGGCTTTTCTTGCGCAGAGGTATTGTTTGTTTTTGACGGTTTTTAGTCTGAAATACCATCCGTTGTTTGCAAGTTTTAGTATTATTTTCTCTTTCTCTAATTCCTTAAAAGACAACTCTAAATGGTTATCCTCAAAGTAAACATTATTTTCTAAAAACGGTTTAGCTGAAGTCTGGTTGGTTAATTCAATTTTTGTGCTATCTGGGTTAGTGTTTGTTGAGTTATTGTTTAGCAGTGTTTTTTCTAGTGTTTTTCTTTCTGTTGTTTTGTTGCGTTGTCTTATGGAGAGTAGTGTTTTCCATTCGGAAGGGGTTATGGGTTTGTTTATGAATTCTTGTTGTAGGGATTGGTTTTTTTGCCATATTAGGTATTCTATATCGGTTTTGTGGCCGTATTTTTCAAGGCTGTAGCGCATTATTTCTTTAGGGTTGTGGGGACCATTTGTATAGTTTAGGGTTTCAAGGATTTGATGTTCGCGTTTTATGTCCATAATTGCGGAGACAAAAAACTGGTTTGAGGGTAGGTTTATGAGTGTTTGGTAGCTGTTTTTTGGGTAGTGTCTTTGTAGTGTTTGGGCTGTGTTTTCGTCTACACAAAAGGTTATGAGGGTTCTGCAGATTTTGGAAAGAAGTGCTATTTGCATACTTTGAGAGTATTGATCAAAGCTTTCATCCATTAAGGTTACATAGGTTTTGTATTTGTGTATGGTTTGTAGGGTTTGAGGCATGTTTCTTGTGAGATATTGGTGAGCTTCATCTACGTATATGTAGAATGGTTCCCACGAACTTTCATAGGTGTTTTCGCGTGATTTAGCAGCATTAAATATTGCTGAGAGAATGAGACTGCCTAAGAATGTGTTTGTGTCTTTTGCAATAGTGTTCTTTGGCAGGTCTACTATGATTATTTTTTTCTCATTCATAGCTTGTCTAAAGTTTATGGTGTTTTCTGTGGTTCTAAGTATTGGTGTTATGGTTAGGTCTTCGCATAGTCGATACAGTTTAGTTAGAATGGATAGGGTGTCGTTTTTGTAGAGTGTGTTGTATGGTTTTTCCCAAAAGGTTTTAACGCTTTCTTTTTTGCATTTTGCATTAAGCTTGTCCCGAAAGGCCTGATCAGATAACACTCTATATACATCTGAGAGTTTGGGTTTTTCTTTCTCCAACACCAAATGTATCGCGTTTAGTATGACATCTTCTAAGCATATTGGCCAGCCTTCTTTGCTGTAGATTTTCTCAAGAGTATCTGTAAACATATTTGCTATTGCGCTATGTTCTAAGGGATTATTGGTTTCTAAAAAGTTAAGCTGCATCACCTGATTATCAAACTTGCTTTCAAAAGCCGACCAGGGATTAATGTAAACCACCCGATCCCATTGCTCAGGAGGAATATAAGATAGTACCCAAGAGGCAAGATGCGACTGTGAATCCAACACCAAAAAACCCTCATTATGATCAAGATGTTGCTTGATCATTGATAACAAAAACTGTGTCTTACTACATCCAGAACATCCCATAACTAAACAATGACCCCTATCCGTAGCATAAATTCCACGCTTCAACCTACGACCAACAGACGGATCAACAACTACATCCATACCCAACACATGGCGCCTACCACTATCGATGTACGGTGAATTTGAAACTTTGCCCATAACAAGTAACTCCTATTTCTATAAAAATAACTATAACAATACTTTGGCATTGTCTGCTAATTGATTAAACTTTTTGGTACTGCAACAAACGTTTCTATGGTGTGCTGAAAGAAAGATACTTTAGTCCAAATAATGCAATAATTAGTGTAAAGATAACATGAAAAAAGAAAGTAGCTGATCAGCAGTCATAACCAAAAAGTTAGGGGTCAAAAAATGAGGGTAACTATTTTGCGAAATTATGTGTTTGCAATCCACTTCAAGGAGCGATTATAACTATGGGTAATTTATTTTGGATTGGGCCCCGTCAATCCGACATTTTCGACACAGAAAATCTCTTCAAAGGCTCTATTACGCTTTTTGGAAACGGAGAGGACGGTAATGTGTCTTTAAATCGTCAATATGGAAAGAGAGTGAATCATAATATCATCACAAACGAGCAAATTGCTTTCTTTAAGGAGCAGCAACTTCGTGTTATGCAAGAATACAGTGATGTATCCTTTATGATGTATAACCCTGTTTTGACTTATCAATTCGGAGATAACATAATTAGAAGGACTTGCTGCTTAAACGAAAAAGATATACTTCATCTCACGCACAAAAAAAGTTGGTTTCGAAAATGGGCCTCTGAATTTGTGAAAGTGTTCCAATCAGATTATCTTCCCATGACCGACTGTAACTATTCTGCGCTACGTTCCAGATATGGGGAACGAGTTGTTATTCAGTCTGATGTATCCTCTGGTGGATATGGCACTATTGTAATGGATAAAAGTAATGCTACGGAAATAGAAGAAATACTTGGTTCCAATCGCAACAAGAGTTATTTGGTTTCTCCATATATGGAGAAAAACATTCCCATTAACATTCATGCTATAATATTTGAAGATGACGTGGTATTAACTCCAGCGTCCATACAAATAGTTACTAATACTAATGGAAAACTACTTTACAGGGGAGCCGACTTTATTAGTTATCACCACGAAATCTCCAATGATATTCACACACGTTTCTTAGATGGCGCACATAGTCTCTGCGAGGAACTGGGTCGAAAAGGATATCGTGGTGTTTGCGGAATTGACGCGATGATTATCGATGGGACTGTTTATTTTTTAGAAATGAACAATCGGTTTCAGGCTTCTACGGCTCTTGTCAACAAAGCGTTAGCTGAAAAATGTCTGCCATCGCTTCACAAATTACATTATGAAGCGTTTTTTAATTGTAAACCTTCTGTCGATATTAGTAATGTTGCAGTTAACTATAGCACGTTTGTTTATATGAATACAAATATGTCGGATACTCGTCATAATAACCATATTTTAAACTATGCTAACCGTGAAAAAAATATTATTGATGTTGTTTCGGGTTGTAAAGACGGCGCAAAAAGCATTGTGACAGATGGATATAATTCCGCAGATATTCAAGAAAAAGACTCGTACTCTTTTAAAGCCATTTTCAATACGAACATCACAAGTATATCGCCAGAAGCCACTGTTCGTCTGCATCCAAACATCCCTGAACGTGATATGCGTATGGTTGATGATTATCGTAAGAATTTACTTGCTTTAAAAATTGCATTGCTTAATCAAGGGATTGTTGTCAGTAAACGTGCGGAGCAATACTTTGAGGATCGTGGTGGCGTTCAAGAAGGAGTTTTTAATGCTGTTGACATCTTTTTGGGTGACATCATAATTAACAGTCCATGTTGTGTCAAGTTGGTTGCGCTTTCGCCTTTCTCATTGGATTATAATAAAGAATTACAAAAGTTTTACATTATGTATTATGACACTTCATTGATGGATGTCGGTGTGTGCCTGCGAGATGCGATTGGTGATTTAAAAACAACAAAACACAAAAAAGCCATCAAAGAAATTTGTTGGTGGGCAACAGACCGCATTCGTATACAGCACAGTTGTTTTTGTTTTTATAAAGAACAAGATGTTGGTTGCAAATTTTGTGAAGTTGGTAAATGCAGTCATTCATTTGATTTGGATGATGTATTTGAGGCTGTGGACAAATACCTCTATTTACAGTCTGAGCTAAAATTTACGCATATTCTTATTGGAGGACGATCGGGTACAGAAAATTATGGTGAATCAGAAAAAATATTGGCTATTGTTAAGCACATTAGAAAATCTTCAGATATGCCTATCTATTTGATGTGTCTGCCACCTAAAAATACAGAAATTTTAAACAAGTACCACGCAGCAGGCGTAACCGAGATCTCTTTTAATATAGAGGTCTTTGATCGGGCTTGGGCGTTAAAATATATGCCTGGCAAAGGCGATATCCCATTACAACGATATTTGGACGCGCTGGAAACTGCTGTTATGCTATGGGGGAGAACTGGGAATGTGCGGTCTGCATTCATTGTTGGTTTGGAACCTCATAAATCATTAATGGAAGGAATAGCGACTTTATGCAAGTTAGGTGTAGCGCCAATCTTATCTGTGTTTAGACCTCTTCCAGAAACAGAAATGAGTAACGTAATTCCGCCATGCAACGAGGAATTGCATAATCTATATAAAGAGGCCCAGAAAATTTGTGCATGTTATGGTTTAGCGTTAGGACCAGCGTGTACTAAGTGCCAGAATAATACTTTAAGCTTCAATGAAAGTTTAACATAAGCTTACATGTTGGAGGATTCTTATGAGAAAAAGTGGGCGAATGTATTCAAAATTTACATTGAGAACAAGAAATATTCTATGGTTACTTGTTCTTTCTGTTTTTGCTGCTATTTGTAGCTATGTTTTCATTAATTATGCAACTATTCAAATACAAATAGGCTTTAAAAGCACCATTGCACCAGTTATGGCCGTTTCTATGGCCGCTTTTGCTGCTGCATTGACATCTTATGTGTTTGCTTGTAATACGTTGAGAGAGATTCGTCAAGAAAAAAAAGAGCACCAACAAACTATAGAGAGGATGCAAAAAAAATATGCTTCAAATATGTGGCTTATCGCTGCTTTGGCAACGATTGTTATCGTTATGGGGCTTTGTTCACTGGCTCTTTTAAGCGAGCAGGCAGATGCTGTACCTGTAAAAATAAATTTTAATGAAAACTTCCTGTTTAATGATAAGATAGTTTACTTATTTTTTATGATGTTCGTATTTGCGGTTGCAGAAGTACTTTTGGTCATTCGCTTTTCTAATAAAATAATTAATTATGATCGTGAATCTGGAAAGATTGCTTTAGAAGTCAAAAAAGAATGTGAAAGAAATCTTAACAATAATGTGGTTGATACTGTAAAATTTTATAAAGATGATACTTTAAAATTTTATAGAGATTTTCGTGAAATAGAAGTATTTGTTAATTGCATTCGAAAAAACTATGTTTCAATTGAAGAATTGAAAACTATAGATGATGACTGGATAATTTTATTAAAATTATATGATGATCTCTTAAAATATCGTAATGTATGTAAAGTTGGTGATGTAAAAGAAGTTTCAAGTATATCTGTAGATATGCTAGATATGCTAAAAAAATTGCGTGACCAGCTGTTTACAAAGTATTTGAAGGATATTTCATTGAATGAGATTAATTTGAATGGTATAAGTGAATTAAAAGGGGTTCATTTAGTAACATCCAGTTTAGTAAACGCCTCCGCACATAACGTTAGTTTCGTCGAATCTGAACTTTCATCGGTAAATTTAAGCAATGGCGATTTTACGCTTTGTCAATTTGTTGATTCTGATTTGTCCAACATTACCGCAACAAATGCACAGTTTCGAGGTGCTATTTTCAAAGGACAAAAGACTAAATTGAATGATGCGTCTTTTATTGGTGCCCAACTCGGAGGCGTGGAATTTAAAGATGTGCAGGAGTTAACAGGGGCAAACTTTGAAAGAGCAAACGTAACAGAAATTAAATTCCATGACATGTACCTAAATAGCGCAAAATTTACGGCAGCACAATTGTTCAAGGCTGACTTTAAAGATTCTAAAATGGAATGGGTTGATTTAAGCCATACAAACTTGGTTAAAACAAGATTTAACGTTGTTGATTTATCTTACTCCAACCTTTCAAGAGCAGGTGCTGTAGATGCGAAATTTATAAATGTATTTCTGTACGGTGCAAACTTGTTCAAGATAAATTGTATGGATGCAACGATTTATGGCTCTTTTTTTGACAAAGCATTTTCGTCTTGTTCAATTTATAAACGTGTCCAAATGGTGGATGTAAGTTATATATATGCCACCCTTAACCAAGCCGATTTCACCGAAGGTAACTTATCCGCCATTAGATTTGACCATTCATTGATGAATGAGGCTATATTTTCGTTGGTTTGCGGTGACAATATTAGTTTTAAAAATGCAACACTTATACGATCAGTATTCAATAGCGTTAACTTGAAAGAATGTGATTTTTCTTTCTGTAATATGAGGAATACACTTTTTTGTAATGCGTTTGTAAAGGATACAAAATTTCACTCTTCTGATTTACGAGGGAACACTCTTAATGGCTCCCATTTTATTAATTGCGACTTTCAAGAATCAATGTTTGATGGTGCAGTTTGTTGTGACACATATTTTATTGATTCTAATTTAGAAAATGCTGATTTTAGAAATGTACGATTATTACATACTACAAGGTTTACTAATACTATTTTGGACGGGGCAGATTTTACAGGAACAGAAATTTATGACATAACTGATTTGTGCAAAAAAACATGTTCAAAGCCCAAATCATACAAAGACGTAATTTGGGATGCAAAAAGAGTTTAGTGAATTAGTTTAAATTTTCTTGTGTGCTGTAGGGTCTGTTATGGCATACACCGTTTTTTCAAGAGCAGTTCTATCCTGGATTCCCGCTATACATAACTATGTTTTATGCGATAATATGAAATTCTAAAATATGCAATTTATAAAATTATTAAGCAATTTTTCTCTCAAAATTATTTTTAAACGATTGAAAATTAATTG
>Ga0209737_10002696_pt1 | contig 12381 bp, 15 predicted proteins | sample TergutCu122P3_FD_187284 | JGI IMG/M metagenome (GOLD analysis project Ga0209737, IMG submission 187284) | Cubitermes ugandensis P3 segment gut microbial communities from Kakamega Forest, Kenya - Cu122 P3 (SPAdes) (version 2) | ecosystem: Host-associated > Arthropoda: Insects > Digestive system... | reverse complement strand
TCCCCGGACGTTATAGCATTCGACCTCAAGGCAAAACAAGATGACCTAGACGATACGTTTAGAAAAATTAACTTCCCCAGTTTTGATGGCGAGGATGCATCGAATCCGTTTGGTGATGACTGGCCCAAAGTCATAGAAATGAGCAGGGGTGCGACCGATGGCACACAGCGCACGAATGACAACGCCACATACTGTTATTCGGTAGGCTCAAGGGACACTTCTAAAGTATGCATAGCCATTGCAAACATAAATCTACCAAATGCGTATTTTAGAAACGCACTTCAAGGCAAGCCGAATCGCACTCAAGACAGATTCAGGCATATGGCAAAAATTGTGAATGAGACAATCGATGAAAAGGCGAACGTTCTTGTTTTACCCGAAGCATATTTGCCAATTGAATGGCTGTCGTTGTTGGCCCGGACGTCTGCTAAGAATGATTTTGCCGTAGCCACGGGTATTGAGCACATCGCTTTTAGGGGAAAAGTCTACAATCTTACCGCTACCATCCTTCCCTTCAAGAAGGATGGTATTCCTATGGCTACTATCATTTTGCGACTTAAAAACTACTACTCCCCCCAAGAGATAGAGGAAATTCGCGGATATGGGCATGTTCACGTAAGCGGTAAAGGGTATCCGCTGTTTAAATGGAATGACTTTCATTTCCCCGTTTATTGCTGCTTTGAGCTGGCATCGATAGATCATCGTTCGATATTTCAATCGTATGCCGATGCGGTTTTGGCGGTGCAGTGGAACAAGGATACGGGATATTTCAGTAACATCATTGAATCATGGAGTCGAGATTTGCATTGCTACTCGATTCAGGCAAATGTTTCCCAATTTGGTGATAGTCGAATAGTTGCTCCTACCAAAAGTGAGATTAGAGATATCGTTCGTGTTAAGGGTGGAAAGAACAGCACGATTTTAGTCGACGAGGTTGATATTGCTGCACTACGGCAATTTCAGGTCATGCATTATAATCTTCAAAAGCAAGATGGGTCGTTTAAGCAAACTCCACCTGATTTTAATCGAGAAATCGTGAAAAAGAAAATTGCAGGGAATCTCTTCTAGCTGAGCGAAGGGTGCTCTTCGAGCGCACGTAAACACTTCCAGAACGGGAGCAAACGACATATTCCTATTACTGTGGGTCAGAGGCTCAAGATGAGCAAAAAATTGCATTTGGGATGACATTGGGATGACACGAGGTTAGAAAACCCATGATCTCTATGAAAAATGTGATAATCGTGAAAAGAAACCGTGCTTGATGAAACCTATTTTCTTAGGATATATGCTTCTAGCCCAAGAGTGGGAGTAGCTGTGCTTTCTAAACCATCGAAATGTAATCTGCACCATATGATATAGTAATGATGCAGATAATTATTGAATGAGGCAGAAAGGGAAGCTGGAGTGCACACTTTCAACTATGAATCGCTCCCACCCAATCTTTTATCGTCAGAAATAGTAGGATTGCTAACTGCTATTAGAGAGTATAAGGGCAAGCAGTCGCTTTATCTTGAAGCGAAACCCGATATCCTATCTTCATTGCTTGAAGTAGCGAAGATACAAAGCATCGATGGATCGAATCGAATCGAGGGGATTTATACTACTGACAAGAGACTAAGGGAAATCGTCACAAAGAAAGCAAAGCCAAAGAATCGAAATGAAGAGGAAATCGCCGGGTATCGAGATGCACTGGCAATGATTCATGAGAGCTACGATTACATCGAGCCAATCCCGAGCGTCATATTACAACTCCATCGCGATTTGCTCAGGCATACTTCATCGGCTTTCGGAGGAACATTCAAAAGTACCGATAATGTCATCGCTCAAATCGATAGTGAGGGGAAACAAACCGTCCGATTTCGACCTGTATCTGCGGTAGCGACGCCAGTGGCAATCGAGCAATTGAGCAGGACCTACACAACCGCATTATCCCAAGACTTACACGATCCTTTGTTACTTGCCTGTATGTATGTGTTCGATTTCACCTGTATCCATCCGTTCAATGACGGCAACGGTCGATTGAGCCGTTTACTCACTCTGCTCTTGCTTTATCGCAGCGGATATCTGGTAGGGAAATACATAAGCATCGAAAAACTCATCGAGCAGAGTAAGAGTACCTATTACGATGCTCTTGAAGCCAGTTCGGCCGGATGGAATGAGAATGAGAGCAATTATGTCCCTTTCGTGCGGTATATGCTCGGTATTATCCTGGCAGCGTACCGAGAATTCGAAGATCGTGTCGAAGGGTTGACTATCGATACAAAATCGAAAGCGCAGCGTGTTGAGGATCTGTTCGACCAACGACTCGGTTCCATATCGAAGCGGGACATACTCGATCACTGTCCTGATATTAGTGAAACCACGGTTGAGAGGACTCTTTCCTCATTGCTTAAAAAAGGCGCAATCAAGAAAGTCGGCGCAGGGAGAACAACAGCGTATATGCGCACTGGTTTCAACGATGTGCTGATAGCAGATTGATAGCAAAAAGTCCGCGAAAGAGAAACAATGGGTAGAATCTGTAGAACCAGTAGGGGAGCATGCGTCAATTACTAAACAATAAAGCTAAGCATATGGTTGGACTAGGTGAGAGGGAGTAAGAGTTTGTTAACCTGAGTCTTTCTCGTTAGTCACAGTTGATCCTGATGTGACCCACTCGTCGGGATGGGTTCGGCTAGCAGGTTTTTGCTATCACTACTACCAACAGACCGACCATTAACTTCCGCTATCTGTTGTAATGATAAGCATATGTCTCGCTCTGGTTGACAGGGAGCTATCATAGGCATATATTACGAATATAGGCAACATGTAGACATAGTTCGGAGTAGCCATACAAATCGAGCGTAACCTTTACCTTGATCGACTCATAAAACGAAAGAATAACGGTTTGGCGAAAGTCATCACTGGCATTAGGCGATGCGGTAAATCCTATCTGCTCTCCGTACTCTACAAGAACTATCTTCATGCGCAAGGAGTTCCGAATAGTCATGTCATCGAAGTCGATTTGGACAGTATAGAAAACAAGGAACTCAGAGACCCGATGATGCTTTACTCGCATGTGAAGAAACGCGTTACGGATGATAAGCCATACTATGTATTTCTGGATGAAATCCAGTTGGTTGGGGATTTCGCTGATGTGGTCAATGGCCTCATGCGGATCAGCAATCTAGATGTGTATGTAACAGGATCAAATTCGCGCTTTCTGTCGACTGATATCCTCACCGAATTCCGTGGACGCGACGACGAGGTGCGTATGTATCCCCTGAGCTTTTCAGAATATGCACCAGCCCACAACGGAAGCACTGATGCTGCGTGGAATGATTATTATACGTTTGGCGGCATGCCTTTGATACTGTCGCGCGAAAATGACGAGATGAAGGCGCAGTATCTTGCGACCTTATTTGACACCGTATACCTGCGTGATATATGCGACAGAAATGATATTCGGCATGTTGATGAGCTTGAGATCTTAATAAACGTGTTGGCCTCGTCGGTCGGCTCACTTACAAATCCCTCAAAGCTACAAAGGACATTCAAGAGTACGCAGAACAAGCACATAACCGACAAGACGATTAAGACTTACATTGATTATCTAGAGGAAGCTTTCTTAGTAGAGAATGCGTTGCGCTTTGATGTTAAAGGGCGCAAATATATCGACACCCCACTCAAGTACTATTTTGTCGATGTCGGACTTCGTAACGCTCGCCTTGGGTTTCGCCAGCAAGAAGAGAGCTACATTATGGAGAACGTGATCTTCAACGAATTGAAGGTTCGGGGCTACTCGGTTGATGTCGGTGTTGTCGATACAACAGAAACCAACACAGAAGGCAAACGTCAGAAGAAACGTCTGGAGGTTGACTTCATCGCAAGAAAAGGTAACGACCAATGCTATATTCAGTCGACACTTTCACTGTCCAGTCCCCAAAAACTTGAGCAGGAGAGACGATCCCTTATCAAGATTCCAGATTCTTTCAGGAAAACCATCGTCGTGCGAGATAGTATCAAGATGAAACGCGATGATGATGGCATCGTAACGATGGGGCTTTTCGATTTTCTTCTGAACCAAGATAGTTTATCCGTCGATTGACGTAAGAAACGAGAGAGCACCGATGAGGGAATGTGGTGACCCGCATCCTCCTCTTCAAGGCCAATCATGGCTCTGTAGTACTACGGGGAGAGCCATTGGGCAAAGGAAGAATCCCCGAAATCGGAGTTGACCGCCCCGGGGATTCTTTATCAGTAACGCTTATCGCGCTCCATCAAATCTATTGGTTCCGCCTGCGATACCACGCTGAACCGACAAGCGGAAGACCGGTGGTTATACAGCCCACAATAAGAGTGATGAGCAAGGGCGAGAGAATACCGTCTCCTGCCTTCGGTGCCTTCTTCGATGGTTTTGAGTCCGCATCGGGATCAGGATCCGCGCCGGGGTCAGGTTTGGGATCAGGGTCTTTGATCTCTGGCACAACAAGGTTAATACCCTTCAGCAGGGTCACTAACTCGCTCATCTGCATGATTAATGGCGCGACGACGGGTGGGCGAGCAGGGTCGTTGATAGTAGGGATAGTGGGGCGGAAAACCTCTGTCGTTATATAGGAAGTGCCGAGGTATCTGCTAAGGCTTGCGTCAAAGTAAAGTGTGTTCATAAATGGATATGAGCTGGTTGATACTCTTGTGCAGGGAATCAGGAGGTAGTGATTGGTACTGGCGGTTGCGTCACCTATGGTCACCCTCAGCAACAGCTCATCACCTGCATTCATTACTTGGTACACATAATACTCGGAAAAGAATGTTGAATCAGCATCGTATGATGCGAAGTCGCTGGATTTCTCAGAAGGATGACCTGTATGCGAAACTATCGATATTTGAGTAGTACTATTATGGTCGAGCAGCGTTGCAATATGTAACATATTCTGGACAACTATCCGGTAGTCCCACATCCCAGCGGGAGAGGTACCGGGCTTTACGTTACTGAGGGCCTGGTCTACACCGGGCTTGTTGTATTGGGTCACAATCTCAAGTCCTGCGGCACGATCCAAGATGCCGTCATCAAGCACGAGTTTTCGCGCTGCGTTTGCAAGAGAGACCGCATCAATAGCAAGCCCTCGAACCTCACTAGCGACACTCGTGAACTTTTTTGCATACGTAACTGAGTCTAGGGCAGCCTCTATGGCCTTTTTGGCAGCGGTCCGCGCCTGATTGCGCTCGTTTTGAAAGCTTGCCAAAGCAGCATCACTTAAATCATCGGTAAGCAAAACAAGCGCACCCTCAGCATCTTTCAGCGCCGCTTTAGCGCTATCCAGCTTTGCACGTGCATCGGCAGCAGCGTCCGGAGCCTTGTCGATTGTCCACATTAGTTCCTCGGAAGCTGCTATATAGGCGCTCCAAGCTTCATAAAGATCTCTTTCGGCATTGATAAGTGCTACATATGCGACAGGATTCCCATTCGCGGCTTTTTGCAGTGCATTGAGATAGACCTGATTCGCCTCTTCCGCACCGCTCAATCCTATGGCAGCTGCTTTCATGGCCACTTCGGCAGCCTCTACCGTTTCATTTGCACTTTGAGCAGTAGCGTCAGCCCTTACGGCTGCCTCGTCGGCCTTTTCAAGAGCAGTATTGACGGTTTTAGCAATCTGTACAAGTGCGTCATCAAGATCGGGGATGTTTTCATCATCCAGTGCAGCCTGCGCTTCATCAATCAGGTTTTGTACGGTGTTATTCAATATAAGGTTGCCATCACCATCAAGCTGTCCAAGCCTACCGATAATTCTCTGCGCACGACCAGTGGCCCGAGCAGCTGGAATAGTTACGGCATCACTTTGATCCACTATCCACTCAAGGGCATCTTGAGCAAGACCTGCCGCTTCCTCAGCCCGCTCAACGGCATTGGTGATAGCGTTAGCGGCGGCCAGTTTATCTTTGAGATCCCCAATGCTCCCAGCAAACGCAGCACTTGATAGCGAAGTGAGTGGTAGCGCGATTGCCATGACAATGAAAACGAGCTTTGCTATTGACGGTAGCTTTTTCTGATGCATTTCCCCTCCCCGTTTTTGGTAGCACCCGAAACACAATCAGTGTTGACCAGGTATACAGCTCCAGCACTATTGCACAAACGATGTGCGTACGACAGCAGTTTAACACTAAAGGCAGGGTAGCGTCCAAAGTTATCGGCGCTGTTAGCCACCCGTTTCCGAAGGCAGCAAAAACGAGCAACAATGTTTGCTGAATCCTGTCCTTTTGTGGTCGGATAGTTGCAATGAGACCAACAATAAAACACCCCGCGATCACGGCGAGGTGTTTTGCTCAACAATGAAATGAAGCTAGTTGAGTACGGTTATCTTTTCAATGACCGGCTGCTTGCCGGACTGAACCGTTCCGTTGCTATCGGTAACAGGAGTCTCTGTCGCAAGTTTGTCCACGACATCCATTCCCTCAAGCACCTTGCCGAAGGCAGCATATTGGCCATCAAGAAACGTGCTGTCTTCATGCACGATAAAGAACTGAGAGCTTGCGCTATCGGGGTGTCCTGAGCGCGCCATTGAGATGACTCCGCGCACATGGCTGATAGTGTTCTCGATACCGTTGTCAATGAACTCACCTTTGATGTTATTGCCTGATCCACCCATGCCGGTACCCTCAGGATCTCCGCCCTGAATCATGAAGCCTTCGATAATTCGATGAAACGTCAGTCCATCATAAAAGCCGGATTTCGCCAGCTCAAGAAAGTTTGCGACCGTAATCGGTGCCTGCGAAGCATCTAGCTCCACAACGATACTGCCATATTTCTTTACATCGATTTGTACTTTGTGCATCTCGCCCTCCTGATTAGTGTTGGTGCTCTTTGCCGGCGCTTCGGACGTGCTCGTTTCTGACGGAGATGTCTCCTTTTCCTGCGCACTTCCGCAGCCGGTTAGCGCGAGAGCGGAGAGCCCAGCAATCATTACGAGCAAAAGGAGTATCTGTATCTTTTTCATATCAATCCCTTCAGAGAGAAAGCCATAACCGAAACGTTAGCAATGATAGCACATGCCATATTGCTTCATATTAAAAATTACACTCGAACGGGGAATGTCTACTTCAAAAACTCGATCGAGACATCACCGCTGATTGCATCGATGGAGATGCGATTTGGTCCACCTGAGGAGCTGGATGCCAGCCCACCCGACGCATCACGCACCGTTGTGTCGGCTGTCAGCGCATCGATCCTCCACTGATAGTCATCAGCTCGTCCATCGATCTCCAGCGTTAGATTTCCCGAGGTTGCCCGAAAGACCACTTCGCCCAGAAGCTTGCCGGAAACGCGTACATCCCCGCTGATCAGATTGGAGACGAGCGATTGCTTCGTCATGATATTTCGTGCGGTAAAGTTGCCCGACGCACCATCGACTCTCATGGTTTGCGCCTCAATCGAATCGAGCAGTATATCGCCGCTCATAAGATTTGCGGTAAGTGCTCCCTCAATCAGGAGGTCTCGTGCGGTCACGTTACCTGATACACCGTCTATTTTGACGGTGCGCGCATTGATCGACTCGATCTTCAAATCGCCGCTCACAAGAGAAAGATCAAGCGTCTTGACGGTCATGTCCCGTGGCACGTACACCGTAACGCGCGGACCGTACGTAGCGCCTCGTCCAAAGAGCACCGGTCCATTAAGAAGCGTCGGCGTACCCCATCCAAAATTGATCAACCCCGGATTCTTCTCCTTCATCACAAGGCGGTCGGTCTGTAGAGAGCACTCGATAGCATGATAATAATTGCCCTCTATGGAATAGCCGAACCGCGTACCCTCCTCCGATACGATGGTGACATCCTCGGAGGCGAATGCCAGAATGATATCGGCCTCCTTATCGTAAGTAGTGATGAACTCGTCGACTTCTTGTTGGAGGGTACGGATATGTAAACCGGACGCATCGACAAACAGAGGCGTGATTCCTATCATAAAGCCTGCCAACATGAGGAGAAACCCGACTCCCACAAGAACTGCGGCGACTAGTGCGATCTTTTTCATTATGTTGCCTTTCTCACAAGAACGGACCCTATCAGCTTTTGAAGACCCAGGAAGATGAGGTGGAATACCTTAATCGCTCCAAGGGTCGACAACACGCCGACACCGACGCAAAGAAGACCGAATCCTATCTGGAATATGCCGGTGCCAAAGTGCGTAAACAGTGCCCAAACACCAAAGAATACGGCGGCGAGACCGGATGCGACCAGCGCGATACCCGTTACGCAGAACACAAAGGGCACGACGAGAAGGACGACGAGAAGCGAGAACGCCAGTGCGATGACCGTAATCGCCAGAGGAAACGCGATAGGGGAGGCAAGGAGCGCCAGCACAACGATCCAGAACGTTTTTGCAGAGTCCTTCGGTGCCGTCGGGCTGTCGGAGAGTGCAAACTCCCCGATAATCTTCGAGGCGACCGCGCTCGGTGATTTCAGCTCAGCGATAACGCTCTGCTCATTTTCCGGTCCCGCATCGAGGAAGTACTCCTCATAATAGCTCATCGCGGAATCCACTTCTGTGTCAGGTAAGTTCTTAAGTTTGGTGCGCAGTTCATGCAGAAATTGATCCCTATTCATGAGCGCTCCCTCCAATCAATAGTGTGTCGATCCGATCCGTATAGTCCTTCCATGCGATCGTCAATTCCTTAAGTTTTGTCTGGCCCGCATCGGTAATCTCGTAGTACCGTCGATTGCGTCCGTCAAAAGGCTGATCGAATGTTGTCAGCATTCCCTCCTTTTGCAGTCTGCGCAACACGGGGTACAGCGTGGATTCCGATACATCGATAACGGCCTGAGCCCGTTGAGTAAGCTCATACCCGTACGCCGGCTTTTCTGACACTAGACCCAACACGCAGGCATCGAGCAGTGCTCCGGCTACTGCAAATCGCATACTACCCTCCAGTCCTTGTGTAATCCCTATCTCTCAGCACCTATTCTATCCTTCCATACTGATATGACGAACAATACTATACAACATATAATATCATACTGTCAATAAGTAGCTTGCCGAGGGGTATTAGCGATGATTGTAGTGCTATAAAAGGAATGCAAGATGAGCTTGTCATATTCGGATCAAACGAGGAGTAGTCATCGAAGTGCCTGCAGCTTACTATCGAAACTCTGCTTGCACAAAGTGCAGGGTACGGGTAGAATGACGTTGTCGTTCCTATTAACGTGGAGGTATTAGTATGGCTGAATTTATGGCTTATTGGGGTTTCACTTACAACATCCCGATGGTGATGAACAATTTCTTCTATACCGTAATGATTCTTCTTACCTTTGTTGGTGTGTTTCTTGGTGTCTTCGCGGCACGAGCACACAAAAAAGCCGAAGCATTCATGCCTGTAAACGAAGAGTATGAGGCGAAGAAGGCCGAGCGCCTTGCAAAGAAGGCCCTGAAAAAGGAAAAGCCTGCCCAGACGAGTACTGAGTAAGTCGTAGCATAGCGATTTTTCTATCGAGTGAGTGAGAGAAGCCCTTCGGGGCTTCTTCTTACCGTGCTCGGCGAAGGTGGATTTAGCAAGCCCCAGCTGGTCCAGCTAGAGGCTTCCGCTTTCGGGTGGGGAGAGACTAGAGTTAGGGCTCGACGCCCAAAAGGATATCAACGGCTTTTCGAACCTCCGCCTTGCGACGGTAGTTTTGAACGATAGCCAGCTCTTTCTTCGAAAGGGTTTCCTGCTTGATATGAATGTTGAGGAGCTCGTCGGGTGCGACATCTAAAGCAGCGCAGATCTTTGCAACGTGCTCAACGCTTGGGGCATGACGGTTGTTCTCCCAATTGAAGAGACGCGAAGGTGAAATCCCCAGCTTTTCCGCCAATTCCCGCTGATTAAGCGAGGCGATTCTTCGATACTTTACGATTTGGGCACCTATATCAAAGGGCTGTGAGTCATTGATGCTTACACGATCGATCCTACAGGATCTCCGGCAAGCTCGAGACTCCGCACACTCCATGCAGGCTTTGTCACACTCATTTTGGCGCGTGCATTCCATACACGCCCGCCCTCGCGCACCATTGCTGGCACACTCATTCATACACATCTTCAGCACAATGACCACCCCGTTTTGCGCGTATTGCAATGCTCATGATAATAAACACTTTTGCAGCGAAAGTCAAGGGGGGTGACCAAAAAATCAAGGAAGTCTTGTCTCTAATCTCCTCCAATTTCCTCAGCGGCGGGCAAGGGGGCGAGCAGCGGATGAAAAAGGCGGCCATGCAAGAAATCGTATATTATTTTGCTATTATTCGACCAGATGAATACGCAAAACCGTGAAGAGAATCAAAAAATTCAAAAAGTTTAACATTAATGCGCCTACTGTGATAGTATATCAACATAGACATACTCAACTTTTGGGGGAAGTGTGAAGATTTACTCAATTCTGTCGGAATACTTGGACGAGCACTGTATTTCGAGAACGATGCTATCTTCAGAAACAGGGGTGCCTCTCGAGGTGTTGAATGGGAAACAAGAGCTAACCGCTCTTATGTTAAGAAGCTTATGTATCGCACTTGATCTTTCAGCAAGCAAATTCTTCTTTTGCGCCGATGTGCTCTCCGAGGGTGATGATTCGGAGGCAACATGCGGAAGGTAAGTCAGGGAAGAAGAATTATGGCGCCGAGCTCTTTTCCGTGAACATGCGCTTAGGATGCTTTTGAGAGAGTATGCTAAGCGACCCCCCGATTTTAGCTTTACCTTATTGCAACGAGATCAGCCATTAAAGTCATCGCAACGATGATAGAGCGAAGTATAAGAGGAGTCGCCTCTTACTATTCTAGCTCAAAAAGTTGCACAGATATAGTAGGTTTTACAAAGGAGCGGTATCTATGAAACTAGTAGAGGCATTCAAGAACCCGGTTACCAGACCCCGCGCACTTATTCTCACCGGATCAATCCTGACCTTTGCCCTGTTGTTCGTAACCGTAGCGGTTGGCGCGACAACATCGTATTGGTTCTGTGCGGAAGTGTGCCACAAGGTTCAAGACGATACGATCGCTTCGTATCAAAACTCAACTCACAGCAAGGTATCATGCGTGGCGTGCCACATGCCTGCTGGCGCAAATCCGGTAACGTTCTTGCTGCATAAGGCGCATGCATTAGGAGAGCTTCCTCCCACGGTAGCAAACACCTATCACCTGCCCCTTAACAAACACAGCGAAATCGCGATGGATGCAAACAAGTTCCCCAGCTCGATGTGTCTGCAGTGCCATTCTTCAATCAGGGCTGACAGGACGAGCGAGGGAATCATTATGGATCACCCGGTCCATATAGATGAGTGGAATATCGCTTGTACCGTGTGTCACAATCGCATCGCGCACCGCGAAGAGGGCATCGAGATGACGCTTTTTGACCCGGCTACCGGAGAGCTGAGCGCCCGTCATAGCGACTTCATGAAGATGGCCGGTTGTTTCCGCTGCCATCGTGTACATGGTGATGGCCAGTCTGTTTCGACACCATACTTGAGCGCCGGCGGCGAATGCTCGATCTGTCACACGGCAAGCCACGATTTGATTCCCGCAGATCATAAAGTAGGAAACTTTGCGGTTAGTCACGGAGAGGCAGCATTTGCGGAAAACGATCGTGTTCTGACCACGCTTGCAAGCGAGCACACATGCTTCGATTCGAAGGTAATCTCGAAGGGCGCACCCTCGCCAGAGGCCTTGGCGGTCAAGGGCGTTCCCTGTGTCGAATCGCTTAACCGTTGCTACAACTGTCACGCACTAAACTTCTGTGCCGACTGTCACGGTGTGGTGCCAGCGCATCGCACGGTTGCCTGCAACAAAGCATATTTGTTAAACGGCAGTCTTGGCAAGCTCGGCAAGTAAAGAGGGCTAAAGGCACGACGCAACCTATAGCACCAATAGATTGAACGCTATATACGGCCAAGCCATATCGGTTAGGTGTGCTTAGCCGGAGGAATACTATAAAACAAAACTGACCTGTCATTGAGAAAGGAGCTAGCATTGGAATCATTTTATGATGAACTCTTAGAACGAGGAGTGTCGCGCCGGGAATTCCTTAAGTATTGCGGTTACGTGGCTGCACTACTAGGACTCTCCAAATCATCCGCACTATCAATTGCGACAAAAATCGCCGGAGCAGCCGAATCAGGTCTTATTCCTGCCCTTTGGATCAACGGTGGAGCATGCACGGGATGCACCGAGTCTATTGCGCAAGCCTCTGGCCCAAATGTTGCGGATATCGTACTCGACATCCTCTCGCTGAACGCGGTTGAGACTATCTCAATGGCAACCGGTGTATATGCGGAAGACGCGACAGAGGCAACATACAAAGCCCATTATGAAGGTCGTCCCTATATATTGATCTACGAGGGGACGGTCATGACGGTGACCTTTAAAAGAAACCTTTAAAGATAATTTTA
>Ga0209737_10002695_pt1 | contig 12382 bp, 11 predicted proteins | sample TergutCu122P3_FD_187284 | JGI IMG/M metagenome (GOLD analysis project Ga0209737, IMG submission 187284) | Cubitermes ugandensis P3 segment gut microbial communities from Kakamega Forest, Kenya - Cu122 P3 (SPAdes) (version 2) | ecosystem: Host-associated > Arthropoda: Insects > Digestive system... | reverse complement strand
CTCTTTAAGCCCCCTAAAATCGTTATCATACCCCACCGCTTGAAGAGATTCAAGCAAAAGCGCATAATCTTCCGCACGCCTTTGACGCTCCTCATCGCTGAGACCACAGCTTGTTAGCGCCGTGACTAGAGTTAGCATTACCGCGACTATCGCGATAAGTTTTTTCAAACTAAACATTTTATTCCCTCTCTCGGATTCGATATTATTTCTCTGCGTAAACCATTCTCGGCAGCCCGAAATCGTCGCATCTCGCCGACACATTTTTATAGCCCGTGTCGATGAATATTCTTTCGACGGCTTCTGTCTGATTGAATCCCGTCTCAAAAAGCATCGAGCCGCCGGGTTTAAGCTTGGCTTTGTAGTTCTCGATTATGTATCTGTAAAAATCCAGGCCGTCGCGGCCGCCGATAAACGCCTCTTTGGGTTCATACCGAAGTTCGTCGAAATTGTCGCGATATTCCGCAGGCGTCACGTAGGGCGGGTTTGCTGCGATCAAGTCAAAGCTGTTGTCGCCGAGCGTTTTTTCATAACCCAGCACATCGGCGCTGGCAGCGTTTATGCCAGCCGCCAGTTCAGCTATGTTTTTTGTGAGAAACCCAAACGCGTCGTGATAAAGCTCTGTCGCGGTGACGTCGCTGCCGGCCATCGCTCTCTTTATAGCTATTGCGATACATCCCGTGCCGCTGCACAGGTCAAGCACGGCCGGTCTATCGATATCTTTGATAAGCTCTATCGCGGCGAGCGCGACGAGCTCTGTCTCGGGCCGCGGTATGAGCACGCCTTTTCCGACGCTCACCTCAAAGTCGAGGAAGGGCCATTTCCCGGCTATGTATTGCAGCGGCTCGCCTTTTATTCGCCGGTCCACAAGCTCGTCGAGTTTTTCCGACGCGTGCTGCGGCATCGGTTCGTCGCCCCGGTATTCGGTGTATTTCGTGCCCGTCGCGATCTCGAACAGCGTGCGCGGCTCGACGACCGCATCGATGCCCGCCTCGTTAAGGCGGCGCTTTGCTTGGGCGTAGAGTTCGCGGGCTGTCATACGGCGTCGGTGTCGTCCTGGGGCGCCACAGCGTTGAACGCGGTTATCGCGACTTCTATCTCTTCGTCGTCGGGCTCAAATGTCGTGAGCCGCTGTATCCATATGCCGGGCGCGGACACCACACGGCAAAAGATGTTGTCGTACTTTCCCGCGAACATGATGATCTCGTACGAGATACCCATGACGACGGGCAGCGTGAGAATCTTGAGCCCAACCCTCACAAACAGGTTGCCCCACGTTATAAACGAGAAGATGATGATGCTGATGATCAAAACGATGAATATAAAACTCGTTCCGCATCGGGGATGAAAGCGCGAATGCTTCTTTACATTTTCCACCGTTAACTCATCGCCGTATTCATAGCACGTTATCGTTTTGTGCTCTGCGCCGTGGTATTCAAAAACGCGGTGTATATCCTTCATCCTTGTGATCAGGAAAAGGTACGCGATAAAAATAATGATTTTTATGATGCCCTCGACGAGCGTTTTAAACGCGCCGAGCTCGTAAAACGACGATATGAGATTCACAAGAAAAGCGGGCGCCATCATAAAAAGAAATATTGCGAGCGCCACGCCCAGAATCATCGCGACCACGCTTATCACCGCGCCGCCCTTGTCGCCGAAGGTTTTGTCAAACCACTTGTCGAATTTGCCCTTCTGTTCCTCCTGCTGCTCTTCGGTCAGGGCAATTTCGGCCGATTTATTTATCGCGCCGTAACCTTCCTTCAAGCTCAGGATCATCGCAACGGGGCCTCGCAAAAACGGTATCTTCCTAACCGGATTGTGCGCGGTTTTCGTGACCTCGGTATGTATCTCGCCGTCGGGTTTCCTTATCGCGGCGCACGTTTTTTCGGGGCCTTTCATCATAAGGCCTTCGATCAGCGCCTGGCCGCCTATCATCGTCTTTTTGATCTTTTTACGCATTTTATTTCCTCGTTGTAATGGATTTTGCATCAATCGCCGGTCTGGCGGCTTAAGGCTGCGAGAATCGAACCCGCATCGCCCAAAATTTGAAAATTTGCGTCTTTTCATGCTTTTTTGTTTGTCATACGAATCGTATTGGCGAGGACTTTGAGGTCGTATGGATGAAATCCCGCCCGCAAAAACCGGTGTGTATTAAACTCTCGCAGCCTTATTCCTTCAGTTTCGGAAGCGTCACCGTCATCTTCGTGCCTTTGCCAAGTTCGCTGTCTATCTTCAGAGTGCCTTCGTGCATAACGATTATCTCTTTGACCACCGCCAGACCTATGCCCGAACCGGTGACAGAATTGCTCGCCTTGAAAAACCTCTCGGTCACCGACGCGATCTCGTCTTCGGGAATTCCGCATCCCATGTCGGCAATCGATATCTTGACGTTATCCCACTCGGGAAAAAGCGTTATCGTAACCGTGTCTTTGGGAGCCGAATACTTTATGGCGTTGTCTATCAGATTGGAAAAAACCTGCCTGATACGGTTTTTGTCGGCGGTTACAAATATCTCTTCCTCAGCAAGAAAATAACTGAACGTTATATCGAGGCGCTGGGCTCTTTGCTCAAATATCTGAGCGGTTTCCCTGAGCTCCCCGACTATATCGACCACCTCGAAGTTGAACTTCATCTTGCCGCCCGATTCCAGGCGCGAGAAGTCGAGCAAATCCTCGACCAGAACCGACAGCCGCTCCGTCTCGTTGATTATTATGCCCATGCCCTTTTTAAGTATCTTCTCGTCCTTGGCTCCCACGCTTTGAATCGTCTCGCCCCAGCCTTTTATCGACGTAAGCGGCGTTCGCAGCTCGTGCGAGACGCTCGAGATAAACTCGTTTTTAAGCCTGTCCGACGCCGAAAGACCCACCGCCATATTATTTATGATATCGCAGAGATCCCCGATCTCATCGTTGTACTTATTTTCCACGCGCACATCATAGTCGCCCGCCGCAATTCTGCTCGCCGTCTGTCCCACTTTGCCGAGCGGAATAACTATCGACCTCACAAAAAACATGCCTGTCATGATGCTGAACGCCAGCAGCACCACACACACAGAGATAATTATCTGCGTCATTCTCATCAAGCTGGCATCGACTTTTGTGAGCGAACTGACACACCTGATCGCCGCCGTATCGCCCATAGGCGAATCGAGTATCCTGGTCACCGCTATGATGTGTTCTCTTCTTGTAGAGTATCCCGTAAAATAGCCCTGACCGCTGTTCGCCAAAGCGTCGTTGTAATCGTCGAGCGGCTCGTCGGCGCCGAAGGTGTACCCGCTCGACGTCGCGATAACCCTGCCGTCCTCGTTTATGAGCATTATCTCAAACTTATCTTTTTCGTCGAAATTCTCCAGATAAAGTCTCAGATCTGCGGCGCGCTGGGCACCCAGCGTCGCATATGCTTTTGAGTCATACGGGGTGTCGTATATCTTGGTGATGATCTTGTCTATCTTCATTTCAAGGATTTGCCGCGCCGATGAATAGTAGTTTTGGCGTATCGAGATAACAGTGACCGCCGCCGCCGCCGCGAGTATAAGCACTGTGAATACGAGTATAACCGCCAGCCATCGGGCGGTTATTCCTCTCTTTTTGGTTTTTCTTTTTTTAGCCGTCATCGTTTATACATTCCCAGTTTATTGACCAATTAAGCGAGAGCCCTGGGTATTTATACCCTTTATATATTCCAGCGGTATCCGTAACCCCAAATCGTGCAGATGTGCTTGGGCGAATTGGGCTCGTCCTCGATCTTCATTCTAAGCCGGCATATATTGACGTCCACGATTTTAACGTCGCCAAAATAATTTTTGCCCCATATCGTCTTCAGTATCCTGTCGCGGTCGAGGGCAACGCCGAGATTGTCAAAGAACAGCTCCATAAGCTGGTATTCCACCTGTGTGAGTTCAAGCGCAACGCCGTGTTTTGTCACTATACGCGACCGCTTGTCTAGAGCAAAATCGCCACTTTTCATTTCAAGCTCGCCCTGTTCGACATTTGTCCCTGTGACGCGTCGATAAACGGCGTCTACCCGGGCAATGAGTTCACCGACGCTGAACGGCTTTTCGATATAGTCGTCTGCGCCCAGGGTAAGCCCTTCGATTTTATCCTTTTCCTGAGTTTTTGCCGAAAGGATAAGCAATCCTATCTTTTGGTTTTCCCTCCGCAGGATACTGCACAGTTCAAGCCCGCTCATACCGGGCAACATGATATCCAAAATCGCGATATCAAAGCTTTCGGGATTTTCGGAATAGATAGATATTGCGGACTCGGCGTTGTCGGTGCTCATCACCTGGTATCCCACAAGTTGGAGATTCAGGGTCAGCAAATCACGGATCGCGTACTCGTCTTCAACAATAAGTATCTGTTTCATTTAAGCCTCCGGATATTTAGAGTTTTTTAAGGGCCGGCGTTGATGCCGGAAAAACAGTATATTCTTTTGCCTGTTAAGAAAAAACGCACATGTCTAGAGCAATATAAATTTCAAGCCGTCTTCGTTAAGGTTTCCCTTTATATAATAACGGTACGAGCCCGCCTGCCCGACAAGCTGAAAACCGTTTTCTATGTCGGCGGCAGAACTTTCCCCCACCGACAACATTTTTATCGTCAAAAATACAGTCTGTGTTGCAACGTCAGACACCACCCAAATACAAGGGTTTTCGTCGTTATTATTATATATATCTACAGTGACCTTTGATATCCAGTAGTCGGGCACAAGCAACGCAAAATTGCGATTGGCATCGGCATAAGACACTGCCCGGCATTCAACTTCGCCCTCATTGATCGAATACCAATACAGCCATATCGGCTCCAACGCTTCGGGCCCGCTCGTCGAAGGAAAAACCACGTTCTCGTCGTCGAAAAGATTTCGGCACGTCGGATCGGTGTCGGGCCGCTCGGTAAGTATTGTTATATCGTAATCTTCTTTATCCAGCGCACGTTTTAGATGGTCTCCTTCAAGAATAAAAACTTCAGTGACCTGATAACCTATTTCCCCGTCATCTCTTATTCCGATGCTTTCGTCGATAAAAATCGCACGGGTACCGTCGGCAAGCGTGCCGGCGGTCAAGCCAAGGCATCCTATCATACGCTCGTCGAGAGCGTGACCGTCTACGTCGGGTTCAATTGTTTCGCCTTCGTCATCGGATAACGAGGTTTGCTGCATATCTGCGAGATTTACATATTTCAGCGTAAACCGTCCTGCGCGCTCGGCCACATATATCAACTCGGGATAACCATCCCCGTTTAAATCGTATACCAATGTCCTTGAACTGGTGTCATCAAAACCCATTATAATCGGCTCGTCTTCTTCAAATCTGTCAAATCTATAAACTGACGTCTTGCGCTCGCGTGGGTTTGCCGACGACCATTCCGCTAAAATATATCTCGATCCCGACTCCGAAATAGTCAGGAAGTTGACCGACTCGATATTTATATCAAGACCATTCGTAATACCGGCGACTGTCCAGCTCTCGTCCGCTTGCACCAAAACGGCAAGCTGCGCCACATCCGACTCGCCTGTAACACAAAAGACAACCGCCTCGTTGATGCCGTCGCCGTCAAGATCTATAAACTGGATGGGAGCTCGGCGTTCCCGATCCCCCGATTTCGGGTATTTTAGGCGCGGGGGTTCGCCTGTATACGCTTCAAGCGCCTCTTTTACTGCATACTGATCTTCGGTAAGCGTCGGCGCGGTAAGCATTCCCTCGACGTCTGTCCGCACGTCGGCGCACGAGCTCAACAAAAGCACACAGCACAAAAACAACGCTAAAACTGTCTGTTTCGTCTCGCTCACCTCCAAACTACATGTAGAATAATTGTATATTTTTTATTAGGAATAGTCAAATTAAGCCAGGGAGTGTCCCCAGACTTTAGTAAGCAACAAAACAAGCCATTATATACGTACACTCGACCGGATTTGATTCAAATCGCACGAAGTGTGTTTCTTCAACTAGTGTCTAATGCCTAGTGTCTAACAACCAACAGGGTTGACATATATATGCGTTTTTGCTAATGTCGGTGTATAACGTTATTGACCAACGAAGCGAGGGTCGCGCCGTGCTTGTATGGCATGACCGAGCACGGCCGGTCAGCAAAGGGTTAATACCCTTATTTTTAGAAAAATGAGAGGGAAATATTTATGGAAAAGGGCAAGAAATATACAAAACCCGAGTGGAGCTGGATAATGTACGACTGGGCAAACTCAGTGTACGCGACAAACATCATGGCTGCGATATTCCCTATTTACTTTGCGGCGATAGCGCCCGACGGCGACATGTGGTGGGGATACGGCACATCGATTGCCACGCTGATAGTGGCATTCCTCGCGCCCATTCTCGGCGCCATCGCCGATTATAACGGAATGAAGAAAAAACTGTTTACCATTTTCCTTATGATAGGCGTTGTGTTTACGCTGACGATGGCCTTTTTCGGACCGTGGCAATGGGTGCTTATTGGCTATATATTAAGCTATATCGGTTTTTGCGGGTCGTGCCTGTTTTACGACAGCTTTCTCACCGACGTCACGACGGTCGACAGGATGGACAAAGTCTCGTCGATGGGTTATGCGATGGGCTATATCGGCGGAAGCACAATTCCGTTCATCGTCTCTATCGGCTTTGTAATGACGATCGGCAACACCGATATGCCGCTCGCAATCAAACTCTCGGTTGCGCTTACCTCGGTGTGGTGGCTTCTATTCACTATACCGTTCCTGCGCGACGTCAAACAGGTCCATTCGCTCGGCGAGGTGCCCAAAAAATTAGCGTCGAGCGCTTTTAAAAACATCGTGAGTACTTTTAAAGAGATTGTCAAGCACAAGGGCATCCTGTTATTCATACTCGCCTATTTCTTCTATATCGACGGCGTTGGCACCGTCATACACATGTCTACAGCATACGGCACCACACTGGGCCTCGACGCCACCGGGATGATAATCGCTCTGCTTGTAACGCAGCTCGTCGCGGTGCCGTTCTCGATCCTCTTTTCAAAAATTGCGGAAAAGATAGGCTCAATCACAATGCTTACAATAGCGGTGGGTATCTACATTATAATCTGCATTACCGGTTTTTACATGGGATATTCGCTCGAGATCGCGGCCCCTGCCGATTACGAAAGCGCGCTTAAACTTTCCAATATCCTGTTTTGGTGTCTGGCCGTATTGGTGGGAACGTGCCAGGGCGGAATCCAAGCGCTGTCGCGCTCCTATTTCGGAAAAGTTATACCTCCAAAAAAATCAAGCGAGTTCTTTGGGTTCTTTGATATTTTCGGAAAATTTGCCGCGGTTATCGGGCCGTTCCTGTACGCTTCGATAAAGGGCATTACCGGTCAATCGTCGTACGGCATTTTAAGCCTGATATTGTTGTTCTTGATCGCGGGGGTAATACTAATAGCGGGACGCCGCGAATTCAAAAAAGCTGAAGCCGCCAATATCACTGAGGAATAAGGGTAATCGTTTATGTATTCACTTGTACTTTTCGGTCTGTGCGTATATTTTTTTATTAAGTTCATTATAGATCTTGTAAACTTCGGATATCCGTTTGGCCCCGCGCAGTGGGGCATGGTCGCGCTTTGTGTAGTGTTTTTGCCGATAATGTTTTTTATGGGAAAACGCGCTATCAAGGACCTGAAAAAGTCGAAAGAGACCCAGGCCGAAGACGCAGACAAACAGCGCGAAGAACTGGAAAAACGCAAACGCGAGATATATCTCGGCGACGATTATGACGTGCCTGACGATGACGAGACAGACAATGACATCGACGACGAAGCAGGCGACGAAACGGATGCCGGCAGCGATGACAAAACGATATTTGACGAATAAAAATATCGAGCAAAATTATCTAACGAAAGCAAAGTCTGTAGGCTTGGCGTTCACAAGATAGCTGAGGTATGTGGATTGCTTCGCTCGCAATGACGTCGAGCAACTTCTGCTTTCAAACTGACCTGGAAAAACTTTCCTTGTGATTTACCCTCCTTTTGCGGGAACAATAACAGCGCAAGGGAGGGTTTTCTCATGTCTCATAAGAATAAAAATCACGGAAACCAAACACGGTCCGAAGAAATGCCCCATCAGCCCCTGCCCGAAATAACCACGCCGGGTGTAAGAGAAAATGAAAGCCAAGAAGGCTCCGGCAATGAAAAAAGCCATGAACAATCGCACAACCAGTTAAATCCCGACAATGAAGTAGATTTAAATGACGTTGAAGCAATGCGGCACTGGGACGAACAACACAAGATGTAGAAAAAACGCCCGCCGGAAATCCGGCGGGCGTTTTTTTGTATTTTTTATATCGCTCCGACATACGCGACGACGCCGTCCCTCAACAGCGTTATGTTGCGCTCGTCAAATATAACGTCTCTATTTGTGTGTATCCTGTCGAGATACGGACCTATCCACTTCGACGGTTTCAGCGCGCACACCGCGACGTTTTTTGGAAATCCCATCTGGTCGGAGGTGTACAGAAAGAACCCTCTTTCGATCACGACCCCTTTGCCGTTCGCGGGCACAAACGACCGTTCGACCGCATCTACAAGCGCTTTATCTTTTTTCGCGCGCTTAGAAAAGTGAATATGTATATTGTCGCCGTCCGAGACACAGTCGAAATTCACAAGCTGCTTGTTGTTCATAGCATTTTTGTGCTGCGCTAAAAAATACCGTGAACCAACCAAACCGTACTCTTCATTATCAAACAGCACAAAGGCGGCCTTGTCCCTGAGTTCCCGGGGCATACTCAACATGCTCTCGATAAGTGTGATCACGCCCGACGTGTTGTCGTTTGCGGTGTGCCGGTTTGGAACGCCGGAAATCAATAAACCTGTCAGCAGATACACGACAAACAGCGCGCCCAGTGTGGCCGCCAATATATTTCCGGTCACAAGCAGCAATCCCAACTCGGCCAAAATCATCGCGGCGATAAACATTATCAATATCGGCAATTGCATCACGATGTAAACCGGCAAATTCTTGGGTGTCATCACGATAGGGATCGGTATGACTGCCTGTGTATCGTAATGCGCGCCAAACACGACCTTCGCCGTCGTGACGTCCCCGATCACAATGTTGCGGTTGTGGATCAGTCCCTGCTTCGTTTCTAATTTCACGCTATAACCGTTCGCCTCCAGTTTCGGGACAAGCCATTCGATGAACTCGGTTTTTTGCCGTCTGCGCAAACGCGTCTGATATTTTTCCAGGATCTCGCGTGAAATCGCGTGCATATCTTTCCCTCTCCTCTTTGCATTTGGAAGCACCTTATCTGCCCACTGTCAACTGCTCACTGTCCACCGCCCTTGATCAAATCCCAATACGCTTTGGCGGCCTGCTCGGCTTTGTTGTCGCCGTACTCGTAGTATTTTTTGTCCGCTAGGCTGTCGGGCAGATATTGCTGCCTGATCCAGCGGTTTGGGAACTCGTGCGGATACTTATAATCCACTCCCCTGCCCAGCTTTTCCGCGCCCGAATAACAGTTCGGTTTCAGGTGCAGCGGCACGTCGGTCGATTCGCCGTTTTTGATGTCGTGCAGGGCTGCGGTGTACGCGGCGTTTGCGGTGTTGCTCTTGGGCGCTGTGGCCAGCAAAACCACGGCCTCGGACAGCGGCATCATCGCCTCGGGCAAGCCAAGCTGCATCGCGGAATCCACGCACGCCTTCACTATCACCACGGCCATCGGGTACGCGAGCCCTATGTCCTCGCTCGCCGTCACGAGTATCCTGCGGCACGGCGACACCAGGTCGCCCGCCTCAAGAAGTCTCGCGAGATAGTGCAGCGCGGCGTCGGGGTCACTGCCGCGTATCGACTTTTGCAGCGCGGACATGAGATCGTAGTGCACGTCGTCGGCGCGGTCATACCGCGATGCCGAGCGCGACGTCACCTGCTTTACGGCGTCGATAGTCACCGTCTTTACGCCCTCTTCGACCTTCGTCGCTGCCGACAAAAGGTCGATGGCGTTGAGCGCTTTCCTCACGTCTCCGCCCGCCGTCTTGGCTATATAATCGCGCACTTCATCGTCGGCGCTGTACTGCACGCCCTCCTGTTCGGAGAGCAGTGCAAAAGCCCTGTCCGCCGCGAGGCGCACATCCTCGTAGTCGAGCTGCTTGAATTCAAACACCGTGCACCGCGACAACAGCGCGTTGTAGACATAAAAATAGGGATTCTCTGTGGTCGACGCGATGAGAGTTATCGACCCGTCCTCCACCGTTTCGAGCAGCGATTGCTGCTGCTTTTTGTTGAAATATTGTATCTCGTCGAGATAGAGTAAAATCCCGTTCATGCCCGCAAGCGTGCCCACGCCCGCGATAACGTCCTTGACGTCGCCGATCGACGCCGACGTTCCGTTGAGCTTAAAGAGCTGCATATTTGTGTTTTCCGCGATGATCTGGGCAACGGTCGTTTTGCCCACGCCCGACGGTCCGAAAAAGACCATGTTGGGGATAACGCCGCCGTCGAGCATATCACGAAAGACCTGCCCTTTTTTAAGCAGATGCTGCTGGCCAAACACTTCGTCGAGCGAAGCGGGGCGTATGAGTTGAGCGAGAGGAGTACGATTCATAAAATATCAACCTTGTTCAAAACATTTGTTCTATTATACCGCGATATCTTCGTTCGGTCAACAGAAATTCTTAAAGGACGGACACAAGGTCCGCCCTTATTAAATTGTTAGATATTAGCTATTGCTTGCCCTTAACTTGCAACTTATCTGTACACCGGGAACGCGTCGCACATTTCTTTGACCTGCGCGCGAATGCTGTCCTGGCTGTTGTCGAAATCGGTTATTGCGAGATAGATGAACTCGGCGATCTTGTCCATCTCGGCCTCTTTGAAGCCGCGCGTCGTGACCGCCGGACTGCCGAGTCTAAGCCCGCTCGTCACCATCGGTTTTTGCGGGTCTCCCGGAATCGCGTTCTTGTTAGTCGTGATATTCACTTCATCGAGACGCACTTCGAGGTCGCGTCCCGTTATTCCTGCGTCGATGAGATTGAGCAGCATCATGTGGTTGTCGGTGCCGTCCGAAACAAGCTTGATACCGCGCTTGACCAACCCTTCCGCAAGAGCGGCGGCGTTGTTGATTATCTGCTGCTGATACGCGCGGAATTCGGGCGTCTGCACCTCTTTAAAGCACACAGCCTTCGCCGCGATTACGTGCATCAGCGGGCCGCCCTGATTGCCCGGGAAAATGGCCTTGTCTATCGCTTTGGCATAATCCGCTTTGCAGAGAATGAGTCCGCCCCGCGGGCCGCGAAGCGTCTTGTGCGTGGTCGACGTCACCACGTCGGCGTACGGAACAGGCGACGGATGCTGCCCTGCCGCGACAAGTCCAGCGATGTGCGCCATGTCCACCAAAAACATCGCGCTGTGCTTTTGGGCGATTTCGGCGATGCGCTCAAAGTCTATTATTCTCGGATAAGCGCTGGCTCCGGCGACGATAAGTTTGGGCCGCACCTCGGCCGCGGTTTGCTCCAGTCTGTCATAGTCGATACGCCCGGTGTGTTCGTCTACGCCGTAATGCGAGAAGTCGTACAGGCGCCCCGACGCGTTGACGGGAGAACCGTGCGTCAGGTGTCCGCCGTGCGCGAGGCTCATGCCCAGCACCGAATCGCCCGGCTCAAGGATCGCGGCATAAGCGGCAAGGTTGGCCTGCGCGCCCGAATGGGGCTGCACATTGGCGTGGTCGGCGCCGAATATTTCTTTCGCGCGCTCGATCGCGAGGGTCTCCACCTCGTCGACGTGCACGCATCCGCCGTAGTACCTGCGCCCGGGATAACCCTCGGCATATTTATTCGTAAGCACGCTGCCCGCCGCGGCCATAACCGCCGGCGACACAATGTTTTCGGACGCGATAAGCTCTATGTTGTTGTGCTGGCGTTCAAATTCGCGGTTCATCGCTCCTGCGAGTTCGGGGTCGTTCTTTTTTATCAATTCGTTTGTTTCAAGATAATCGTTGTACATACTCGCACCACTTTCGCATAGATTTTATAAAAAAGTTGCTAATGCCCTTTATTATAGCAGATTTATTGTACGCTGCCTACTCGGCAACATGCAAATAGTTGTTTATATAAAAATAAAAATGTTGTAGAATATCACTAAAGAGATCGCAAACGGTAAATTTATTATTTTGATTAGGAACGGCACGTATGACGAAAAAAGAGAGAGCGGCGGCGATCGTAGCGGCACTGGAGCGCGAATATCCCGACCCTGCGCCCGGGCTCGACTACGACGAAGATAACGCGTGGCAGCTTTTGGTCGCTGTCAGGCTGGCCGCGCAGTGCACCGACGCGCGCGTCAATGTCGTGACGCCCGTTTTATTCGAGAGATATCCCTCGCCCAGAGCTCTCGCGGACGCCGACGTAAAGGACATCGAGTCGCTCATCTATACCTGCGGGCTGGGCGCGACCAA
>Ga0209737_10002694_pt1 | contig 12388 bp, 6 predicted proteins | sample TergutCu122P3_FD_187284 | JGI IMG/M metagenome (GOLD analysis project Ga0209737, IMG submission 187284) | Cubitermes ugandensis P3 segment gut microbial communities from Kakamega Forest, Kenya - Cu122 P3 (SPAdes) (version 2) | ecosystem: Host-associated > Arthropoda: Insects > Digestive system >... | reverse complement strand
GATAATGAGGGCAAAAGACAGTATTTGGAATCCGCCAAAATAGAGTTTCTATCCTGGACGCATATTCTCTCGCGTTAACCTCTACTAATTGGTTCCAATATCCATTAAAATCATCTTCAGGAGTTATAAAATTTTTAAAATTTTCCTTAAAAAGATGGTCTTGCGCATTCTGAGGATTATCTGCTCTCATATGTTGCCAGCAATGTCGCATCTCGTGCGCGATAGCATTTAAAATAGTAGGAGCGTCAAGTCTGTTATCTGTAAAAAATGTCTCATTGATCGTTATTCTATTCGCAGCATGACTATATTTGGCTTTTATTCCATTTTTAAGGTTCTCATAAACCACAGTAGGTATCTGTGTACCAAGATCGGCGGCAAAAGCGGCTACAAGTTTATTAATCTCCACCCTCATTTGATAGCTGTCATAACCACGCCATTCGGGTGAAAGAATATTTTCCAGAGCGGCTAATAACGCCGATATATCGTTGATTTCGGGGAAATCGTTAGGGTTGAGGGTTATCATTTTCCACACGGCGTATAATGTTGTGTCTTCGGTGAACGAACAGGAGCCGTTAGGGGAGTAAGACGCCGACGTTGCCGCGCTGTTTTTCGACCATCCTAAAAAATCGTAACAGGTTCTGCACGGAATGGCGCCTGATAAAAAGAAATACGTATTCGCGGTTGTCTTTTGTTGTTCGGGCGCGCCGTGTCCTTTATTGGCGTCGTATGTAATAGTGATACTAATATTTTTCGGCGTCCACATCGCGTATAACTTAGAATTATAAGCTTTGTCCCAATTTTTCTGGCTTGCCATAGTAGAAGTGTAATACTGACCATAGCCGTCGGTGCTTTCAAAATAACCGCCGAAAACATAGCCTTCCTTTGTCGGAGCGGTAGCATACGGCATTGCCGAATCGTAAATAGCGTTTACGCTGTCGAAGCCTTCGGTACCGCCTTGCTTGTCAAATGTTACCTTATAGGTGTTAGCCTTCCACACGGCGTATAATGTTGTGTCTTCGGCGAACGAACAACCACCGTTAGGAAAGTAAGACGCCGACGTTGCCGTGCTGCTTTTCGACCATCCTAAAAATGTATAGCCGTATCTTTCAGGTTCGGCGCCTGATAAGAAAAAATACACATTCGCGGTTGCCGTTTGTTTTTCGGGCGCATCGTATCCTTTATTGGCGTCGTAAGTAACAGTAATAGTAGTAGGATTTTTCTGCCACTTAGCGTAAAGCGTTACCGTAGCGCCGTTTATCGATGTCAGGTTTCTTACGCTTTGGCCGTCTGTATATTCCTCGGTGGCCGTAGGAGTTTTAGCCCAGCCTTTGAATGTATAACCCGTGGTCCAATATCCGTTTGTCGTCAAATCTTTCCATACATTGTAGGTATGCGAACTGTCCGGCGTCGAGCCTCCTCCGGTTGTACCGGGCAGCCGGTTCGCGTTATACGTTACCGTATATGTTATCCCGACATATGGGTTCTCGTCAGTCGGCTGGGTAATGTATATTGCTCTCCATACGCTAGTATCGTCATTTGCTAAAACATAAAATACATAAGTGCCTTGACTGCTGCCGGGCGCGGCCGCCGAAACCGTAATATCAAAGGAACCTGTAGTTCTGCAATTATTAACGGTTGTTATCCAATCAGGAATAACCCATAAGTAATCACTGGGAGGAATCATGAATGCCTGGTTTGCTCCCGTAGGACCGATTGAAACGCTTACGGTAATTTTTTGCCCGTCGGTAGTGGGATTCCATTGATATTCCGATCGTTCATTGAATTGATACGATGACAGCCCTGTTCCCGATAACGTCATCGATGTCGGCGCAACAGTCCACTTTGCGTAAAGATTTACCGTATCGCCGTTTGTCGATGTTAAGTTAATTACACTTTGGCCGTTTGAATAAACCACATTGCCCGAAGCCGACGTAGCCCAGCCCGCAAATACATAACCGTTGGTCGTGAATCCGTTCATCGTAAGATTCTTCGACACATCGTAGGTATGCGAGCTATTTCCGGTCGAGCCGCCCCCGGTCGTACCGGTCGGCCGGTTAGCGTTGTATTTTACCGTATATGTATTATCTTTCCAATTTGCGTAAATTGTCGCAGTACTCGATGTTTTATCCCAAGTATTCGCGCTGGTCATGTTATCGTTATAATACTTTTTGCCGCCGCCGTCGGTATTTTCAAAATAACCGCCGAAGGTATAACCTGTTCTCGTGGGAGCCGTAGCCGAAGGCATTGCCGAACCGTAAGTTGCCGTTACGCTCCCGGTACCGCCCGTGCCGCCCTGCCGGTCTAACGTTACCGTAGTAGTATTGTTTTGAGTCGTTACCGTAACCGAGCAAGTCGCGCTGAGTCCGTTGTAATTTGTTACGGTTGCCCTGATTGTCGCGGTTCCCGATGCTTGTCCGGTAACAAGTCCGGAATTAGAAACCGTAGCCACATTTGAATTGCTGGTTGTCCACGTAATGCCGGCATAAAGCGCACCACTTGGGGTGACATTTGCTGTCAACTGCTGAGTACCGTTTATATTGATCGTCACGGTACTGGGGCTTATGGATACTCCCGTTGGTTCGGTAAACGTGCCTATTTTAACTGTTATTATTTGGCTTTGTATACTAAGATCGTATTTCACCATTAATTGTATTTCGTATTTACCGCTGTTTAAACCCGATAACGTATACGTTATTTCTTCACCTGACAACGCGCCTAAATTCTTTGTTGTCGGCGATGTATCTCTTGATAGATTTTTATATATCAATTGGTAGGTCACATTCGTTGAGTTTCGATAGTAATACCATCCTAAAGTGACGCTGTTTGCTGTTTTGCTCTTTTCTCTAAGAGCGGGTTTAATACTGATTTCTTTACTTACCGTATTAGTCGACGTTTGATCGGTCGAACTGGGAGATGCGGTTACGTTGCGAATGCCCGGCCTGTTAAATCCGGCAAACCCATATTCGTTTTCCGATATCCGTGTTGTTGACATCGAATACCCGTCCGCCGAAAAATATACTGTTCCGTTATAATTCTTTGTAACTAATAAACGAATAGCTTGATTTTCATCTGCCGACCCTGTATTGATGTATGGATCAACAAGCTTAAATGAAAGTTCTGTAACCTGATTCGCATTAATCGTCGCGGCATCCGCCTTTTTCGCGTTACCGCCCACCACCATTACGGAAAGCAGCATTAACAGCGCTAAAACCGTGTATAACGCCAGCCTTCCTATTTTTAATTTTTTTAACATTTTTCTAATTTGCCTCCGTTTTTTTTATTAATCTCTTATAAATCATTTGTAACGGTCAAAAACCCTTTCTTTTACCTCCCGGAGGCTTTGCCGAAATTAGACATCAGTAAAATTCTGATAATCTTCTTTACATCAAAGGAATTCTTGCGCCGCAATGAGAACATACGGAAGAAGTTGCAACGGCCCCGCAAGACGGGCACTTTTTACCTTGCACAACGCTCATGTTAGGAGTGTCCGACGGATCAAAAAACTCCTCTTTTTTAAACCTGAATATTTTTGCATAGATATTTGCGGGAAATGTACGGATTGTTCGGTTGTACATCATTACCGCATCGTTATAAAAACCGCGCGAAACCGAAATAGCTTTTTCAAGGTTCACCAATTCGGTTTGCAACTGAAGAAAGTTTACATTGGCTTTAATATTCGGATTCTTATTACCCTCCGAAATTAAATTTTTAAGCGCCCTGTCCGTTTGGTTCTCCGTATTCAATAGTCCTTGTAAAGTGTCGGTCCCGCCCGCATTTGCAGAAACCGACATATTGTGGTCCGCGGAACCTTTTACAACATCCGCAAGATACGGCACAAGGTCCGCCCTTTTTTTACACTGTATCTTAATTTGCGAAAAAGCGTTTTCCACCCTCAGTTTCTTTTTTGAAATGCGGTTATACATAATAATCATCAGCAACATAATTTGAAATCCCCCTTTATTTTTAATATCCAAGGTCTTCATTTATAATTAGTACAATAACCCTGCCTCTTACCCGCTGCATTGTGCTTATTAAATAATTGCAGCAGCTTCTTTGTAAACTGTCGCACCCGTCGGTCATAGCCGGCTTTTTTTTATTCAGCGACACACAAATTCCGGCTGACGCGCAATAGTTTTTAAAATTCAGACGTTTACAATTTTTCGGCGCGGCAATAGTTTTAACCCTGTGCACCGCCTGCTCTAAATTTTTTACAAGCTTATTTTTGCCCGCCACTATAATTACATTTTTAGGGCCGTGCACAATGCAGGAAATTCTGTTTGACCGGCCGTCCACATTATAAAGCTCGCCGTTTTCGGTTATTGCGTTTGCCGAACATAAATAAAAATCGGTATGTTTTTCTTTCTCAAAAATCTCTTCTAGCTCTTCGTTTGTAATATTAGGTTTCTCCCGGTCAAAAAAAACATAATTGCCGTTTCTTAAAAAATCAATTACGCCGCACTGAACTAATGTGACGCTGCCGCCCGCCCCTACTTTACTGCCTGTTTTAATCAACTTTTGTAAGTATGGTACAACCTCAGACTTGTCCTCTAAAACATACGCCTGCATATTGTTTTTTATTAAGCTTTTAATTGTTTTTTGAATATCCATATGCTAATATAAATGTATGAAAATAGTTTCCATCCAAAAAGGTAAATATGACGAATACAGATTGGATGCAATTTTTGACGGCTATAAATGGGATCCGCAGTTTTACGATAAGAACACTATAGCGGGACATGTTTTGGTTATTACCAAAAAAGAAGCCGACGAAATTTTTTCTCTTACAAAAAAGCTCTCGGCGGAAACAATTGAGGCCGAAAATTTTTTGAATAACAACTTAAAAATTGCAAAGGCGCTTTTGCTGCCCAAAAAAATAAAACCTCATTTAAAAAAAATGTCCAATTATAAACCCGAAAGAAACCTTCGCCTTATGCGGTTCGATTTTCATCCGGTGGTTGGCGGCGGCTACGCCGTCAGCGAAGTAAACAGCGACGTGCCCGGCGGTTTTGCGGAAAGCTCAGTTCTGCCGAAAATCGCTATAAATTATTTAGGAAAACAAAAATACAGGTATATAAATTTTGGTGATATTCTTGTAAATGGAATCCAAACCAAAGTTAAAGCCGGCGGTAAAATTGCTATTGTGCATTGCACTTCGTATAGCGACGACAGACAGGTTATGCAATTTTTGGGCGACAAGCTGGAAATTTTAGGTTATAAAGTACAATATATTGCCGGCGACCATTTAAAGTTTGAAAACAAAAAAGCCATAAGCGTTTTATATGAAAATTTCGGAGAAGTGGATTTTGTTTTTAGGTACACTCCGCTTGAATGGCTGGCGGCTATGAAAAAACAAAAAGCATGGCACGGCTATTTTGATACGGTTACCCCGTCGTGCAACCACCCTGTTTCGATGTTTGCTCAAACAAAGCGGCTGCCTTTAATTTTTGCAAAGCTGCAAAAGTATGGCATTGATTTATCCGCCTGGCGCGCGCTTTTACCCGAAACGCTTGAGGTTAAAGACGCCAAAAACAAAGAAGGTTTTATTTTTAAGCCCGCCTGCGGCCGGGTCGGCGAAGGCATATCAATTAAGGAAGCCTGCAAAAAAGATGAGTATCAGAAAATATTAAAAGATGTTAAAAAACATCCCAAACAATATATCGCTCAAAAAATGTTTATAAGCCAGCCTTTAACAACGCCTGAGGGCGATTGTTGTCACTTATGTCTCGGTTCTTACAGCGTCGAAGGAAAACCTGCCGGATTTTATGCAAGAATAAGCAGAACCCGCCGTATAGATTCTTTTGCCGAAGATTTACCGGTAATAATCGAAACGTAAAAACAAACACACGCTTGCCTAATTTAAAATAAAACCAAACCGGAGTAAAATATGAACAATAGAGAAATATATAAAATATGGGCGCCAAAAGCAATGTGGACCGACTGGGTTCGCCCCGTTCCTTTTATTGCGTTTAATACATGCAAATTTAACAGCGCCATAACTACCGATATTCCGCAAGTATTTTATGTTTCAAAGCCGGAACAAAGCGCGATAATTTTAGATTTACCCGGCCATCTTGCAATTTTAGAAGGCCTCGCTTTGGCTAAACTCGGATGGCGGCCTATACCGTTATATAACGGCACAAACCCGCAAAACGGAGTTTTAGGCATTGTAGACAACAGCGAGATTGAAGCGGCTTTAATATTCGGAGCAACCGAACTTAAAAAACTAAATATAGAGCCAACTGCGCCGCCGGTCTTTTTATTGGATAACAACCGCGTACAAAGATTCAAAGCAAATGTATCGGTTTTTGACAACAGCTGGGACTTGTACGGGCAAGACTTTCCGTCCGGCGGATATTTTTTAAATAACGGAATATCTAAAATAATTGTAAGGACTCAAAAGATCGAAAAAGATTTGCAATCTGTTTTGTACGAATTCCAAAAGGACGGTATTAAAATTTATTTAACGGACGGATTTTTTGAACCTTGTAAAATTACCGTTAAGAAGCCTTCAAAAAAAGTCAAAGATTAATGCCCGCCGCCGCCTCCTCCGCCTCCGCGTCCGCCGCCGCCGTATCCGCCGCCGCCGCCAAAGCCATGGCCGCCGGTTCTTGAACTGAACGACGCCGTGCGGATAGCCGTTCTGAACGAATGACGCGCGTATATTACAATAAAGGCTCTTGAGCACAGATACGGATGTCCTACAATACGCGAATTATTAAAATTGTAATTAGGAAATCTGACTTTAAGCGCTTTTATAACCTTTTCGGCAATTCCGAATGCGGTTGCGTAAATTAAATATTCTTCCCATATTGCTACATCAGGCACTGTGCGCTCTTTTAAAAGAGTTTCGCTGTTTAAATATTTATACAGCCCGCGCCATTTTGAGTATTCGTCCTCGCCGCTTTGCGTAAGCAAGACATATTTTTTAGAGAATATCAAAAGCAGTATCGCGGCAAAAATAAACCCTGCGCCCAATACAAAGAACGCGCCGAAAGCTAAATCCAGCCTTGTTTGACGTACGCCCAAATTTACAAGCATTGCAATAATGCCGAGTATTGTAAGCGCTGCTATGCCGGGGCGCATGCTAAATCTTTTTTCTTTATAAGCGCGCGTTTGAAAATAACCTTCGGACATGCCCGTGTCTTTTACAGAGCTTTTTATGTTTTCCATAACGCGCGTTGTATTTTCGTAGTCCTGGGAAATTATGTTTTGAAAATATGTTAAAGTTACTTGTCCGTTCTTTGCATACCTTCTTAAAAGCGCTAAATATTGTTCTTCCGCGTAGGTAAGCGGCGACAGCAAGTTCCGGCCTGTTTCAGGATCAAAAACGTTAAGGTTTAAATTAATTTTGACATTGTTTACTTCCCATCCGCGGTTTTCATTTATTTTTACCGCTTCCATATACCTTTTCCGTATAAGCCCGAGCATAGCGGCGGCATAACCTCCGGGGACATCGTCTGATTTTCTGTGTTTACAGAAAGCAAACGCCCCCGCAAAAGTCGCGTCCAACGGTTTTGGAATTTCCCGGTAGAATGTGAAATCCTGTGTCGGTTTATAAAGTTTAAATTTCTTTTTGTTATTTCTGTCATAAAGAACAATCATTAATACTATAAACACGGCAACCATAAAAAGCGCTGCCAGCACGATGATTTTTGTAGTCTTATATCTTGACGGCAACGCCTCGTAATCCGCTTGAGCCGCATTAATTTTGTCCAAAACATTAGCGTTATAATAGTTGTTGACGGAAGCGTGTTCCGTAAATTTATGCTTGTCAGCCCCATATGCTATTAGCGCAAATTCAATATATTCGTTATAAGGCGAGAAAGATAATTGAGATTTGTCTAAACTAAACAAAAAAGTATAGTAACCGGCATTTAAAGTTGCCGACTCGGTAAAGTCAAAAACATGCGAATTTGTTCCGTAAGTATACGCGCTGTAGTTTCCAAAACCGGGCATTTTACCGTTAGGAAACAATATTTGCCCTTTTAACGATTTTAAATGATAGACATCGCTGCCGGAAAAAAGCGACAAATATAATTCCGAACAATCCCCGTACCTTAAAGACGCGTTATACATTTCGTATTGGATTTCATAAACCACGGTTTGTCTGTATAGGCCGTCAACATAAATCATTAAGCATTCAAAGTTATAATAATCGTCGTAAGGACCTTTACTGTGAAACCACCTGTCAGGACCGAGACCGTCCTCTTTACTTGTGTAATCCCAATCATTCCAATAAAGTTTACTTGCTTCTTCAAGTTCTAAATACGCCGACTGCCCGTTTACCGTCAAACGCTTAACCGACAAAACATTGTATTCTACTTTAACACCGTCGTAGTATTCTTCAGGCAGCGCTCTCCAAAGCTCCCAAAATAAATTATCGGAAGATGCGGCATGAATTTCAAAAGTCAGCTTTTCGGTAATCAGAACTTTACCTCTTGCATTGGGCGATTCCTCGTCATCCGGTTCCTCATCTATTACTACCGCCTTATAATCAAGTTCGGTAAGACGGGCATAGTCGTTCACGCCGTTAATCGCCGGAATGATGACGCTAATCAATAAAACTGTAAAAATAATTGTAAAAATAACTGCCAAACCAATAAACAAACCCGAATTTCTTTTTATCATAATAAAATTATTATATTAGATTTAAAAAAAATTGTAAAGCACATATTCTTAAAATAGCGCCGCGTAAAATATTATTTTTTTTTAAAAGTAATAACAAATGTTTTAAACTCACCGGCTATCCGATATTTGACTTTTGCGTACAAAACCAATATTATATAGAAAAGGATAGCAAACTAAAGGAAGAAGAGAATGGAACAAAATATTAAGGATACAAGCGTTATTAAATGTCAAAATTGCGGCGCAAACTTGCGGTTCAGTATAAAGAATAACGCGCTAAAGTGCGACCATTGCGGCAGAATACAGAATATTAAAAATGACGAAAAGGTTGTACGCCGCGATATTACTAATGAAATTTTAAATCAATTTTCACAGTGGAGCGAAAGCGTAGTTTTTGGCTGTTCTAATTGCGGCGCCAAAGTGGATTTAGACAAAAAGGAAATTGTAAAAAACTGCCCCTTTTGCGGCAGTCCGAATATTTTAAAAACTGACGAGCTTTCCGGAATAAAGCCCGACAGTGTTATTCCCTTTTCCGTAACAAAAGAATCGGCGTTTGAGCGGTTTAAAAAATGGATAGGCGGTAAATTTTTTGCACCCCGTAAGTGTAAAAAAAACGCTACCGCAGACAATATAAACGGCCTGTATTTTCCCTCATGGTCGTTTAGCGCGGATACGCAAAGCTGTTACAACGGAGAACTCGGTGAAGATTATACGGTAACGGTTAAAGACTCCGACGGCAATACCCACACCGAAACCCGCACGAGATGGTTCAATGTGTCGGGCAATATAGACGCCGCGTACAGAGATTATCTTGTGCCGAGCGGAAAGCTTATTCAAAACAATATAATTCGTTCACTCGGCGCATACCCTTTAAACACGGTTAAAAGCTATAAGCAAGAGTATCTTGCGGGCAGGTCGGCGGAACATTACAGCCGCGACATAAAAGTATGCTTTTCCGAATTTGAAAAATATGTTTACTCTGACCTGTGCCAGCGTATTAAGCGGCGTTATCACGCGGACCATGTCGGGCGGATGAGTATCAATACCGCTTATAACAAAAGACAATTCAATTATTTATTGCTTCCGGCGTACACCGCAAATTTTCAATATAAAAACAAAGTCTATAATTTTTATATAAACGGAACAAGCGGTAAACTTGTGGGCAGTTACCCGAAAAGCGGATGGAAAATTTTCTTTTTGGTTTTTTCGATTGCCGCCGCCGTTATTGCAGTTGTTATTGGCGCCGCTATTTTCTTTAGCGGGCTCTTGCGTTAATCAAAGATTATAGATCGTTAAAAAAAGCTAACGCATATTTCTAAATTGAGCGGCGATTTGAATGTGTCTATTGCATAAAAATAAAAAATATGGTAAAATTATCTAACTAAAAAAGACAAAAAAATAACGGAGCAGTATCTTGTCAAAAAAAATACAACAAGTATTACCTATCAAGCGGTTTGAACCTAATTTTGAAACCGGCCTTACGGAAGAACAGGTAAATTCCCGAAAAAGTCAAAACCTCGTAAATATTACAAAAGAAAAATTCTACAAAACCTACACTAATATTTTTGTTAGTAATATTTTTACTTACTTTAATATTTTGTCGTTTGCCGTGCTTGTTGCAATTTTTTCCGTAAGTTTAATAGCTGGAAAATTAAGAGATAATTTTTCCGATATGCTGTTTTATTTTATAATTTTCTTTAATCTCTGCATAGGTATAGGCCAGGAAATTAAAGGTAAACTGACAATTCAAAAATTAAAACTTTTGTCGCAGCCAAAAACAACCGTAGTAAGAAACGGTTTACATACCGATATTAATATTAACGAAATTGTGCTTGACGACGTAATTGTATTTTCTCAGGGCAAACAAATAGTTACCGACTGCATAATCCTTTCCGGGCATGTTTCGGTAAACGAATCTTTATTAACGGGAGAATCCGATTTTATCAATAAAACCGTCGGCGATATTTTGTATTCGGGCAGTTACATAGAGGCCGGCAGTTGCTTTGCAAGAGCAGACAAAATAGGCAGCGAAAGTTTTGTATCCACTTTGGCCGCCAAAGCAAAAAAATACCAAAAGCCCAACTCGGAAATTACAAGGTCTTTAAAAAATCTTTTAAAAGTTATAGGCTTTGTTATTCCAATCCTCGGCGCTTTGGTGTTCTTTAACAATATGTTCTGGTCAAACGACGCCGCTACAAGAGTTATAAACAGCGACCTTATTTCCACAGTTGTCAGCAGCACCGCAGGGGCAATTATCGGACTTATTCCAGCCGGCTTGTTTTTACTAAGCACTCTTGTTTTGTTTTTAGGAGCCGTCAGGCTTGCAAAAAATAAATGTCTTGTGCAGGACATTTACTGTATAGAAATGCTCGCAAGAGTGGATGTTTTGTGCGTAGATAAAACCGGAACTATAACCGACGGCAAAATGTCGGTAAAAAAAGTTATTCCTCTAAACGATAAGCCTATAAAGAGCATAAACGAAATTATAGGCAATATGTTAAACGCTTTGACGGATAACAATCATACAGCCATAGCGTTAAAAGAGTATTTTAAACTATTTGACAATTTTACGCCGACAGATGTAATGCCGTTTTCGTCGGTAAAAAAGATGAGCGCGGTTACATTTAAAAAACAAGGCATGTACGCGATAGGTGCTCCTGAATTTTTAACGGACAACATTGAAAAAGATTTAAAAGAAAAAATTGAAGGTTATGCAAAAAAAGGTTTTAGGGTTTTGGCGCTTTCTCATAGCGCTACTAACAAAACTTCAAGCAAAAACACGGACCTTATCGCGCTTATACTGATATCCGACAATGTGCGCCCAGACGCCGTTGAAACATTGAGATGGTTTTATGAAAACAATGTGGATATTAAAGTTATTTCCGGCGATAACCCCTATACCGTTGCCGAAGTAGCAAAGCGCGCAGGTATAAAAGACGGCGACAAATGTATAAGTTTAGAAAAATTAACCGATAGTGAGGTTGAAAAAGCCGCGACAAAATATACCGTTTTTGGAAGAGTCTCCCCCGAACAAAAAGCAATTTTAATAAAAACTCTAAAGAACGCTGGGCACAAAGTGGCAATGACCGGCGACGGCGTAAACGATATTTTAGCCATGAAAGAAGCCGACTGTTCTATTTCCATTGCAAGCGGCTCGGACGCCGCGCGAAATGTCAGCCACTTGGTTTTATTAAATTCCGATTTTTCGCCCATGCCTAAAGTTGTAGCCGAAGGCCGAAGGGTTATTAACAACCTGCAAAGGTCGGCGTCCTTGTTTTTAATGAAAACTATCTTTGTCGCGCTTTTATGCGTATTAACGGTAATTTTGCGAAAACCCTACCCTTTTACAACCGGCCAAATGCTTTTGTTAGAATTTTTTGTAATAGGAATCGGGTCGTTTGTTTTAGCGTTTGAAAGAAACCATAAATTAGTTAAAGGAAACTTTCTGGCAACCATAATAAGTAACGCCGTTCCCGCGGGATTAGTCTTACTTCTTAATATAGCCGTCCTTTTGATATTAGAAGCTTATGTGGGTATCAATTTTAATAACCTGTCGGTAGTAGTAATGACTTTTATCGGCGTGGTTTACCTTTTTATCTTATGTATTCCGTTTACCTTGCTGCGCGCTGTTTTAGTTGTGTCGGTTTCGGTTTTGATTTCCTTGAGTTTCATTATTCTGCCGCCGTCCTTTTTCAGCTTTCATGGCCTATTACAATTAGGCTGGGTTGAAATTATAATTATAGCTTCTTGCGTGGTGGTTTCA
>Ga0209737_10002692_pt1 | contig 12405 bp, 1 predicted proteins | sample TergutCu122P3_FD_187284 | JGI IMG/M metagenome (GOLD analysis project Ga0209737, IMG submission 187284) | Cubitermes ugandensis P3 segment gut microbial communities from Kakamega Forest, Kenya - Cu122 P3 (SPAdes) (version 2) | ecosystem: Host-associated > Arthropoda: Insects > Digestive system >... | reverse complement strand
TGTTTGTGGTTATAATTCGGGTGGTTCTATAAGTAATTGTTATAATGTGGGTAGTGTATCTGGCTCTTCTTCTGGCATTCTTAGTTCTTCTGTTTCTTATGTTGGTGGTGTTTGTGGTTATAATTCGGGTGGTTCTATAAGTAATTGTTATAATGTGGGTAGTGTATCTGGCTCTTCTTCTGGCATTCTTGGTTCTTCTTCTGGTTCTTCTGTTGGTGGTGTTTGTGGTTATAACTATCGTGGTTCTATAAGTAATTGTTATAATGTGGGTAGTGTATCTGGCTCTTCTTCGGCAGGTATTCTCGGTTCTTCTATTTCTTCTGTTGGTGGTGTTTGTGGTTATAATTCGGGTGGTTCTATAAGTAATTGTTATAATGTGGGTAGTGTATCTGGCTCTTCTTCTGGCATTCTTAGTTCTTCTGTTTCTTATGTTGGTGGTGTTTGTGGTTATAATTCTGGCTCAATTGTTTGTGCTTATTGGAACTCTGATAGTGCCCAGAATCGGAATGGTAGTCCGGTTAGTAATAAGAAGGGTGTGGATACTGGTGTCGATACTACAACGTCGCGTAATACCGCTCAAATGAGGGACCGCGCACAATATACTGCTAACTATGCCGAATTCGATTTTAATGGTGTATGGGGATTCATGGATGGTGAAAACAATGACTACCCAATTTTAAGAGTGTTTTATCCTTCTGTTTCAGATATTGATATTACACTTGACGAAAACACCATAGTAATACCTGCGGGAAGTACAAAAACATTAAGCGTAACATTCACCCCAAATAATCTGATTTTCCCTCTGAATACTCATAGTCAAGCAGTAATTTGGGAAAGCAACAATCGAAACGTTGCAACTGTAGATAGTAACGGCGTTGTGACGGGCCTAGCTCAAGGTACAGCCCTAATAACAGTTCGTAGTGCGGAGAATCCTGGTATTTTAGATGTTTGCGAAGTAGTAGTAACTCGTATAGCTGTCAATAGTATAATGATAGAACCAAACTATGACTATATGTGGCTTGAGGTTGGAAACTCGGAAACTTTAACTGCGATTGTTCTGCCAGATAATGCCAGTAACAAGCTTGTGTATTGGAGTAGCAGTGATCCAGATGTTGTGTCTGTTGTTGGCAGTGGATCCAATAACCTCATTGGCATTGTGACTGCGCATGCAGGTGGAACTGCGACAATTACCGTGACATCTGATGCTGACAGCAAGATTGTTGCTACTTGTGAAGTTGTGGTGTATGTTCCTGTAACACATATCGTTTTAGATTTAACAACTATAGACATTTCTGAAGGAAGTAGCGATTATTTAACCGCAACAATTTACCCTACGGACGCAACTGACAAATATTTATACTGGCACAGTAGTAATCCAGAAATTGTAACTGTTGAGCGTGAATATGACTGGGAATATTATTATGAGAAGGGCAGTGAATATTTTAGAGGAATATTGACTGCTGTGTCTACTGGCACTGCAACTATCATAGTCACGACAGATCCTGTTGATTTTTATGAAGGCATGAGTTATGATGGCCTGACCGTAGCTATTTGTAAAGTTACTGTATCTGAACCGACAGAGCCTGGTGCTGTAAATGGTGTAACGATAAACAATTCTGCTGCTACAATAAGTGTTGGAAATTCAGCTACATTAAGAGCAGTTGTCACGCCTACAAATGCTATAGATAAATCAGTAGAATGGCGTAGCAGTAATACTGTAGTTGCAACTGTGAACAGAAATGGCCTTGTGACTGCGGTATCTGAAGGTGTAGCCACTATCACTGTTACAACCAATGATGGTGGATTTACAGCAAATTGTGTTGTCACTGTGCAACCACAGCCACCGAAAGTGACATTTGACACAAAAAATAGTTATACCCACACAGATGCTGAAACGGCTATACCTGTATTCTGGAATGTAAACGGCTTGGGCGTTACTGTGGTATCGGTCAGCAGAAATAATGCGCCATTTACCAGTTTTACCCAAACTACAAATAGTATCAGCATCCAGCCATCGATGGTGTCTGGACTTAAGGATGTCTACACTGTCAGCGTAACGGTCACAAACAGCGTTGGCACTAGCTCTGGTTCCAAGTCTTTTGAAGTGTACAATCATAATTCACTTGCAAACGAATTGAATTTTCCCATCAACATTGATAACACCAACAAGATCACGGGAAAATTCACTGGAGAAATTTTCGCAATGCGAGGCGAGCTGTCGCTATCGCACTATATCCAGTTAAACACAGGTTCTTTTCCGTGGACAGGACAGGATGGATTAACTTGGCAAATAGCCGATAAAAACGTAGCAGAGGTATACTATATGCAGTCAGGTGGGTGGACAAAAGTTTCTGCTGATACTGTTTTACATCCAACAGATACCCTGATACGTATAGTCGGTTGTCAAGATGGCGTAACAACTTTGACTGTTACACATAAAATAACGGGACTGTCTGTAGAGATACCTGTTTCTGTTGTTACACTGGAAAACAAACTGTACCTGCTAACAAGCGCACCGATTACAATAACTGAAGTTTCATATACTAACGGTGCAGGTGTCCCAAAAATTGTTGATACAACTGCTTTTGGGCGTTCCGATGTTGCCTTATATGAACAAAGTGGTATAGTTGACGAGATTAAATTCAAAGGAACATCTGGTGGCGAATTGTATCTTGGTTCAATTCGTGTTTCACAGCTATATACTGGTGAGCAGGCTGTGACGAGTAGTACACCGTCTTATCCAGTGAATATTGTGGGTATGAGGCGAGTTACAAGTCAAACATTTTTCACTTATCTACCCGATGGACGTCCGTATAATGGCGAAGTAACTATCTATGGCGGATTATACAAAAACGGTGTCTTCGTTGAGAATTCAATGAGGATCGTAGGGCAGGAGCGCATTGCTGTGGGCCGTGGGGGGTCGTTTAACATACTGCTGGATTCAAATGATTTTGGCAATATTAACATAAACGATGATTTAAGGTTCGCTTATGAAGTTATTTTTGCTGATGGTTATGCCCCACAATTGATATTTGTAGATGGATTTTCTAACAACAATGATAACATCAAGTTTGGTGATGCTATTCTACGATTGCAGCCATGGAATGGCCAAGGCTTCACAGCAATACAGTATTTGTATCAAGGTATTGATGTTACAAATAGTAATTCCTATGTCGGACCCGATGACGAAAATCCAAGTGGTGTTTTAGTTGCAAATATTGTGTCAAAAAATGAAATGGACGTTGGGAGTTTTAAATTTATTGACGAATTTGGATACGTTCCGCCAAATCAGCATATTGACTATACTTCGAACGGTTTTCAATTTTTAAGTGGCATGTATTCGTATTTGTCGTTTGAGTTGACAGTCGACGAGACTTTGATGTTAAGTACGGGTGAAACACGTCATTATGCAATACAGGGGCGAGATCGAAATGGAAACGTGCAAAATGTGAATTTGCCTTTTGGCATAGTCAATGGAGCAGGCTGGGTTATTCCAAAAGAAATGCTTGATTTTAACATTAACTTAAATGGTGTTACCACAGATACTTCATTTATTGGTACAGCATTAAAAAGTGTTAGCGGCAATAATAATTTGGCCTCGGACATATTGAGCAAAGTTCTCACAAAAGATGTGCTTAATTTACCTGATGGTGTTCTTCCTTTCGATGTAGAAATAAAACCAAAAGCTGGTAATCCCTTAGTTTATGAGGTAAAAGGAGTTATTAGTCTATACGACTCCGACAAAAAAAATTCTGGCACAGTATATTGGTCAGGTGCTGGTGAAGGCAAAGGAACCTATAAAACCCATACAGATCAAAATTGTCCTTATTTAGCCAAGGCAAAAGAAAGAGATGACGTTAAATCTGGAACTGTACAGGTGGCAAAAAGCAAAGGCATACTTGGCGGTCCATGTTCAGGGGGTATTTATTCTACTTCTAAATGTAATTCTGCTTTAGAAGACGAATTTGAAAAGAAATTTGATAAAGCAAAAAATGATTATTATGCTGCTAAATCGCCTGGTTCTGGGGGATTAAGTGGGAGTGCAAAGGTAATTGGGTACTTAACAGCTGAAATCGGTTATGATATTTATACTGGGGAAGCAGTTTTAACGTTAACTGAAATGGGGATAACGTTCACTGGTAAGCTCGACTACACGTATTCATACAATATACCTGTTCCTGCCGGGCCTGTACCTGTGGCCGTTACAGTGGAGTTTGCAGCGGGTATCGGTCTAGAGGTCACTGTGAAGGTTATTCCTACTAATTCTGCTGTAGCAAATAATGAATGGATAGTTCTTGAAGCAAAAACAAATGGTTACCTTCGGTTACGTGGTGCAGTTGGTGTGGATATCTGGGTTGCAGCAGCAAATGCAGGTGTATACGGTCAAGCTGATTTAAACGCAGAATTTATGTTGTATTTATTGACACTTGAAGCGGCGGCTCGGTATAAAGTGGATGCAACAGTTGGAGTCGACCTAAGTTACCGAGTGGGTCCTCCAATAAAGTTTTTTGGGGTAAAATTGTATACAACAGGCAATTTGGTGCTGTGGACTATAGGTAAATGGTCAACAGGTTGGAAGCCAATAGGTGATGGTAACCAAAACCTGTTTTCCAGTGGCACCCGAGCTGCTGGGGTTCAAGCCTTTTCTTCTCGGTTTACTATACTTAGTACGCTTGAGTCTGCGTTGTTGAATGGTGTTCCAGTGAATCAGTTGCCAACCGATGAACCAGTGGTTGTAGGTGATGATAGTTTTGCTGTTGCGGCATGGTCAAGTGTCAATTTAAGTGAACGTGAAATGGAGTTACTAACTGGTGATAACAATGGTTCTGGTAGTGAACCATTGGGTTTGGATAAGGTTGTAGGCGTAATTAATCTCTCTGAGATAACGGTTGGTGTGTTTAAAGATGGTCGATGGGTAAAACCGTTTACTACTTTGACAGATAATTCTCTGCCAGATGTTAGTCCAAAAGTGGCTATATTTGATGATAAGGCAATTGTAGTCTGGCAGCAGGTTGGGTTGTCCGAAGATGGGGAAAACTTGATAGTTACGACAACGGATTTATGGTGTAGCCTATACGATGGTACAGAGTGGTTGCCAATACAAAAAATAAACGCATCCATCAACGGTGTAATAACTGATTATTCTGTAGCATTGGATGATTCAGATGTAGCGATAGTTATTTCCATATCCGAATTCAATGATGACGAAGTATCTGAAGGCATATATACGATTCACATTGATGGTTTTGGACAAGTTACGCAAAGCAGTGTTCCAGTTGGTACGAACTTGAATATTGGTCCTCAAATTGTACGTAGTAAAGATGGTTTTATCTTTTCTTATTATACAGTGGATGTCGATAACGGTTATAGTGATATCGTGCTTCGAATGATTGGAAAAGATGGTATTATTAGTGATGATTTCTTCCACAGTGTAAATACAGCAACTGGTCTTTATGGAATATCTACTACTTTTGACTATGACCTTATTACTAATGAAAAAGGTGATGTTGTAGTTGTATGGTCAACATATAATTACAGGCAAGAGCGGTACGCTATATATGCGGTGCAATTAGTTGAAATCAATGGTATGACCTTATTTTCGGCGCCAATTGAATTGGATGGTCCGCAAGAAAAAGATGCAACGTTAACCATTTCGTATAGTGTAGTGAGTAATGATGGTGCTGTCAACGTTGTGTATGATCAAATCAAATACGCTGAGTACGCTGAGTACTTGGATTACGTTAAAAATCCAGCAGCTTATGCAAATGAAGTATTATATCCTAGTACTCTTCTTCCTGCATCTGGCGTATTTGAAAATGGGTTTTTAGCAAACATTTTTGCAGGTGATGATGTTGTAATTGGTGGTGAATTGCCAGTAAATTTCTATATAACCAATACAGGTGTTGATGAAATTACAAAGATTGCAGTTGTTTGGGATAACACGAACATTGCACCAATAGTGTGGGATAACCTGTGCATTTTGCCTAACACAATGTTCACAGACCTCGTCGTTATAGCAGTTAACGATGCTGTAAATGCAGTTCCTTATACTGTTTATGTCACTTTTGGTAACAATGAAGTAAAGACTGAAACAGGTGTTTTTGTTATAACAAATCCTGATGTTTCTATTGGCAGAATTACTGTGATAAACAGTGAACAAGGTAGAAGAACATTTACTGTAAATCTTTACAGTTTAAGTACTGTACCTTTGGGAGAGTCTGATTATAGAGTTCGTTTGTCATTCTTTAAAGATATGGCGCACGAAATACCTGTAGCAGTGAGCAGTACTATTCTAATAGATAATGTAATAAGTGATCCTGAATTACTTGCTCTTATCGATGAAGGTGGTCTAAGTTTACCCTTCACCTATGAAATCACATCGGCTGATTTGAATGAAGAAGGTGAAATCCCATCTACAGGTATCCGGCTTTATATAGTCGCGGAAATTATCGACTATAAGGATAATGTCGTGCCAGAGCGTGATTATTCTGCAAACAATGGTAATGTGCTGTTTGAAAGCCTGTTACGTTATGGTCAGAACTCTGTCATTGCATCAGCAACATATTTTGATAGTGCCCATTCAATAGTTAATGTAGCTCTCCGTAACAATGCCATGAACGATGTACCTGCGGGTAGCGGAAGAATCATAGCACTTCTTTTGTCTGAAACTGGAGAGATATTAGAGGTTAAAACACTTCCAATTGAAAATACGTTATTAAAGGAAAGCCTGCAGCAATATCAGATTGCTTTCTCACAGAGCGGGTACGATGTAAGCATAAACTATGCCGAAACAAGTAATGGTGTAAGTGATAGCACCTTAAGTTCATTAAGTTTGTCATCTATACCGTTTGATTTTGCTAAAACCTCTGTTGCAGTTAATGGTGTCGTCAAGATAACGTTAGACAACGTCTACAATGTGCCGTTAACATCACTGAAAGCTATTGCAAAAAACCCCTCTGCGATAATCACTGTGAATGGAGTAAGCTATTCTGACGTTGCCGCTGTTGATATACAACTACAAAAAACCACCAATCTCAAAATAGAGGTAACAGTGAATAACGCTATAACGATTTACGAATTAACAATATTAACCGAGGGGATAGCCATGGTAAGTGGCGTTGTTAATTATCAAAGTTCTACAGTGCCAGCAACTGTTTCATTGTATGATAAAAACGAAAATCTCGTTGTTACCACCGAAACCGCTAATGATGGCTCTTATACGCTTTCTGCCCCTGAAGGAAATGGTTACACCTTGATAGTTACAAAGCCTGGATACTTGTCATACACTATAAAAAATCTAAGTATCATTGATGGTCAAAATATTGCTATAGTTGATTTAACTGTTTTAGGTGGCGACATTAATGGTGATGGGCTTGTAGATGCAACTGATTTAACATTATTCCTTAGTTCTTATAACACGGGCGTAGCTAGTGTATTGTATCCTTTTACGGATCTTAACGGGGATGGTATAGTTGATGCAACAGATTTGACCATATTTTTGGCTGGCTATAATAAATCAAATATTGTAAAAGATATGGGGGCTTAAAGTATGTGAGAGAACATCAGACACGTTTTTATCACCTCTGCAGTAACCTTCTCTAATTTTTAACCCCCCTATTATTTCCTAACATTTTTTCGAGTGTATGTGATTTTTGTAGTAAATGTATTATAGATATATTAAGTTGTTTCGAGTGTATTATTATTTGGAGAAGCGTATATGAAGTTCCGTAAAATCTGTTTAAATCTCTTAGTTTTTGTATTGTTTGTAAGTTTGATCATTAGTTCAGTACCTTTTATAGCACTTGCACAAAATAATTCGTCTACTCCCGATGCTATACATATCCAAAATGCTACACAATTGGCTGGTATTGGTGGAGCGCAAAGTGCTGGTAAGTATTATGTGCTTGATAACGATATAAATCTCGTTGGTGAGTGGGTGCCTGTTGATGATTTTAGGGGCACGTTTGATGGTCAAGGTTATAGTGTAAATAATTTGTATGTGTTGGCAAGTAGTAATAGGCAGTATGCTGGATTATTTGGGAAGATTAGTGTTGATGGTGTGACAATAAAAAATGTGGGTATAAATATCAACTCTAACGGTTTAACGGCATCATTTTTTGGTAGTGTTTTTGCGGGCGGTTTAGTTGGCAGGTGTGAGTATGGTGTAACTGTGGAGAATAGCTTTTCTACAGGTAGCATAAAAGCAACTACTTCTATTGTTGATGATGGTGCTTTTGCAGGCGGCTTAGTTGGATATAACAATTATGGTATAATATCTGTGGTGAATAGTTATACTACAGGTTCCATAACAGCTATCACTACTGCTACAGCTGAACCCCCTTATTTTGATGGAGCCTTTGCTTCTGCGGGAGGTTTGATCGGTTATAGTTTTGTCAATGGTGCGATATCTGTGGTGAATAGTTATACTACAGGTTCCATAACAGCTACATCTTATAATTATGTTGCTAATGCAGGTGGTTTAGTTGGCTATAGTTACGGTGGTGATGTAACTGTAGAGAATAGTTATACTACAGGTAAAGTATCTGCTTTTGCTTCTCGTCAGGCTCTGGTGGGCGGTTTAGTCGGAGGTAGTGTTGGCGCATTTGGTAATACGACTGTTGTGAATAGTTATGTCACAGGAGTCCTGAACGCTGTCGCTACTCCTGTTTATAGTGCTGGTTATGCTTGGGCTGGTGGTTTAATCGGTTATAGTAGCGGGGGGTTCCGTAATACTACTGTTGTGAATAGTTATGTCACAGGAGTTATAACCGCTACTGCTTCTGATGCTATTGGTTATGGTTCTGGTTTTGTTGTTGCTGGAGGTTTAATCGGTACGAATGGTGGAGGTGGGGCTGTAACTGTGGTGGATAGTTATGCTACAGGTAATGTAACTGCTACTACGTCTGGTTTAGGTGATGTTTATGCTGGTGGCTTAGTTGGCTCTAGTAACACTATGAGCGGCGGCATTGTGACTGTGGTGGATAGTTATGCTACAGGTAATGTAACTGCTACTACGTCTGGTTCTGCTGCCTGGGTGGGTGGCTTAGTCGGTTATGGTTATAATGGTGTTGTTGTGACGAGTTCTTATCGTCTTTCTACCCAGAAAATTATCGGGGTCACAATAAATGAAGCCGGTACACCACTTACGCCTGAAGAAATGCAAAATCCTGCATCGTTTGTTGATTGGGATTTTGAGACCATTTGGACCATTGACTCTGACCATAAAATAAATGGGGGGTTCCCGTATTTGTGGCTTAGAGATTTCGTGCAACCGTTGATTTCTATTGTTGTCCAGCCAGAAGATGCGAGTGTGGTGGAAGGAAGTATTGATGGTTGTCTTGTAATAGATGCTTATGTAAACCCAAGTGGAGCATTGGGTTATAAGTGGTATCAATGCTTAGGTGTAAATTCAAATCCTACGACGGATTCGTTGGTTGGTACAGAAGTTAGTTTCACAATACCAACCAACCTTGTTGCTGGAACGTATTACTATTATTGTGTTGTAAATGCTATTGGTGCTGAAAGTGTGACGAGCAACCTTGCAACAGTAATAGTGAACTCACTGGGTAGTGTTGTATTGGATCGTATTGAAATAACTGTTTTGCCTGACAAAATGACATACTTTGAAGGCGAGGTTCTTAATCTTGCAGGTTTAGTTGTTACAGCGACATATAGTGATGGTGCCGCAAATTCAGTCATGGGTTACACAACAAGCCCGCTTGATGGTTCAGTATTGAGTGTTGTTGGTGTGCAGACTGTTACGGTCAGCCATGTTGAGAACAGTATAACGAAAACTGCTACTTTCGTTGTTATAGTAGTTCCTCATGAAGGTGATGTAGTACATATCCAAACTGCCGCACAATTGGCAACTATTGGTGGAGTACAAAGTGCGGGCAAGTATTATGTTCTTGATAACGATGTATTCCTTGTTGACGAGTGGACGCCGATTGACGATTTTAGAGGTATTTTTGATGGTCAAGGTCACAGCGTAAATAATCTGTACATATTGGAAAGTAGCGGGGTATCGTATGCTGGATTATTTGGGCAGATCACTACCAGTGGTGTATTGATAAAAAATGTGGGTGTAAACATCAGTTCTAAGGGGATAACTGCTAATTTTTCGTCTGATGTTTATGTTTCTGCTTCCGCTGGGGGTTTAGTCGGTTATAATATTGGTGGTGTAATTGTGGTGAATTGTTATGTCACGGGTGATGTTACCGCCGTTTCTTCTGGTTCTAGTTCTGCTTGGTCGGGAGGTTTAATTGGCTATAGTTATGGTGGTGATGTAACAGTGGAAAATAGTTATACTATGGGCAACGTAACTGCTATTTCTGATTTTAGTGCTATTGCGGGTGGTTTAGTTGGTTGCCTTACGGGGGTTGTAGAGAAGAGTTATGCTACGGGTAACATAACTGCTACTGTTTCTAAGGGTTTTGTTTATGCAGGAGGTTTAGTTGGCTATAGTAATGGTGTAAATGTGGTGAAGTGTTATGCTACGGGTACTGTAACCGCTACCGCATCTAGTCATTATGCTTTTGCGGGTGGATTAGTTGGCTTTGGTGGTGTTGTATCTGTGGAGAAGTGTTATGCTACGGGTACTGTAACTGCGGTTGCTGTTTCTTATACTCATGCTTATGCAGGGGGTCTAATTGGTCAGGGTAATGCGGTAAGTATATCGAATAGTTATGCTACGGGTAATGTAAATGCTACTGCTCCTAGTACTGCTGGTGCGGGCGGTTTAGTCTGTGGTAATGCTGGCGAGTATACTATTACTATATCTGTAAAGAATAGTTATGCCACAGGTAACATAACTGCTACTACTTCTTCTGGTGGTGGTCGTGTGGGTGGTTTAGTCGGCAGTCCAGGGAGTCTTGGTAGAGTAACTGTAGCCGATAGCTATCGTCTTTCTACCCAGATAATTAGCGGTGTTGTAAGTATTACTGGTTCTGGTGTTGTTCTCACACCTGCGCAAATGAGGTTGCAGTCATCGTTTGTTGGTTGGGATTTTGATACTGTTTGGGGTATTGATTCTGGTATGAATGGTGGTTTTCCGTATCTTAGGGGTTTGTATAGTGTACCTTTGATGGTTTCTGTTGGTGGGGTTGTTAAGTCTCAGGGTTCTACTGTTCCGGTGACTGTTTCGCTGTATGATAGTGACGGAAATTTTGTTACTTCTACAGAAACCGCTCCAGATGGCTCTTACGTGCTTTCTGTTCCTGAAGGGACTGGTTATATGTTAATAGTTACGCGACCAGGGTATTTGTCATATACTATAAAGAATCTGAGCTTTGTTGACGGACAAAATATTGACACAATTGATTTTGCGGTTTTGGGTGGTGATGTTAATGGTGATGGTGTTGTGGATGGGACGGATTTAACCTTGTTTCTTAGTGCTTATAATGCGGGTGTAGCTAGTGGTTTGTATCCTTTTGCGGATCTTAATGGTGATGGTGTGGTTGATGCGACAGATTTAACTATCTTTCTGGCTGGTTATAATAAATCAAATATTGTAAAAGATATGGGGAATTAAAATATATGAAAACGCATGTAACAAAAAATCTAAAATTAACATCAGTTATAATGATGGTAATGTTGGTTGTGTCAACTTTTTTTTTAACAGTTAACACAGCAACAGCAATGAATATTTCAACTCCAAATATGCGTATAGTACAGGAGTCTGGTATTGATGGCGGTTATAAACTTGTATTTGAAGCAACAGTATCTGCGGCAGATTTAGGAAAGGTTACAAATGTTAACGTAATACTTTCTTGTGATAGTGATGTAGTTATTCCTGTTAATGCACAAACTGGTGTGCCGATAAGTAATCCAGCAAGCGGGATCGCGGGATCGCTTAAAACAACTTCTATGATGTTGATATCTCCCTCTTGGACGGTGGCATCTGGTAGGGCTATTTTAAGTGTAACTACGATGGATTTAATGGGTGGCGTGGATATGAGTGGTGGTCATGTTGTGGTTGAATTTTATTTCAAGTACAAAGATGGAGCCACGGCTGTTGATGTGAATGATTCCGCATTTGCACTTGCACTTAACCCTGTTGGCGGTCGGTACATGATTCAAATAGGCACAACAGACGCGGTATCATATTATTATGGAAACCCTGACGAAACGGTCCACGTAATTGATTTACCAGAATTCACCTTCGGACTACCTGCGATGTATTTTGTTGTGTCTTATGATGGCAATGGTGGTGTGGGTGCGCCGTCAAGTAGTGATTATGCTCAGGGTGCTATTGTGACAGTGTCTAATGTTGTGCCTGAATTGTCTGGCTATTCGTTTGCTGGGTGGCTCTATAATGGTGTCACTTACAGTGGTGGTCAGACGTTTACGATGCCTGCAAATAATGTTGAACTCGTAGCACAATGGACAGCTATTCCAACTTATTCT
>Ga0209737_10002688_pt1 | contig 12421 bp, 6 predicted proteins | sample TergutCu122P3_FD_187284 | JGI IMG/M metagenome (GOLD analysis project Ga0209737, IMG submission 187284) | Cubitermes ugandensis P3 segment gut microbial communities from Kakamega Forest, Kenya - Cu122 P3 (SPAdes) (version 2) | ecosystem: Host-associated > Arthropoda: Insects > Digestive system >... | reverse complement strand
TGCCAAAAAGTACGGCAGGAAAAAACTGGAACGGATTTTCCGCGACCGTGAAGAATTACCGACTTCTTCAAATCTCTCGGACAGCATCAATGAGGCATTGGAAAATTCCCGTTTTCTTTTATTAATATGTTCACGCCGTACCAACGAATCGTTGTGGGTAAGACGTGAAGTAGAACGTTTCGGGGAACTGCATGGTAAGGACAAGATTATTACCCTGCTGATTGACGGCGAACCGGAAGAATCATTTCCCCCCGACCTTCGTGAACGCGAGGTAAATGGCGAAACCATCTTTGTTGAACCGCTGGCAGCCGATATCCGCGCGGAGACATGGAAAGGCAGTTTGAAATTACTTGGGGAAGAAAAACTTCGTTTGCTTGCCCCTATCCTGGGTTGTGCTTTTGATGACCTGCGACGTCGTCACCGCCGGAAAAAGATTCAGCAAATGGTGACGGTATTCAGTGTAGCACTATTTTTGTCCCTCTCATTTGGCGCATTTTCAACTTATCAGTATATGCAAATTGACCGCAATATGCAGTTAAAGCTTAAGAACCAGTCGCTTGTTCTCGCTGAGTATTCAAGTAACCAACTCGCCGCCGGGGACAGGGACATGGCGACCCTGCTTGCTTTAGCCGCTTTGCCGGAAAATCTTAACCGCCCGGAGCGTCCGATGGTTGCGGAAGCGGAAATGGCGCTTGCCGAAGCATTAGGTGTTTATGATACAGTTGATGGATTTAAAGCTCATCGTGTTATTAACCTGCCTGCCGCCCCGAGTAAAGTTTTACTTTCACCTGATGAAAAAATTGCGGCAGTTATTTATCCTTTTGAACTTGCTTTAATTGATACTGAAACCGGAGAATTAATAACAACTCTTCCGACGGTTAATTCAGCCCTTGCAGATATGGAATTTTTATCCGATGATATAATAGTTTTTACCGGCGAAGATGGTATCTGTGCTTATCAAATTAGCCGGGGTGAAATATTGTGGCAAGGTGATAAAGCAACCAGAATTGCCGTATCTGCTGATAAATCGACTATTGCCACCGTTTACAAAAATGAATCATATGCTTTCATCTACTCAAGTGAAGGGTTGGCTATAGGTTCTGTCTATTTTAGATTAAATGCAATGCGTATTCCCCCTGATGACAGTTTTATCAATCCCCATGATACTTTGTTTGCCTTAAGTGGGGACGGGAAAACTTTGGCAGTCAGTTTTTTTAATGGTTCATTGGCAATTTTTGATATCAAAACCGGAAGTGAAGAAGAGCTTCAACCACCGAGTTATACCATCCATTTTGCCGGTGGTTTTTATGAAAATATTTTAATTTTTTCCATAGTTAAATTAAACCCGTATTATTCTGCATTGATGTTACATGACCCGGGCAGCGGGCAGGGACTTAGGCATTTCCAGTCGGAACAGATGAATTTTATTCCTTATACCTCTAAGGATGGTCTCTACTTTGCCCATAATGACCAAGTTTATGCAGTTGATAAAGAGACGGGTGATGTATCCCATGCTGCATCCGCCGGGGGGCAGATTGAAACTTTTAGTGTAAAAGGTAATAACTTCTTTATCAGTGAAAAAAGTGGCAGCTACCGTTTTACTGCTTTTGATTTAGTTTATGAATCGGATTATGTCAATCATTTCTTGGCGGTTGGGGAGCATTTTGCCCTGACCGGAAGCCGCGATTCCCAAAATTTAAGGATAATGAAAAATACTCCACCTTCCGGTGACTTAATTATTGTTTATGACCCGGGATACCGTTTTTCCGAAGCAATAGTAAACCGGGCAAAAGACCGGATTGCTTTTTATTCATACCGTGGTTTACGGCTTTATGATTTGGCAGGAAATTTTGTTGATGAAATTAAGTTTCCCGACCAATACCGGATAAAAAGCACTGAATATGACCCGGAAGTCGGCGTGGTTACTGTGATTTATGAAGCAAAACGCCATCATTATTCGATTGTTGATGGTTCTTTAACCGGGGAAGAAAATATCGGAATGGATGAAGAAATAGACCTTTCCGAATATGGTATTTTTGTCCGTGGCAGGGCGGAAGCTTTTATCATAAACGATTTTATTTTTGTCTCCCCCTTACATGGCAAGGCATCGGTTTATGACTTGACTGGACAATTCATCCGTGACTTCCAATTAAATGCGTATCTCGCAGATGTATTTATGGTCGGTGAATATATTGCCGCCGACTTTGTTTCCTCGGCATCGGAACGTTTTACTTTGTTGCTCGAGCCTGATACATTAGATGCAAGGGTTTATCTACCCGGTTTCCTTGGTGAAACAGATGATGGCAGATTAATCCTTGATAATGGAAGAAGCTTGAAAAGCGTGAAGTTATACCGGACAGAAGAGTTAATCGAAATGGCAGGAGAGCGGCTGGGGGGTAGGACTCTTACAGCCGAAGAAAGAAGAAAGCATAGGGCTGAATAATATGAATTTAAATGAATTATTAAACCATCAAAACATCATCATCCAATGTCACGATATTCCTGATGCCGATACCGTTGGTTCGGGTTATGCGATGCAAGCTTGGTTTAAGTCACATGGAAAAGATGCAAAACTTGTTTACGGCGGTCCCGCCGAAATCCAAAAACCCAGCCTGTTATTATTGCTTGAGGCATTGGAAATAGAGATTGATTATGTCAATGAATTGCCGGGTGATACGGATTTGTTAATTACCGTTGATTGCCAGCGTGGCGCGGGAAATGTCAAAAAATTTGATTTGCCGGAAGATACCCGGATAGTCATTATCGACCACCACCGACCGGAGGTAGGGGAAAATGAGTTTACAATTATCCGGCCTAATTTGTCCAGTTGTGCAACTGTTGTCTGGGATATACTTGATAAAGAGGGGTTTGCCATGGATGATAAAGTCCGCAATGCCCTCTATTATGGTCTTTATAGTGATACCAACGGTTTGTCGGAATTAAGACATCCTTTGGACAGGGATTTGGCAGAAGTCCCTTGCGATACCGGGTTAGTCCGCAAATTAAAAAACTCGGCAATAACCGCCGATGAATTGGATATAGTCGGAAAAACATTACAAAATAAAGTGATAATTGGCGGAATTGGTTTATTCCGTGCCGAACCATGTGATGCCAATCTGCTTGGTTTTACCAGCGACATTGCCCAGCAGGTCGTTCATATTGACTGTTGTATCGCTTATTGCTTGCAACCTTTTGGCATCAAACTTTCCATCCGTTCCAGCGTCCGTGAGATTATGGCAAGTGAAATCGCCGCCTTTTTGTGTAAAGGTGTCGGCAGCGGTGGTGGGGCTTCGGAAAAAGCCGGGGGTTTTATGAGTAATAACGGGATAAAGGATGTGGCAGGGGAGCTTAACCCGGAAGATTATTTGAAGCAGCGGGTGCATGAGTATACCACATATTATGATTTAATTTATGCCGGAAATAATGATATTGATTTTGGCGCGATGGAAATATATAGAAAACTTCCTAACCCGGTCGGATTTGCAAGAAGCACGGATATTTTCCCCGCCGGGACGAAGATAACCATCCGTACCCTTGAAGGTGATGTTGATACTTCTTCCGGCGAAGATATTTATCTGATGATAGGTATCATTGGTGAAGTTTATCCTATTAAAAAAGAACGTTTTGAGTTAAGCTACAATGTGTCCTCGTCTCCTTATATATCAAAGCTTGAATATACCCCGGCGATTTTGAACCGGATTACCGGTGAGCGCCGCGAATTATTACCCTTTGCCAAAACCTGCATACCATCAGACGAAAAACTGGTCCGTGCAACGAAACTTGAGAAACCGACCAAAGTTTTTACCACCTGGGATCTTGATAAATATTTTAGCGGTGTAATAGGTGACTGGCTGGTAACCAACGAAGGTAACTATGCTGACTGTTATATCGTCCGCAGTGATATTTTTGATGATACATATGCTATTTTAAAGTAGGATGGTGATTCAATGGACATGAATTTTGAATGGGCACTGATAAAAACGAATAGCAAAATTCTCTTTATGATAATTGCAATAAACATAGCGTTGACAGCAGGTTATGTTGTTGATGTCCTAAAAGGGCGGACCCAATTATATACCATTATTATCTTGTTCAGTTTAATCGCGGCAAACCTTACAATCAGCGTCGTCACATATGTCCGAAATAAAGCATCGGAAAAATTTAAATATCTTACTTTATTTGGTTTTCTTACGGTATACAGTTTTGCGATATTTGATTCCACTAATACATTTACATATGTTTTCGTCTTTCCGGTTGTCATCCTTTTTGTCCTCTATTATGATGTAAAATTCACCCGCAATATTGGTATTCTCATTTGTATTATCAATGCGATAAAAATATATCTTCAAATGTACCGCGGTTATAGTGACATGCACTATGTGACTGAATATACCGTCCAAGTGGCATTTGTTGGGCTTGTCACTTGGGGACTGACAGTCATCACCCAGTTAGCCGTTGATATAAACAATGAAAAATTGGAAATAGTTTTCAAAGTCGCCAAGCAGGCGGAGGAAGCAAATAAGGCAAAAAGTAATTTCCTGGCGGCGATGTCGCACGAAATCCGTACTCCGATGAATGCGGTACTGGGGATTACTCAAATACAACTTCAAAATCAAGATTTAACCAAGGAACAAATACTAGCCCATGAAAAAATTTACAATTCTGGTACACATTTACTTGGAATTATCAATGATATTCTTGATATGTCCAAAATTGAAACCGGCAAAATGGAACTCAACCAAAGCGAATATGATATTCCTAGTTTGATTAGTGATGTTGTCCAAGCAAGTATCATCCGTTTAGGTTCGAAGCCAATAAAATTTATTCTCGAAATCGATGAATATCTGCCCTTACGATTACGTGGCGATGAATTAAGGCTTAGGCAAATTCTCAACAATCTATTATCCAACGCCGTGAAGTATACTGAAAAGGGACATATCAAACTTAGTGTTTCCCGTTATCGCCGTGCTGATGGTGATATCAATCTGCGTTTTAAGATTGAGGATACCGGACAGGGAATGAAACAGGAGGACAAAGAAAAATTATTTACGGAATATTCACGTTTTAATCCCGAAGCAAATCGTGCCACCGAAGGAACGGGGTTGGGGTTAAACATTACCAAAAGCCTGATAGAGTTGATGCAAGGTAAGATTAGTGTCGAAAGCGAATTCGGATTAGGCAGTGTTTTTTCGTTTGAAGTTTTACAAAAGACTGTAAGCGGCTGTCCCAGTATTGGACCGGATTTGGCAAAGCAGTTGGAAGCTTTTTCATTTATGACCAAGCATTATGAAAAGGCAAAAATCGCCCATGTACCCATGCCTTATGGAAAAGTTTTGGTGGTTGACGATGTTGATACGAATCTTTTTGTTGCCGAAGGATTGCTTATCCCGTATGGATTGACAATCGAGACTGCTTCAAGTGGATTTATAGTAATTGATAAAATTAACAGTGGAAATAGTTATGATATCATTTTTATGGACCATATGATGCCGGAAATGGATGGCATCGAAACGACCCAACGAATCAGGGAAAGCGGATATGGGGGAACAATAGTTGCTTTGACAGCCAATGCCCTGCTGGGTAATGAAAAAATGTTCAAAGAAAAAGGTTTCGATGATTTTATTTCAAAACCGATTAATATCCAGCGTTTGGATATCGTCCTCAAAAAATTTATCCATGATAAATACCCTGAAGAAGCCGCGAAATATGTAGGTCTTGGTATTGCATCGGATGTAACAAAATTCCCCTCCCTGGAGGGGTGCCCGCAGGGCGGGGTGGTTAATCACGATGACCGCTCCCAAAAACTCCTAGAAATATTTACAAAAGACGCCGAAAAAGCCATAATAGTCCTTAACAATACCTTAGTAAGCGGCGATATATCCTTATTCACCACAACTGTCCATGCAATGAAATCAGCCCTTGCAAATATCGGAAGGGAAACCGAATCAAAAAGCGCATTTGAGTTGGAAGAAGCAGGACGTAATCAAAACCTTGAATTTATTACAAAAAACACCCCGATATTTATCGAAACCTTAAAAACCATCATTACCGAGTTGACCCCCGCCGAATCCGTAAGTGACGATACAGATATAATAGAAGATATGGATTACTTAAAAGAACAACTTAACCATATCAAAGCCGCATGTGATGATTACGATGATAAAGCAGTTTATGCACTTCTCGATGCTTTGAAAGAGAGGAAATGGAAGAACGAAACATTAAATACCCTTTGCAATATCCATGATAAAATCTATTTTGAGAGTGATTTTGAAGGGGCGAAGGAATTGTGTTTGTAAAGCAGGGGGACGGTTCTTTTGCTTTGGATATACTGTGTCGAAGGCAGGGGTGTGATGTTGTTCCAACGCATGAGGCGCTTTCGCTCCGTGAGAAACGTTGCGCTACGTAAGCTTGCAAAATACGCAAGCTAAGTAGCGACGTTTCTCAAGGCTCATGCTTTTGGAAAAACATCACACCCCTGCCAGTCTACGATATTATTGCCTTGCTTATGATATCATTCCACCTAGCATTGCGCTGCAGGTGCATAAGAGCATGACTGTCACAAACTCATTTGTCCCCCCTGTCAGGCCCTTGTTTACAGCTAGTGATACAATGATTAAGACTACGAAGTAGAGCGCTCCCATTAGTAACCCCCAGAGGAATTTGCGTGTTGTCATTCTTTTTCCGGCGATGAAGCCGGCCAAGAAAGTTACTGCTACGTAAATTACGATAATGGAAATTTTTACGACTTGTTCGGGGATTTCAAAGCGGTATAAGAAAAGTGCCAGCAAAAGTAATAATCCTGCGGTAATTAAGTAACTGAAAAGCAGGCATTTAAGGACAAAGGTAATCCTTCTGTCAATATGTAAATTTTTAAGCATAAAGCCTCCACTGCTATCAAAGATTAGTAATTATATGCAGGGAGATGTACAAACTTGACAGCATCGACCAATTTATGGTAAATTTCACTTATGGACACAGATAGTATAATTCAAATAATCGCTATTTTTCTGCTTATCTGCTTTTCAGCTTTTTTTTCATCCGCTGAAATTGCTTTTACTACCGTCAGTAAAGTCCGTCTCCGCGCCTTGAATGAAGAAGGTTCGAAAACTGCCCGGATTGCCTTGGGTATTATTGATAATTACCGTAAGATGCTGAGTACGGTCGTGGTCGGCAACAATGTCGTGAATATATCTGCATCGGCTTTGACTACCTCGCTTGTGATAAATCTTTGGGGAAAGTTTGCGGTAGGGTTCGCGACCGGAATACTCACCTTTGTTATCTTGCTTTGGGCGGAGATTATTCCTAAAACCTTAGCGAGCCTGCATGCCGAAAAAATGGTTCTGCGTTATGCTTACTTTGTCCTCTTTTTAATGAAAGTATTAACCCCGGTAATTTATCTGGTGGATAAAGTTGCTCATTTTACCCTCAAAATAATGCGTATTGACCCGGATAAAAAAGAAATTATGACAGAAAATGAGCTGAAGACCTATGTGGATGTCAGCCACGAAGATGGTGCAATCGAGAGTGATGAACGCACGATGATTTACAATGTTTTTGAATTTAGTGATACTAAAGCCCGTGATATCATGATTCCGCGTATCAATATTACCGCAATCAGCGCAGACGCCAATTATGCCGAAACATTGGCTATTTTTGCCAAAAATATTTATACCCGTTACCCCGTATACCGTGAGGACAAGGATATCATTATCGGTTTGATTAACATCAAGGATTTTATCCTTGTTCCGGATCATGAACGTGAAAATTTCCACGCTTCCGATATCCTGCGGGAAGGGTATTACACATATGAACTCAAGAAAACCGCCGACTTGATGGACGAGATGCGGGCAAAATCTATTACAATGGCTTTTGTCCTTGACGAATACGGGTTAACCGTCGGGATGATTACTTTGGAAGATTTGCTGGAAGAAATCGTCGGCGAAATCCGTGATGAATATGATAAAGACGAAGAGCAGTGGATTCAGCAGCTTGATACAAATATTTACCTTATTGAAGGTGATGTGAAAATAGATGACATCAACGATGCAATTGGTTTGGAACTTGAATCAGAAGATTATGATTCCATCGGCGGTTTGATGATAGAATTTCTTGAGCGTTTACCCAACGATGATGAGGAAATTACGACCGAGGACGGCGTAACCTTGCAGGCAAAAGGGATTATGAATAACCGTATCAGTAAGGTTTTGCTAACGATTCCGCCACCACATAAAGACGAAATCCAAAGTGAAGTTGTTGAAACAGATGAGGGGGATATTCTGTAAAAATTCTCGATGAAATCCGCGAACAAGCCTATTTTGGCAGTGACTTTGAGAAAGCCATTGAGTTGATAAAACTTTTGATGTATAATGTTGAAGATGTACAATAAATCATAGATAAAACAAGGAGAATTAAAGTGGAACACATTAAAACTATCACTCCCGGCACACTAAGCCAGACTATTGAAGAAGGCGGTTGCGGCGAATGCCAGACTTCCTGCCAATCAGCTTGCAAAACCTCATGTACCGTTGGTAATCAATCCTGTGAAAAAACGAATACTAATTCTAAGACGTGAAAGTCCATGTCTAAGAATTATTAAAACTTCGTTTGGTTATCGGTGCAATCAATGGTTCATTTATTCAAAAATAATGGTCAAAAAGCAGCCAATAATTACATTGCTGTGGATATCAACAGCGGAGCTATCCATTTAGTCGATGAGGTGGCTTATAAATTGATTCCCCTAGTAGAAAAGCTGATAAATGAAGGTGTGGATGATAAAGAAAAAATCCGCACTGAGATTTTGGCTGTGGATACGGCGATTGAAAAACCCTTGGATGAGATTCTTGATTTGTATGAAAAGAAAATGCTTTTTACTCCCGATAATTATGAGGATTATGTTAATGAAGTAAAAAATCGGGGAACGGTGGTGAAAGCGCTTTGCCTTCATGTGGCGCATGCTTGTAATTTGACTTGTCGGTATTGTTTTGCGGAGTCGGTGGTTAAGAGGGACCACCCCAGGCGCAAACGTCTCGCAAGCGAGCCGCCGCGCCACCCCTCCAGGGAGGGGAATTGTTTTGGTGAGCCAATATCTGTCATTGCGAGCGAAGCCACCGAAGGTGGGTTTGTGAAGCAATCCAGTCCCGCGTTAATGTCTCTTGAAACAGGTAAATGTGCACTTGATTTCCTTGTTGCAAATTCTGGAAACAGGCGTAACCTCGAAGTTGATTTTTTTGGTGGTGAGCCCTTGCTTAACTGGGAAATGATTAAGGAATTGGTCGCGTACGGACGGAGCATTGAACGGAATGCAAATTCCGGGGAGAAAAAATTCCGCTTTACCCTGACAACCAACGGAATTCTCATAAACGAAGAAATGTTTGACTTTATTAATAAAGAAATCAGCAATGTCGTCCTAAGTATTGATGGACGCAAGGAAATAAATGACCGGATGCGCCCATTACATGATGGAAGCGGAAGTTATGATTTGATAATTGACAAATTCATGAAACTGGTCGAAAGCCGTAACCACAAAAATTATTATCTCCGTGGGACTTTTACCCGTGAAAACCTAGATTTTGCCGAAGATGTCAAACACTTAGCCGATTTGGGTTTTACCCAGATATCGATAGAACCTATGGTTAGTTGTGGACCAATAGCTCATTTTGAACCTTTGGTTGATGCGGGAATATTGACCGATTCAATCAACGAAAAACCCCAAACACCGGACACCCTTTCCATCCGTCCTGAAGACATCCCAACCATTTGTAAGGAGTACGACCGACTAACCCAAGAAATAATAAACCGCAACGAAAAAGGACAAGCTTTCAATTTCTTCCATTTTATGATAGACTTAAGCGGCGGTCCATGTGTGGCAAAACGCTTAACCGGATGCGGAGCCGGAAGTGAATACCTTGCGGTCACCCCCTTAGGTGACCTTTACCCTTGCCATCAATTTGTGGACAACCCCAAATTCCTAATGGGCAACATAAAAACCGGCATCACAAATAAAACCATTTACGATAATTTTAAAGCCATAAACGTATATACTAAACCAAAATGCCGCAATTGCTTCGCCAAGTTCTACTGCTCAGGCGGCTGCGCCGCAACCGCTTACAACACAACCGGCGATTTATACGATTGCGACGACCTAACCTGCACCCTACAACGCAAACGCACCGAATGCGCAATAAACGTAAAGTGCAGTTCATAAGTTTTATACTTCAAGAGCAAACCCTTGAGAAACGTCGTTACTTAGGCGGTGTACTTTACCGCCTTATGTAACGCAACGTTTCTCACGGAGCGAAAGCGAGTTTGCGGTGAAGTATAAAACTTATGAACTGCATCGGAACGTAAAATCTCTCACAAAGCGAAACCGAGTTTGCTATGAAGTACAAAACTTACGAACTACAACAAAGATTAAATTTAAAAGGAAAGAAAAACCATGAAAAAACCCCAAGCCCTACTCTACCTACTCATCTTCATCCTCACCCTAACCCTAGGCGCATACACCGCCTTTATCGGTTTCGGCATCAACCAAGCCGGTTCAATCTACGGCATCAGCCTAGGCCTTGACCTCGCTGGAGGCGTCAGCATCACCTACCAAGTAGTCGGCGAAGGCACCCCAAGTGCCGAAGATATGTCTGATACCATATACAAAATGCAACGCCGGATTGAAAGCTATAGCAATGAAGCGATAGTATACAAAGAAGGAAACGACCGGATAAACATCGAAATCCCCGGCGTCTCCGATGCCAATGCAATACTCGAAGAACTCGGCAAACCCGGCTCCTTGATATTCCTCAATCACAATTTCGAGGAAGTACTACGAGGCACCGATATAATCCATGCGGCAGCCACCTACCAACAAGACCACATGGGAAATAGCGAAGCAGTGGTTTCCCTTACCATGTCACCCGAAGGAACACTAAAATTTGCTGAAGCGACCCGTATCGCTGCACCAACCCGCGAAATAATCTATATTATGTATGATGGTGAAATCATCAATAATCCGGCAGTCCAAAGCGTGATAACGACCGGTGAAGCCGTAATCTCCGGCGGATTCACATTTGCCGAAGCAGAAAAGCTTGCTTCAACAATCCGTATCGGTGGGCTTAGGCTGGAACTTGAAGAATTACGCTCCAACGTTGTTGGTGCCCAGTTAGGTGAAGAAGCAATAACATCAAGCCTCAAAGCAGCCGCAATCGGAATGACAATTATAATCATCTTTATGATTATTATCTACTATGTCCCCGGATTTGCCGCCAGCCTTGCTTTATTACTCTATACGACCCTGATTATTATCCTGCTTGAAGCCTTTGCCATAACCCTGACCCTGCCGGGTATCGCAGGAATCATCCTGTCCATCGGAATGGCGGTTGATGCAAATATAATTGTTTTTGCCCGTATCCGTGAAGAACTTGCGACCGGAAAAACGATTCCATCCTCGATTAAATCCGGTTATAAAAAAGCCCTTTCAGCGATTGTGGACGTCAATATCACCACCTTGATTGCCGCCGCCGTCCTTTATATGCTCGGAACCGGCCCAATCAGAGGTTTTGCCGCAACCTTGTCCCTAGGTATTATCCTTTCAATGTTTACCGCCTTGTTTGTTACAAAATGGCTGACCAACATCATTTTCTCCCTTGGTATGCAAAATATTAAGTTTTATGGAAGTGCCAAAGAACGTAAAACAGTTGATTTTGTCGGTAAAAAAGGCATCTTTTTCATTGCCTCAAGCCTGCTGGTTTTAGTCGGTGTCGTATTTATGTTTTTAAACCAAAAAAATATCGATGCTCCCTTTAACCTAAGCCTTGAATATCTTGGCGGTACTTCGACAAGAGTGGTTTTTAACGAAGACTTGAGCCTTGCCACTCTTGATAGCAGTGTTGTCCCCAAAATTGAAGAAATAACCGGCGATGCCAATGTCCAGACCCAAAAAGTCGCAGGGACTAATGATGTAATTTTTAAAACCCGTAGCCTTAACTCTTATGAACGAGAAGATTTTAATGTACGGATGGCGGATTATTTTGGTGTTGACCCTGAGCTAATAACGGCTGAAACAATCAGCTCGACGATTTCTAAGGAAATGCAGCGTGATGCGATTCTGGCAGTCCTCTTCGCCAGCCTCGGTATTACCCTCTATATATGGTTACGTTTCAAAGACATCCGCTTTGGTGCAAGTGTTACGGCTTCACTCGTCCATGACGTTTTAATCGTCCTTGCTTTTTATGCGGTTTCAAAAGTATCGGTCGGTTCGACTTTTATCGCCTGTATGCTGACAATTGTTGGTTATTCAATTAATGCTTCCATAGTTATATTTGACAGGGTTCGTGAAAACATGCAGGAAATGAAACGCAAAGACAGTCTCGACGACATCATGAACAAGAGTATCACCCAAACCTTGTCGCGAAGCGTTTTCACCTCATTG
>Ga0209737_10002687_pt1 | contig 12425 bp, 9 predicted proteins | sample TergutCu122P3_FD_187284 | JGI IMG/M metagenome (GOLD analysis project Ga0209737, IMG submission 187284) | Cubitermes ugandensis P3 segment gut microbial communities from Kakamega Forest, Kenya - Cu122 P3 (SPAdes) (version 2) | ecosystem: Host-associated > Arthropoda: Insects > Digestive system >... | reverse complement strand
AAGTTTTTAAAATATTAACTGGAATTTAGGTATGATCACATTACATGGAAAGGGCGTAAGTTCAGGCATTGCCAAAGGGCGGATTCGTTTTCTTGTGCGTGAGAATATTTTCGTTGAAAAACGTCTGATAGACGACGTCGAAAAAGAAATTAATCGTTTTCATCAAGCGAGAAATGTCGCTATGAATCATCTTGATACATTGTCTACAACAATGATTGGAATAATCGGCGAGGAAAACGCACTGCTTTTTGAAATTCATCGCATGATGCTGGAAGACAGCGATTATATCGATCCTGTATTGGAAATCATACAAGCAGAAAAGACATGCGCCGAATTTGCTGTCGATACTGCCGGTTCCCGTTTAGCTCGGGAATTTGCAGAGATGGACGATGAGTACATGAAAGCCCGGTCAGCCGATGTACATGACATTACCAAACGGATGATCAAAATACTGTCTGGCATGGGAGAAGATGAGGTTACTGATGATGATCCGGTAATTCTCGCCGCTGTTGATTTTACTCCAAGCGAAATTGCGCAAATCGACCGTGGAAGGGCGCTTGCACTTATTACCGTGCAAGGATCTGTGGAGGCTCATTCAACAATTTTCGCCAGTACTATGGGTATTCCGGTTATCATCGGCTTAGGCGCTTTACTCACCGAAGACCTGTCGGGTAAAGAAGCGATGTTAGACGGTGAAACCGGAATTTTGTATATTGACGCAGACAATGAAACAATTTGTAAATTAGAAACAAAGGCTGAACTGGAACGCTTAGAAAGAGAAAAACTTGAGCAAATGCGGGGGAAACCGACAGTTAGCAAAAACGGTCGTTCCATGCGACTCTATGCCAATATTGGCTCCGTGGCCGACGCCGACGCCGCTCTTGCAGGAGACGCTGAAGGCATAGGCGTTTTACGCAGTGAATTTCTTTTCCTTGCCCGGGACGATTATCCGGATGAGGCAACTCAATTTAACAGTTACCGGAAAATACTTGAAAAAATGGCAAATCGGCCGGTGATCATTCGTACTTTGGATATTGGCGCCGACAAGCAAGCTGGTTACTTTCATCTGCCCAAAGAGGAAAATCCTGCACTCGGCATGAGGGCAATCCGGCTATGTCTTACCCGTCCTGATGTTTTCAAAACTCAGTTGCGCGCCATCTACAGGGCTTCGGCCTACGGTAATGTCGCCATTATGTTTCCCATGATTAACTCCCTCAACGAATTGATACAGGCAAAAGATATAGCAAAAGCAGTACGGGATGATCTTGCTAAAAACAATATTCCGTTTAAGGATGTTCCAATCGGTATAATGATTGAGACTCCGGCTTCGGCGCTGATCAGCGATATACTTGCTAATGAGGCGGATTTTTTCAGTATTGGTACAAATGACCTTACTCAATACACGCTTGCTTTAGACCGGCAGAACGATTCTATAACTGCTTTTTGCGACATACATCATGAAGCCATACTGCGCCTTATCTGTATGACGTGCGAAAATGCGCATAGGGCTGGAATTTGGTGCGGTATCTGCGGCAGTCTGGCTGCGGATCTTAGATTGACCAAATCGTTTGTAAAAATGGGTATTGATGAACTTTCTGTGGAGCCGTCGTGTATTCTCAAACTGCGCTCTGTTATTGCCGAATCTTGAAGTGTTTCTGAAAATCTTTCAAATTGGTACAAGAATAGATATCTACATAGATACAGGCATACTTTTCAGGCTTAAAATCGTCAAAAAGACGATAAATTAGTGCCGATTTTCCCAATCTTCGTATCGAAATAAGGGTCATATTGACGCCATTTTTCACATTAGTTTTCAGGATTTTCAATTCATGTTCCCTGTCGCAAAAACATTCTTTTCCTCTGTATTCTACTGTTAAAAAGGGACTTGTTTTTACATCCATAACGAAATTTATTTACAATTCATGCTGCAACGATACATTTTTTTTTAATTTCATCACACTTTTAGTGTGACACCTTTTTTGTGATATATAATTAGTTCCGATTTTATATTCTTACCACTTTTATTTCACGCCTGCAATCTCAATCAGATAGGTGAATATAGGCAACAGTTCATCCAAACCGTGAGATGTGGGGCCTTCTGGATGAAACTGTACGGAAAATATCCGGGGATTTCCCGTCTTTTCCATGGCCTCCACTACTCCGTCGCTGGTGCGTCCCGTGACAGTAAAACCGGGCGCAACATCTTTTACTGCCATGTGGTGGAAACTATTGGTCACTATGGATGTTTTTCCCAGATTTTTTGCCAAAACAGAATTCTTTTCCAGTTCTACCCTGTGCGTGCCGTACCAGGACGGCGCTTGCTGCCGGTGTTTTAACAATCCTGTATTGATTTGTGAAGGAAGGTCCTGATAGAGCGTCCCGCCAAAAGCTACATTCATCAATTGATGACCACGGCAAATACCCAAAATGGGAATCCCGCGCTCGACGGCTAATTGAATCAGGGTAATATCAAAAGCATCCCGCTCCGGGTTTATTCCTCCAAGACCGGGAATCGGTTGTTCATTGAAATACTTTTGCGGGTCGATGTCCTCACCGCCTGTCATAATGAGTGCGTCAATCAAAGAAACCATTTTCTTCAATACATCAGGATGTTCGTTAATGGGCAACACCACCGGAACACCGCCCGCCCGCAGTACGGATCTTATGTACGAGGACGGTACAAGTGTAGCGCCATCAGAAGCGTGTGCACCGGAAATCCCGATAATCGGAAGTTTTGCTGGTTGAGCATATAGCGTAACCGAAAATGAGAAAATAAAAAGAGAAAGAAAGAATCGTTTCATAAGGATAGGTTATTAAACACTATTGACCGGTTAAAATATTTTTAGAAAAATAGATGTGCAAAGATAATAAAAAAATTTAATGAATTTATTTAACCAAATTTAAAACCTCACCACCAACTCTACCGTCACCTTATTATCAGCCACATGAGAGTCGCGGTTTTGAAAATCGGGGAAACATGGAGAAGTGGGGGAAGCGGGAGTACCGATACCTTTTCGTAGAAAATAGTGGTCGTAGTCAATGCGGAGCAAAGAATCGTAAGGGATGAATGTCAACCCGAAATGGATTCCGGCGGTTAATCTCTGTACGTCGAAACCGTCATTTTTCAGGTTATATGCCATGGTATCCCAGCGAGCGGCGGGCGTCAGGCAATGAAACATTTTTGCGTTGGGCAGGTTGAATGTGTAAGCGCTTTGAAGATAAGTTCCCAGCAAGTTCAATCCTGTAATGCAGGAATGACGGCTCATCATTTCGGCTTCCACACGCAGATGTTTGTTGGCGTAGCGGAGGTCGGCGCCCCAAAGCAGCAGGTCGAGTGCTTCGCTGTTGTTAGCCGGCTCACGGTAGTATCGGTACACTTTGGCAGTAGAGCGAAATCCATCCATTCTTCCGGCAATCAGGCGGAAAGCATACGACGGTCGCGAAGTCCATTGCGGATTGTTAATTTTTCCACCGTTGAACATTCCCGCCTGTCCTTCCACCGGAAGACTGCCGATACGGAATCGATACTGCGCCACAGCGCCAATGTCGCGCGTTCCGGGAGTGAAGTATTTCCCTATGAAAGTGCGGTTGGCAAACATCATTTCGGCAGGGGTAATGATGTAATTATTTTCGAATGGGATGTGCTGCTGCCCGAAAAGAAAAGAAATATTCTTCGTGGGTTTCAGTGTGCCAAACATGTCTAACGGTGAGAAAACTCCTTCGTTGCTGAACTCTACCTGAAAACGGTAACTCATCCGTTCGCCTATATCGCCCCGCACTCCTACACGCGAGTTGCGCACGTTGAAGCGCATAATACCGGCTTCAGTACTCATTTCGAGTTTTGTTTTGATGACCCCGTCGAACTTCACAGTTTTGACTATTGTTTTAACAACACTGTCTTTTCCTGTTTGCGAAAAAACCGGAATAGACAACATTATTAATAAAAGAACGAAAAACGAATATTTGGTGACCATTGTTTAATCTTTCTTCTTCTTTTTCTTCTTCTCTTCTTCCTCAAATCCTACAAACAGCCGCTGCGCCCTCATCAGGTTGCGCGCTTGCAGCAGCATCGCTTTGGTTTCGTTCACAATGTCCAAATAAAGAATACTGTTGCGGACAGTACTTTCATTATCTTTTATACGTTTGATTTGCGATTTGATGTTTTCTACAAGAATGTCGAAAATTTCATCGCGTTTGGCTAATGTCCGGTCAAAATTAGTGAAATCCGAAGTACGCAGCATCTTTACAATGTCTTCATAAACACCCGAAACCTCCTTATTGAGTTTTTCAAGGTCAGACAATTGTTTCTCACTCAATCCCTTGTGATTGTTATCGATATATTCGTAACTCGACTTGGTAATAAACAGCAACGACTTGGATACTTCGTACAGGTAATTAAGCACTTGCACAAAGTAATGCCCTGTATCAACAGTATCCTCCTGCAATTTAACCAATGTAGGCAGCATCTCATACTCTTTTCTGTCTTTTTCCATCTGATACAGCGCTTTTGCTTCCTTGTAGAGTTTTTTCAGTTTTTTGGGGTCTTCCGCCGCCAGACCCTTTAACGTTTGTGAATAAATGCGGCTCATCTTTTCGAAGACACTGTACACGTCCTCGTTACATTTTTCGATAATGGAACCTTTTTTTACGTCTACAGGAACAGTTTCAGCCTGCTGTTGCTTTTTTTCGCGCCGTTTGTGAACAAACGACGATTGTACAAGCGACAGCCCGCACAACAGCAACAGTCCGGCAAGCGCAATTTTTCCTCCCCACATCAGCAGCAATGCGGTGATTGCAGCAGCAGAAAAAGCAATCACTGCAGTCAGAAACCAGCCCGAAATGATGGTCAGCACGCCAGTGATGCGGTATACGGCGCTTTCGCGACCCCAGGCTCTGTCGGCAAGCGACGTGCCCATGGCTACCATGAACGTCACATAAGTGGTTGAAAGGGTGAGTTTCATGGATGTAGCCGTTGAAATGAGCAGCGCTGCAACGGTGATGTTCACCGTAGCGCGTATCAGGTCAAAAGAGGCTTTGTTCTTTTTTTCAAATTTCGATGGTTTGAAACGGCTGTCGATAAACCGGTTGACGCTTTTTGGCATGATTTCCCCGAAGCGTTTGTTGAGCATCCTTGCACTGCTGACCAATGCCCTGGAAGCGGGTGAAGAGCCGAAACGTTCAAAACCTTCGTCCTGCCGAGAAAGATTGACTCCTGTATCGGTTACCGATTGCGCCTTTTTTGAGAACCAGATGGCAAGTATCATGATACTGCCGGCAAGCATCAGATAAAGCGGATGCACGGCGACAGGCTGGGCAAGGTCGCTCATCATCAGGGTATCCACATTTCCTCCTGCTGCCGCATGGGTCAGGGCAATTTTGTAGGAGTCCACCCCGCCCATAGTAACGCCGATGAAGTTCGCCAGGTCGCTGCCTGCAAATGCCAAAGCCAGTGAAAAAGTTCCAGCCAGTACAATGATTCTGAGAATATTGATTTTAAAGAGATATTGCAGAAGGGCCATAAGAATAGAAAATCCTGCGAAAGACCCCAGCAGAAACATTTGCATGTTGGCAGAAATCCATTGATAGGTCGCCTTTAATATATTTATGTCGGTATATTTAAGCCCTTTGAATATTGCGAAATAGGCAATGGCTGTCAGGCAAAGTCCTGCATAAAATGCGCCGAATCTTCTGAACTGCCTTTTATAACGGAACGTGAACAACAGCCTGGATATAAACATAATCACACTACCGAAAATGAACGCTATCACCACCGACGCCAATATCGCCGAAATCAACTTCAACGCTCTCGCCGAGTTGATGTACAGGCTCAAATCGTCGTTTACTCCTGGCTCTGTCCATATTTTGTACAGCGCTACGAACACCGCCGCTCCCAGCAATTCGAAAACCAAAGAAACAGTTGTTGATGTGGGTATCCCAAAGGTGTTGAACAAGTCCAGCATGATGACGTCACAAATCATCACCGCGAGGAAAATCATCATCACATCGTGAAAAGTGAACATACCAGGATGGAAAACACCGCTTCTTGCTATTTCCATCAAACCGTTGGAAGTAAGCGTGCCCGCCAGCAATCCAACGGATGCTACGGTTAGAATTACCCACCGCGTCGATACTTTTGAACCAATGGCAGAAGCAAGGAAGTTTGAGGCGTCGTTGGCTACACCTACGAGTAAATCTACAACTGCCAACGCTACAAGTGCAAGAACGACAATCAAATAAATTGAATCCATATCGAAATAATTTCACTGCAAAAATACGTGAAAAATTCGACGTCGTTGTCTTTAATTTAAAAATTTTCCCGCTACCGAAAACAAAAACTCCAAACCTCCTTCTTTTCTGTTTTTCACCGTAATGTTTCCCTTATGAAAGGCAATGGCGTTTTTCACAATGGAAAGTCCCAACCCAGACCCGCCGCTATCTCGCGTGCGACCTTCGTTAATCCTGTAAAACCGTTCAAACAAGCGATTGAGATGATTTTCGTTGGCAATGCCGCATCCTGTGTCGTAAAATGAAAAGTAGTAAAAATCCTTGTCTTCGTTATATTTGTTCATCCGAATGTTGATGTTTTCGCCTGCATACCGGATTACGTTGTCGGTGAGGTTGCGGAAAATGGCGTACAGCAGGTTTTGGTTTCCTTTGACTGTCAAATCATCGGGAATATTCCACTGCATATCAATATTCTTTTCTTGCAGGGGCATAGCAAGGTCATCTTTGAGCGTTTGTAGCAGTTGATGGATATTGACGTCTTCCATTTTGAACGATTGCGGCGCTTCTTCTATTTTGGTAATCAGGCTCATATCCTGAATTAATTCCGACAGTACAAGGGTTTGCTGGTATGCACGGGTGATGAAATGCTTTTTCTTTTCTTCGTCCAATGAGTTTGCCAGCACGGTTTCCAAATAGCCGCGAATACTTGTAACGGGCGTGCGAAGTTCATGCGCAATGTTTCCCGTCATTTCCTGTTTTAGCAGACGTGTTTTTTCCTGTTTAGTAATGTTATTCAAAACTACCTCAAATTCCTTGTCTTCGAATATGTTCACACGCAGCGAAAAGGTTTTTCCCTGACTGCGGATTTGGGTTTCAAAATATTTTCCCAAACCTGACGTTAAAAATCTGTTCATTTCGCTAAACGCATCGTTCGTAAAAACAACGGACAAATCGTTTGTAGGTTTGTCGACAACGGTATTGAGGTATTGAATGAACAAACCGTTATAAAATTCCACCTTTTTGTCGGCAGTAAAAAAACAAATTCCTTCTTCGGAACTGTGGACGTGCTGCAATAATTTTTCGCGCTCCAAATCACTTTTCTTTTTGCTCTCGTTCAATTTTCCAAAACGATTGGTGATGACATTCATCAGCAAAAGCATCGCCAACAACAATACAATGATGAAATACAGGAAGGTATTATCCGTTTTCAGGAGGAGTTGCGTATTAATGTCGTAAGGAAGCGCAACGCGGATATAATAGTCGCCAAACTTTCGGGCGTAGTACAGGTACTCGCGGTTGTCGGATACGGAAATGCGGATGTCGCTTCCTTTTCCGCTTTTCGATGCACGGACGATTTCAGGACGGTTGGCATGATTTTCCAATTGAAATATATTGCCGATGAAATTGTCGAACTGTACAAATCCCTGTTTGTCAATTATGCTGACGCGGATATTCTGCGGGAATAGCCGCATCAAACTGTCCAATATCTCAATGCGATAATGATTGCCCCGCAAGGCAGAATGAATAATTTCGGCGTTGGCATCCAATTTTTCTTCCAGCGCACGGGTTCTGAACCTTTTTTCGCGCGATTGCTCAAACACAACCACGCCAACGGTGAAAATCGCAAAAATGATGGCGAAATAGAGGAATAATTTTTGTTTGTAATTCAATTTCATAATAATTATGAATTATGAATTATGAATGCGTCGTCATTGCGGGCTTGACCCGCAATCTCATCAATTTTTTGGGGATTGCGGGTCAAGCCCGCAATGACGTTGAATCTGTACCCGTACCCCGGCCGGTTGACAATCATGGAACCAAATTCTCCCATTTTTTTCCGCAGCCGCGTAATATGAACGTCCACAGTTCGTTCAACAACGTAGGGCGTTTCTTTCCAAAGGCAGTCAATCATATTCTCGCGTGAAAACACTCTTTCTGGATTTTCGGTAAGCAACGCAAGTATTTCAAACTCGGTTTTGGTGAGCATGATTTTTTCGTCACTAATCATCAATTCCTTTACTTCGAGGTCAATAACAAGATTATCGAAAATGAGTTTGCGGCTTTTCGCTTCATTTTTTGACGATTGCGATTGATGAAGCCTTTTGATGACCGCCTTTACGCGGGCAATTACTTCCTTGATGGAAAACGGTTTGGAAATATAATCGTCGCCGCCTGCTGAAAAACCTGTAAGCATGTCGTTTTCGGTATCTCTTGCCGTCAAAAAGATGATGGGAATCTGATTGCCTTCTGCCCGCAGCCTTTCAGCCATGCTGTAACCCGACATGCCGCCCATCATCACGTCAAGCAATATGACGGCAAACTCATCCGACAGTATTTTCAACGCTTCTTCCGCCGAATAAGCAACCTCAACTTCAAAACCTTCATTTTTGAGGTTAAATTCAAGGATTTCGCATATATTGCGGTCGTCGTCAACGATTAATATTTTTTTTGATGTCATATTTTCAAAATTTAATCTTTATTCCGCCATTCACCACTAAACCTTCTAACGGCGCGTAAATATCTGTAAATTCAGGATTTGCTATTGTTCCTGTGTAGATACTCCCGAAACGGGTTTGCCGTGTGTCGGTAAAATTTTCGGTGTTGACATAAATCGAAAAACGTTCCCACATTTTCTCTATCATTGCACCGAAAAGCCAATAGGAACGACCGGTTGCGCCATGGTTAAGCGTTTGTTTTCCAGTGTAATAGGCTTCTAATCCTATGCGCCATTTATCGTCCTCTTCGTACATCAGGACGGTACTCACCGTATGTTTTGGCGTCAGCGGATTTTGATAGCGCGTTTCGTTTTCGTGCACAACGGCGTCGGTTAGCGTATAGCCAAGATAGAGAATGAAATCCTCGTATCTGATTTTCACGTTGGTTTCTGCGCCTTTGGAAGCGATGTGTCCGTCAATGTTTTGAAATTGGCTGTTGCCGTGCATTGTTGGAATGAGCATGAGCGGATTATTCAATCGAGTGTAGAAAAACAACTGATTGACGCTTAATGTAATTTCGTCGCCAATCGCTGTTCGGTAATTTATGTCGCCGTTCAGTCCGTAACTGCGTTCCAATTTGTTGATGTCGCTGTATATCGGCAAAATGTTTTGGTATTGCACCCGTTCGCTTTCTTCGGTAAACAGCGTAGGCGTTTTGTATCCTAATCCGCCGCCAATGCGGGAAGTCAATTTTCGATTGATTTTGAAAAGAGCCGATAAACGCGGCAGAAACGCAAAACCGTAATCTACAACATAATCGCCGCGTAAACCACTTTCGAGACTTAACCAATCAGTTATTGCGGTGAGATTTTGCACAAAAACGCCGCTTATCGGTTGATTGTAATCGCGAGGAGCAATATTTCCTTTCATCTGTATTTCTTTAAAATCGTCCGTCCAAAGATTTACGCCTGTAACCCATTCGGTATTTTCACCCGAATACGAATAGTTGATTTCGCTGAATGTGCTGTTTTGAATGCCGTCGAAGACATAATCGGGAATGGTAATCGCTCGCTGGAAACGGTTGTAACTGTTGCGGATATTCATTCTCGACCTGTCGGAAAACTTGTGTTCCAGCGAAAACTGCGTACTGATGCGAAGGGTTTTGTTTCTTTCGAAAAAACGGTTTGCTCTATCACCTTTTCCTTTCAGGTAGAGCATGTCGCCACCCAAACGGTCTTCAAAAGTGGTATTTACGCCAAAGTCGGCTTTTGTTTTATCGCTGAAATACACGAAAAGCCGAGGATTGATGTTGTATCTTTTCACTTTCGGAATAGCGCTCAAACCAATATCGGCTGGGTCGTAAGGTGCGGTGTTGTTGTGCGAAGCGAAAAGAGTGACGCCTGTTTTTTCATATCTCTGTGAATAAAACCCGTTTACATCCCATCCCAGAGCGGTAGTTCCGTTGATTTGGAATTTCAATTCACGTTCATCTGTCGGAGTTTTTGAAATCAGGTTGATTAATCCCGCAATAGCGCCGCCGCCGTAAAGCGTTGATGTGGAGCCTTTCACTATTTCCACCTGTTTGAGGTCGAGCGGCGGAGTTTGAAGTAGTCCCAAACCGCTTGCCGCCCCCGAATACAACGGAAATCCGTCTTTGAGGATTTGCGTATATCTGCCGTCCAAACCCTGTATGCGAATGGATGCGTTTGCAGAAGTTGGCGATGTTTGCTGCACCTGGATACCCGTACTTTCGTTAAGCAGCATACGAATATCACCAGGGTTCATGTTTCCGTTTTCTTCTATTTCCTCTAAACCGATAAATTCTATTCGGGTGGGAATATCGGTGATTGACCGGTTACTTCGCGTAGACGATATAACGACTTCTTCGATTTGCGAAGCGTCGTTTTCCAAAAAAATGGCTATTGCGGCATCACTCAAAAGTGGGAATGTGAATTTTTGCTGTTTTTTTTCATAACCAATATGCGAAAACTCAATGATTTGTTCGCCGTTGGGAATGTTTTGGAGGGTGACTACTCCGTTTTCGCCGGTTGCACTACCGTTAAACGTACCTTTCAAAACTGCGGACGCGCCAATCAACACTTCTTTTGTGTCGGCGTCTTTGATGGTTGCCCTGAATGTATTTTGGGCAAAAGCGGTGTTGCTTACAATCAATGTTACCAATAAAATAATGTGTGATTTCATCTTTTTTTATTTATACAAAACATTATTAAAATCGGCTACAAAGATACAAGCAATTATCTATAATTTTCAATACAAAAACAATCGTACTATATGAAAAAATTCAATTCCCATATCTATAAAAATCATATATCAAATATACAAAAGCAAAAAGTATTGTCAACAGTGTTACAAAAGGAGCAACCCACCTCCAACATTGCCAGAAAATTCGGTTTGAAAAAATTTTCAACATATTCGGTTATTTTAATCCGGCACAAAAGTATGTGTGAGATGTTACAAGAATATTGCAATATGGTTAAGATTTTGTTAAGATTGATTGATTTTAAAATTTGTACTGTAAGCGCAGGGTGAAAACATTGTCTTTCCGATTTTTATCCCAACCAAAAGCAGTGATTTTTCCGTCTGCGTTTATTGTTTCTTTCAAATTTGCTGTGGTCTCATTTTTTACAATATCATAATAAGCCGTCAACCGAAGGGCGGGATTGATGCGCCAGTAAATTCCCAAACCAATGTCGGACATTTTTATATCCCCTTTGGTGGTTCCGGAACCGGCTGCGGCAATATCGTTACCGGATACTTCCGAGTTGGGATTGTACCAGTCGTATTTAACAACAGCCGAAAAAGGCGACTTTCCCAAATCTTGAACCAGAATTACGTAACCTCCTGAAATTTTGCGCATATACGCGGGAGTAGATGCAGCCGGAGCAGGATTAAAAGCCGGTAATCCGTTTTGTTTAAAACTGAATATTCCGGTTTGACCGTCTGCCGCGCCCGGATGTTCACCGAAAATATATTCGCCTCTTAAATAAGTTAAGCCTGCTGCCGTAGTTATGCTTAATTGAGCATCGAAGCCAATATACCGGCGTTTGGCAAATTTTCCAAGGTTATCAGCGCTTTTGTTCGCAATAAACTTTTTGTCCTGCATGGTGAAGACGGTGCTATCTACTTGCATCACACCACCCAAATAAGCGGATACGCCTCCACCGGCGATGATATTGCCTCCGATTTGTTTACTCACCGACAAATGTCCGATAAAGTCCATGTGCGTAGTATATTGCGGTTTGATACCGTTTCCTGCGAACATTCCGCCTTCTAATTTGAATAAGTTCAGTGGTGAAGATTTAGCGGGTTGCAAGGTCAATGCAACACCCAAATCGCGTTCATCGGGGAACAGCGTTTGAGTAATACGGGCGCGTTCAGGCGATTCGCGGCGCGAAGACGAATAGGCAATTTCATATCCAAAAGGACGGTCGAAAATACCGGCTTTCAACATATTCGTTCCAAACCACGGGTCTTTCACCTGCAAATAAACGTCTTTGAATGTCACCACATTACGGTCTGAATTGATGCCCTTTTCGGTTACGTCAAGTTGAATAACAGCGGAGGCAATACCGTCTTCGTAAGTGAATTTAATGCGTCCACGTCTAATTCCGAAACGACCGAAATCTTTCAACTCACGTGTTTCGTAAGTGTTTCGTCCATACGCCAGTTTGAAATTAATCCCATCGGCATCCGTTTGCGCCCACTGATACTGGGCATGAATGAAACCCGAAACTTTGAATTTCT
>Ga0209737_10002686_pt1 | contig 12428 bp, 10 predicted proteins | sample TergutCu122P3_FD_187284 | JGI IMG/M metagenome (GOLD analysis project Ga0209737, IMG submission 187284) | Cubitermes ugandensis P3 segment gut microbial communities from Kakamega Forest, Kenya - Cu122 P3 (SPAdes) (version 2) | ecosystem: Host-associated > Arthropoda: Insects > Digestive system... | reverse complement strand
TACACCTCTTCCCATACCGAACAGAGAAGTTAAGCCCGCCTACGCCGATGGTACTGCAGAAATGTGGAAGAGTAGGTAGCCGCCAAAATTTATAAACTTTCCAAGTTGAAAAACTTGGAGAGTTTTTTTTGTTATATAATACCTATATATCTTCCAATGACAGGCAACGATTTTCTATTTCATAATTTGGCAAAACAATTTGTTTCAACCGCTCAACTTTTTCTTGAAAAATTGTTGGTCTGTAACGCTCTTTTTGCCGTTTTACTTCTGCCGCTAATGCACGATTTTTTACTAAATTGAGCGCGACAATATCAATTTCGTTTTGATTATTTTTTACTTCCCACCACGAGCCAATTTCGCGATACAAGCCGCTTTCAACCAATTTTTGCTTAAAATATCGTTCCAATATTTTGCCCGAATAGATTGTGTAATCGGCTTTTATAATGTTCTGCAAGCCAACAAAATTTTTAATCTCAATCATTGCGCGGTTTCTGTCAAAATAGTTAAACCAAAATTGCAGAAAATTGTCGGTAATTTCGTAACGCACCGCTTGTGTTCCCTCTTTTGAGCCGAGCGGACGGGTGCGTTTTAGTACGTTGTAGTCCTCAATCAAACGCTTGATTTGTCCGCCGATACTTTTGCCGAGCGCAGCCATAATATCGGGTTGCGTGTTTATACCACCCGAAACCGCGCTTAAAATAGAGAAATATGTGCCGTAATTTTTGCCAAATTCTTCTATTAAAAGATTTTTTCCCTCGTCAATAAATGGCGAATTTTCACGCACAATAAACTCAATCATTCGTTCAATTTTCAATTCGCAGCCATCACAAAGAAGTTCCAAATATTTGGGAATACCGCCTGTAAAAGCGTACAACGCCAACAGGTCATCATTCTGATAATTAGGGTTATAATCGCTGATTATGGTTTTCAAAGTGTCTGTGTCGAAAGGTGAAAGTTTTATAATATTGTCGGCGCGACCGAATAACGGCTCTTGTGAATTTTGGAAAATTTTGTGCATCAACGAATAGACCGAGCCGCTCAAAATCAAATTCACTTTTGTTCGGCGGCGGTACAAATCCCAAATATTCTGCATATCGCTATAAATCGCCTCATTGATATTGAAAAATTCTTGAAACTCGTCAATAGCAAGATTAAACGATTTTTGCAGTGCAATTTCCATTAAATACTGAAAAAGATTGCGAAAACTCGAAATTTCTGTTGGCACAAAAACATTCAACGCATTGGAAATCATCGGTATATATTCTGCACACAAAGCGGCTTCGGTTTTTCTGCCAACAAAAAGATAAACGGTTGGTTCGCTCTCTGCCGCCTTCATAATTAAACTTGTTTTACCAATTCGCCGTCTGCCTGTAATCACCGTCATACGCGAATGTTCGGAAAAAGAGAGGTTTTTAATTCGCTGTAATTCAGCGAGTTCGCTTGTTCTATTATAAAATTTCATAACCTTAAAATTTAGTTACCGCCGTAATAGTTACGGCGGCTACAAAAGTATATAAAATTTTTGAAATGACAAAACTTTTTGATAAAAAAAATTATAAGCCCGCCTACGCCGATGGTATTGCAGAAATGTGGAAGAGTAGGTAGCCGCCAAAATTTTGAACTAATAAGAGTTTTCTTGTTGGTTTTTTTGTTAATAATTTTTTGTACTTTTGCATAAAAATTTATATGACAGCGTATTTGGACTTAAATATCTTTGACAGACTTGAAAAAATTAACAAGTTAGATGAATCTGAAAAAGAATTTTATCAGATACTTTTTTCTTTACTTAAAGATAAACTTGTTTTAACAGCATATTCTAATGCACATCTTAATGATTTATTTCGTGGTTACCAAAATCAATCTTATACAGAAGGGCATTTGCGTACTATTCAGTCATTTACAAACAATCTTTGTATTTGTCAATATTGGGGTGAAAAAGAAGTAAAGTGGCATTACAGAGATATATTTGAATTTTTTAATGAAAAAGTTGAAGATTGGGAATTTGAACCAAGTTCATACGACAACCTTTTTGAAGAACCACTAATGCAAAAAACATTAGAATTGTATAAATTAGTTCCATTACCAGCAGATTTTAAAAAAGGTTATACAGAGCCGATGTTTGGCATAATGTTTCCTCTTTCAAAAATTCATAATAATATGTACGCATTGCAATCTGATATTTATAATTTTCAAACACGACTTAAATCAGACTATGGACTTTATAAATCTTTCAGAACTTATTTATTAACAAGTTTGAAAAATAATAAAGAACTAATAAAATCTATAAACTCTAATTTTAAGGACTTACCAAAACATCTTGAATTAACAGATATTTTTGATGCCTACACACCAAATAATAAAACAAGCGATAATTCAATGTATTCAAAGATAATTGATATTTTCTTTAAATATGACCTTGCAGGCTATAAAAGTGACGGACATTTTAATAATATGTTTGACGATGCTTTGCATACTTTTTATGCTGCTCATTTTGACTACTTTATTACAAATGATGATAGATGCAAATATAAGGCGGAAAAAACTTTTGAAAAATTAAAAATTCCGACCAAAGTGATAAAGATTACAGAAATTGAAATAATAAAAAACTGACCTTTATTCCCAAAATAAAAGTCAGTTTTTTGTTTTCTCTACTGATTTTGCTCAGCGATTTTTTCTGCCAAATCATAAATAGTAGTATCGTCTAAGGTAACGAGCCCGCCGTCCGGACCTGCTTCAAAGTGAATGCCGCACAAGTCGCCGTTTTTGAAATTCTGTCCGCCAAAATAGTTGCGAACTGTTTGTGTGTCAAGCCCCACTTTTTCTGCAATGAGTTTCATTGAGCCGTGGGGTAAAGAGACTCGCTGACGCGATTTTATAAATCGTGCCTTTTTTAATACTCAACTTTGTCCTCTTTCTTTTCCCAATTTTCAAAAGCAACAATCGCCTCCTTTTCAAGATGTTGCGAGGCGGGAATAGTGCGTTTAGCGGGGCTTTTTTCGAGTTCATCGTAGATAAACGAGTCGTCAAAGCCGATTTTGGCAGCATCTTTTTTGGTGTTGCCGTAGTAAAGTTTGGAAATACGCGCCCAATATATTGCACTCAAACACATCGGGCAGGGCTCGCAAGACGAATAAATTTCGCAACCTTCGAGATTGAAATCGCCTGCTTTTTTGCAGGCGTTGCGTATGGCGGTAACTTCGGCGTGCGCTGTGGGGTCATTGTTGCAAGTAACTCGGTTGCAGCCTGTTGCGATAACTTTTCCGTCTTTTACAATAACTGCGCCGAATGGTCCGCCGCCTTTTTCAATATTCTTTTCAGAAAGCGAAATTGCTTTCCGCATAAATTTTTCGTTAAACATTATTTTTAGTGGTTAATGATTAGTGATTAATGATTAGTGATTAATGATTAATTTTTTTCAGTTATAATTATCTTTGTTGGCGGTAATCGGTATTCAATAGGTTCTCCTATAAAGCGGTCGTAACCTTTGCCTCCTGTGGTTGCTAATTTATATAATAGCCAAACAGCCACTATTATAGCCACTATTTTGGTTATTAGCATTGAAAGTTTAGAACCAAAACCCCACCTATTTTCTTCTTTTTTCTTTTTCATAATCAAAAAAACTTTTAGTTTTTAGTTTTTAACTTTTAGTTTTACCTAAAAACAATTTCTTTTACCAAAAAAACGCCTGCTTCATCGTTTAGTCGAGAAATTAGCGTGTTGCGCTGCATAAGCAAATTTGACCGCAAAGGTGCGGAATTTACCTTAAAAAAAAGCGTTTTATTTTCAAATTTAATATCAGTAAAATATGAACATAAAGTTGTACCCAAAATTTTGGGAATAATCTCGGTTATAAGATTGCTTTTCAAATAGTTAAAATAAAATTCATCGCCGTATTCTTTTCGTAGCGAATAGAGCAACAATTTTTGCGTTATTTGAGATGGCTCTTTGCGTTTCATTTTTCTTCTTGTTGTAGTTCTTCTTCATTTTTTGGTAGTTTTGCATCTTGTGTATTTTCCCTTCTCTCTCTTCTTACTTCTCTTCTTTGCTGGCGCGCTTCTCTTCTATCTATGCGGTTTTTCCTCCAACTCTCTATTAATTCGGAAGCAGAATTAAAACTTTCGCGATAGACGATACCAACGCCTTGCGTATATGGCGCATTTATAAATTCGTTGTAATTGTTGGTGCGGTTGTACGCTTTTGCGCTCAATCTGCCTGACTGATTAAGTTTATATTCTATCTCAAAATCAAGAATATAATTATTTATCGAACCTGCGTTTGCCTGTCCTCCGCCTCCATCGTCTTTATAACCCACATTTCCGGCAATTGTAACTCTATTATTCGGCGTATAAGCAAAATTCATTGAATATTCATTGTATATTGTGCCATCTGGCGAAGTTGTTCCGTCATCGATATTTAGATTTATTCCAAAATTCCATTTTGAGAAAAGTTGCGAAGCCATATTGTTCAACTGCTGCGAAAGCGTTGATGCAACTATATTTATAACTTCCGATTGCGTTGCCGCTGTGGTGTTGTCAGATAATGTTGGATTGTAAAAACTGCCGAATGCCAAAAGATAGATGATTTGGCGATTCATCATTTCCTCTGTATTGACAATATTTTTCAAAGCGCGGTTGAGTTCTTCGTCAGCATTTGGCAAACTCAAATCGAAAGCGATTACAGGGCGCAAGAGATTTCCTGTGATGTAGAGCCAACAATATACCAACGTCTTTTTGCGGTTAATATTGCTTAAAGTTGATTGGTCAAAAATTGCTGTCAGAACTGCCTCTGTTTGATAAACCGCTCTTATATCAACAATCGGGTTGTCGGGTGCGCCGCTGAAAAGCACAGACGAGCCGTTCATAATTCTAAATCTTCTGCGCAAAACATCTTGAAACGTAAATAAATACTCGCCTTCGAGCAAATTATATCTGCCATTTATTGTAAAATCTTCCGTTCTTCCGTTATAATTAACACGCAAATTTCCCTCGCCAGTTGCGCGCACCATATCGCCCGCGCGGCTGTCCAATAAAATTAGAATTTCCGCATTGGAATTGACATTAAGCGTCATATCAACCACAATTTTTGAACTTTCGTCATTAGAATTATCATCAACTTTTTGCGATTTTTGTTGCTCAACAGGCAAATCGTTTTGACTGACAAAAGTTATAAAATCGTTGGAAGCGGCAACAGATGCGGCATCAAGCGGAATTGTGATTCTGGTGTTCGGTTCAGTTGTCAAATTGCATACAATATTTGTTTGCTCTTGATTTCCGAAAATTGAACCGCTGCCTGTGCCATATGCTTTGCCGTAAAATGGCGAATCGCCGCCACTTTTTGCGTTGAAAAGCAGCATTTTGTTGCTCTGCAAATTTATCCTGTAAGTAAAATCTTTCATAAATTTGTGAGCAACATAGCCGTCAATCATACCTTGATTTCTTTCTGCATCAAAAACATTGATTCTTCTAAACAAAATGCTGTCTTTTGTCAAAATAATCGAGTCGTTGAAATAGAAATCGGCGTTGAGAAAACCGATTTTTATATGTCCGTCATCAACTTTTGCGGCGGTTTCCACTGTTGTGCGCCGCTTTCGACTGGTAATATGCACTTTTCCTGTGCCGTAGCCACTCAAATCTTCAAAAATATTTTCGGTGATTTTCTTTAAAAAGCCCAAATTCAACCGCCGCGCATCGCCTTTGATGTCAAGCGAATCGTTTTTGAAGAAGAAGGCACCGTTAAGAATTCCGTTTGTGTCGGCGGAATTTGTTACTACTCCATTGAAAGCAATACAATTACGCTCGTGGTCAAATTCGGAAGTAACATCGGCAAAACCCATCAAAGCATCGTTGAAAGTAAAATCTGGCACTTTGAGTTTTGCGTCCAAAATTGGCTTTTGAAAAGCGCGTGAAATAGTCGCATTGCCAGAAACCAAGCCACCAAACGCCAACGGAGTATCTTTGCGAATAAAATTATTTATGAAAGAGAGGTCAAAATTGTCGAGCGTAACAAAAACTTTGTCTTTTTCCGATTTTGATGCTCTGCCATTGACAAAAATATTTTGCTCTTTGCCTGAAATCGTAAAGTTTTCAATATCAACCCACTCAAAATTTGTCAAAATGTTTGAACTTTTTAGGTCTAAAACATTATTTTTTAACACAATTTGCGTTGGTAAAATATTGACGTTCAACATCAACTCATCGGGTTGTTTAAAGATTTTCGCTTCGGCATAAAGTTCGCCCGACATAACCGATTTTGTGTCAAAATTGTTCCATTGCGCCAAAATATTAGATAAATTGTCTGCAAAATCTGCTCTGAAACTCACTGATAATGAGTCCTTTTGCGTTTTCATCGATGAAGAAGTGTAGAGAATAATATTTTTTTCATTGTTGCTGCAACGAAAATTCGTACCGTGCAATATAGTTGAATTGTTGGTACTTTGCGGAACATCAATTTCCACGTTAAAACGCTTAATGTCAGAATTATAGAAGCCGCTTATAGTTGATTTTTTAGTTGTAGTCCAAGCAACTTCAAGCACATCGCAAAGTTTTTGCAGAGAATTGATTTCAAAATTAAAATTGAGATTATTTTTCTTAATATTTTGATTTTGGGCAAATTTTTCTTGTAAAATCGGCATATAATTTGCTATCGTGTTCATAAAATCTGCGGGTAGCGTAGCAAATGAGTAATTGCCTGATATATAGCCGTTTATCAAGTCCGATTCTATTGTTGTTATCAAAGAATTGTTTTGTTGTGGTTTTGATTCGATGTTCAATTTTTTTAGCGAAAAAACACCGTTGTTTTTAATCGTAATCGGCTCAAAAACAATGTCGCCTTTGATTTTCTCAATTTGATTTCCTTCAAAATCGGCGTTCAGTCCAAAATTCAACTCTAAATCTGGGTAATTTTTAATCAAATTCAATTTGTTTGGTCTAAAATCGCGCAAATCGGCATCGAAGTGAAATATGCTGTTTTCCCTGTTCAGTTCTACGTTTCCGTGAAAATTGAGTTTAACGTTTTCGTCATCAATAGAGGCGTTGCCCTCGAAAGTGTTTTTTGTAACGTTTCCATTGACAATCAAGTTTCTATAATTGTAATCGCGGAAAAGCAACGAATGAATTTTTGCGTTGATTTTACTTTCAAAATTAGTATTTTTTCCTGTTTTTACTATCGCCTCCGTGTCCATAACAATTCTTCCAAATCCGCTATTAGACGGCGTTATGGCAGCCAAATTAAGTCCAGCAGTTTTAATTCTTCCCTCAATTATCATATCTTGAAAATTGTTGTGCGTGCGAATTGCCAAATCAGTTGTTATGCTGCCAATGCCGCTATTGAGCGTGCCAAACAGTGTAAGATTGCCCACATAACCCGAAATTTTGCCTTTGTAGGACAATCTTCTTAAATTTTGCATCTCTCTTGGCAAAACAAACGGCTTGCGTGTAATGTTCGCAATCAAGTTCTGAATGCTAATTATAGAGCCGTGCAGGTCGTCAATGGACGCCAAAACGTAGGTGCTTGACAGGTCAGGCAAGCCGCTCGCTTGAAATGTTCCCGAAAGTCCGATATCCGTGCCATAATTTACGTCAAATCGCTCTACGATTAAATTTTCGATTGTTCCGTAGGCACGCATTTTCATAGTAATTTCATTTGTCAAACCCGAAAAAATCGGCGAAAATGCGGCTAAATCTTTGCCGTTGATTTTGGAGGAAAACATTCCTAATTCAATTCCTGTTTTTTCAAAATTGCTTTGTAATATCTCTAAATTGTTGTATGTCAAGACAATAGAATCGAGCGAAATTTGAGAATTTGGCAGTACAAGTTTTGTTTTGGTAACTCTGCAAGTTGAGTCGTTAAAAAGAAAAGTCGTTTGAAAATCCTTTAACTTAAAACCCGATTTATCACTGAAATTCAACGATTTAACACTACCTAAAAAGTAATTTTCTGCGGTTATGATTTTATCAAGCGAAATTCTGCTGTTGATGTCTTTTAAAGAAATATCGGCAAAATTAAGTTGTTTCGTTTTTTGGTCAGAAATTTTGCGTAAATCCCTAAAAGAAAGTGTGCTGTTTTTCAGCAAAATATCGTCAATTTGATATGTAAATAACGATTTTGGTTGCTTATCATCTTTTCTCTCAAAAAGAACTTTCAAAAATTCGGCGTTCAATGTGCCTTCTTTGTTCGTAACAAGCCGAATATCAGCGTTTTCCAACACAAGAGAACGAATAACAAGCCGTTTTCTTAATAAATTTAAAAGTGATAACCTCCCCTCAATATTTTGTACAAACAAGAGCGTATCGCCTGACAAATCGGCTATGTATAAATCATTGATTTTTAGACGATTAAGCCTGCGAAAATCAACGTGCCCGACTCTTACTTCTGTTTGCAGTGTTTCCGAAAGCGATTGTACAAATCTTTGGGCAACAAAATTCTGTACCGAATTGATATTCAGTAAAATAACAGGTATTGCGAGCAACAAAAACATTGTTGCCACAATCCAAAAAAATATTTTTAACGCTCTCTTTTTCATTTTAATTTTACCACAAAGAACACAAAGTTTTTTTCTGCTGTCATTTCGAGTGAAACGAGAAATCTGCTTGGCAAACGAGATTTCTCCCTTTGGTCGAAATGACTTTGTGTTACTTTTGCGACTTAGTGGTTATTTAAACCTGCGAAATTACAAAAAATTATTAGTTTATACAAAAATATTTTCAAAGGTTAAATTGAAAAAAAATTATTAACTTTGCAGGTTTTAGAAAAAATAAAAATTATAACCTAACAATTAAAGTTATGAAGAGGGTATTGAAAAAAAACTCGAAAATAATTGACAGATGTGTCTGTTTTTTTAAGATGAATTGGCACATTATTAAAACAATTTTTATAGGAATTGGCTGTGCTGGCATTGCTATTTCGTTCTATTTATTTATCATAAATTTTGATAAATTGAGCATATATTTTGTAAATAACAACCCGCAAGGCGAATTGTTTAAGGTTGTTTTAACGTCAATCGGGGGGCTTGCTGCGCTGTTTGTGCTGTATTATACCGCTCTGCGTGTGAGAGTAATGGAAAAAGGCAATGTGGAAATACGTTTCAACAACGCCGTAGGACATTTGGGCAGCGAAAACCCTGCCGTTGTTTTGGGCGGAATTCACGCACTACACGAAATAGCGGTAGAAAATGATAATTACAGGCGAATAGTTCATAATCTTTTTTGCAGTTATTTGCGGGAAAATTCTGCAAAACTTTATGAAAAAATTGACTTTGAAAAAACGCCCGATTATTGCCCTGTGATTGTTCAAACGCTGATTAATTACCTCTTTAAGCCATACAATAATAGAGATAGCGTTTATAAAGATTTTAAATCGGACTTATCTTTTAGCACGTTGAAGAATTGCAATTTTTATAATCTTAAAATAAAAAATGCGAATTTTAGTCATTGTATTTTGGAAAATTGTCGGTTTAATTTTGGTGCTTTAACAGGGTGTTATTTTAGAGATGCGATTTTAAAAAAATGCGATTTTTTGAGCGAAACGTTAAAAGAGTGTCATTTTATTTATGATGAGGGACATAGCGCAAAATTGATTGACTGCTGTAATGTTGAAGATGCAAAGTTGATTGATACGGAGTTGCCGAAAAATCAAATAACTGAAAAATAAAATAAAAATAATTGCGATATGAATAAATTAATAAAAAATTCCGATTTTAAACAATGGCTTTTTTCGCTAAAAAAGCGCATTCGCCAAACTCAAATTAAGGCTGCAATACGTGTTAATGACGAGATGTTGCGGCTATATTGGGACTTGGGACACGATATTTCGGTGCGCCAAATGGACTCAACTTGGGGCAGTAGTTTTTTTGCAGCATTGAGCCAAGAATTAAAAGCGGAATTTCCCGAAATGGCAGGTTTTTCCGAAACAAACCTCAGATATTGCAAATATTTCTATGAGTTTTATGCGCAAGATAATTTAATTCATCAACAACTTGTTGATGAATTAATAATTACCGAAAAGGCAGAAAGTGCAATTCATCCCCAACTTGGGGATGAATTACAAGTCGCTGAATGTCAAGATATTATAATTCATCCCCAACTTGGGGATGAATTGATAACGCATCAAATTTTATTAATTCCTTGGGGACATCACAAATTAATTATAACCAAATGCAAAAACGTCAAAGAGGCATTATTTTATGTCAAAAAAACCATCGAAAATGGCTGGAGCAGGGCGTCATTGATGAATTGGCTTGAAACCGATTTGTATAAGCGTGAGGGAAAATCGTTGAATAATTTTGACAGATTTTTGCCCGAAGAGCAGAGCGATTTAGCAAAAGAAATCATAAAAGACCCTTATAATTTTGATTTTTTAACTCTCTCGCAAAAATATAAGGAACGCGAACTTGAAAACGCTTTGGAAACAAATATTTCAAAGTTTTTGCTTGAACTCGGTGTTGGTTTTGCCTTTGTGGGACGGCAAGTGCCGATAAAAGTGGGCGAAAAGGAACTTTTCATTGATATGCTTTTTTATCATTTGAAATTGCGCTGTTATGTGGTTTTGGAACTGAAAGCGGGCGAGTTTGACGCCGCATTTATGGGGCAACTTGGCGTGTATGTGTCGGCGGTAAATCACCAACTGCGCACCGAACACGACAAGCCGACTTTGGGCTTGTTGGTTTGCAAGAACAAAGACAATGTTCTTGCGCAATATGCACTCGAAAGCAGCAGTCAGCCGATAGGAATTTCGGAATATGAATTATCAAAACTTTTGCCCGAAAACTTTAAATCGGCGTTGCCCTCAATAGAAGAGATTGAAAATGAGTTAAGAGATAAGAATTAAGAATTAAAAATTAACAATTAAAAAGTTATGAAAAAAAGGTTTTATAGAGTTCCTGTCGTTATTGAAATAATATACATTATTTTATTTCAACTTCCTGCTAATTTCTTAAAAAAGAATTGGCACATTGTCAAAATAGTTTTAATAGGAATTGGTTGTGTTGGCATTGGTATTTGGCTTTTTATTAATTTTGATGAAATTCGCATTTGTCTTGCAGAAAAAAGCAGACATTATTTTTCAGATAAAAACCCAAAAGGCGAATTAATAAAAGTTATTTTAACCATAATAGCAGGAATTGTTGCCGTTTTTGTTTGGCATACGGGCTATAGACGAGCAAAAGCAACTGAAAAGCAATTAAAACTGATAGAAAAAGGCAATATTGAAACACGCTTTAATAATGCAGTAGGACATTTAGGCAACGAAAATTCTGCCGTTGTTTTGGGTGGAATACACGCATTACATCAAATAGCAGTGGAAAACAAAAATTATACACAAATAATTCATAATCTTTTTTGTGATTATATTAGAGAAAATTCCGCAAAAATTTATATAAAAAATGATTTTGAGAAAATGCCTGATTATTGCCCTGTTATTATTCAAACATTACTTGATTATTTATTTAAGCCATACAACAATAAAGATAGTGTTTATAAAGATTTCAAATCAGATTTATCATTTAGTACATTGATAAATTATGATTTTTCTGGTGAATTAAACAATATAATTTTCAATGAATGTATCATAGAGAGGTGTGATTTTCGTGGGGAATTATTGAATGATGAAGATAGGGGTTCATTTCGTAAAGATTTTAGTTTATGTACTTTGAACAATTGTTTTTTTAATGGAAGTACTTTAATTAGTTGTAGTTTTTTTGGTAATAAATTAATAGATTGTGAGTTCAACGGAACTTTAACAAAATGTAATTTTACGAATGGAACTTTTATAAATTGTATTTTTTTTGGTGGAACTTTAACAGAATGTATTTTTAAATATGGAACATTAGAAGATTGTTATTTTATTCATAATGATGAAGATTTTTATTATGAATCAAAATTAAATAATTGTGATTTTGAAAATGTTGAACTAATAAAAACAGAATTACCCGAAAATAAAATAACAGAAAAACAAACCGAAACTAAAAAATCTACAAAATCAAAAACAAAAAAACAATAATATATAATGAAAAAATTTCCCGAACACGCAGGTTTAAACCTGTCAGACGTAAATAAAGAGATATTGGAATATTGGGCGGAAAACGATGTGTTTCACCGCTCGGTTGAGGAACGTGAAGGTGCGACCTCGTTTGTGTTTTACGAAGGTCCGCCGTCTGCAAACGGAATGCCGGGCATTCATCACGTTATGGCGCGCACAATTAAAGATGTGTTTTGCCGATACAAAACGATGCAGGGCTTTCAAGTCAAGCGCAAAGCGGGCTGGGACACGCACGGCTTGCCTGTGGAACTCGGCGTGGAAAAAATGCTCGGCATAACAAAAGAGGACATCGGCAGCAAAATTTCCGTTGATGAATACAACGCCGCCTGCCGCCGCGAAGTGATGAAATACACCCGCGAATGGGAAGACCTAACAACAAAAATGGGCTATTGGGT
>Ga0209737_10002685_pt1 | contig 12428 bp, 19 predicted proteins | sample TergutCu122P3_FD_187284 | JGI IMG/M metagenome (GOLD analysis project Ga0209737, IMG submission 187284) | Cubitermes ugandensis P3 segment gut microbial communities from Kakamega Forest, Kenya - Cu122 P3 (SPAdes) (version 2) | ecosystem: Host-associated > Arthropoda: Insects > Digestive system... | reverse complement strand
CTCTTTGCGAAAGAAGATACACCCCGAACCAAAAAACGGTTCCAAGTATGTCATTGATTGGTAATCATGCGGAAAGTGGCTTATAATCCATTTCGCAATAGAATTCTTTTTTCCCGGATATTGTAAAACTGTCATAAAGCCTCCAAGGTCAGCCTTAATGTAATAGCCAGTTCCCAACCTTCCCCGCAATGAGGCTTCTTCGGTGAGGCATATTTCTTTCCGCTTATTACCGCCCTGTCTACTTCACCGCATAAAGTTGGATTGTCATAAATAACCCTGCTAACAGCCCCGGAATATGCGTAACAGTACAGTTCACTTTCTTTGTTTTCGGGAAACTTAAATGTAATTGTCAGGGAGTAAGTTTCCTGTTTTACAATTCTTTCTTTTTCAGTTTGTTCACACATCGAGAACGTAATCACAGGGGACACTACAGAACCGCCTTGATAGTCAGTAAATTCAATCAAAGGTATTTGATATTCAAAAGCACCTAACAATTCATTGACTTTACTGCTTAATAGTTTTTTGACAGCGTAAATAATTTCCTGTTCAACAAAATCCTTCATATAGTTTTTCTCCTGTATGGCTCCAGTAAAGCCCTAACACTCTCCGGCATAGACATTTCAAAATGTTCTCCTTCTTTCCGCACGCTTCCAGTCATGCCAATACGCCGCCCCCTATAGCGGTTCATATTCCATGCCGCCAATTCCAAACAGGCAGAAGCCAAATCCGGCGGCACAAAACCAACCCTATAACCAGCCGTGTAACAAACGCTTATAAACTTCAAACCACGGATATTTTTAACGACAGGTGAAAGCTCAATATGAAAAGGCAAATCAACATCAGTACCGTAATCAGGAAAAACCCGATAGAACCTCGGATCAAGAACAGCCCCATCATTCGTTTTCACTTGCTCACTTTTCATTGAAACAACAGGATATTCACGCAAAGGAAGAAACAAATCCCCAGTATATGGAATTTGCTCAATATGCCTTTTCTGCAAAAACCGCCGCTTGCAGTATTGCTCAATGGAGAAAGTTGACGTTATAAGACAAAATCGGGCAGTTTTATCTTCCCTGTCATCAACGCCCAAAAGAGCCTTAAAATCCTCAAGAGGGATGAGGCTGTATAATGGTTTCTCTAACTTCTTCATACCTATAAAGATATGCCTGCCAAGAGGGGTTTTATATGCGACCAGTGGGTAATTTACAGGGGGGAATTTCTAAAATTAAGCAGACTTAATTGATTAAGTTATTGATAAGCGTTCTTTTATTTTTATAAAACGTGGCAGATTATATCTCTGTATCATTACATATAAAAGCTGAATGATAAAATGCAGTATGCCTAAACCCCATAGCAGTTCTTTATTCCCATCCATCCAGGGAAAAAATGCGAGTAACGGAGCCAGTAACCCCATTAAAGCCATAATGGTATGACCAAACATAGAGCAACAAATTTCCCAAATAAACTTTTCTACATAGGTTAGTTTTATTGTTTTCGGCAGTTGCTTTCGTGAAAAACCTGTCATCCATCCGGCTTGCGGCAATATATTTTTCCAACGAAATATTTTTAGTTTTTTATATAATCGTTTTTCGCAAGGTATAACCCTATACAGTCGGCGGGTCTCATCGAACAATTTTGACGGTAAAGAACGGATTAAAAGTGCCAACACACCATTTACCAGAATGAAAAATAAAAGTATAGTACAAAAAACCATTAACCTTCTTTTTCTCTCCTATTTGCATAATCCATTAACTTCTGATAGTTGGCTTCATAAAACGGGAACAGTTTTTTAGGCTTTATCCCCTTCCGCAAATTCCACATAAGCCGCCTTAATTCTTTAGGAGTTTCTGGCTCTGAATAATCCTTTTTTAACCGCTGTAAATCCGCCAGTGTAAGATTATACCCAACAGGTATCGTATATTTCCAAATAAAGGGATAATGATAAAACCCTAATAAAATCTCCATTTTATCATCATTGGCATTATACATAGGGTCAGGTGTTGCCCCTTCCGGACAGGTATCAGCATGGAAAAAAGTATCAAACTGCCAACGGATAAAGTTGTACTGTTCCGGAGCCTTTATCAAGGCTTCAATAGTAGCCCCTATAATCGGCTCATATTCCATAATTATATAGTTTTTACCAGACTTGGCAGCTTCCCTCATAAGCTGCATATAGTAAAATATGACTTCCCCTGTTCCTTCCCATTCCTTTTTGGCAGGCTGGATAACTACAGCATCAGAGGTGATTGACTGGTCTATAGTAAATTTATCAGCAGCATGAACAAAAATAACTGTTTTTGCCGTTTCACTGAAAATTTGGTTTTCTTCGTTTTTCATGGGATTGTCCCCCTATATCAAATATAAGAAAAATAAAGACCGGTAACATCAAGATTACGCCTTTTTTTTAATTTTTTTGGTACTATGTATTTCATAAAACTGGAACTCCTTTATACACAATAAATCCAAAATCTGTATACCGTTTGTTAGACGAAGTGGGGGCATTTTCCAAATTTATTTCTACCCTTCTACCCATACTGTTAAAATAGAATTGCTTCATTAACCGTTTATATTACAATGCTAATGAAAAATCAATTGCCATATTGGTAATACACATATGGTAATATAACCCATGTAATATCATCGGCAGCAATACTATTTGTATGAATTTCAGGTTTTAGCCCATGATATAAATGATGTGCCTTATCACAAGGGTTCCTATGACAATTCTGACATCTATCAACGCCATTTTCCGTCGCACATTTCAAAGAATCACAATTGAAGTCTTTACCCAATCCTCCGGTATGGCAACCATCACAAAATTCCATGTCATCGCCCCAATAACTTCCATCACCTACACCTCCTGCGTATACTCTAATCAGCCTCTCTTTCAATTCCGCGCGGAATTTTTCACTTATTGTTCCACCGTTATAATGTACACATAAGTCACAACGATGACCACAACTGGCATAAACTGCTTGTTCTTTTGGAAATGGCTTTCGATTGGGCTTTTTCTTAATGAGTATAAGTCTCTTGATGGTTTCAAGTGTTTCCAAATCAGCAACAGGGATTTTCATCCACTTGCCGTCGTGGTATGTTTTACTATTGTTATAAATTTCTTGTATTTTTTGTAGAAATTCACTACGATGTTTTTCGAATTTTTCTCGTTCTGCCTTGCCAAAAATTACCAAAAAATCATACCGATCCTCATAAATATATATGGTTAAAATTGTTTTGTTCCCTCTACGGAATTTTAATTCGTTTTTACCATTACCAACCTCATCTGCTACATATTTACCACGCATGAATCGCATTGTCTCAGCACTGACATTTTGCAACATTGTTTTTCTATCCATTGCTCCAATTCCTTTTTTAAGTATATAAATCAAATGATCTATATTTTATTATCTCTTTATTATGCAATAATGTCAAGATTATTTTAATCAATCCTGCCATCATTTCGTCTAACGTTCTAGGTTGGCGCCCGAACAGGGCGGCGTACGCTAACCGTTTGTTTAATGTGGTGCACCCGTGTTTCCTTTTACTTTACCGGAAAGTATATATCCATATATATTTTTCCATCAACCTCAATTACTTCTTCCATACAATATCGATTATCCCAATGTGTTGTTTTATTTTCACTGTTATCTACAAAATTCAAAAGTTTTTCCCACCCAGTAGGTATCTTTTCAAATGGGTTTGAAAACGGGTCTATTATCCTCAGAACTGCATACTCATCAGATTCTATAAACAATATTTCCACATCATCGCTTTTTGGTACAAAATTTTCTGGAAGAGTGTAACAATACTCATAACCCCTTAAATTTTCTGACTTTTGTTCCTCGGTTAAATGTGGATAATCCCAACCAAATTTTCTTGGCGCAAAATCAATAATATCCAGAAGCCCATTTTCTTTTGCCCAATTATCCATGTATTTTATTACATCATCTTCAGGCTCATGGCTAATAATCCTGTGCTTTGCGATTTTCATTTTTGGTAATTTTACAATTTTCATTTCGGAATATGTGGTTTCCATGTGATTTCTCCTTTTTGCCAGCAAAATGTTTCTTTGAGTATGTTCTTACATTTTGTTTATTTTGTCAACTATCTATTAATCCAATCTCTGGTGCATTGCATATACCGTGTGTTATATGCCATTTGCCCTGACTTGGTTGACAATTGAATATGAAATAATATATACTATAAATGTTATTTTTTGTTTTGTAATGTGGTATAATAGTTGAAAACTATGAGGAGACAAAAATGAGTACAAATCACGATGAAATGGAAATGCAAAAACCTATTGGTGAATATGCAAAATACATAAAAAACTTATTACCAGTGAATATACCTGAGGTTTATGCACTAAAACCCATATTTAAAGATGTTGCAAGTGAAAAAAATATATGTAAAGGCATTATTGCCTTTAGGGATTTTTTATATTTATTTTGTGACCGCTTAGTCTCAGATGGGCATTTATTTGCTAAACCGCAAAAAACAAAGAACCTAACAGATTATTCGTTTTTGAATAATGTTAATTATTTATTAACTGAAATTGGTTATAATGGAAAACTGGCTAAAAACGGCGGTTCATTATTGATAACCGAAATGCCGAAACTTAAAATTTCCGCTCCTAAACAAATTGAATGTTTGCGTTTTTTGGCTCTATGTGGTTTTGTTTTTAATGGTATTGATCTAGAAATAAGGGCAGTTAATATATCGGAAGTACAATCGTTAGAGGTATCATATCCGAATAATCCTGTCTTGCTGACGGGATTAAAAGCCTTATCAATTGCAGGAAAAAAACTGTGGGTGAGATTTTATAATAACGCTGATAGTCTTTATCGGTGCGATTACAGGGTAATGAAAGCAGAAGACACGGATGTACTTGATATTTTGAAAGACATTATACATCCGTTACCCAAAAAACTTCAAAAGTTCGCACTTGAATTACATCAGCGTTACATAGATATGGGAATGACTTGTGTGACACTCAATGATAATGCGGTTCATTTTGCTTATTCATATATAAAAAATAGCAGGCGGACATTATCGGTACGGGATATTTATCAGCAAAGGGTATGGGAATTTTATTTATCTATGAAACATGGCTATTGTTTGTTTGTAAGAACAAAAAAGACAGATAAATATGCAGATGTGATTAAAAAGTTCCCAGAATATTTGCAGAAAAAAATTGCACAAGGATATGGCTGTGACAGGAAACTGCGAAATGAACGTTGTCAGGGTGGTTGCCAAGGAATTTGCATACCTTTAAATGACTCAATACTTGAAATGAAACAGGATATAGAGATATGGCTTGATAATGAATTACCGAGTTCAATAAAAAACTAGGTATTATATAAAAACGGGCAAACGGCATATAACAAACGGTTAGCGTACGCCCGCTTGAGGCGGACTAGGGTTCGCAAACCTAGAACGTTAGACGAAGTGGGTTTTTTCCCATTTTTTACTTTACAAATCTTCAAAACAAGGATCATCTTCTATAAATTCTGCTGAAAGGCCTAGTTTTGTAAAATATTTGCACATGACTATACATGCAAACTTTTCTGTTGAATAATGCGTTCCACCAATTAAGTTTATATGATTATCCTTTTCAAGTTCATGTACATCTTTCGATAAATCACTTTTAAGCGTTAAGCCTGTTACTAAGGTTTTGATATTATTTTCAATCAATTCTTCAATAACAAATGTCTGATTGCCACCGCCAGCGCATACGGCAACTGTATTATTAAGTATTTCATAATCGCCATATTGATATAGTTTCGTTCCATGACCAACTTTTTCAGAAAATTTGCTTTTGAGTTCATCCACAGTTTTACATTTGGTTTTTCCAATTATGCCAGGAACACAACCACAATAATTAATAAATGGTTTAATAATGTCAATTTCCAGAACATCAGCAAGAGTTTTGCTTGTAGAATAATCCCCATAATCATCTAATGGAGAATGTAAACAATAAATTGAAATATTTTTCTTCCTTAACATTTCTAATAAGGAAACATCTATATTGTAAAAACCAACAGCTGATTTTTTTAAATCCCAATTTGAGGCATGATGTACAAAAATCATAGCATTTTCATTATTGTTCAAAACTTTATGTAAAACCTTTTCAGAAGGGAATACAGCTGTGTATATTTTATTTACAGTTTCTGTAAAATCACACATTAAACCCATATTAGTATTTTTGAAATTGTCACATAAAAATGTTTCAAGCTCTGGCATATATTTAAACCAATCATCACTGAGCCCTGGTTTAATAAAGTCTTTGTCAAGTCGATTATATAATTCTTTAGCTATCATAGTATTATTTTAATAAAAAATCCCATTTTATGTCAATAACCCCCTGATAATTTGACCAATGAAAACCCCAACTATATTGATTTCGTCTAAGGATTTAAACCCCATGAGTTCTACAATATCGTCTATATAATCCATTGTCAGCGGTACAGCAATAAAAGCAAAAGTCCAATAAATAATAACGTGTGCGGCAATTACTTTAACAAAAAACACTGTCCTTTCTTTTTTCTGTTCTGTCATGTTTTATACTCCCTTTTTATATATTTATGCATAAAAATTGCCAGTACTCCAGTGTAAATAACAACCGAAAAAACATTTATCCGTTGAGCCACACCAAAATATTCACTCGGTAAAATGTTTATCAACATTGCCCCCGTTATAAGGAATATAAATGTGCACAAAGAAATACTTCCCATGATCATGTATTGACGTGTTTGGAAAAATCCTATCGTTAATAATATTATTGATACAATTGTAAACATAACAACAAGCACTGTTACAACCATGTGCATTATATCTTGAAATGTGCCAGCATACCCAGCTTCGGTCAATGGAAATAATGTATAACCAAAAAAAGATATTATGTTCATCAGGCTGAAAATAAAAATCGCAATAGTAATGATTTTATTTAACTTGCCCTTAAAGTAAATGAATAGTCCTAAAGTAAAAATTACAGAAAATATCCCATAGAGCAAAGAAAAAATACTTGCTATTTGCCTTGAAGGAGAATTTGTCGCTGTCAAGTCGCTAATAGCCTGTGCAAATGAGTTGTATCCTTCATATAAAGCAGTACCAATCAAAATGTGAATAAAATAAAATATAACCCCAAGTATCCCAGTTAATGGAAACAATTTATGATATTTTTTCATCTAAACCCTTCCCATATTTATAGATACTCTATTTGAATTCCTGTTTATAGGAATTTTATGATGATTAAACCCTCTCGGAATACCGCTTATATAATTTGATAATCCGACAGGCTCTCTAGGGAAGCCCAGAAAATTTGTGTCTAATTTTCCATTGTTATTTGTATCCTGAAATAGTGCAAATAGATACTCACCTTCTTTTATTTCAAAAGTATGTATAATTCTGGTTGCAGTACTTTCTAAAATGATTACTAAAAAAGGAACATCATTTCTATAATCTCTATCATTAGAGTAAATGTGTACATGAATATTTCCTTGATTGATATTGATACCAGTGATTTCCAAAGTAACTGAAACGGTATCATTGGCGAAAATATTACTGTTTAATAATGCCATCATAAATAAAAACAAGATTATTCTTTTTTGCATTTTAGCTCCTTTTAATAGTTTTTTTCCAAAAATTGCACTGACTTAATGGTGATACCGTATGGATTACCAGTGGAATTTTCTACAATTACTTTGACACTGCCAGTTTCATCAATTCCATGAGCAACAGAACCTAATTTATAACTATAAACAAAGGTATTTTCGCTAGGAGAGAACAAGAAAATCAATTTTGGCACAACTGATTCACTTAATCTAAAAGTGAAAATACCGTTATTATATAACGGTCTATACGAAAAGTCTTCAACATCATTAATATTTATATCCCCTACCGAAACACGGTTGCCAAATGTTAAGTTAAGTAAATAATCAATTTCCTCCCTGGAAAAAGATACGCCTTGTCCAATCAGCCTTTCAAGCTGATAATGCATTGCAAGGTTAAACATGAAAACCGTAATACTATCATCCAATGAAGAAAATTCATCATAAGGAAAATCAAGATAATGCAAAGCTACAAGAACACTCGTTGGCTTCTCTAATTCTTGAGCAATAGCATTAATAATTTTTTCAGGTTTCATTATATTGTATTCCGGTTTGTCTATATGATTCAAAGCGGTATTATCCTCATTTTTACGAATACAAGAAAAAAATGAGAACAGTACCATCAATACTATTACAATATAAAACATTTTTCTCTTAGCTTTCATCCCTTAATTTTATACTCCAAAGTTCTTAATGCTATCGGTTCATCATTAATATCCATACAAACCTCTTTTTATCCATTAAACCCTATTATGTCTTTATCTGTTGGAACACCATACTCTACAATTTTTTGTAGTTCCAATATTACATTATTTACTGTCTCAATTATTTTTATCTCATTATTCGCATTGTTAATTAGTTTATTTACATTTTGCTCAAAACCATTTGGTAATATCTTGCAGTTACTATTACATATTTCCATAATACGTTTCTCTCCTGGATGTGTCAATTCATTAATTGCAAAAATAATGTCAAAATAGCTCGCAAAAAATGCAGAAAGTCTATTGTTTATATTAACATAATCTTTTCTATATGCCGATTTTGAAATCTGTTTGTCATATGAAATTATTGAATTTGTCAATAAAGCCATATTTCGCTTTATTATATTTTCTTTCAGTTTTTTTGGATATGGCACCTGAAACCGTTTTTTCATTTTTGTATAAATTTCATTTTTATCAAAAATTATTTCTGCATTTAGTATATTATGCCAAAGACAGGTAGTAAATCCATTGTGACATTGATAATTTTCTACAACATTTTCTATTTTTTTCGTAATATCCAGTAAATTTCTATAAATTAAATCAAAATAAATACCCCATTTAAATAATCCATTATCTTCTAATTCCCAATAATTATTACTAAGCTCATAATAATCACTATATTTTGACAGTATTTCTTGACGCGTATCTCTATTTATTCCATTTTCCGAATAAATATAAATATCATAATCTGCATTGTTGTCTGAATATTTGGTAGTTCTGGAACCACCAAGTACTATTGCCTGAATTCCGTTTATTCTGGAAATTTCGGTTATAAATTCATCAAATTCCCTGTTTTTCATGCATACCCCTTTTGTTAAAATGCTTTATGTTTCTTTTTTGATTAAATCCATTATTTTTGTTTCTAATTGATACATTTCAATCTCCTCTTGTATTTTTACTATTCTTACAGCCCTTGATGGTGTAGTACAACCAGAAAAAGCGACGAGTAACATTAAAACAATTATTTTATTCATATTTCAAAAATACCTTATTATGTCTTTATCTGTTGGAACACCATTGTTCACTTGTTCCCAACGACCATCTCTATGAATTTCATATTGCTCAAAAACACATGGAATTCCTTTTGCCTTTACTAAATCAACACTATCCATAATGTGAAAATGTAAATGCGGTGCGGTAGAATTACCGGAGTGCCCAACCTTGCCCAAAATTTGCCCCTTTTTTATTTCATCCCCTGCATTTACCGTAATAGACCCTTTTTGAAAATGTGCAAAAGCCGCGTATATATTTTCTGCACATTCCATAATAATATAATTCCCAACCAGAGAGTGCCAGCTAAACCCCTTCTTTTCTGGTTTGAAAGTAAAGGCATTTTTTAAGACAGTATTCATGTCTGTAAAAAAATTAACAGGATTTCTTTCATTACATCCATACATCCATCTTCTGATTTTATAATTTTACCATCACAAGGCGCATAAACTTCCTTTCCCCAACAATAACATTTTTCCAGAGGAATACCTCTAAAGAAATATTTAAGTTTACTTCCTTCATAAAACTTATAATTACTGGTTTTATAATCAACCTGCCAGAAATCATAAGCATATCTTTGTCCCAAAATATCTGTTCCATGACTAGGTATTTTTTTCCCAGGGGTATTTGGTGTCATCCATTCTCCACGCAGGGGAAATTCGAGAACTAGAGCATTTTCAAAATCATTCACTTTACTACCTCTTTGTATAAATTATTTTTCCTTTTTCGGTTTTTGTTTTATTCACAAAATCCATATAATTCCAAAACCAGAGTATCAGGAAAAAATGAGTTAAAATTAACATTTTCGATCATTTTCTATTTTTTTTCCAAATTAACCGGTGTAAACCATTCCATTTGACAGTAATTTCCATCATAAAGTCCGGTATCAATCCTTTCAAAGAAAACTATATCATTCCTAAATTTGACATTTTTCCAAATAGTGTCATACATTTCTCTGGCTCTGTTGCGATTGATCTCCAAATAATGATGTTGTCCAATATATCGGAATCTTGCACAAAATGTGTCATCAAATTTGTCTCCTACAAACCCAGGCGGTATATTTTTTAAATTGCTTACCTGTACAGACGGTAAATAATCCGAATTCGCTTTTTCAATGTTTAGATTACGGGTTAATCCGATATACACTTTTGGATTTACTTGTTCGTTGATTAATATACGTTCCTTTTCCCAGAATTGTTTTGCCATTTCCGGAGCCATGGTTATTGAATCAGAAAACGGGATTGAGTGGCGTTTACCTACAATATAGAACTTGGGAACCATTACAATATCTGGTCCGAAAATAACGCCGTTAGTCAATTTGTTTTCGCGGAAAAGGTTTAGTGGGGGATTAATTTTTACTATTTTTCGTCTCTTACGCAGCTCACCTGGCGATAATCCAAACTCGCGTTTAAAAGCCCTTATGTATGACTGTTCGTAATCAAAACCAAAATCCAGTGCTATATCCAATATATTCAATTCAGTTTTTAGCAGATCGTCAAGGCTTGCGGCTAATTTTCTGGATCGTATATAACTTGCAATGGATTGCTTAAAAGCAAATTTGAATATTCTTCTTAAGTGTCCTTCAGAAATTGAATATTTTTTTGCGAGTATAATTGCATTGATATTATTTCTGATATTCTTTTCAATTTGAGACAATACACTTTCTAATAGTTCGTATGGTTTAAGCATTTTATGTTCCACGCTAAAATATTACTTAATATTTTTTATTACCTTCCAAAATTGTGTAATGTAAATTGTTGCAAGTGATAAACCATATATATAAACGACTATTTCAAATATAATACCAAATGTTATCACTGTATATAATCCCGTATAAAATCCGAACATTAAACCAATTAACGCATGAAATATCAGCCCACCCGCATTAAGTAGACCTGTTAATACTGCTAATCTGTCATATTTTTTTACCAATGAATAAACCAGAAGCCATGATATTAGTGTTAGAAATATGTTTGGCAATGTGAATGACATAAACCAGGGTACATACCCATAAACAACTTCTTCCGGTGGGAGTATTCCAAAAAACCTGACTAAGTACAATGTGTTCACTATCGAATTAAATAGACTTAACGCAATAAGAAGTTTACGATACAAAATATACCCCTTTGCTCTATTACTGCAATTCCCATATACTAATCAATAATTTTCTTTTTTCCGAAGTATTGAGTTAATATCAAAACTAATGCTGTGCCAGCTAAAATACCGTCCATAATTCCAAAAGGCAGTATAGTCATCATCATTGTTATTGCAATAACACAGTTTATTATCGAAAGCCAGAAACCCCACATCAGGTTCTTAAATAATCCTATACCGCCTGTAAGTCTTATTACACCCCAAATTACACCCGCAATCATTACATCTACAGATGGAATGGGAAAAAGTTCGGTCGGCTCAATTCCAAACAACCACACCGGCAGCATTGATAAGAAACCACTTATTTCTATAAACCCATGCAACATTATAATAATTGCCGCGATTTTATATCTTATCATCTTCACTCGCTCCATTCAGTAAACCTTCCTTTACTCTATCATAGCGATTTTTATTAGGTGAGGGAAGTCTCCCCCACGCTCAAACATCCCACCCGCCAGGGACGGCGGATGTAGATACTCTTTACCGCAATGACTCCGCCATTCTAATAACTTCATCCTGTGACACGCTTTCAGCCCACCCTGCTAAAATGAAATACATGACCCCTTCAATTTCTACAATCACATTATTACCGAAAACAACCCCCTCATTTCCATTTATTGAAATGCTTCGCATATCAGAGTTTGCAGAGGCAGTAAATCCTGTTTCTTCGTCCATCAGTCGCAGTTGCATATAAATCTGTTGTGTCTTTGCCGCATTGGTGTAGTGGAAATCTAAATACCAACTGGAATTAGCTTGAAAGGGTAGCCCATTTTCATCATTGTGCAAACTGATACGGTCAAGGGAAAAACCTGCTGGTATAAAAAATGGCATAAGCGGTTCAAAAGCCAAGTAGGGTTTCACATCATCTATAGTATCAAAATAGGTGACAAGACTTTTTTCACGTTCAATTTCTGCA
>Ga0209737_10002683_pt1 | contig 12432 bp, 11 predicted proteins | sample TergutCu122P3_FD_187284 | JGI IMG/M metagenome (GOLD analysis project Ga0209737, IMG submission 187284) | Cubitermes ugandensis P3 segment gut microbial communities from Kakamega Forest, Kenya - Cu122 P3 (SPAdes) (version 2) | ecosystem: Host-associated > Arthropoda: Insects > Digestive system... | reverse complement strand
GATGGATTGGCGAAATAGGGCAGGTCGTCGTCAAGTTTAACCTCGGCTTTTAAAAGCACGATCTTTTTATGGGATGGATGACTGGACGCGCACCACGACGGCGGTGTCGTAGATACCAACCCGACGCAGGCGTAGGGGCGCACCTCGTAGACTATGCAGGCACCGTCTTTCAGAAACGGGCAAGGGATGCTTTGTCTGGTGTATTTTAACAAGGCAGCATTAAACGCATCATTATCTTCGGCTGTATCCGTGCTTGACAGCCTCTTCTGCTGCAACCTGCCAACCTCGAAGAATGCATCGCGGAAAGTATTGATGCGCTTGCGCCACGACCGGAAAGCGTCAATAAAATGGCGTAAAGCATCTTCGTGCCGGTAAAGATAATAAACAATGGCCTCACATTCTTGAAGCGAGGCGACAACATAGACATGGCAGCAGACGTTGCAGCCCTTATGACAGTAGATGGTTTTACCGGATGCGAGGGCTTCTCTGGAGAGACCTTCGGTAATCTCAGCGAGCGCATTACGTTTATGTTTTATGTATGATAGGCAATACTCTTCACGCTGCCTGCCGATACTGCTTGCGTAAGCAGATAGGTGACTCGCTTGTATATTATGATCTTCCTCGGCAAACATAGCGCCGCAGCATAACTCATAAGATCGCCCGCTGCCACAGCTGCATAACTTGTTATCGCGCACCGATTTATTCCCGTTCGTTAATAAATATTCCCGAGCGCCGACTGTACCTCGGGATCGGCTGCAACTCTGTTTTTTAGTCCCTCCAAGCCGGGGACGGTTGCTAAAAATGAATACCCGTCATGCAGAATACTATAAACAAGCGACGGCATCGAAGAGATCACCTCGCTCGCAGCAGGCAATGTAAAATAGGGCGGCCGGCCGTCGGTTTCGAGTGATGTTTTGAGATACAAAGCTTCTTTTCGCCGGGGATGACTCGCGGCGCACCATTCGGCTGGGCTCACGGAGACCACTCCTGCGCATACATACGGACGCACCTCATATATGGAACAAGCGTCTGATTTGAGAAAGGGGCAGGGAATATTTGCTTTGGCGTAAGCACCGCACTCTTCTTCAAAACGCAATCTGTCGTCAGACGCGGCTTTTCCGGCGGTAATAGTCTGGTAGAGATCGTTTATAGATTCAAAACAGCGCTTAATATTGGTGATGCGGTTTCGCCATACGTCGAATGATCTGAGAAAGTGAGACAGTGTATCTTGATGGGCGTATAAATAATAGACAATGACCTCGCATTCTTGCAGTGAAGCGGAAACAAAAAGCCGGCAACATTGGCTGCAGCCTTTGGCGCAACTGGCCACCTTCCCGTTAGCGAGAAGATCGTTCCTAAGTTTTTCTTCAAGAGCAGAAATGCCGGCTCTTTTTTGGGCAGTATAGGCTACGCAAAACTTTTCCCTCTGCAGCCCAACATGCCCCTTGTAAGCAATGAGCCGATTGTCAACAATACGGTCCGGCTTAACGCATACCGTGACGGCGCAGCATTTCTTGTATTTTATACCTGAGCCACAAGGGCAATGGGAATTTCTTTCCGGTGTCAATTTATATCCTCTATTTTATGGTTCCCTTAGCATTGCGAGTACTTCGGGATCGTTCATAGCCAGCTGCTGCAGTATTTCCAAACCGGGGATGTCGGCAAGGGCAGAGTACCCTTTGCTCAAAATGTCATAGACCAGCATGGGCATGGCAGAAAATAATATGCCGGGTTTCGGCTGAATAAAATACGGCATGTCTTTCGCAAGAGGCAATTCGATCTTTAAAAACTCCATGCGTTTTCGGTCCGGGTGCGAAAGAGAACACCACTCCGGCGGGCTCAGCGAAACCACGCAAGCACAGACGTAAGGACGTACTTCGTATATCGTGCATGCCCCATTTTCTAAAAATGGGCAGGTAATATGCCGGCTTTCATAATCATTCATGTTGGATCTAAATGCCTGTTTTTCTGCCTCTGTTGCTTGCGATAAGATGATTTTCCCGTATAGCAAGTTAATGGCATTAAGGCACTTTGCTGCATCCGCTATCTTTGCTTGCCAAGTGTCAAATGTGCGCAGAAAGCGCTTTAACGCTTCTTCGTGTTGGTAAAGCCAATAAACAATGGCCTCACATTCCTGCAGTGAAGCAGCGATATAGTACGTGGAGCAGCACTCCCCGCAGCCCTTGGAGCAAGTAATTATTTTTTCTGCGGCAGCGGCATCGCGGGTTAGTCCATGCTCAATACTCTGTGTCACAGCCCGCTTTGTGGAGATGTATTCCAAGCAGAATCTCTCTCGTCCACGCCCCACTTGCCCGATGTAAGCGATGCGGCGATTAAGGCTGATATTATCCGGCATGAGGGCTGCACCTGAAGCGCAACATTTTTTGTGCTTCTTCCCTGAACCGCATCGGCAAAGTGCATTACGTTCTGTTGGCAATTATTTCCTCATATAATCATGCGGCGGGTCAATATTACCTATCCCGCAATCATTGTTCAAATCATATAGATATCGGCTTATCGGAATATACCAAAATACGGATATTAATAGTTTTTCGTTAGCTCGCTCATGACCGCCGGATCACTCATGGCCATACTATATATCATATCCAAGCCAGGGATAGCGGCAAGAGCCGAGAACCCGTCACGCAAAATGTCGTAAACCAACACCGGAAGACTGGCGAATAGAAAACCGCTTGTCGGTCTTACAAAGTAAGGGATGTCCTTTTCTATGGGGAGCTCCGTTTTTAGGTGAATCATGTTTCCGTGTTTGGGATGAGACGGATGGCACCATTCCGGCGTGCTTATTGAAACTACGGTTGCGCAAACATATGGGCGCACCTCATAAATCGTGCAAGCGTCGTTATGAAGGAATGGGCAGGATATGTAGCGGCTTTCATAATCATCCATTGCCAGACGAAAAGACTGGCATTCTTCATCGTCGGCTCTTGAGAATATGATCTTGCTGTACAAACGAGTAATGGTTGCAAGACACGAGGCGCTCGATACTTGATCCAACCAGCTGCCTATAGCTCCGAGGAAGTGCTGTAACGCTTCCTCATGTTGGTACAGCCAATAAACAATGGCTTCGCACTCTTGAAGCGAGGCCATTGCGAATAGCTTGCAGCAGTGAGCGCAACCTTTGCGGCATGTTATGGCCCTGTCTGACGCGGCAGCTTCACGAACGAGTCCTAGTTCGACCGCCTTTATAACCGCGTTCTTTGTGGCGATGTATTCTTGGCAAAACTGTGAGCGCCGCATACCAAAGCGGCCAACATAAGCAATCAGGCGGTTGGTGTTGACGATGTCCGCATATGAAGGAGAAAATGTTGCGCAACATTTGCTATTATTTTGACCGGAGCTGCAGGCACAAGGGGCATCGCGCTCATCGCCTTCTGCCATCAGAGAAGAATATCCTCGTGCACAAAACTCATGGAATATACTTTTATAGCTTAACCACTTTGGCTGTCCTGACATCTTTCAATGCAAGCACCTGTTGCCTTTGGATTTCGGGCAGCGGTTCATCAAGCGCCAATATCATCAAAGCCTCACCTCGAGGCTTAAGACGGGAGAGGTGCATATAGCTGATGTTGATGTCGGCATCGCCTGAAATCTTTCCTACCGCTCCTATGATGCCGGGACGGTCGGTATGATCTACAAAAAGGAAATAACCGCCCGTGGGAACAATGTCTAGCCAATATTGATTTACCTGAACGATGTGAGCTTCGCCTCTGATAACTGTGCCTGATACTGTAACTGTGCCTTCGTTGGTGACGGCCTCGAGAGCAATAAGGCTGGAATAGTTTTCACAGACAGCCCGTTTTTCTTCGGTTACCCGCAGACCGCGGCGTTCTGTCTCGATCGCGGCGTTAACCATATTGACCCGTTCTCCGGTGAAACGACTGAGGATAGCGCCTAACAGTATTGCCTTGAGGGCATTGGTATTATATGAGGCGACCTCTCCCTGGTATTTAATTTGCAAACTTTTAAGCTGCCCTTCTCCGAGGTAGCTTAGGAGTCCGCCGATAGATTGTGCCAATTGCATATACGGTGCCATGACCGACAGAGCTTCGGCCGGGATAAGAGGCGCGTTTACGGCGTATTTTGCAGGACGTCCTTGAAAAACATCTATCACCTGCTGTATGACCTCGGTTGCCGCAAGTGTTTGTGCTTCGGCGGTGGAGGCACCAAGGTGCGGGGTTACAATTATTTTTGGTGAACTGAAAAGAATACTCTGAGTGCATGGCTCTTCGATGAAGACGTCAATCGCGGCACCAGCGAGCCTGCCTTCGTTTATCGCCGCAACTAAAGCCTCTTCGTCGATGAGCCCGCCGCGAGCAGCGTTGATTATGCGAGCAGAGGGCTTCATGGAGGCTATTTGCTTGGGCCCGATTATGTTTTTTGTTGCTTCAATTAGGGGGATATGCAAACTGATGAAATCGGCTTCGCGGAAGATGTCCTCCAGAGGCCGCACTTCAACGTGAAAATTCTTCGCTTTTTCCGCCGATACGAAGGGGTCGAAACCGATAACGTTCATCTCAAGTCCGTGAGCACGCCTAGCAACTTCTGAGCCGACGTTACCCAAACCGATGAGGCCGAGTGTTTTGCCGCGCACCTCGGTACCCATGAACTCGTTTCGCTTCCATTCCCCGGATTTAAGTGAGGCACTTGCTTGGGGAATGTTGCGCACAAGCGCCATCATTAGGGCTATGGCATGCTCGGCGGCAGAGATGGTATTGCCCGTGGGAGCATTTACCACGATTATGCCGCGTTTCGTGGCGGCTTCGGTATCAATGTTATCTACTCCGACGCCGGCTCTACCGATGACAATGAGACGGTCTCCGGCATCAATGATGTCGGCGGTCACGCGGGTCTGGCTACGCACAATCAAGCCCTCATATCCCCCGATGATGGCTTTTAGCTCATCCGGCTTAAGCTTGGTCTTGACATCTACGTTGGCATATTTCTGAAGGAGTTCCACCCCCTCTTCGGCCAAAGGGTCGGCAACGAGTACGTTCATTTTCATAATTGTCTCCCACTTATTGACCATGTTCTTTCACAACGTTGCGGATGTTATACCCCCGCTATTTAATGATGAACATGGATGTATTTAGGCACCTTGAAAACCGGCTTTAGGCAAGGCAATTTTAAGTGCTTCGAGAACTTGCTGAATATCCGACTCATGAGCCCAACCCAGGTGACCGATGCGGAATATCTTGCCCTCAAGCTCCATCTGGCCGCCGGAGAGAATGATGTCATGATCTTCGCGCATGATTTTGGTCAGTTTTTTAGCATCGAGGCCGTCCTCAGCCAAAATGGCGGTCACGGTGTTGGAAGCGTATCTTTCATCGGCGAGAAGTTTAAGCCCCAAGGCTTTTACTCCGTTGCGAGTCATTTGACCGAGGCGAGTGTGCCGGGCAACAACGTTAGGCAAGCCCTCGGCAAGCATCATGTCGGCAGCACAGGCAAGGGCAAAAACCACCGATACCGCTGGTGTCCAAGGTGTTTGCCCGCCTTTTTCGAAAGATTTTTTTGCTTTATTAAGATCCCAATAAAACCGCGGCATTTTAGCTTCGGCATTAGCTTTCCATCCGGCTTGAGAAACAGAGAGCATTACCAGCCCTGGCGGCACCATCCAGCTTTTTTGTGATCCTGATATCACAACGTCAGCTCCCCATTCATCAACAGGAAATTCGATCGAACCTAAACTGCTGATAGCATCGACCAAGAGAAGCTTGCCTGCGGACTTAACAACGGCCGCAATCTCTTTTAAGGGATTGGTGATGCCCGTTGAAGTCTCGTTATGTGTAACCAACACCGCCTTAATGGCAGAGTCTTTCACTAAGGCATCTTTAACGGCATCAACGTTTGCAACTTGGCCCCAAGGGGATTTAACCCAACTTACATCAGCACCAAAAGCCTTGGCAATGTTCCCAAAACGATCGCCGAAAACACCGATGGACACCGCGAGCACCCGGTCGCCAGGTGAAAGGGTATTGACCACTGCGGCTTCCATACCGCCGGTTCCAGAGCCGGTCAAGATAAGAACGTCGCCTTGGGTAAGGAATAGCTTTTTAAGTTTAGCAGTGGTATCCTGCATGATTTGCATGAACTCCGAGCCGCGATGGTTAATCATCTGTCGGCTGGTAGCTCGCAGGACTTCTTCTGGGCACGGTGTCGGGCCGGGTATCCTGAGATTCGTCACAATCGCTCCTTATACAAATTAATGGGATTTGAATTATAGACAAAAGGGAGAGGGTATTCAAGAAAACCTCGAGTGAAAAGCGAGCGTGAGCAAAGAAATATTGGTAGTGTTATACAGGCGATTGTCTCCTGACTTTGACAGCACAATCCTCAATAATGACCTCTAAAAGACGAATAAAATACGAGCTTTTTGAAAATATTTCCGTGCTATTGCCCTGAGTAATATTCGGATTGATGGAACATGCTGTTTAGGCAAAGGCGGCTGTATACTGAAATCATAAAACTTGAACTGAAGCGCCGAGTCCTCGCAGTTCGTCATAAAAACATGGATGCGACTTATTGACTGCTTCTGCTCCAGACAGCACTACTGTTTCTGCGCTTACTGCTGCTAAGATTGCTGCAGACATCGCGATGCGATGGTCCCCATACGTCGATACGCTGCTACCTCTGAGAGAGGCGCCTCCGTGTACAATCAGCCCATCTGTTGTCTCATCTATATCTACTCCAAACGAGCGCAGCATCAAGCCTGTGTTTAGCAACCGATTACTTTCTTTAAATCGTAGCCGTCCTGCATTACGGATTACGGTATCTCCCTCGGCAACAGCCCCAACCGCGGCTAATATCGGCACCAGATCAGGGATATTGCGGGCATCTATTTCAGTGCCCTGCAGTATTCCAGCGGATGCACTTACCGAAGAATCAGTCGTGCTGATTCTAGCCCCGAATCTCGCCAATATGTCGGTGATCAATCGATCTCCTTGCAGAGATTGATGGTTTAATCCCGTGCATGTTACGCTGCCTCCGGATATTGCACCGGCGCTAAGCCAATAAGCCGTGCTCGTCCAGTCCCCTTCGAGATGTATTATTCCTGGCGATTTGTGCACCTGCTTACCTGGAACTGTATATACTCCATCATCAAACCCCACTTCAATTCCGAATAATTTCAGCATAGCTGATGTCATGTCTATATAAGGAGACGATTCAGCCTCTCCATATAAATGGAGATAGCTAGTGCCTCGCAGCAAGGGAAGAGAGAATAACAAGCTGCTTATAAATTGTGAAGAAACATTTGCAGGGAGCGCAAAGCGTCCGGGCGCGAGCCAGCCTGTAATTTGATACGGTATAGACCCCTGAGCTGACATTCGGCACCCGTGATGAGTGAGTTCCTCGTATAGAGGTGATAATGGCCGTTCCGGGAGACGTCCGGTCATGGAAAATGATGCATCTCTTCCTAGCGCACCGACTATAGGCAGCAGGAAAAGGAAAGTGCTGCCGCTTTCTCCGCAAAGTAAGTTTACGGACTCATCAGATTCACGCATTAATTGGTGTATAGTGAAACCCTCGCCGTCACGCATAATATTTGCACCAAGCATCGACAGGCAGTTGATTGTCGCTGAAATATCGTCGGATTCGTTTTTAAACACTATACGTGTCGGCTGGTCAGCGAGTGATGCGCAGATAAGCGCTCTGTGTGTTTGGGCCTTTGAAGAAGTTGTCTTAATAGTACCGTTTAAAGTAGCCGGCTGTATTTCTATTTTCATGCTAATAACCTCCAAAATGATATGACAGGCTGATAGGTTAGGTTATTACTCAGTAGGAATTATTTCAATGGGCGTTTCCGCAGCTTCGGACATTTTACCACAGGCTGTGCTGAGGATAAATATGTGGTCAGGTGCGGTTCGTGATAGAATAGTGCAAACATCGAATCACTTAGGCATCGTTAACGGTAATGACGTAATGCAAAATTATGCTAACTGGAATATAGTCAATAACCCGTGATTTTATTGGCATAAGCTGCTATCTATATGGCTCTTTAGGTTTCGAAGAGAATACTCAAGGAGAATGTATGAAATATCAAGGTACCCTGATCGCTGTTTCCGATATTGCAAGGGCAAAGCATTTTTACGAAGTTGTTATGGAACAAAAAGTGCTCATGGACTTAGGTGTCCACGTAGCTTTTGATCGTGGATTGTCGCTTCAATCCAATTATGAGGAACTTGTAGGGGCCTCTTTGTCCGCGAAAATTCGTCCGAATAACTTTCAACTTTATTTCGAGGTAGAAGACATAAATCATTGGCAGGAGAAGATCAAGAGAACAGAAGGTATCGAAATAATTCATGAAGCCAAAGAATACCCGTGGGGCCAGCGTGTCATGCGATTTTATGATTACGATCAATATATTGTGGAAGTTGCCGAAAGCATGGAAAGCGTCGCAAGGCGTTTTTTGCTACAGGGATTGAGTGTCAGCGAAACCGCGGAACGTACCATGTTCCCCGTGGAATTTATAAAAAGCTTGACGTAGAGATTTTCGTCGATCAACGTTGTTGAATGCTAAGCGCACATTATTCTTTTTCTTGCAAGCCATACCCAATACCCGGGTAAGTGTGAATATAACGCGGGTGGCTTGGGTCTTCTTCTATTTTAACACGCAAACGATGAATATAAACACGAACTGCCTCACATGAACCGGGATAACTGTCGCCCCAAAGCGTATCAGCGAGACGATAGGCAGGTACGACCTTGCCGATATTGCGCATGAGATGGGCTAGAATGGTAGATTCCGTGCTTGTCAGAACCACCTGTCGTTTCCCAACATAGAGGTGTCGGCCAGATTGATCGAAGTGTAAGTCTCGATAGCCATGCATTGATGCCTGAGAAATTAAATGGTAGCGACGCATTAGAGCCTGAGCACGAGACAGGAGCTCTAGTTGCCTAAATGGCTTAGTAATATAATCATCCGCTCCCCATTCCAACCCTTTTACAATGTCACTCTCTTCATCACGGGCTGTTAGGATGATAATGGGCACAGTAGAAAATAGCCTTATCTGTTTTAAAACATCAAGGCCATCAACATCAGGCAACCCAAGATCCAACATAACTAAATCAGGGTGTTCGGTCTCTACTTTGGCGATTGCGTCGTGGCCTAAGGATGTCCGAATGATCTTTGCTTCGGGCCAGCGCACTTCGAGAGCAACTGTTATCACCTCCGTTATTTGAGGATCATCCTCAACCAGTAGGATTTTTATCAAGGTACTTGCCCTTCTTTTTGGCTCGACAGAGGGATGGTAAAAGAAAATATACTCCCATTACCTTTGCTTTCTGCCCAGATTATTCCGCCGTGAAGCTCTACAAACATTTTAGATAACGCAAGTCCAAGCCCCATGCCATCTTGCTTCCCACCGCTCGTATTAAATTTATGGTGGGCTTTAAAGAGGAGCGGCTGCTTATCTGGAGGTATTCCGCAGCCTGTGTCTTCTACTTGGAAAAGAATACAGTCGTTTTTATTCCTTGCCCGAATAGTTATCTGTCCATATTCGCCGGTGTATTTTATCGCATTTTCGATTAAGTTGTTTAGTATTTCTGTGATGCGGCGATGATCGCCCCAAGCCGGTGGAAGATCATCCGGCCAATCTGGAATCAGGGCGATCTTAGCCTTTACGGCTTCGGCTGAGAAGTAATCGAGTGTACCGGCGAGGATGCGATTCGGATATATTTCTTGGCATCTTAACTTGAGCATCCCGACTTCACCTTTTGCTAAATCGAATAACTCGTTAATTCGAGTGCTGAGGTCAAGGGCTCCTTTGTTTACTTGTTTAGCTAATTTCTTCAATGGCTCCGATGTAATATTCTCGCAGAGTATGTCACTCGCAGCCAGCATAGCGGTTAAAGGCGTACGGAGTTCGTGAGCAACGATACGAATGAACTCCGCTCGTTCTTTCAGGGTCGACTCGAGCTGCCGGCGTAGGGCAACCTCCCTCTTAAGAAGTTCGGCAAGTTCCCCATCTAAATTGCCATTTACTTTGGCATTTTCTGGTATTCGTTTCTTTTTTGTTTTGTATTTTAAATCTGAATTTTCAAGTGATGTAATCGATATATAGGTTGTATTTGGTATCGCTTTAATGGATAGCGTGGCATTCTTCTCTATGCCGCAATTGCTAATAATTACAGTCTTTAATTTTGAAACAGACATTGGTGTGGCACCGTGTTTCTCGTATAAAGTTGTTATTTGCTCACGATACTCCGGGGCGATGATTAAAGAAAAGTGTGTACCCACGACCTGGCTCTTAGTCCATCCGCAAAGAGTCTCAAACTTAGTACTTAAAGCAGAAATTACCCCGTCTTCTGTGGTGACGCATTCAGCCGATTGACCACTTTCGAATAATTTTTGAAATATGTTATCTGACGTACCCAATGGTTTCTTAGTTTGTTTACCATTAGCAACGTCCAGCGCATGCGGATAGAGATTGCCACTGATAGCGTCGTGTACCCTTGATCGTTTTACCATTGCACACGAACTCCCATAATCGCAGCCACTTCATGAATAGAAACAGTATTTTATACCTATTCCATCTGCACTGTCTGTGACTATATATGCGCCTGAATAACATGCAGTAGTTGAATAATTATGCTCCAACATGCATGAGATTACAATACTGTAATTTCGTGTTAATGTCATCTGTAATGCACGAAGAGTAAACTATTAGTTGGCAGCAATAATTAATGCGGCAAACGCAACAGACGCGATTCGTTGTTTTGGCTCTGCCGGGGGAAACTAGGGTGGCTCGATGTCTCTTCAGTCGGGACTTAAATGGAATTTCTCCCCCTCCCGTGTGGTGAGCCCTAGCTGTAATCGGGTATAGCGGCAGAGCCAAAACATAACGACCTAATAAAGTCATAGCTTTCAAGGGGATGTGAGCATAAACGGTAAATTAACATAAATAATCGAATAATGCTGGAGGTGAAATAAGAGAAGAAGAGTTTCGAATGTTGGTACGTATTCAAACTAAACAAAGGAGCTAAAAAGGGTGAAAAAAGAGGAAGAAAAACAAATAACGGAAAAGCCCATTGACCCATCGCGGCGCGCATTTATAAAAGGTGCAGGATTGGCTGTAGGTGGGGCAGCTATTGGGACGGTCTCGCTTGTTAGCGCTTGTAATACAACTACACTAACAACAACTCAGACCGAAACTAAGACATCTACTTTAACTCAAACAACGAACGTGACAGCACCGCCGATTACGACGACTGTTATGCCGCCAACCACTACTGTTACGGTTGCCGCTTCCACGCCGAAGTCTGCCTATGTTGCTTGGGATGCAACCAAATGTGCATCATGCGGCCGCTGCCAGCAAATATGTTCAACACTTCATGAAGGCGGTACAACACCTCTCCTTTCGTCTATCAAATGGTTTGAGGCTAAATGGTTTGACGGTTGGGATGGCGAAGTTCCAACTTATCCCATGTTTTGCTCACAATGCAATGCCCCCGATTGCTACACCTCCTGCCCCTTAAAGGACAAGGCGATGTCAATCGATACTAAAACTGGTGCTCGGTATGTCAACAAAAGCAACTGCATCGGCTGCGGCTTTTGCGTGATGTCTTGCCCGCTTAGCCCGCCCCGTATTGCTGTTGATCCTGTGCAAAAGAAATCTATTAAATGTGACCTTTGCAGGGACAGGAAGCACAGGGAGGTAGCCAAGCTCACTCTTACCAACCGCGGCAGCGGCTACACTTCTCCGCCTACTGTAACCATCACCGGCGGTGGCGGCACGGGAGCCACCGCAGTTGCGGAGACAGGGACACCGGTTGCCAGCATCAGAGTTACAAACGGCGGCAGCAACTACACCACTGCACCCACCGTTAACCTAACCGGCGGCGGTGGTGCGGGAGCGACTGCTACTGCGACGGTAGTAAATGGTGTTATAACCAGTATTACCGTGACAAATGGTGGCAGCAACTATACCTGGGCCCCGACGGTAGCTTTTTCCGGTGGCGGGGGCACAGGCGCTGCCGCTGAGGCAGTTCGCGGAGCAGGGCCTGTTGTCAATTTGATCGTCGCCTGGCCTGGTAGCGGCTACACTTCTGACCCGACCGTTGCTATATCTGGCGGCGGAGGATCGGGCGCTACGGCAACCGCTACGATTTCGACCGGGCAAGCATGTATTGACGTTTGCGCCAGAGGCGCCCTCAAACTTGTAAAAGCAGAGGAAAGGATATAACTATGCTGTACGGATACGCAGGTAAAATACTCCGAGTCGATCTAACTGCAGGCAAGTGCACAGAGATTGATTCTTCAAAGTATCTTCCAGAGTACATTGGCGGCGTTAGTCTTGGATGGAGAATCCTCTGGGATGAAACAACTGCTAAGACTACTGAATGGAGCCCCGAAAATCCATTGATATTTTGCACCGGGCCGGCGGCAGGCTCTCCCATACCTACTTCCAGCCGCTT
>Ga0209737_10002682_pt1 | contig 12432 bp, 3 predicted proteins | sample TergutCu122P3_FD_187284 | JGI IMG/M metagenome (GOLD analysis project Ga0209737, IMG submission 187284) | Cubitermes ugandensis P3 segment gut microbial communities from Kakamega Forest, Kenya - Cu122 P3 (SPAdes) (version 2) | ecosystem: Host-associated > Arthropoda: Insects > Digestive system >... | reverse complement strand
CAACAGTTACCACTTCCGCCGCTGGGATCTCTCACGTCGTGGCGGACGTGGAGGCACCTGGTGGTAAAAAGTGGGAATATCTAATGGCAAGTTACCCTAAGAACTTGCCCAGGTGCAGCGTACCACAGCCATACCAGTCGCCTGGATGAACTCTGGTCTCTGCCCAGACCGGCCCAAGGGCTGAATACCAACAATAATAAGAATTAGTCAACACAACACTTAAAAATGTAGTTGTGTTGACTCTTTCTTATTATACAGTATGTGGCACAAAGTAACTCAACATTTGAATATTTAAACTGTGTATCAGATATTCTGACATTTTATCTCTTATTATACTCAGTAAAATCTGGGTTCTCAGCCAGGCAACATGCATTTTGCTCGTGCAGTCGACATCTCTGCGTCGCGACACAAATTTTATCTGAGTGGGTACCGAAACAATTTCTTGAATCAATTTGTTACTCAGTCATGGCAACAGCAGCCTTAAACAAGAATAAGGCTGTTTTCACAAGCAAATTGGACTTAAATTTAAGGAAGTAAATAGTGAAGTACTACGTTTGGAGTATAGCCTTTTTTGGTGCTGAAATTTTGACACTTTGTAAAGTGAATCAGGAATACCAGGAAAGTTTTGAAATGTGGTGCTGGAGAAGGACGGAAAAGAACAGTCGGTCCGATTGTGTGAGATGTGAAGAAGTATTACAAATAGTCAAGGAGGAGAGAAATATCCTTCAAACAATAAAGAGAATGAAGGCTAACTGAAATGGTCACATATGTCGTAAGAACTGCCTTCTAAACACGTTATTGAAGGAACCAAAGAGGGAAGGATAGAGGACGACGAAGAATAAGACGTAAGAAGCTACTGGATGACCTTAAGGAGAAGAGAAGTTACTGAAATTTTAAAGACGAATCATTCGATCGCCGTCTGTGGAGATCTCGTTTTGGAAGAGATTATGGGCGTGTCAAAAGACAGACTACAGGATGAATGAATGAATGAATGAATGAATGAATGAAAGAAAGAAAGAAAGAAAGAAAGAAAGAAAGAAAGAAAGAAAGAAAGAAAGAAAGAAAGAGTGAGTGTAATCACTTGTATGGCGCTGTAGCAATATGGGCTTGACAGTCTTATTACAAGAAATGACAAACTCAATTGAGTATCAATCTGCCAGCTTCCCAAAGAAAAATTTCCGGATCAACCAAAAAATACTGATTTTCTGGCCTATGTTGCCGTACGTTTGGCAAAATTGTCACAATTTGAGGGATTATTCGCAAAACAAGGAAAAGTTAAAATGGACAAAGGCATGAAGATTAACTCTAGATGTACTAGCCGTAAGAAGAGTCGCAGCACTAAACTGAAGCTCATGCAGAATTATGTAAATGCATAAATGTTTATCTTAATTTCATAAAATAATTTAAAATGTCACATTCGTTGTACCAGTTCGTGTATTTATTTTACACGTATCTTTATTTCTGGTTCCTGGAGTTGCAAGGCAACGTTCTTGACTAATCTGTGTGCCAGCTCAAAATGTTTAAAAATTCTGGCTTACACACCACTTATATTTTCCAGCTCTAACGAAAGTAAATAAATCTTACAGCGTAGACAACACGACAAATTTCGCGGTGAATTATGACTGAGGTTGGACAAGTGTTCTTCGTAATAGATGCATTACTAGCTTTCCTAAGCCTCTGGCGCTAAGGGTATAAGGTTTAAGATACATTTGTGTCTGTCCTTTATTAAGCGCTGCGCTTTGAAGGCATAACCGGGAGGGAGGACATGGCTGCACTCGCTTGTCGGGAGCACTAAGCGAATGTGAGCGGTGAGCCTCACGCTCCAGTCGATTTATTTAAGAAGAAAGGGCCCACAACATTTTGAGTTGGAAGCTGAAGGGGTCCCAGGAAACGTAGAACGCTTTATACAAGGAAAATTTTTTTGTTTATTTCTGGAAACGAAACACGATTCCTCGGGCATGCATCCCGTACCCTGGTCACCATACCTACTGCAAAATTAAGACTGCGGAACTTTCCTCCATTTCCTATCCAAAACAGCTTCTGTAATTTATTTTTTATTACTCATTCCGTGTAGTTTGCATCGCATCATTGACTAAACCAGACCAAGAAAGTGGAGCTGGAGTGTCCAGTTTTTAATATTAACACTAACGTGCCCATTTTTGAAGCTGTATATAGCCAGACTATTGCAGCTGTGTTACGGCGATGTTCTACAGCAAAAAGCTAAATACAAAAGAAAAATGTCCCAAATCCAATTAATTCGCAGACTAATCGCTAGAATGAAGTAATATTGGAAGTGGAGGGAGAGTTATTTGTATTGAAGATCTGAGCACTGGCGCATCGTGACGAAACAAAGCCGCGCGCTCTAAGCTTCATTATCTGAAAACCACTGCAAATTTGCCAACGCGCCGAGCCGAGCGATGAGTAAATGATGAACAAACACAGGAAATGTGAAGCGGCGATCCAAACAGGAATGACAGATGGGGTGTGACATGCACTCTGGTTATATATGTTGAGGTTGTGAATGCAAAATTTTATTTGTAGTGTGACAGATGTCAATGTAAGCTAGTGAGTGCACACAACTCCGTTTAACGTGCAATATTGATAATATATTTCATTTTGAAATTGCAATTACAAGCATGTAGACCGTATCTATTAGAGCAATCACTATCTTGTTTAGTAGCTGCTCATGCGCACTGTAACCGACCGTCAGTTGCTAGTCGTACATTGCACAACTTTCACAGTTCAGACAGGATTACAGTGATTGTTCGAACAATTGTTGTAGGAATCAACATTGTCAGCAGAATTACATTAAATTTTCAAGCGAGACTTCCCCGTTGTGATTTTAGTATTTAAAAATGTATGCAATTTGAAAATCTAACACAAATTTTTATTGTATAAAACATATATCTAAATGATATTTAAAAGATGACAACTACATGTTTCGGCTTTCCTTTTTAAGCCATATGCAGGTTGTAAACGAGATCTCGTACTTAAAAGCAGTGTCAATTGCATATTGAAATATCCGAGAGTTACAACTTGAAGATGGCTTAAAATGGAAAGCCGAAACATTTAGTTGTCATTGTCCCTTAAATATCATTTAGATATATATTTTATACAATAAAAAGTTGTGTTAGACTGTCAAATTACATGTATTTTTAAAGAATTCCTTGAAAGGTAATACTGTTTCTGTGCACGACATAGAGGCATATGTGGGGAGTGGAATTATAGCTCTACCCCTCTTACAATCAGCACTAGATGGTGGCGTGTTGTTGGCTTCACGCTCCCCCAACCTTGTCTCCCACGAAAGAAACTCTCGTGACCATTCATTAGGAGTCTGGGCGGGCCGCGGAGCGTGTTTGGACGCCTTGGAGAAGAGACATAATTCTGCACCTTACCTGTGACTGAACCACGTCTTCTGTGTTCTCATGCCATACCATACGTGTATTGTACGTCAACGTACTAGGTTGCCAGATTTCCAGATTATTTTAAACTTTAAGTTATTTTTAAAAAAAGAGCAACAAACAGAAACTATGGCATTTCTTGAGTAGATGATGGGCCCTTACCAGATCTGGAAGGGCTGTACTTCATTAAACTGATCACTCAACCGGAATGTCGTGTCCATCTCTCGGTTCACATGCCTTGATTCTCGAAATATTGATTAAATTTAGTGCAAAGGTCTTTAGCGTAAAAACTGTCAAGATAATTTGATTTATGTACGAATCTTTCCAGTAATCATACTTTAATCGAAAGCTGTCAGATGCATAAATTTGTTTCTAAAAGGCAGGGGAAATTGCTTCTAATCCTGTCAAGGCCAAGACCCGACGCGTCCAGACTGGCTCTGGGGCCCATCCAGCCCCCTATTCAGTGGGTAAATTGAATTTTTTCTTTGAGAGTAAAGCGGCCAGGGCGTGAAGCCAGACATTTATCTAGTGACTAGTCAATGAAAGAGTGTAAATATTTCTCCATTTCTCTCTTTGCCTAGATGAGGTGGTGCTTGGTTAAAGACAAAGGCAACTTTATTTTTCCTATTTTGAGATCCACAATTTTATCCCACACAATTTTTGGAAACTTGCACTATTAAATACTCAAAGTTAAAAAGATAAATTTCTTTATTCCTAATTTTATTTGTGAAAAATAAACTTGATTAAGACTCTACTGTCTATATTAACCGTTTTGACGCCCGTTGTCGTCAGTCGCGTTTAGCACAACATGGACAAAATGAAGGAAAAAGGGAATTGGTTTGTAAATGCCATTAATGAAAATTGAGTTTTTAAACGAGTGCAAATTTGTAAAGAATAATTAAATAACTACTTGGTGCAGAGTCCTTCTTAACAAACTAATAGTCGTTCAGTTATTCCAGAAATTCCTTGTCTTTTGTGGAGCCTAGATTTTTATAAACATATTCACAACAATCCACATTGAAAACATTTAGAATCTGTGTTTACATTCTTGTGTATCAATGGATGGTGTGTTGGATTGTATTAGTACGAAAAAAGTGAAGAAATAAACTGCATAATGGACGGCCGGCCTAGACTGGACGGAACGAATCTGTTAGACATTGCACACCGTTCATATCAAGGGAACTGTAAGTGCTACGCGCATAATGAAATATTTTTCGGTAACTGAACTGACTGGACTGTTATCGCAGTGCCCCTCTTTAGAATATCGGCTGGGCTGGGGCCTTCCCTCCTGCCACAGTTTTCTCTTCCAATTACGTTAGTACTGGGAGCAAAGTTCACGAACATTCATCACAGCATATCACTTCTGGTTTCTGTCTCACACATTCTATTTGCTTTCTCTTATCGAGATCTACGCGAACTTGGTTGATAAAATGTTGTGAGCTGACCGAAGAAACAAATGTATTCGAAGTAAAAATATTTTTAACCCTTTAAACCATGAATGTAAACTCAACTCTGATCATACTTCAAACTACACGCGCCGTCTGTCCATTGCCAAGTAGAAATAGTTAACCCTTTAGCAGACTGCTTTATTTAAAGTCCCAGTTCGTACCGCGCAGGAAACACTTTTGATTAAGGTTATAAAAACCAATCAACTGAAGTACAGGGCGAAATTCGTTGTTTGTTCGGAGATAAAAATAAAAGACATAAATACACTGCGGACGGAATGTACAGTTTTGAATGTTAAACCTCTTGTTGCATCAAGTAATTAGTAGACTTTAAGAAGTTAATGTTGTTTAGGTAAATAATCGCTGATGACTGTGGTAATTGTAAGATACATACAAACACCTACACTGTGCAGGCAAACATAGGATTCTTTAGTGTAAAAGTGAGTGACACACGTAACGGTCTCTGTATTTTAAAGTTCGAAGCAACTAAACAAAAGGAAAAAAGATTTTTTCTTCAAGAGTGATGTAATTCGCTACCTTAGCTTGTAGTGTTTCAGGTTTTGTGGTCGTGAAACTAAAATATTTAGCATTGATTGCTAATTTTCCCAAACTTTGTTCTAACTTAAGTTAAAGCAGATTATTTCACATTTGAAAAGAAAGAAAATATTTCCGGTCTGGATATTGGATGCCCATATATCCTTTTATGCTGGATGACATTAACCTACTTCTCAGCTCCCAAGTTCTCATAAACATTAGTTTGGTATTAATTTTATAGAATTTTAAGCTTACTTATGCAGAGGGTTAAAATTATTGAGCTTATATTAGGTTGCCGCAGACTCATTTTTCACAGGGTAACGTGAAATTATGTCCATTGCTGTGAAAGGGGACAGACCGAAGGGAATTCAGAACCATGCAGCTCATTTTAAGCTTTCTGTAGAAAGAAATCTAAGAGCAAGATGTGATTTGATATTCTTAATTCATAAATGAGCTGTAGACATCACCTTTGGAAGAAGGCATGTAATTTGCAACAGCATTCGAGCCATAAGGTGAGCCCATTGTAGAAACGTGTAGCTAAGATCGGTATGTTCCCGAAGGAATTATTCTGTATGAGTTGAGTTGTGCAGCTGACATGACTGGGAGCTATGGTGTGTGTAATGGGAGCTGCTGTGATGCTGGATGTCACGTCATAACCCTCAGCACTGGATCCTCAGAACTCAGCTTCGTATCGCAAGATATGCTTATGATCGTGGGCTAACTACAATGCGATAATGCACTGCCAGATACAGAACAACTTACTATAATAATATTTAATTGGCTTAAATTTACATAAATTTGCATGATCAGACGTGCAGTACAGTGCGTGTTGCAGATGTCACATATAGGTCTCATATCTTCGGTGGTGTTGCTGTATAAACTCCAGCTAACCGGACTGAAATAATGCAAATTGACTTTCTACTGCAAATACAAGAAAAACATTGAACATAGGACGCTCCTCCAGAACTATGAAAATTGGAATAAAAATTGAACTTTAATGTCTTTACATGGACAAAAATTCGATTGCCGAACTATTCAACTAATTTAGACGGGTGCAAAATTAAGGAAAGGGCACTTTTACTTGAATAAAAATTTACAACACATTAAAAAAAGCAAATTATACAAATTTATCGCTATAAATTCAATTGTTGGAAAGATTTTAGAAAACTAATTCCTGGCTCATACAACTTAAAAAGAAGGTCGAATTTCAAAGTGTTTGCAACTATTAATCCGTATCCTACTATTTTATTTTAATGTGTGGTCAATTTAAATAAATTTTAATTACGTAATGACAATTCCGTATAAATGTGAAGAAATATTTTTCTGTTCGGTCTGTAGTTTTACTTGCCCCGAGACACATATTTCCACATAAGCACTAATAAGGGTGCTTCAAAAACACCTGACATTTTTTTGAAATTTGAAAACCAGCGTGCCAGCTACACACCGCTTTCGTACTGACCGTCATCATGTAAACTGATGTTTGGAGTTTAGTTGAGACGGAGCGCTGGTCAGTGCAACACCTCAATGCGGCAGTGCTTTGTTTATCAAAACGGTCTGTTACAGCTACACGGCTTGGTTTCCTTCAGCAGTTTCAAAGACGCGATACTCCTAGCCACAATATTCTGCTATTGTGGGTATCGAAATGGCGTCAAGAAGGATTAGTGAAGGATAGTAAACCACAAGGACGTCCATTTTTGGCACGCACACCTGTCAGAGTGGAGCGGGTTAGAGACGCCATGTTGCGAAGTCCGCGCAGGTCAGCTTGGCGGCAAACTCTCGCACTTTACTTAAAGGAATTCAGCGATCTTCGAATTCTCCACAAGCATTTACATTACCATCCATACAAAACCTAAGTTGCTCAGGAACTTAGTGAACGGGACAGGTTGAGCCGACTACAGTTTTACTATGAATTCTTGGACTTGTTGAAAAACAATAGCGACATAGTGAACACATTACTGTCAGAAGAGGCTCACTTCCATGTGTCTGGGAATGTAAATAAACAGAATTATTGCTACTGGGCTCCAAACAATCCACATGAACTTCACCAACGTCCTCTGCATAGTGCAAAAGTGACAATGTGTTGTGAAGTTTATTCGCATGGCATTTTTGGTCCTTATTTCTTCGAGAATGAGGAGGGGCAGTGAATGCAGAGCGGTACAAAGCCACGCTGGAAACATTTCTGCGCGACGAGTTACATCCTCGTCAGCAAGATTTGCTGTGGTTCCAACAAGATGGAGCAACTGCTCACACATTAATTTTAATTCTTATCTTACATTTGCACTGCAATTTCAGTTAACTTGCATGTTTACTAAATTTTACATTTCCTTCAAAATCTGCACCTTGTGAAAACAGAATTAAGAATATCATTGTAAATTCACTTGTGTGGGAAGGACGTCTATTTAAAGTTGCGCGAAGAATAGTTTATATGAACCATTAAATATGAGTTTCCTTCGTTACATAGAGACGTCATTCCAAAATAAAATATTGGAAAGGCCTGCAACCAAGTTCCTTCTAGCTCCAGCACGCACGACACTGTAGATGTCACGTGTCGGTGAACCAGATGACGAAGAACTAATCTCTGAAAAAATGACAAATTACTGTCAGTTGCTTAATACCGACTGTCTACTTCAGGAATTTGACACCAGCGTCATTGTTTGTGTGAAGGGGAACTGCGAAATTATTTGCGGCATTTTAAATTGATAATTTATAATTTTATAATATTTTTAATAGTAATTTTTCGTTTCATATAAGACTGTAAAATTCTAGATCATTGGTGTGACTGTCAGCTTGTACAGAAGCATATGTTCTACAGAGCTAATTATCTGTTATTTTAAGTGGTTTGTGCTATACACGCAAATACTTTTGATATTCAGATTCTTCATGTCGCGTCAGTATAAGTTTGCAGCCTCCCTAAACGATAGTGAATTTCGTGACTTCAAGTCTTAAAAAGGGTTTTCTTGGTCAGACTTGGCGTTCCGTGATTTTATCTTCTTGTAACAGAGAATACAAGAGCACGTGACGGCAGAGAAAACTGGTGTTACTGGTGTTATACCGCTGCCATTTTAGCTAGTCGTTAGGCGAAAAATCCATCAATTTCCGCCACGATTAGAGCCATCTATTGAGAACTATGCACATAAATGGAATGTCAGGACAAAACAGTAATCATAATACAACTTACGAATCTCATGTCATATTATGAAGTTTCTTTGTTTGCATGGGCGTCTCTTTAGTAGCATTTTAATGATTAGGTCTACGATATGAGTTGCACGGTAGGCCTACATACAGAAACAATAAGGTATTAAGTAACAATCCCCATAGAGTGAAGATACATTCCTTGTTAACGGTAGTGATAAATTTATATCAGAACAGAAGTAGAAGTCAAAGTAATTAAGTCAACATGAACCCCGGTGTAGTTATTTCAAGTTTCCGAAGGAATAAGCCCTAAATTTTTAAGGATGTATTTGCTGTAATATTTTAAAATTAATAAACTCATATTTTATAGGGAGTATAACTAATGTGCTGCAGTGAAATAATGCACTATTTTTTTGGTAATCAAGAATTAAAACGTGGAAAAGGCAAGAAAACTTGAGTTCATTCGACAAATTAATATCCCAAAAAATTTGATTATTTTAACTTAACTGACAATTTTCCCACACCACGATAATAAGGATAAAAATAACAGTGGCAGTGATAATAATAGCTATAACAACTGTAGAAATGGGTAAAGTATTTACAACATCAAGTAATAAAGTACTTACCTGGAACATATTTGGGGTTTATAAACATCTAAGTCTGAGCTGAATACACTGACCTATGAGGAAATTTAGTAGACTATCTCAATACAGAATTTTGGAACAAAGTATAGTACGACCGAATGTATATTCAGTAGGACAGTAGGCTTTGTAATTGATATTGGGAAATCTTTGTTTTCATCGCGCAGACTGGAAGCAATTTGGAAGGAAGTGGTGGTGGTCGTGGTCTAATAACAAGGACTCGTAATACGGTATCGTTTTCTTGGTACTGAAATGTAAATGGTATCGTGTCGAATTCATAACACTGATTTAACGACTGAAAACATTTTATTTTGGGGTCACCGTGACCTAATACATGCAACAAAGACGGAATAATGTGGCATTATAATAAATAAAATCAAATATTATACAATAGAGGCAATGTACGAACAAACATAAAATTGGGAAGCGTTCGCGTAACCACTGTTGCGGTGGAAAAGAGTGTTACATATCATGAATGTGTGTCTATAGTCTTATTTATCCAACATTAGAAGCGCTTGCGCCATAATATATTGCCATCTGTGGCCTCTCTTTGGTTCTGCAGTAGTTTTCCACATTATCTCATAAACGGCACGACTTTCGGGAAAAGGTTGTTGAACATAAAATGTGTCTTTTGATTTTCTATACAACTTTGTCTGAAACTTTTCTCATTCTAAGAAATATTTATCAAAATAATATCATAAATGTACACGGGTGTTCATGTGAAGTGCCCCTTATTCTTGTCACATTACAATAAAAATCGTATTTTCTCCATAGAATTAAAATACCCACAGATATCAGATTTCTGAAGAAAAAAAATCCGTCCAGTGGAAGCCATGTTGTTCCATGCGGACAGACACACACCAACAGACGGACAGACCGACAGAGAGACATGATGAAGCTAATAGTCGCTTTTCACAATTTTTCGAACGTGCCTACAACGCATGAGGAACCAACGCATCCGTAGGAAACAATCAATCCAAACTAATTTTGTCAGTTTTATCTGCATTTGAAGTAATTTAACAATTATAAATGAACAAATTTTCGCAAAAAACACATTGGCACCTACTGGGTCTAGAATGTATGAGGCTAACGGGATGTCAGAAAGTAGGCATCGTTGAGGGTTTGAGTCCAGTAGCGGGCGTTGTGAAGAAGGTGATGTAACTCCATGTGAGGATATTTGTGACAAGATGAACGCCTGTAAGTTTCTCAAGTAGGAACTTCTGCCCTACTATTAGAATGTTATAATGAAAGGGAATCTGTGATTTCTACTCTGCTCCTAACCATACTGAGATTTTTTTTTTGCTTCACAGTAAGTTGCGAACTTATTTCAAAACGAGAGAAAACACTAGCTTAGAAATTTCTTTGGGGATAAAACCTGGAACATAATTTTGAAGCAGCAGAAAGAACGCGAAGATGAAACTAAAATGGAATCCTTTGGAACAGTGTTATATGGATGTGAGAAAACTGAGATAGCCTGTATTCGGCACAGTTACGAGGTTTACAATTAGAGGTACTGAATGTCGTGCTCGTTTTTTAGAAAATATTTCCAGCTGAAAGAAAAGTAACCGATTCTTAACATAACTGCAGGGTTTCTTATCAAGCACTTGGCGATCAATTCAAATTATATTTGATAAAACAGGAGAAAAAGTAATTCATACTGTGAAGTATGTAAATGGCAGTGCTTCAGTGCGTGAATCGTAATTGGAAGATGCTATGGAATTGAAATGAATGTGGAAAAAACTGAGGTAGGGAGAATGTCAAGGCAACAATCCTCAATACAGAATATGACAGATCAAAGCAAGCGGAGAAAGTGGACTATTTCAACTATTTGGGTAGCATGATAACAAGTGATGCAAGATGTACACGTGAAGTTGCATCCAAAATTGCCATGGCAAAAGCAGCCCTCAACAAAAAATAAGGCTCTTTTCACCAGCAAATTGGACTTAAATTTAAGGAAGAAACTAATAAAGTGATACATTTGGAGTATAGCTTTGTATGGTGCTGAAATGTGGACACTTCGGGAAGTAGATCAGAAATACCCTGAAATTGATGAAATATGGTGCTGCAGAAGGATGGAAACGTTCAGTTGGTCCGATCGTGTAAGGACTGAAAATATATTGCGAAGGGTCAAAGAGGCGAGGAATATCTTACAAAAAAATAGGAAGAAAGAACGCTAACTGATTGGTCACGTCTTTCGTAGGACATGTTTCTAAAACACGTTATTAAAGGAAAAGTGGAGGGAAGGATGGAAGTGACGAGAAGACAAGGTAGAAGACATAAGCAGCTGCTGGATGATCTTAAGGAAACGAGACGATACTGGCAGTTGTAAAAAGAAGCACTAGATAGTACTCTTTGGAGAACTCGTTTTGGAAGAGGCTGGGACTTGTCAAATGACAGACAACAGAAATAATGATATTTAGTTTGCTGCAATTACCCCAAATCCCACAGGTATTCAAGGACTGTTAGATTCTTTTAATGGAAGCATAGAAGATTCCCCCTTGGAATCTGAACAATAATTCTACCGCTAACCTCTTGGTTGACAACCAGATTCACTCTTACGTCACCAAAAATTACAAAACGCGGCCGTACCTTATAAAATTTGAAAGAAATAAGAAATTTGCAGCAATTGTTATGTGTCCGCAGAGAGCCTATTCAAAACTTTCTATCCGTCTGCCCCTGTCCATATAAAATTGGGCAATCACTGGAGGAAATTTATAATATTTGACGTTAGGAAATTTTATGAGGATTTGTCCAGTTTTTAAAATTTTATTTCACATGGGGCAAGCAGCAAAAACACTTCAAATGGAAACCCCTTATAAGTGTCTATGCTCATCTTTAGCCTATATACGCACAATTACCGAGCCACACAAAGACAGCTAAGTCGTGCCTTAGCCCAAACATCATATAAATCAGAGAGAAAGATAAAATCCCGATTTTTGTTGTACGATATCAATGAATTCTGTTTTGTTAATTTTTAATGTGCTCGAATCAAGTGTCAAACTCGTGCGAAGATACGGAGGAAAGTTTTGTTGTAGAGTCACAAAAAGTCTAGAATCATTTTCAATACTTTGTTTATTATAGAGTTTAGGTTTGTTTTGAAATCATGTCTCAGAATTAATCTCTAGATTATAGTAAGAAAGGTTTAAGGCTTACATGATACAAGGTGGTTCAAATATGACCGGGACTGATTTGTATGTAAACAGGCCGCACTGCGAAGCAGCTGTGCGACCTTGAGAGAGTGAAGCCACAACCTCCACCCTCCCTCCTGCTCGGGTTAGA
>Ga0209737_10002679_pt1 | contig 12435 bp, 13 predicted proteins | sample TergutCu122P3_FD_187284 | JGI IMG/M metagenome (GOLD analysis project Ga0209737, IMG submission 187284) | Cubitermes ugandensis P3 segment gut microbial communities from Kakamega Forest, Kenya - Cu122 P3 (SPAdes) (version 2) | ecosystem: Host-associated > Arthropoda: Insects > Digestive system... | reverse complement strand
ACAGACGTTATTTAAAGGATTCAATTTTCGACCGCTTGCTGGTCGCTTCTGCCAAGTCTACTCCCTTGACACTTGCGGAGTTAAAGGGATAGTCATATTGTTTTATTCCTCTGTGTTCTCTGTGCGCTCTGTGAGGGACAAAAAAGCTTGTCGTACATTTTAATTGAGATACTATACCAATCATCAAAATATATTTTACAACCAAAAAAGCCATAAAAATAAAAAAGTGCCATTAATTTAACAAATAAGCTAATATATTTATAATTAACACTTGTATTTTTTTTGATAATGTGTTAATATTTATGTGTATTATAAATTAAAGGGTGTAAAATGGCGGAATTATCTGTTATAATCGAAAAGGCTGTTTCGCTTGCCGCTTTGTTTGAGTCGTCAACAAATGTGACATGCAGATACCATTCGGCGGACGCGTACAGCATGGATTATCTTGGCTGCCTTATCCCCTTTTGCGCCTCATTGCAAAATTGCACATCGGGAAAATGCGGATGCAGGTCCCAGCACATTTACGGTGCGGTCGAGGCGGTCAAATTCGGCGGACAGTACATATTTCTTTGCAATGCAGGGCTGTGTCATTTCGTGACCCCGGTTTTAGTAAACAATTCCCTTGAAGGAATGCTCCTCGGCGGCCCCGTGCTTATGGGTGATCCCGACGACGTTTTTTCACAGCTTCTTTCGCAATATGATTTTAATATAAAGCATATAAGGGATCTGGAAAAACGGTTCACGGCAATACCTGTGATATCGCCGGAACGCGTAAAGCATTTGTCAGACACACTGTATCTGCTGTCAAATTGCCTGCGTGATACAGAAAGCGAAAGCGAACAGAAGGAGCTGCTTGAGCAGCAGGCGGACATATCGGCGTATATCCACCAGATGAAAAAGCTTGACACGGGATATAATAAAATAACTGAATTAGAGGACAATCTTTTTTCAAAAATAGAGTTTGGCAACGAAACAGGAGCGAAGGACGCGCTGAACGAGCTTTTAGGTGCAATATATTTCAAGAGCGGACAGGAATTTGACATAATAAAAGCACGCATAACAGAATTAGTGGTTCTTTTAAGCCGCAGCGCAATACACGGCGGAGCAGAGCCGGACGCAATATTCGGCATGAGCTTCCAATACCTCCACGAAATATCGTCCTTCAGAAACATCGAACAGCTTTCCCGCTGGCTTACCTCCGCAATGAATAAATATACCGAAATGGTTATAAATTCACTTTCCAAAAACGCAGGACCGCTTGAGCCTGCATTATCTTTTATCCGTGCAAACTTTCACGAAAAAATAACCTTAGAGGAAACTGCCGCAAAGGCGTTTCTGACCCCCGTTTATTTCAGCAAGCTTTTCAAAAAAAATATAGGCTGCAATTTTTGCGAATATGTTTCATCATTAAGAGTGCAGATGGCGAAAAAGCTTTTATTAAATAATATGCTCACAGTATCTGAAGTAGCGCAGCTGTCGGGTTTTTCTGACCAGAGCTATTTTTCAAAAACATTCAAGGCCGCAGTGGGAGTCTCTCCCAAAAAATATAAAAACCAGAAAGGCAAAATGCAATGATATTAAAAAATATTAAACAATGTTTAATATTATATTAATATACAGCATGGAGGAATTAAAATGATCTTGAAAGAAATCTCGGAAGCACTACAAAAAGGCAACAGAAAATTGGTCGCGGAGCTTGTTGAAAAAGCAGTCGCAGACGGCGTCGGCGCAAAAGAAATCCTTGAAGAGGGTCTTTTGGACGGCATGAACATCATTGGCGTTAAATTCAAGAACAACGAAATCTATGTACCCGAAGTATTGATAGCGGCACGCGCAATGTCAGCGGGAACAGAAATTATCAAACCCCTTCTCGCATCAGCAGGCGTTAAAGCGAAGGGCAAGGTCGTTCTCGGCACAGTCAAAGGCGACCAGCACGACATCGGCAAAAACTTGGTCCGCATGATGATGGAGGGACAGGGTCTTGAGGTTGTCGACCTCGGCGTTGACGTTGATGCAGACACATTTGTTAAAGCCGCACAGGACAACGAAGCGGACATAATCGCATGTTCGGCGCTTCTCACAACCACGATGGACGAAATGAAAAAAGTCGTCACAGCAGCAGAAGAAGCCGGAATCCGCGACAAAGTGAAAATCATGGTCGGCGGCGCGCCCGTCACAGACGCATTCTGCAGCAGCATAGGCGCAGACTACTACACAGACGACGCAGCATCAGCAGCAGAGGTAGCTGTTGGGGTTTGCTTGGCGAAGTAGTAAATAACAAATAACAGGTAACAGGCAGCGGTTCTTTAAAGCACAAAGCACAAAGCACAAAGCACAAATGGTTTTTACATTATTTGTGCTTTGTACTTTGTAATTTGTTATTTGTAATTTGTGCCTATTTTACATTAATTTCTGCATTTACAAAAACCGGATCATATTCGTTTGCGTTTATGTCGCAAATAACTCCGGATAAACCGTTGAAATCTTCAAATGAAGTTTCAACAGCGGTTTTGCCTGTTTTTGCGTTCTCTTTCACAACAAATGTAAAAGTCGCAGCATACAGGGGGGATGGCATTTCGATTCTGGCATTTTTCACAAGACCGATGATCGGAATGCTTCCGTTCTTTTTTTCATATTCAAAGTCAAGGTTTGCTTCTTCGTTTTCGTTTTCTTTCACTGTTTCAAGCGAAAGTACAGCTTCATCATACAGGATACCAAAAGTAAAGGCACCTAAACCTTTTTTTGATTTGCTTTCAAGCGTAAGCGTGATGTTTATTGTGTCTCCGGGTGCGGCTTCGGTTTTGTCCGGTGAAAGGACAATCATTGCTTCGCCGGTATTGATTTTAGCAGTGGTTTTGACGGCGGTGGTTTCGTGGGTATTTTTTGTTGGCGAAGCGGATGTGCAGGCTGTTAAAAAAACAAATAGAAATATAACAACTGCGATAAAAACAGACAGATATTTTTTCATAAATAATTTTCCTTTTTATATTTAAAAATTAATATGCAGGGGAGGGTTCCTAATCGCCCTAACTTAATGCGAAATATAGTAAAAACTATCCGTGCCTATGTATTTTTCATTTTTCATTCTTCACTTTTCACTCTTCATTTATTTAATAAATGAAAAATGAAGAATGAAAAATGAAAAGTGAAGAATACATTCGAACATTAAAAAGTGCTAAACTAAATTTTAGTTAGTGCCTATGGGAACCCTCCCCTACAGGATTATTCGTCGTCTTCTTCCGTTTCGTCCTTTTCTTCGCTGACGGTTTCATCTTCATCGCCGGCTTTAACTTCATCACCGGTTTTATCTTCATCACCGGTTTTATCTTCATCACCGGTTTTATCTTCATTACCGGTTTTATCTTCATCGAAGGTTTTATCTTCAGAAATATCTTCCTGATCTGTTTCCGCTTTCGTTTCAGGAATTTCTTCTTCCGCAGCTTCTGCTGCTTTTTCCTGTTCGTCAGAATTTTCATTTTTATTCCGCATTGCGAATAATATGCCTGCAATAATAACAACCGGTATCAAAAAATAAAGTACAGGAAGTATTTTTTCGAAAAATCCTTCGTCAGGTTCATCAGGGAAAGTAGGTACAGGCACCGTTGCATTCGAGCCTGACACAACGAGCTTTGCTCCCTTAAGCGTATAACTGTACTCTGCGGTTTGCAAATTACCCGGACGCGGTACTCCGATGGAACCGGAACCGCCCTCGTTGTTCAAATCAGAAAAATCGACATTAACAAGAAGCTCGCCGTTTACAGCACTTTCGAGTACAACAAATGTGAATGTCGCTATTTCGCAATTTGTCGGATAAAATCCTGTTTTTTTACCAAATGAACCTAAAACTACTATTCTGTTTCCATGATTTTTAATATCTAAATCACGTTCTTTTGATTCTTTGCTTAATTTAATTTTATACCTCTCTAAATCATCGTATGGTTTAACTAATGTATCATCGTCCGGATCAACAGTTACATCAACGGGGGTATCATTTTCTACAAGCCTTAAAGCATAATCTAAATAGGTTATATTAAAATTAAATACAGCATACCCTTCATTAGGCTCGGCTTCGAAGCTGAGCGTGATATCGACAGTATCACCCGGTTTAACATCGGTTTTATCCGCAGTCAATATAATATTAACATGCCCGGGATGACCGGTATTCTCCGAACCGTTTGCAGTACCGTTTGCCGCAGCTATTGTCGTCGTATTTGGCAATGTACCTCCCGGCGGTCTCGGCGGTCTCGGCGGCGATGTCTCTGCAAAGGAAACCACTCCTGTAAACAGCATTGCTGTTATAACCAATAAAATCAATAAAAGCTTTTTCATTTTTTTTCTCCTGTTTTAAAACTGTTTTATAATAAACCACATTATACAATATAATGCACAAAAAGTAAACAAAAATTTTATTAATTCATTTTAACTGCATTTTTCCCGTCTGCGTCAATTCTCATAAGCGAATTAAATTCATCGAAATAATAAAAATATTTATCATCACAGGAAAGATAAAACGCCGCTCCTGTTTTTATAATAACATCATCAGACTTTCCGTTAATGTCGGATAATACAAACTCATATCCGTTTGTATATAATATATAATTGTCTTTGATAACATAGTCTTCGACCGTCTTCAGTTCACGGTGCTTTGTGTCATCTGTTTGCTCTGCATCGTCTGTAAAGGAAAAAACGGTGCCTTCGTTTATTTTATAGAAAATATACCTGCCGTCAAAGAAAAATTTTTCTGACTTCCGGGGTATGAAAACATCGCGGTAATCGTCAATAAGCTCCGAAGGACCCGTGTTTACTCCTGATGTATATATAAACCCGTCCCCGCCTTTATAATAAACTGTTTTAATATATATATAAAACCGCCCGTCTGCTTTAATACCAAGATCGAAAATACGGTTCTCTGTCAGCCTTTTTTTATATAAACCACCATTTTTATCAGAATAATACAACATATCACCCACAACCTGCGGATAATATACATCCTCCATTATTTTATCAATATTTTTGCTGTTTATATTAAGCGAATATAAATTGTTTTGTATATCAGTAAAATAATATAAATCACCGTTATATTGAAGTTCGCCCTGCACATCTTTCATTATAACCGAAGCGTTTTTACCGTCGGTTACATCAGCGTATATCAAATCATTCTTATCATTTATATAAAAAATAAATCCGTTGGAAGTCAGAATCTTACCGCCGTTCATAAGATTCCCGCTGTAATTCCCCGCTGTAATAGCATACATAGCAGCAGGGGCAGAAAGCATTGACACGCAGGTAAAAGCCATCACCGCCGCTGTTATTGCTGCCGTTATTATTAAAATCGTTTTTTTAGATAAAATCATTTTTAATTTTCCTTCCTTTTAGGGAATTGCTTGGTTCCGCTTCAGCGGAATTCGTGTCATCCTTTCCGACACGAAAAAGCAAAACCAGGGTTTGAATTTATTCAAACTCTTTTCCAATCAAAAATATTTATAATATTATTTTCATCATAAGTATATTTTTCCCCCGTTATTTCAGACAAGGGAGCCAGAACAAAAGCGCGTTCATACATCCGCGGATGGGGGACGGTCAGAATTTCTGTTTTTATCTCAAAATCCTCATATAAAAGCAAGTCGAGGTCAATAATACGCGGTGCGTTTTTGTATTCTCTTTTCCTGCCTAAAGCTGTTTCAATTCCCTGCATAAACGCAAGAAGCTCATGGGGTGAAAACGTTGTTTCAATCATTAAAACAGTGTTATAAAAGTTTATATTATATGAGCAGTCAACAGGTAAGGTTTCATAAACAGAAGCCCTTTTTATAATTTTTATATCAGCTGCCTGCTCCAAAGCGCTGCACGCTTCCGACAAATTTTTCATGCGGTCGCCGATATTAGATCCTGCGGAAATATATGTAGTCATAAATCACTTCTTTCTCGTTTTATGTAAACCGCAACATAGTCGAATTCTGCATTTATGGGCGCGTTTGGCTTTTTTACAGTCAGCTCAATTTCTGTTATACACTCAAAGCTGCAAAACAATCCGTCAACTACATTTTTTGCCGCTGTTTCTATCAGATTACAGCTGCGATTTGTCATATAATAAGCGATTTTTTCGCAAGCCTTGGCATAATCAACCGTGTCTTTCACATCATCGGACAACCCTGCTTTTTGCAAGTCGGTATACATAACACAGTCAACAAAAAATTCCTGTCCGTTTTTTTTTTCGCTGTCAAGAACGCCGTGATGTGCGAATATTTTTATGTTTTTTATGATTATTTTATCCATTTATTTATACATCTCCCAAGCAAAATCGACAGTCTTCTTATTTGCCAAAACATCATGAACCCTCAATATATTTGCACCTTTAACAGCACATAAAGCTGATACAACGGCTGTTGCGTTGTCCCGTTCTATTGGTTCAGAAATGTCAAAAAGTTCGCCTATGAAGCGCTTTCTGGACGCACCTATGAGTATTGGAAAGCCGAAATTCAGCTTGTCCATATTGCCAAGAATATTCATATTATCCGCTGTAGTCTTGTTGAATCCAAGTCCCGGGTCAATGCAGATACATTCCCTGTCTATCCCGAAATTAACAGCCGCCTCCGACAATTCTTTCAGCTTATGCGGCACAGAAACAGACAAATCATCTGCGTGCAAAACAGACAATTTATTTGAATGAAAAGTAGATAAATTGTCTGTAACAATATAACCGCATGAATATTTCTTCACGATTTGCAACATTTTTTCATTAACAGCACCCGATACATCGTTTATTATATCCGCACCCAAATCAGCGCATTGTTCTGCGACTTCAGGATAAAAAGTGTCAACAGATAACGGGATTTCAAAATTTTGCTTTATTTTTATTACAATATCAGCAATCCTTGAAAATTCTTCATCAGGGCAAACAAATTCTGCGCCCGGACGGGTTGACTGTCCACCCACATCCAATATATCCGCACCGTCCTTTATCATTTGCTCTGCTTTATAAAGCACTGCGTCAGTATCGCCGTATATGCCGCCGTCGGAAAATGAATCAGGTGTTATGTTAAGTATACCCATTATAAGGGGTTTTGTGATTTTAAAAGCTTTGCTTCTGCATTTAAAAATTATTTCATTAATAACGACATTACCTCGCTTCTGCTTTTGGCATCCGTCCGAATCCTTCCGCGTAATGCACTTGTCGAAGTCTTCGCGCCCGCCGATTTCGCTCCGCGCATGGTCATGCACAAATGCTCCGCCTCAATAACAACCGCTATCCCCGCAGGCTTTAGCTCAGCCATAAAAAAGTCCGCTAATTGTGATGTAAGCCGTTCCTGTAATTGCGGGCGGCGCGCGAAGGAGCTGACAATCCGTGCTAATTTGGAAAGCCCTATAACTTCGCCGTCATTCGCAATATACGCAATATGGCAAACCCCGATAAACGGCAGCAAATGATGCTCGCAGACAGAATAAAGCGGAATATCACGTACAACAACCAATTCGTCATGCTTTTCGTTGAATATCTTCAAAAAGTCCTTAGGATCCTCAGACAACCCGCCGAAAATCTCCTCATACATACAAGCAACCCGGGAAGGCGTCTCCAATAGCCCTTCACGTTCAGGATTCTCCCCAATAGCAAATAAAATTTCCCGCACCGCATTTTCAATTCTTTGTTTATCCATAAAAAATATCTTTCCAATTTAATAAAATAAGTATAACATAAAACAACAAACAATGCAAATTCCACCTGTTAATTGTTAATTGTTACCTGTTAATTGCTATACCCTCCGTCAACAAAAATAACCTGCCCTGTGACAAAATCCGCATTTGCTAAATAAAACGCACAATCTGCAATATCATCAGGCGTTCCCAATCGTCTGACAGGTGTATTATCTATAATTTCTTTCATATCCTCTTCAGACAAATTCGCATTCATATCAGTATCAATAACCCCGGGGGCAATACAATTGACCGTTATTCCACTTTGTCCCAATTCTTTTGCAAGGGATTTTGAAAAGCCAATAACAGCAGCCTTTGAAGCAGAATAGAGAGCCTCACAGGATGCTCCCGTAATACCGAAAATCGAGGAGATGTTAATAATCTTTCCGCTTTTTTTTGAAATCATGGACGGGAGTAATAATCGTGTCAGCGTTACAATGCTTTTAAAATTAATATCAAATATATTTATATAATCATCTAAATCCGTATCAGTAAAAAGCTTCTGCTGCGCTATTCCCGCATTATTAATAAGTATATCAACATGCGGCAACAACCCCGCCATTCTCTCAATTTCATTTGCATTTGAAAAATCTGCCTGCACCGCCGTTACATTATTTAGTGATATTTTGTTTTTGTTATAGTGCGCAAAAACATTATATCCGCTGTCTGCGAATTTTTTTGCGATAGCAAAGCCAATTCCGCGTGATGCTCCTGTAATTAGTATTGTTTTCATTGGTAAGTCCTTCTTTTTATATGGCTGAGAGCTTAGAGCTTAGAGCTAAGTGAATGTATCGCCTCTGGCGATGGTTTTTAGAATGTCGACGACGACTTTAAAAATATTCGTTAAAGTCGTCACGCGACTCCGACACTCAGCTCTAAGCTCTAAGCTCTAAGCCCTAATACAAATCACTTCAAAAGCTGCTGCTCGCAATAACCTGTTCAGTAAAGCCAAGCCAATTCCGCTTTTGTCCGGCAGGCGGGCATATATTATCTCTGCGCCTTTTTCGTCGCATTTTCTTAGTGCTGAAAATAAATTTGCCGCTTGCTCTTTTTCGTTTTTGAAGCTGCCTATGCAAACGAAATTACCTGTTATTGTTTTTGCATCTTCGTTAAAGCAAAGCGCGAAATCATTTTTGCTGTTTACAAAATTAATAAAATCAACATGCTTGCTGTCTATTAAAATAACCTTTGCTTTTGGCGAATAATGCTTGTACTTCATGCCGGGAGAAAGCGGCGATTCGCTTTCTGAGAGCGGATTTAAAACAGAAGCGGCAATTTTTATTTTCCCGATAACATTTTCAATCTGCTCCGCTGTGACAAAGCCCGGGCGTAATAACAAAGGTTCATTTCCGACAAAGGAAATAACGGTAGACTCAATCCCAACCTCGCATTGTCCGCCGTCAACAATAGCATCGATTTTTCCGTCAAAATCGGAAAAAACGTGCTGTACAGACGTGGGGCTGACCGTCCCTGATATATTTGCGGACGGAGCGGCAAGCGGAAACCCGCACCTATCAATTATAGAAAGAGCGACAGGATGCGACGGCATGCGGACGGCGACAGTGTTCATCCCTTTTGTGACAGCATAAGGATTTTTTTCGCTTTTCGGAAGCACAACAGTAAGCGGTCCCGCCCAGAATGCGTCCATCAGAGCCTTTGCCTTGTTTGGAATTTTTGCAACTATATCACTAAGCATAGCGGTGTCGCTGACATGAACAATCAACGGATTATCCGCCGCCCGATTCTTCGCTTCATATATCTTTAAAACAGCTTTTTCGTCAAATGCATTAGCGGCAAGCCCATAAACTGTTTCAGTAGGAATAGCAACAAGCCCGCCGTCACGTAATATGGCAGCGAGTTCGTTTAATTCGTTTTTGTTTGGGTTTATATATAATTTCGTTTTCATTAAATTTTTTATTAAAAAAGTGTTGACATATTGGGAATTATGAGTATAATAGTGATAGAGGGCAGTAATCGCATGAGCGGTTAGCCTAATAACAATTAATAAAAATAACCGCTACTTGGCAAGGTGGGCGGTTATTTTTGTTTCGTTTTTAATATGTATGCTGTAATCACTAGGACTAAATACAAATATATTAACTCCACTGTTCCCCGCGCGTCGCGGATTTCTCACCTCCTTTTGAAGGTGTGCCAACCGCTCACGATAAATATCGCTTTCTGCGAAAACCGCCAACTATCAAGCGGATTATATCATAGTTGCATACAATACGCAACTAAAAAATATGTTTCATTATTAATTGTTAAATGTTAATTGTTAATTGTTTTTCAGCCTCTCCGCTCTATCCGCTGTGATAAGCGCGTCAACAACCTCGTCTATATCCCCGTTTAGAATCTGCTCCAATTTATACAAAGTCAACCCGATACGATGGTCTGAAACGCGGCTTTGGGGGTAGTTGTATGTGCGTATTCGCTCGCTTCGGTCTCCTGTGCCAACCTGCGATTTTCTTGTGCTTGCAAGCTCGTCCGTTGCTTCCTGCATCATTTTGTCGTATATGCGGGAGCGAAGGAGCTTCATTGCTTTGTCCTTGTTTTTATGCTGTGAACGTTCGTCCTGGCATTCAACGATTGTGCCTGTCGGGATATGCGTTATTCGGATAGCCGAATCGGTTGTGTTAACATGTTGACCGCCGGCACCGCTTGCTCTGTATGTGTCTATTTGTAAATCAGCGGTTTTGATTTCAAACTCAACTTCCTCCGCCTCAGGCAAAACAGCAACGGTGACGGTTGAGGTATGCACTCTTCCCTGCGACTCTGTCTCAGGAACACGTTGGACACGATGGACACCGCTTTCGAATTTCAGCCGTGAATACGCACCGTCACCTTCTATCATAAAGCTGACTTCCTTATACCCGCCAAGCTCTGTTTCGTTGACGTTTATAATATCCGTTTTCCATCCCTTAAGCTCTGCATACATAGTATACATACGCGTAAGCGACATGGAAAAAAGCGCGGCCTCATCACCGCCTGCACCGCCGCGTATTTCGACGATAACGTTTTTTTCGTCGTTAGGATCACGGGGCAGCAGCAGCACCTTCAACTCTTCGGAAAGCGGCTCTAATTTGTTTTTGTTTTCCGCCCATTCCTCTTCCGCCATGTCCTTCAGCTCACGGTCAAGCCCGCCCATGTCAAGCAGCTCGCGTGCCTGCTCCATGTTCGTTTTCGCCGCAGTATACTCGCGGAACTTCTCAATAAGCGGTGTAAGGGACTTATACTCACGCATAAGCTTAGTATACCCCTTTTGGTCAGAAACAACATCAGGCTCCATCAGCAAAGAGGAAATCTCCTCATACCGCGCCTCAACTTCTTTTAATTTATCAAACATAATAATCCTTTCTGTGCAGTTGTCAGTTGTCAGTTGTTAGTTGTCAAAAAAAATTCTGTCAACTAACAACTGACAACTATCAACTGTATTAATTAAGCATCATATTCATATATCCGCAATCCGGCGGCAAAATATCGTTATTAAAAACCTTCATCATCCCAAACGGCACATCATTTCCCGGTGCTATAACCTTGTCAGTATTATAATAAAAAGCGATACTGCTTTTATATTTATCCTCGCATACAAGCTCTCTGATATAGGTTTTATTATCATGGCAGGTTGCAAGGCAATACCCGATTTGTTTTTTGTTACGGTAAAATATTACAGACTTATTAATATATAAATTCAACTCCTTGAAAATAACCTCTAAATCATACTCAGACTGTAAAATAATATAATCAGTTTTATTTGCAAATTCATTATATAATAAACGATAATCCGTTGTTTTAATCGGTTTTGCTTCCAATTCAAATTCACATTCCGGCACAACATCCTTCGAAACAAAAAACGTTGTCTGATACGAAAAACGCTCATATAATTTAAAAAGCTCGTCAGAAGCAGGAATCAGAACAGCGCAGTCATACCCCCTGTCAGAAAGAACACCATGGGCATATTCCATCAATTCACTCATAATCCCCATGTTTCTGTATTTTCGTAAAACCCCTATACCGCAGATATAAGCCGCTTTATATATCCTGCCTTCCGACTTATAGTCATATTCCGCCCAAAAAATCTGCCCTGCGATAACACCGGAATGGCAACGGTACACAAGCGTATTTTCTAACAAAACCTTATATTCAAAAAATAAATCAATATATCCGTCCGTATCCCCAAAAATAATTTTCCAATTTTTTTTTAATATATCAATATCATCTGCCTTTGCAAAATCAATCATTTTCAACTACCTGTCCCTTGTTAATTGTTATCCGCTCCTTGAACCGCAATAAACTTTTCAAGCAAAATATGCGGATGATAAGATAATTTCGCCTTACGAAGCCCATCAATACCCAAATCATCCTCGCGGTTTATATATTTATAAGCCAATAGCGTTTTCGCAAAAAGATAGTTAATAACAGTATAAGCTCCGTGATAATCCGTGCTTGCTTTTTCAATATGAATATCAAACATTTCAGGCGACAGCTCACTGCCCGCGGTATATGCAATCACATTTCCATTTACACGCAAAAGACCGCCGTTCAAACCAAGCGTAAAAAAATTTTCCAAAGCTTTGCGGACAGCGATTTCTTCGCTGTCATCTGTATTTTTCTCGATGTCGTTAGCAGTCTGCTTGCTCCGCCGCCATTTTTTATCGAACTCAAAAACCTCATTTAAGTTGTCCTTCGTTATATTCTCAAACAAAGGCTCGCCATAAAGCGAAATAAATTTATTAATATGATTCC
>Ga0209737_10002678_pt1 | contig 12436 bp, 18 predicted proteins | sample TergutCu122P3_FD_187284 | JGI IMG/M metagenome (GOLD analysis project Ga0209737, IMG submission 187284) | Cubitermes ugandensis P3 segment gut microbial communities from Kakamega Forest, Kenya - Cu122 P3 (SPAdes) (version 2) | ecosystem: Host-associated > Arthropoda: Insects > Digestive system... | reverse complement strand
TATTTTCCCGATTTTCTTCTGCAGATTTTCCCTCGTCTTTTTCGCCTGTTCTAGAGCTCTCCGAGTGAAGTTTTGGAAACTCCCATATTGAGCCATAAAAAAGAAATACCTCAAATCCAAAGGCGAGAATCCTTTTTCTGCTATATCTTTTAAGGTGTAAGCATTTCCGAGTGATTTTCCCATCTTCCCTCCATCGATTTGGAGTAAGGCATTGTGAACCCAGTATTTTACCCATGGTTTCTTTCCGAAAGCACATTCGGATTGGGCGATTTCGTCAGAGTGATGAACGGTGACATGTTCGATCCCTCCATGATGGATATCAAACTGCTCTCCTAAGTATTCACTCGACATCGCACTACATTCAATATGTCGACCTGGAAATCCGATTCCTCGTGGAGATTCCCATTCCATGTCTCTTTTCTTTCCCGTAAGGTTAAATTTCCATAAAGCAAAATCCGTAGGATTCTTTTTCCCAGCGTCCTCTATCCTTTCTCCTGCATTCAGATTTTCTAATCTTTTTTTATAATTAGGTCCCATCAATTTTCCATAATCATCTATTTGTGAGGTATCCATGTAGACTCCATCTTCGGGAATGATATAGGTGTATCACTTTTCTTCGAGGATTTTTACGAATTGGATTTGTTGGGCGATATGCTCTGTAGCACGAGGCATCACATCGAAGGGGTCAATATTTAGCTCTTGTATGCCTGCTAAAAATTCTGACTCATATTTTTTTGCGACTTCCCATGCAGTGATTCCATCTCTTTTGGCTCATTTTTCCAATTTGTCTTCTCCAGTGTCACCATCTGAAGTGAGATGTCCGACATCAGTAATGTTCATCACGGATTTCACAGGATATCCACAGAAGTATTTCAAGGTATTCCTGATGAGGTCGGCGGTAAATGCCGCTCTATAATTTCAGAGATGAGGGGTACTATATACGGTAGGTCCACAGGAATACATCCCTACAAAGTCAGCTTTTCACTCTTTTAGTAAAGGGATAAAGTCCTCCTTTTGATGAGTAAGGGTATTGTAAAGTTTGAGTATCCTTTTTTCCGTCATAGGGAATGCAAGAGAAGAGATAAATTTGGTGGTAGTATACTAATTCTCAAAAAAAAATAAAGCTGAGAGGTTATCTGGGATACTATCTACGAAATTTCGGCTTGACATTTATATAGTATTATTTATACTGAACATGTCAGTGGGACGATTCTATTTTGGTTAATAGAACGATTTCATTGTCCGCAACTCTGCGAAAGGGTAACTTAAAAAAAATAAAAATGTCAAAAAAAGGAATTTTCTGGATTTTTATCCTGGTATGTGTAGCCCTGTGGCTATGGCTCGTCTGCACTCTTCATGATGATGGGTTCTTCCGAACGGGTGTATTACTACTCAGTGCATGGTATGCATTCTGGTCCTTTTGGGATGGGGCACAAAAAGGTGGTCCTGCGTGGGGGAAGATTATTCGTGATTTATTAGAAATTGTATTTGTTGCATTTCTCATTGGAATAATCAACACCGCTCTCGTTACTGCCGCCGATGTTCCAAGTACCTTCTGGGGAGGAGTCAAGAACCTCTTTGGGAGAGGGGGTCCACCACAACCATTATTGGATCAATGGCGAACTTTATGGATTATGATCGAGCTGGTGGCTCCAGCTTTGATTGGTGTAATGTGCGGGATAGCCTACCGCAAAAATAAAAAATAAATAAAAGTATGAGTAACAAAAAGAACAACTTAGTTGCTATTTGCATTGTAGTAGTATTGGGAATTATCATTACTGCTCTCATTATGGGGCTTATCAACTTGATATTACCCATAAATCGTGTTCCCATCTTATCAACTATCGTGAATTTGGGGGTATTTGGTTTTATCGTGTGGAAGTTTTACTCTCCACTCTATTCACTTGCTAACAGGATCAGACTATTGTTAAAAAAGATCGGATCCGACCAAAAAGAATCAGATTCAGGAGAAAACTAATTCTCTACAACCATTTGTATCGGCCTGCTTATTCGGCGGCCGATTTTTTTGTTAAGAAAATATTTTCTTTACCATTGCTATTGCTAGGTCCTGGTCCAAGAAATAGGGAGAAGTTGCTATCGTCACAGCTTCAGCTTTTTGGATGAGGGTCTGGAGCAGAGCCAGATGGGACTCGATAGCATTTCCTGTTTCAGGTGCTCGGAAATCTAGGTCGATATCCAGAATGTAAGGCTCTCTGGGGATTTCTACATGCTGCAGGGCATAGGTAGTGATGAGAGGCTGCACCCTGGAAATCAATCAGCTTTTTAGAGCAGGTTGGATAAAGTTTCCTACGGTACAACATTCTTGCACAAATTGGGACACTTCATAGGAACGATCCACTACTAAAAGATCATCAGGTAGAGAAAACTGATTGTCTTGCATATCAGAATGTTGGTCAATGTGGAGAAGTGTACAGATTTTTTTGGAATGAAGATATGCTTGATATCGAAAGGATAGTGCATGATGGTGATTGTCGAAGATGTAGACTGGATTAGTACGCTTCCCTGACAAAATCCTCCCCACCCCTACAAAATCCCCATCCGACAAGTCGAGATCAGGCCTGCCCCCCTTTACAAAAGGGGGCAACAGAAGGAAATTTTTGAGTCCATGGAAGTATTGGAGATTTCCGTTTTTATCTTTTTCTGCGAAAGCAAAATGCTCTTCTTCGATCATGAGGTCATTGAGGGAAGAAGTGACTTTCAGAGGAGGGACTCGTAGTGGAAGTTGATGATGAAGATCTGGCATCTTGGTATCCTTCTTAATTAATTTTCATTTCTATGACGGAATCTACTGACTGCATATCGTCAAACTCTAGGGTAAGCAGTATGGAATAGGATCCTGGTGCTAAATAGGTTTTAGTAACTTCTGTACATTCTCTTCTTTTACATTGGTAGGGTTCGGATCCATCTCCAAAATTCCAAATCATTTTTTCAGGCAATCTATTAAATTCTGCCAAAAAGCCAACAGGATCTCCTGCTTTTGCAATCTGAGTAGGATGAGAGGGAGTAGAAATCTCTATCTGTACCAGTTGTTTTTTGACTAGTACTTTTTGAGGAGCCACGATTTCTGTTTGGAGTCCTTTTTTGGTAGTGATGGATACTTTTGGTAGGAATGCTCCGTTTTCTTTATCATAATCATATTTATAGGTATGGGAAATCACGGCATTAGTCAGATTTTTTTTGATCTCTCCATCTCCGAAATCCCGGGTAAAGTAGATAATTTCATCTCCTGGTACGTTGAGTGTGGTTCTGGACGCATCCAGGGTCACTATCAATGGTTCATACCCATCGTTGGGAGAGATAATAAGTTCTCCGACAATATCTGGTCTCTCTACGAGTATGGTGAGAGGAATTTCATTTCTGAGTTGTTTATCTTTATCTTCTGCGAGAATCCTGATATCGTAGGCTCTCTCTTCGGTGATTTCGAAATTGTAATGGGTTCCTTCGTTGAGGATAGCTCTATTGTCTACGAACACATTTTGTTCTAATGCGGGAGAATTCGGAGTTATGGCAACAAGTTCAATCTGGAGAGCTTGAGGAATTCTCGTGAGTTTTAGCGTTCCTCCAGCGTATTCTGTGGGTGGAATTACAGTAAACTCTTTATCTTCAATAAACTTTTGTTTGATACGATAGTTGATGTCCAGAGTCTGTTCTGCTATGACTAGCGTATCTGATTCACAGTTTCCTTTTTTTCCATCGATAGTAATAAAATCCAGAGCAACGACATAGCTTCCTTGATTTGGGAAGGTGTAATCCAATTCTCTGGTAGTTTGTTTGAAGGTTTCTAGTGCTTTTTTACTTGCCTGATCGATAATAGAATAATTATAACTTGAGATATGAGAAGCAGAACCATCCAAAAAAGTAGTCTGAATTTTATATTTTGTACCACTAAATTTTGAAAGTAGGATATCACAGATTGGAACATCTGACTGCTCTACTCTCACTGGAAATTGGTAAATAAAATCTCCTAATTCAGGGAATTTGACCGTAGGATAATATACCTTAGGTAATTTGTAGATGTAGTCGAATACTACGAGATTTTCTCTGTCGGTCACCTCTTTTCCTTCCATATCTCGTACTACTTTATATTCTTTTAAATTAAAATCTCTGAAAATAGAGGTGGTATCTATGGTGATTTTGGTTGGTGCTTTTCCTAAAATGAATTCTCCCTGTGTGGCTAGTAGTCTGGAAGATTTAGCATTAGATTGGGTATTTGCCAGAGAGAGGGTGATTTCTGATCCGAAAGTAAGTTTTCCTGCGTTTAAGGTATGGGTTAGTCTTTCGTTGGTAAGTTGGTTTATGTAGGTAATTTCAATTTCTATTGAATATTCTCCCTTTTGATCATAGAGACATCTTCCGTTAAACTTTTCTTTTTGTGCATCGTAGGAAAGGATCTGATTTGTTTTATTTCAGCAGAATAATGTTAATCCTTGAAGTGTCACTTGTCCTAAATTCTTACTCGCATAATTATTCAGATTGCTAATTTTTGAAACAAAAGCAAATTCTGATGGAGCTATGAGGATATGATTGCCTTGGTACAAGAATTCTTTATCCCCTTTTCCTACTAGGTAAGGGAACACCACTTGGGTAGGGCTTAACGGAACTTCTGTTTCTATCAACGCAATTTTGCTGAATACGAAACCGATCCCTCCTCCTCCGATTCCTAGGAGAAGAAGTCCTCCGAGTAGTCTCAAGATGTATTTCTTTTTGGATTGGTTTTTTACGGTAATGAGTCTAGCAATGTTGGCTAAGAGGGTTCCTAACCCCAATAAAATAATTACTCCAAAAAAGAGCCCTGCGAACGTAGAGAAAAGAGTTTTGGCAGTGGCAGCAGTGATTCCTACGCTTGTGAGGGCATTTGGATTTTTGATAAGGAAATAGAGTCCCCCTCCAAATCCCAAAACGAGAATCGCTATCAAAAATCCACATCCAATAGCCAGCTTTTTGGGAGAAAAATTTATCTTCGCTCCTTTTTTCACTTCTGCAGGTTTATTCACTTGCACCGGATTATATCCTAGCGCTTTTAGAGCCTCCTGTCCTTGGAGATACGCAGCATTGAGCTGATCCAGCTGAGTTTTGATTTGTGCGATTTGCTCTGGAGACTGTGTAGGATTTTGTTTGAGATAAGCAACAATATGATTGTATTGCTGTTGGTATTGTTGCTGTTGGACGATAATTTGCTGGATTTGCATCGCTACACTTGGTTGTGCAGATGGTGGTGTAGATGGTGGTGCAGATTGTGGTACAGGTTGTTGATTTTGGTTTGTGTTTTCCATTTTTCTATGGTGTCATAAAGGGACTAAAGAGTTCTCTCCTCCAGTATAGTGTTTTCTCCTTTTTTTGCAAAGGCTGAAAATATTATAGTATAATAGCCTTTGACTTTATAATAAAAAATCTGTCTAGTAAAAGAGGTAAAATAGAAAAAAAAGCCGATCGGGGTTACCGACGGCTTCCAAATAAAAATGAAGTGTAAATCCTGACTAATAGGTCACGATTTTTTTGGTATATTGTGAGGTACGGTGAAGTACTCTGACAACATAGACTCCTCTCTCAGAGAAAGAAATGCTTTCTCCGGTAGGGATGGTTTGATACACGACTCTGCCGAGCATATCGATGATTTGCATCATAGTGCCTGGCTGGAGGTTTTTGAGGTAGATGGTTCCTGAATGGTAATAGATATTAACCGCATTAGGATCTACCTCGTCGATACTGTTGTAGTACTTGAAGGTCACGTGAATGGTATGGTCTTTTGTCACGTTATCGAACGTGTAGGAACCTGCACTATCTACGGGGATATCATCCACGAACACTTGATCGATTACGTAGTTTGGATCCGGGATGAAGGTGAAAGTTTGACTTGCTCCTTGATTCACGGTGATTTCTCCGCTAGGATCGATGGATCCGTGGGATCCTGCTGAAGCGATGATGGTGAAGTGAGGAACCGTAGTAAGTTTGAAGGTCACGTAGATAGAATGATCTATGTCTACATTTGTAAACTGATATTGATTGTTCGAGAATGCTACTAGTTCACCGTCTACTTTCACCTCGTCTACTTCGTAGTCCTTATCTGGATCGAAGTAGAAGGTCTGATTCGCTCCCTGATTCACAATGACTGCTCCACTAGGGTTGATTGAGCCATTAGGTCCTGCAGTAGCGGTAATGGTACATTGGGGAACCGTAGTAACTTTGAACGTCACATTGATTGTATGATTCGCTGTTACATTGGTAAACTGATACTGGTTGTTTAAGAAGCTTACACTTACATTATCAACTTTCACTTGGTCCACTTCATAGCCTGATTGAGGATTGAAGGTAAAGATCTGATTTGCTCCACAATCCACAAGCACATTTCCCGAAGGAGAAATAGTTCCATTTCCTTCAGAAGTTGCTATGATCGTGTACTTTTTGATTTTAAAGCTCACTGAAATCGTTTGATTCGTGGTCACATTTGTAAACGTATACGTTCCTGCTGCTACTGCGGTAGGATTGTTTACGTTATTTATCAGCACCTGATCGATTTCATAGCAAGTGTTTGAGGGTCCGAAGTTGAACGTTTTGTTCTCACCGCAAGGTACTGATACTGCACCACTTGGGGTAATTGTTCCATTTGCTCCTGCTGATGCTTGAATAGTACACATCTTTTGCTTGAAACTGACACTGATTGTCTGATTCGTGGTCACATTTGTAAACGTATACGTTCCTGCTGCTACTGCGGTAGGATTGTTTACGTTATTGATCAGCACCTGATCGATTTCATAGCAAGTGTTTGAAGGTCCGAAGTTGAAGGTTTGACTCCCTCCGCAAGGTACTGATACATTGCCACTTGGAGTGATCGTTCCATTAGGTCCTGCACTAGCAGTGATCGTAAGGTTAGGTTTCTGCTTGAACGTCGCATGGATCGTCTGATTCGAAGTTACATTTGTAAACGTATACGTTCCTGATGACACTGCGTTAGTGTTATTTATACCATTTACCAACACTTGATCTCTCTCATAGCAGGAGTTAACAGGCGTGATAGTGAAGGTTTGACTGCCTCCATGATTCACTTGAACAGCTCCATTAGGTGATATAAAGCCATTGCTATCTGCAGTAGCATTGATAGTGTGCGTAGTGGGAGTAATAGTGACTTGGAAGTCGATATATTGAATTCCACTAGTATTTCCACTTGTACCTGTCCTAAGACTATAATTACCACTAGTCGTAATTTGATAAAATGTTCCATTTTCTGCTAATTTTACATTGTTACTAATATCCCAAAATTGGTTAGTTCCCTTTGGGGGTGCAAAAATAGAAGAAATTTCCAATAAAACAGACGTGGTAGCATTTATTTTTATAACTCCTTGATTATCAGTATGATCCTTCAGATGCGGTTTTCCCGGGACAGGGTTTCCGTCGACCTTCACGAAGGGGTCGGAGAGGAAGTTCACTTGGATTCCTAATACTGGTCCTCCAATGTGATTTCCATATAATCCTGGTACAGTCAGTGGCACAAATTGCTGACTACTTGTACCTGGTGACCATCCGGCACCTGATGGGGCATTCCAATGATTTGTTCCTGTCCAACTTTCTACTCCTGCTATCGCATCGACAGTCAGTCTTTCCTTTACTACATCAAGATAAATCTGAGGGTTACCACCTGGGTCTACATAGGGTCCCACAACACTTATCGGAATAATCTGATGAGTGTCATGACTAATAGTTCCTTTATCCGCCACGAAGGGGATATACACTTGGGTTTGTGCTTGTATTGTAGACAAGCAAATTGTTATGCTCACGCAGAGCAAAATAATTAAATTTTTCATAATTTTTCCTTTCTTTTTTTTAGTTTTTATTAATTTTTTTTTATTTTTGCTAATTTTTTTTGTTTTTTTGTTTTTGATTATGTAAGTTTTTCTTTTGCGTGATGCTAATAACCCCCTCGGCTGTCCCCCCGCACCAAGCTGCGGGGTCGCCGTTTCCCCCTCCCGTAGCTTGTACGGGACGCGGTATCAGGGGAGGAAATATAAGACGATTGCGTGTGTAGTGGGTAGCAAACCCCCTCCCTCCGACAAGTCGGAGGGTATCCCCCTTATCAGGGGGAACCAAGCTTTTAGCTTTAGGCTTTGAGCTTTTGGCTTTCAGCTTTTTCCTTTTATCTTTTTCCTAGTATCTTATGTATAATTATTTTCTATCATTTGTCAAGTGAAAATTCTTACGCCATCACAGGCATATTCTCTACACCAGTAAGTGAGAACATTCTTTTGGGAATAATGCTTCGTTCTCTTACTTCTTCTTTATTTTGTTTCAGTAGCCAAAAATCGTACATCATCTGAAGATTCATCCACGTTTCTGGTCATGTTCCAAACGCCTCTCCAATACGTGCCGCAAGCCTGGGCGTAATATTCCTTTTCCCGTGAATGAGATGGTTTACTTCCACTTTGGTAATGCCCAAAACATCCGCAAAATCTTTTTGCTTGATGCCTCTTCCCTCTAACTCCATTTTGATATATTTACCTGGATGAGACACAAAAGGGGGATTTAATTTGGATGTAGTCATCAAATAGGAGATTGGGGCGTAAAACAGTCTATCCAACATCTTGTAGTCTCCATTGTGATTAATTTATTTTCAATTACAAGACAAAATTAGTGATTCTGCTAACTATAATTTTTCTTTCTGGATTCTTCTCAATATTCGGCTATAGACTCCACCTTACATCGTCTCGTGGGACAACGACGAGACGCAATGACGGGACGCGATATGGTGGGCAACCCCTCCGTTCATTTGTCGAATTGGAATTCATTTGACAAATTATGTCTTTTCTCTATACAGAGATTGTTTTTATATTGATTATCCATACATCATGACATTAGACCAGTTAAACACCTTTCTTGAAGAACTTAAGGCAGAGGGTGTTGAAGTTTCTCTGGAAGATGTAGTAGCTGAGGATCTTACTGAAATTCTAGCATCTCAATGTAGTAGTTGTAAGGGATGTTCAAGATGTGGGTCTTGCAGTAATTGTTCATCTTATGGAATAATATTTTTTCAGTTTTTTAGATTTTTATTTGCTGATGTATGGACCTCCCTAAACATCCTAAATATTTTTTACCAGAAAATGCTTGAGGTCATTGTAGTTTGATGTGCTGTATGGGGGTGATGAACTATTTTTGGCATACTTGATTCAATCGACAGAATATTCGGGAAATGATGAAACTGTTCAAAGCTGGGAAGTATACTTGAAATGAAATATTAGACCTATCAGAAATTGCTTATAGGCTCTCTCTACTTTGATTCGATATTACCTATTTTTATAGCTTTTCTGAAGAATTTCATAAGGCGTCCTTGGAAGATCCATTGAAATACCTTAACCAGATAGTTGATCCAAAATACCATCACTTTCTTGATGATAAAGGCTATTGGTATGTACCAGGAGATGACTTCTGATCTGATATGGCAGATGTCACCTTTGAAAGAAAAATAGTAGACAGTCCCCATATCAAAAAAATGTATAATACTGATATCATTCACGATATCCAAAAACATCAGGGAGAAGGAGTCTTGTTTATGGTGGGAGTTTCCTATTACATTTTACATGGTGAAAAAATTGAAGAATGATGCGCTGGTGGTCATGTTATCCTAGTATCCGGAATTAATCAGTCCGGCAAGGTGGTGATTTTCGATCCAGGACAACCATTATTAATGTATTATGAAGTAGATCCTCAAAGATTTATGGATGCAGTGAAAGAAATGGGAGAATATACTTTTATGAAAATTAGTTACGATGAAAGAAGTGAGGTATAATCTTTCCACAAAGTTTTATTCTAAAGAAAATTCCTTATTTATTTTTGTATCTGAGAAGAAACTATCTTTGAAATTCAGTAAGAATATTTATGACTTTTTTGTGTTTTTAGCGGAGCATATAATTATAAATGATATACAAAATATTATCACGAAATTCTGAATTCATCCAAAATTATTAGGATAATAAATTATGATCTCCATCCTCTATGATAATACCTCACTGGATTGCCACTCCCGCAGTACTGCGGGGTCGCAATGACGAGCTTTCAGTTTTTTACTTTCTTTTACTCTTTTTTCTGTTGTTATTGCCACCTTTTCTTCTCTCTGATTCTGTTTTAATTTTGTGCTCAATTATACTTCTTGCTCTATATTTTTCTACTAAATTTATAGGTTCTTGATGTGGCGTAAAAAAACTAATAAGGGTTTTCCCGTCTTGGGTCGTATGAGTAAAGTCAGCTTTGGATATGATATCCATTCCTATAAGTACATCAAAGTCATACTCTTCTAAAGGTCATCCTGTCATCTGTAGAAGTCCTGTTTCATATTTATCTGGTAATTCCAACTCTGCTAAATATTTTGTAGCAAAATTGGTTCAGTGAACTCCTCCAATACGAATTTGTCAGAATTCTACGAAAGAAAGCTGTTTTGCTATTCTATTTGAAATCATAGAATTAGTGGCTCCTGTGTCTAATAATCCGTTAACCTCTGCAGAAGTATTTGTATCTCTATTTAAAACTTTGACAGGAATAATAAGTTTATTTACAATTCAATGATAAAGTTTTGCAAATCAGCACATTCTAGTCATATATTGTTAGCTTAACTGATAAATTCCGTGAAAATTGAAAAATTGGATGCTCTTTTCACATTGTTGGATAATACACTTCCCTACCAATTTTTCTTTAGAGGTAAATACATATGCTTCGTCCAATGTATCAAAACTACCTTTTACTTTTTCATCAACAATTACCAAAAACTTCTCTGGATATTTCCTATAGAGTCCTTTCTGATTTTTTTCGTACCGAGCATAGTTTTTGTTCAGCATTTCTTTAGTAGTCATCTCTCGTACTCATACAAAGTAAAATTATCCTACACTTTGCGTATGACAATATACTTAAAATTTACAGAAAATCAATTAATTTTCCTTTTTTCTGGACAGACTCCATATTACATCATCTCGTGGGACAACGACGAGACAGTGGTCGGGACAGGCTGTCATACACTTGGCTCCTTGGCTTCCCGCAGAGGATGCGGGACGCAGCGCAATGACGAGATGGGCCTATTCAGCCCTCGTTCCTGGTGAACAAACAAAATATACATCCTGAGAAATAGGAACATTGCTGGAAATATCCACAAAAGCAGCACGGGTACCACCGTTAGTAGGTCTACATTTCACCTCTTTTCTTCGGTTATTACAGTTCTCAGAATTTCCTGTCAGATACACGACTTGTGCTTGCAAACTAGTTTCCAACTGTACTCCTTCCTTGGTCCTACATCTCGGGGTCTCTCCACATCTCTTCTTGATATCCTCTCCTGGAAAGTCCTCGCTGAGCGTCTGCCGGACTTCTCCGTCACAAAAGTAGAAGCAGCCATTCTGCTCAAATTTCAACTCTCCGGCATTGCCGGAATTACAGTAGCTATGTCCTCCTCCGGGCTGGAGATAGAGATTCCCATTGATCTCTACATTTACTCCTGGGGTCACTCCACCCGTATTGATCGCCATCCCATTCAGTGATCTGACGATGAAGGTGTTGGGCTGGACTGATTTAAAATCTTCGCTAGTTCGAAGATATTCGGTTATATCATAATCACTCCAAGCAAAAACTCAATCATGAGAAATCTGATTGTATTGTCCGGCCGCGAAGCTGTGGTTCCCTCCTACGGTATTCTGCTGCCCTCAGGCGATGATGGAGTTGGATGCGGTGATGGTGTTTTGTTTTCATCAGAAGATACTAGAAGTGGTACTATTACCTAATATATAGTTAGTAAATCCTCCTCCTACAAAAGAACCACTTCCATTAACAACATTTCTTTCACCACCACCAACAAAAGCATAGTTTCCATCTATTTCATTCCAGTGTCCTCCTCAAATAGCACCATAATTTCCTCCTCAAACCTTATGTAATCATCCTCCTCCTACAAAAAAATTGTGCGCATTAGAAGAGGCCGTCATCGTAGCGATATTTCCTATCATCAATCCACCCTCCACGACAAGGCTCTGACTCCCTTCTGGGACAGAGATCTTCTGCTCTGCTCCAGCGCCTCCTAGATGAAGCTCTGAGAGATAGACTTGGTTGGTCGCCTTCCCGTCACTAGGGATCGTGAGTCCGAGTACCGTGAGAGAGCCTACACAGAGGAGCACGGAACTTCCGATGAGGAGTGGTTTGAGATGATGTTGCATTGAAATGGTTTTTATTTAGGTAAAAAGGTTTTTTACTATCCCCCTTACGAAGGGGGACTAAGGGGGTTCGAATGGGTTGTAACCGAACCTCCCCTACCCCTTCCCGCAGCTTATGCGGGACAGGCTCTTCAAAAGGAGGGTATATTTAAGAAAATCCCTCTCCCCTACGGGAAAAGGATCTCTCCTATTAAAAAGTTGGTAGATGTTTTAGAAGATATATATATATATATCGACATTTTATT
>Ga0209737_10002677_pt1 | contig 12438 bp, 8 predicted proteins | sample TergutCu122P3_FD_187284 | JGI IMG/M metagenome (GOLD analysis project Ga0209737, IMG submission 187284) | Cubitermes ugandensis P3 segment gut microbial communities from Kakamega Forest, Kenya - Cu122 P3 (SPAdes) (version 2) | ecosystem: Host-associated > Arthropoda: Insects > Digestive system >... | reverse complement strand
TCCTGAACTTGATTCAGGATCTCCCGCAATCCCCTCATATCCCGGAATTACGGTAAACACTTCCTCTCCCGCATTCACGTTCTGATTGACTGTCCAGTAATTCGTAAAAGTGATTGTACCGTCGACGGGCGCAATCAGGGCATAATTCAGCTCCCAGGCCTGGATTTCTGTCTTCAGTTGTGAAATGTAGGTACGCAGTTGCGATTGAAAACTGTTGCGTTTTTCCGTATCCTGATGTCCGGCATCCAACAGCGATTCTTTCAATTGGGCGATCTGAATGTGCATGTTCCTGAGCGACGACTGCATGTTTTCGTCCGTCAACCGGCTACTAAGGTATTGACTTTTAGATCTTTCAATTTCTTCATTCGAAATAGTGCCTTTTATATACAATAAAGAATCTCTCCGGTATTGGCTCAGTGCAAGTTCCGATTGTTCCGCTACGATTTTTTGTTGAGTCTGTAAATTTTGATACTGTTTTTCGTATTGAACGATGCGTTCTTTGGTGATTTCAATCTTTTGCGGGTAGTATTGCAGGCGTTGGTATTCGGAATATTCAAACAGAGTGGTATAGAAAGAGGAGAAAAGTTGTTGCAGGGAAGTTGAAAGTTGAAAATTGAAAGTTGAAAGTTGAAAATCCGGAAAACGAAACCCGAAATCCAAAACTTGAAATTGCGACATATAATTCTTTAAATATAGAATATCTTCCGTTTTCGCTGGATTGTCAATCACAGCAAGATAATCGCCAGATTTAACTTCCTGATTGTCTGCAACAAACAGTTCTTTCAGTTTCCCCGAAGCACGGGCTGCTACAGCCGCCGGAGGAATAGAGCCGGTCACAACAATCCGCGCCGGAATAACATCGGGATATTTGACGATGGCGCTGCCTGCAAGTAAAATAACGATAACGAAAGCCAAAACGGTGATTCCCCACCGGAGTATCCAGTGCGGAACGCTGCCGAGTATTTCCTGGAATTCTTCGCTGCGCAGTTCGATTTTTTCTTCTTCGTTCATATCTTTTTTTAGCACGCAGATGACGCTGATTTAACGGATTATCGCAGATAATAAATTTAATAAATCAGTGTAAATCTGTCTAATCTGCGTCATCTGTGTGTTAATAATCCCCATATTATGTTCCTAATTCAAGTTGATTTTTAACCAATTTATAATAAACTCCCCGTTTTGCTGTCAGTTCTCCATGTCTTCCCTCCTCAATCACTTTTCCTTTTTCCAAAACGATAATATTATCCGCATGCTGAACCGTACTCAGCCGGTGAGCGACCACTACTACTGTTTTTCCTTTGTAAAACGCTGAGAGATTATCCATGATTGTCCGTTCGTTGTTTGCATCCAATGAGTTGGTTGCTTCGTCGAAAAACAGAAACTCCGGATTTTTATATACGGCACGGGCAATCAACAACCTTTGCCGTTGTCCCTGGCTGACACCTTTGCCTTCCATACCTATTTTGGTATTGTATTTCAGCGGAAGTTCTTCTATAAATTCACGGATATTGGCCGTTTCAACCGCATGTAACAAACGTTCTTTGTCGATATCTTCCACACCTACGGCAATATTTGCGGCAATTGTATCTGAAAAGATAAATCCGTCCTGCATCACTGCTCCCGTTTTCTGACGCCAAAGGTGCGGATTGATTTCATCCAAGGGCGTGTCGCCGATTTTTATTTTACCTTTTAAGGGCGAATAAAAGCCCAGCAGCAGTTTGATAATGGTTGTTTTCCCGCTTCCGCTGGCTCCAACAATGGCGGTTACCTTGTTACGCGGAATCGTCAGGCTTAAATCCTTCAAAACATAATCCCTTTCTGCTCCATCATAACTGAAATACAAGTTTTGTATACAAATGTCATTGCGGGCCTGACCCGCAATCCCCTCATATCCTCGTGTATCATCCCCAGGCAAAACATTTAACTTCGTTTCAACTTCCTTTTCTTCGTCTTCCTTGTTATGAATTTCATTCAGACGCTCCAAACTGATTTTGGCATCCTGTAGCGACTGGGCGAAGCCAATGACCTGACCGATTGGGCCAGACAACTGCCCGATGATATAGCTGATAGCCATCATCATTCCCAGTGTGATATTTCCTTCCACTACCGCTTTGGCTGATAAAAAGGATATAAACAGAGAAGTGGTCTGACTGAAAAAAATCGAACCCATTTGCTGGTATTGTCCCAAAGCTGTTCCCTGTATGCTTATCTTAAAAAGTTTCACTTGTATGCGTTCCCATTTCCATCGTTGCTGCTTTTCGCAGTTATTGAGCTTGATTTCCTGCATGCCGGTGATGAGTTGCACCATGTTGCTCTGGTTGGCTGAGGCCTGGGTGAACCGCTTGTAGTCCAATTTGCGGCGGTAGCGCATAAAAAAGAGGATCCAGGCCATGTAGAGTGTATTGCCGGCAAGGAAAACCGTTAAGATAGTTAAGTTGTAGTAGGCCATGATGCCTGCAAAGATGAAAAAGTTGAAAAAGGAGAACAGGGTTGTAAGTGTTGTTCCCGACAGAAAATTTTGTATCCGGCTGTGGTCGCCGATGCGTTGCATGATGTCGCCGATATTTTTGGCGTCGAAAAAGCGGATAGGAAGTTTCATCAGTTTGGCCAAAAAATCGGAAATCAACGAGATACTGATACGGGTGTTGGTATGCAGGGTAATCCAGTTTTGGATAAATCCTACTCCCATCTGGGTGGCGGTCAGGACTAACTGCGCAATCAGTATCAGAGTGATGAAAGGGAGGTTGTTGTTGCCGATTCCCTGATCGACTACCGCCTGGGTGAGAAAAGGAAAGATCAGGGCAAGAATGCTGCCGAGAATCATGCCGACGATGATTTGAGCGAATTGCGACTTGTAAGGAAGCAGGTAGCGGAAAAAGTAGCCTATGTTCTTGTTTTGTTTTTCCTTATCATCTTCGTGGTCGTAGAATTCGGGGGTAGGTTGCAATAACAATGCCGTTCCGGTGTCTTTTCCTTCTGTTTTTGTACTTAACCAGCACTTTGAAAATTCTTCGCGAGACATGACGTATTTTTGGCCGGCGGGGTCGGCGATATGGAATTCAGTAGTGACATGTGACGAGTGATGAGTGACGGAATCGTCATTGCGAGCGGAGCGAAGCAATCCGGAAGTGCCCTTTTTCATGGCGGGCTTGACCTGCCATCCCCTCTTCTTGCTGACCTTATACAGCACCACAAAATGCCTCTGATTCCAATGCAAAATGCAAGGCAAGGGAACATCCTCCATCAACTGCTCAATTGTTATCCGCACTCCCTGCGTATGCATACCAATGCTCTCCGCAGCATCACTGATGCCGAGCATCGACACTCCTTCGCGGGTAATAAAACTTTTTTCCCTCAGATTTTGTAAAGTATAACTGCGACCGTAATGACGGGCGATCATGCGCAGGCAGGTGGGGCCGCAGTCCATCGAGTCTAATTGGGTGTAGAGGGGGAAGGATTTCATTGTATTTCTTTGTTCAATTCACCAATGGTTTTTGATATATTATTTTCCGTATTATATAAAGAGTTATATAAATTCAACATATTTCTACGCATTATTTTAGATGAATACAGTTGTTTGTATCTTCTTCTGCCATTTTCGCCCATTGCTTTTGCTTCGACAGGATGTTGAAGTAAAAAAATAATTTTTTCTGCAAGTAAATTGGTGTCAATTTCTACCCTGTCAGGATGTATTATTATTGGTATTTTCAGTCCGCAAGAATCATCAACCACTTCGTTCAAGCCGGAAGTTTCAGTAGCTACAATAGGTAATTCGTGCATCATCATCTCAACTGCTACGTAGCCGAAAGGTTCATATAATGAAGGTACAACGCCTGCGTCGGATATTTGATATAACTCATACAATTCTTTCTTTTCTAAAAATCCTGTAAAGATGATTTTCGTGCTGATGTCTTTTGCCTCCTGAAGATAGGTGTCAAAATGCCCGCTACCCGCAATCAACAGACGGCAATCAGGTATTACTTCTAACACTTTGCGAAAAGCTTTGATTAAAAACAAAAGACCTTTAACGGGATGTAATCGTCCTGCAAAAAGTATTAACGGTTCATTTTCTGAAAAACACCATTTTCTGCGCAGGTTATCTCTATTATTTATTTGTATAAGTTCTGAATCGCTTAATCCATTGGGAATTACTGATATGTTTTTCGGATTCAAATGATATTCTCTACAAATAAGTTTTTTCATATCTTGGGAAAGGGCTATTACACGGTCCACTTCTCGATATAAAAGGCCCTCATACTCATCAGTTGTAAGCAGCAATACTTCATAAGAATTCCTTTTATCTTCGGATTTAGATTTAAGCGTATGTAACTTGGACAAATTGCCTTGAAATTCAAAAGCCCATTTCAAAAAATGGATCGTTGTAACCGTTTTGCAATTAAATGTCGCTTTCAATTCTTTAGCAAGCAACTGATACTGGTTGAAATTGAAATGAAAAATCAACTCTTTTGTATCCTTGATGTAAAGACGGAGAAGATACACTATATTCCGACAGTAATCTTCCAACTTTTGAATGGAACCGGAGAAAGTATTCTGATTCCGGACTTCAGGAATATACCAGTGTTCAATTCTTTCTGTTTTAACGATTTCGAATACAGGACGAGCTGAGTGTAAATGTACAATATGAATCCGAGTGTCAGAATTTATCAAAACATTAGTCAGTTCCTGCAGATAGGTACCGATGCCATACATTGCTGCGCTGTCGTTTGCATTAAACAAGTAGAGATCCATTTGAAAGAGTTATATTAATACAATCTGGTAAAAGTGAAAACCAAGAATTATCCCCGTCAAGTTCAGTCAATAAAGACATACCCCAACCGGCAAGGCCATCATAAAGCCCCATTTCTTTGTTCCAAAAAACATTGTTTGCGATAAGTTCCTGATAACGCAAGGATGTTTTTTCTAAAAAAACTTTAGGTATTGATTTTCGTGCCACTTGAAGTTGGCTTATATCTATGGAATGGTTGTGTAGAACTTTCTCTATTTGAGGCAAAATGGTTTGCAGAATCATACCCTTATGCGCATTACTTCCTGATAATCTCCATAAAGCGTAATGACTTACATCTATGACTTCATCAATCGGCAGGTACAGCAGATTGTATGTGAAAAAAACTCGCTTGTCGAAATCTTCAAGAATTTCGTCTGTATCAGCTTCAAAAAAACCATTTTGCACTAAATACTCAATTGTAGAACCAATTCCTGTTAACCCTTGCTCATAATTAATTAATGTATTGTGATTGATTCTGTTTTGTATTTTTTCTACTAAACCATAAGCATAATCCAAATACAGATCATTTTGGGTAAAGCGCGCATAACGGACAAAAAACAATACAATACCTGTTTCACCGGAATATAATCCTGGATTGTTTAAAAAACCGCCATTTATCAATAAGACATCAGAAATTTGCTGAAGAATGGAATAACAATCTTGTAAGTTTCGTTCCATCAATAAAAATATTTTCTAAATATGAGGTATTCAATCTGCATTCGCTTCTTTTTATGTTATAATATGATTCTTTTTTGCTATTTCAGAGGTGTAATATCTCGATAAAAATTCGTAAATCACCATTTCATGCAATCGATTTTTAGTCCGAAACCACCGGTTCATGGTCATGTGGATCATACTTGTCAGCAATGATTTCATAGAGACCTGCAATTCGCCTATTTTTTCCATATAGGTTAATTTTTCTGCTATCGGCAAAATTGCTTGTTTGCGGTTGTTAATGATGTCTATAATTGCGATAACTACATTTTCCAACAGCACGGCGTTTTCAATATCTTTTCGATATGTACGGTATTTATCGTTCAACGGTTTAGTTACAATATGGTGTGTGAATCCAAATTCCTTTTTGTAGCTGTCTGCCATTGTATTCAACAATTCTTTTCGCCGCGGCAAATCAAATGAAAAAGCAGATAACAAGCTGTCAATCAATATCAATGCTGATTTCCACCGTTGTTGTTCGGAAATTTCATTATTCAATTGATGTAAAAGCCTGATGATATGTTCACTATCAATAAAAAAGAATTCTTCAACAAGCGAAATGCTATTAACGCCATAACGTTCCATCTCCCGTTTGTAGGTATCGCACTGTATATTCCACACAAGCCCTGTATCAGCCAATAGATTGCATATTTCAAAAAAACGGTTGAAAATACAGGTGAAATTACGCGTTTCTTTCAGATGTAGCCTCAACCGGATATGAAAATCGGGATCGGAATAACGGATGAAAAACCATTGGTTGATAATATCGTTTTCCAACAACCCTTTAACATATTCGTGAATTTCGTTTTTCAAAATCATATCGGCAGTTTTTGTGCCGGTGTATAATTTAAAATAGACCCATTCGCTACCCGGTATGAATGTTTTGTGTTCCACCATTGATTATTCTTTTTTCGTCATAGATTCCTTATAAAAGGCAAAAATAAACTCATTGGTAAAAACACCTTCAGGGCCTTTTACGACAGCAGTTTCAGGGTTGAATATAAATTCCTCTAAATAAAACATTTGACGTCTTTTAACCACAGATAGCCATGCCCGAATACTTAAAGGATTGTTCATATCTACATACAATTCATTGTCGCCATCGTCAAGCAGAACCTTGTCGGGGATATTTCTGCGGTCTTGCCATTCTTTTATTTTTAGCAGAAGTTCGCTATCGTCCTTTATATCAAAAAGCGCTTTCGTTTCCTTTTCACGAACTGTCCATCGAGCCCGCGACAGGATACAGTTTTTGTAAACCACTCTGGGTAAATAATCCGACTGTTGTGCTGTATCATCCCAACGAAACCCCAGTCCGGTACGTCCGTTCTGATTTTGGAGGTCACACAGGAATTGATATACAGGCATGGCGTTCATTCCGCTGTAATTGTGCGCCGTACTCATGCGAGGAACAATTTCCTTATTTAACCTTTTGGAACGCAATATAATGCGATTGTTTTTCACGGAAATGTACAGGTCATCCGGTCTCAGTTCAAATTCACCGGAAATTCCCGATTTAGCAAGATACGGAATTTCATACGGACGAAGAACCGGACGGAGCAGGATGTTTCCGATTCGAGATTCGGGCAGGTGTACAATTTCCGCAAAAATAACATCGGGATGCATTTGCGCTTCTTTTTCGGTAATGGCAAGCGTATGATTCAAAACTTGCTCATCCAAATGACAGAAACGACCAAGAAGATTAGCGGCGCTATGTCCGCTCGCAGAATTAATGCAAAAGGAATGTCCTTGATCATCTTCCTGCAAAAGTTGACACATTACAGAAAAAGTGGGAGGTAGATCATCCCAGTTGGCATTAATTCCTTTCACGTCTTCATCGGTTAATTCGATAGTTTTTTGAAATAAATGTTGACGTTTCTGCATTATAATAGATTGTATAGGCGACCGAGAAGTATTTGCTGATAAATTATTTCGCATCACTGCCAAATCGTCTACCAAAGGGCTGATGTCTCCAGAAGTATTATCGGCGTATCCGATTCCTAATTCATTATCCAACACAAACAATAAGGACATTTCACTGTCATCGTATCTTTTGAGAAAGTTTTCTTTGAACTTCGAAAGATTACTGTTCCCTGCATAAGGTGGAGTTATTTTGTTCAGAAATACCAATACCTGCCGGATATCCCGCATCAAATTACGGCTGACGGTTGCATATTGTGTCGGTTTGAACATGTCGGTCTGAAACAGGTATTTAATTTCGGCTTCTATTTTTGTTTTTTCTACATTTTTGATAATGGAAGAGTAAATATTTCCAGTTGTGCCTATGGATTGAGCATCAATGGCGACAAGATGTGCTTCTATTTCTGATAAATAATCGATAATATCTTTTCCCACATTGGGTAGTCCATTCAGTTTTCCGATAAGTACGGTCAGGGGTTGTATATTAGTTACAGCCTGTTCTAACTCGCTTACTAATACCTGTGCATCTATCAATTCATGGATAAATTCGGTTGCTTCTTCAATCGTTATTTCATCGTCAATCAGCGCTGTAGCCAAGTCTGAAAATAGCGCGCCTGTTTTTGCCAAATCCAACACATGTTGAATGTATTCCGAATTATCGACCTGTTCAATCCTATGTATGCGTCGTGTCTTCCTGTAGTGGTATTCCACATATCGAAGCCTGTCACCTACCGGATAGATGCTACTATTGGGGTAAAACGTCAATTGTTCACGAATGGTCTTATCCCTTTCAATCTGTTGCGTCAATGCACAGATATAGTTCATGTCTAACCGTGTAATACGTTTGTATTCCGTTTGTTTTGATAACAATATACTTGTACATTCCTCAATTTTTCCTATCGAACATCCTGCAAACAGGCCAAATGGCGTTGGGCGTGTGCAGGCACGTTGGTAGTAACGATAAGCGGAATATTGAGCTCTTTCTTCACCTTTTTCCATGCCTTCGCTTAAATCGGGTGTGGCTATTTGCAAGGCTTCTTCGAAAACTTTATTATTATTCAATTCATTTCCCGTTTGAATATGATTAAATGGAAACAGTGGTGTTCGTAATAGAAAATGCTCAAAAGGATGGTAAGGTATTATTTGTTTCATACCCAATCAATCTGAGTTAAGGTATTTTATAGCTGCGTCAAGCACTTCATCTCTGCCAGCAATAATATCGTCCATAGTGGGGTATACTTCAATATCGGGGATAATACCTATTCGTTGCGTTTGTTCTCCATTTGGGTAATAAAAGCCTATAGCGGAATAAGTAGCTTCTATGTCCCCAGGCAAGCAAAACCTCGACACATTTCCGTTGGCTCCTGCTGTTGGGGTTCCAACTAAGGTAATACCGTGTATTCTGAACGACATAGACAAAGTTTCTGCCGCACTCATGGTAATTTCATTGATTAGTACAGCTATTTTGCCGGTATATTTTTCACTCCTCAGCCATGACTCATCCGAAAATCTCATTTTACATTCATAGTTGTAAAATGCGCCGGGATGAGACCAATCGGCTAAAGTCGCCAAAGCATAATTATATTCTTGTGTTTCTATCAAATGGGGAAGAAGATCCCAAGAATAAAAATGTTTTGGATAATTTCTCAAATCAAAAATCGCTCCTTTGTAATTCTTCAAACTGTCTATCATACCTAGAATATCGGATGATTTCAACTTGTCAAAATTTACATAGCATATATTCGGCGAAATTGAATAATAAGGTGAGTTAGCTATTGTGTTATCAGATATATATACTTTTTTCTTTTCATTAAAAGTAATTATTTGTTGGTTTCTCATTACAGTTAATTTGCAGCCTTGCATAATTGAATGATATATATAACCGTTTATACCATTATCTGCATAACGTTTGTTTGATGAAGGTATAAATGATAGAACGCTGTCTCTTAGCGAATTGATGTTTTGCCTGTCTATACCTAAAATAATATCTCCTCTCTCCAAAAGACTTCCTTCGGGAGGATTTCTGACGACTGTTGATGAGTCTATTAGTGTTATGTATTTTATTTTTGAAGGATCATAAAAAAAATCTACATACGCTGTAGAAAAACCGTGCCCGTCATTCAATCGTGTTGTTAATTGACGCACAACTTTATAATAGGAATAAATATCGTTAGCTATCAAAAATTTGGGGATAAATTCCAATAACGTCACATCCCATGATTTATCCATTAAGTATTTATACGGAAAGAAATAGTACATCACATTCCAGTATCTAAACAGAGATAACATGCGATATTCAAATTTTGCAATCAGACTACTATCATAATCTTTTTCATTGGGAGTTAGAATATTTAGCCCTCCCGATGTTTTAATATAATATGAATGCATACTTACAGTCAAGGATGCTATTTTTTTAAGCGCCTGACCAATTGAATCGTTAATAAACGAATGCTCCAACCAACAAAGATTTACGTTCATATTCAAGGAATCGTTCCATGTATGGTCTTTTTGAACTTCGTATTCTCCTGCAATTCGAATCATTTGTATCAGTTCGGCATTGACTTGTTCGGCTGTTTTTGCCTCGTTTATTTTACTTAGACTGTTTACCAAAACTTCGTCCCAATCTAATTTGCCAACTGTTACATTCGGATGAAAATACTTCAAAAGCCCCCATATACGGCATGTTATTGCCCATTTTGTAGTGTCATTGAACTGATAGTCGCAGATAAATTCCATTGGTTTAACAAAATAGGTCTTTGGAATATCTTCGTTTCCAAAAGCGTAATGTGGAAAAAATGCTAAAATTAGCTCGAAAATTATTGTTAATTTCTTAATTAATGACATGGAAAATATTGATTCGAACAAGAAATGATTTTTTTGATTTTTAATTTTACAAAGATAATTAAAAAAAATCTGGTCTCGAGGAAACCTCGAAACCAGAATGATTTTTAAATTAATTTAACATTTCTATTTGATTTCATATTACATGATACTTTCAGCATGTTATTCATAATTAAGTGTATGAAATTTGCTTAATCTGTATTTACGCTTATAAAAGTGTTCAAAATAAGGCAAATAATGTCGTTCAATAATCATGTACAAAAACTTTGAGGAAGCCCCAATATAGGTATTTATTTATTACAAGTTTGATACCCTGGACGCAATGACCAAAGGTCACAGCTACTATCAAAATTTTTTGAATAACCACAATTATCAGAAGGCTCAGTAGGATAACACGGGTTCCCCCCTTTGTCTGGCCATGTGAAGCAATCTCCTACACAAGTACAAATAGGGGCATAAGAGCCACTTCCTGGATCATATCCGCCAATTACCATACCTTGATCAAATTTGGAAAGATTTGAAATCGTTTCCGTTTTTAGTGTTAATTTTTTTAATTTTTTTTCCATTGTAATAAAATTTAGTTGATTAATAATTAGAAATAAATTATAATTTTAACTCACGATAACATTAAACAATTATCCCAAGTAGTTTCTTTACTTTTGAAATAACTTAATAAAAATAGACCGATACCGGAAATGCCTTCAAGAAAATTGTATGATTGTGAAGAACCCCCATCCTCTTCTCTTCTCCAAACCTTAAATCCGGCTAATCCATCGTCGTATTTCGCCATTTGTAGTGTAACATGTAACCAATAATCGGTTACTTCTTTAAATTCTTGTATTTCTGTATTTAGGAATAAATTCCAAAAAATATGAGCTACTCCACTACTTCCGTGACATAATCCTGCATCATTAATGAAATTTTTTTGTAAATCACGTCTGCTACAGTTATGTAATAATATTTTCAGAGCTGTATTTTCCAAATCTTTATTGTCTTGAACAATAGATGCTTGCCAAAGGATATGGGCAATACCTAAATCACCATAGCACCAACCTAACCTACTGTACAGTCTTTCTAAATCACTATCTTTTGAGTAAGACGGAAAATATGAAATCACACCTTCAGTATAAATAATTTGGTCAAGTATATAATTAATGGTACGTCTAAGTAATTTTTCTACCCTCTCCATTTCAAAATTCAATTGATGGAGCTTGATTAAAAATGCAGCTATACTTGATATGCCATGAGATAGGCTAATGTTATATCCTTTTTTACCAGTTTCTGTATTCAGTACTGATTCCCATTTGACAGCATCATTCTCGCAGTGAATTCCAGACTTTTCGAGTTCTACAAGCAATTTTTCTATATATTCAGAAACTTCTTTTTTGTCAAAACGGGAAGTAAAATAGGAGGCTACGCCAAGAGCACCGTGTAGAAAATCATATTTTCCCTGTTGGATATTTGCGATCATTACTTGGTATAAAAAAGGATCAAGATCATCCAAAAATTCAATATCTTCTCTTTTCAACATCCCTAATTTTCTAAGATACTCACAAAGCCATCCGAATCCGCTGATACCATTGCTTATTGTATGTTGCCGGTAGCCTGAATTAATGAGTTTAACATTGTGTTCTAATATATCAAATACTCTTTGGTTGACTTTCGTTTTTTTTTGAATAATACGATAATAATAAGCAATAAACAGTGCAATACCCGATGTGCCGCCATGCAATCCAATATTTCCCGATAGTTCACATGTCATCAGTTCTTTATGGATGTTCTCAATGATCTGAAGGTATTTTGACGAACTTGTACTCATTTTTTTACCAAATTGTTTATTTCCACATTATTCTCATATTGAGTATGTTGGTTGCGTTGCTTACTCTTTCTATTCTAAGAACTGAACGTGCGAGTATACAAGCGTATAGCTCAATCAATTAAAAATTTAATTCTCACATTATTAAATCGGCTCTTTTTCTTATCACACAAACATTACAAAGGTACAATGCATATTTCTTTCTATTATTACTATTCTTCGTATATTGTTCGTGTGAAAAATCGTAATTATTCCAATAATTATAATCAGATGATACAGTCCTAATTCAAAGCATTATACAACCATTACACACTTGCCCTATTATCATTTTAGCTAAATAATTATTTATTTTATCAATTTTAAT
>Ga0209737_10002676_pt1 | contig 12439 bp, 5 predicted proteins | sample TergutCu122P3_FD_187284 | JGI IMG/M metagenome (GOLD analysis project Ga0209737, IMG submission 187284) | Cubitermes ugandensis P3 segment gut microbial communities from Kakamega Forest, Kenya - Cu122 P3 (SPAdes) (version 2) | ecosystem: Host-associated > Arthropoda: Insects > Digestive system >... | reverse complement strand
AGCAACCACTGTATAATACTCTTGAGATCCTGATGATGGGCATAGTGATGCCCGAAACATGTTGAGCAAGCAATAAGATCTGCAATAAAAACCTCTGTTGCATCTAGTTGGCATTTTATTTCCACACTTGAAACAATACTTCACTCCTTGACAGTTACCTTTCCATGATAAAGAAATAAGGCGTATTTTCCAACTTTTTCAATAATAATTAAATATGGCAGTCCACTTCCCGCAGTATTTGATGCATTTGTTCCTTATAAGGCATTCGATGCAATTTTACTCTGAGAATTGTGTGCGCCGTTGTTTAGCAGTGCACTGCTCTAGTAATGCCCATTTACTTATATCCGCGGGCTTTGCATAAAGCTTCTCCTACATAAGCCACCGTCATCCCGTACAACCCCAGCCTTCCACTTCACGGTCTGTCTATCGCAGAATTAGTCAATTTTAATCTCTTCATCCACTTCCAAATTCAGTTCCTGTGTGGTGCTTCCTTCTCCTGTTTTGTAGCGATTCTTCTTCTAACCTTTGACATGAACTTCAACTCTGTTAGCCAGAACACACATTCTTCCCTTCTATGACATTTAGTGTAGGATGGATGATCGGAATTGAAAATAAAAATTAGAAAATAAACAAAAGCCCCGTAATAGCATACAGGAAATACATTAAAAAAACTACAGACCAACAGGAAGAAGGAACCATGGGAGACCATTAAAGAGACTTATAGATGTGTAAGACCGGAACGGGACAACCAGTGGCCCAACTCCATGTTAGCTAGATTATGAAGAATATGACGATGAATGTTCTACAAATTAATAAAAATAAAAATACTGTTATTTTTTAAAACAACTGAAATAATTACTCATTCAAAACGATTTACAGATTGTTTTAATCCTAAAAACAAGTAAAGATATTATAGTCTGTAGGTATAAAAGACTTAAAGAACTCAGTGTTACTAATACGATATTTCAGAAGGGTGAATGATATATCGGTAACACAATGGACTTATATTCGACAGATGATCTGTTGGAATCATGGCCAGGAAACCGACTTTCCTGAGACTGTTGTTGTTTCCCTCAACACCTCTAAGAATATTCCGGGCAATTATACCACAACGGCTACTTTCAAAATCTCTTTTATGCATCATCATTCATGAATCACCACCTATATAGTGCGCGATACTGATAGCTTCACATCTGCAGCAGTCACCATTAATACAGGTGCAGGCACTGACAGCTGTACTAAACTACGCCACCCACTATCTGCGAGCATATAGGATGAGACATTAAGTGCTTCATTAAACTACACCAGACACATCTACGAGTATTATAGGATGAGACACCGACAGTTTTACCAAATTACACTAGTTACCATCTACAGTACAAAAATAGGTTGAAAGAATGACAGCTTTACTGCACTACACCTGTCAACACCTACAGAATATCTATAGGTTGAGACACTGATACCCTCATTAAACTAGCAATTCACCATCTACATAGTCTGAGACGCTCACAACTTCATTAACCGACACCAATCACCATCTATACAGGTTGAGACACTGACAAAGTCTTTCGAATATGCCAGTCACGATTTACATATGTTCAGATATTTAACGACACCAGACACATCTATTACAGAGTGAGACACTGACGGATTTACTTAACTACACCAGTCACCATCTACAGTATAAAGGGGGAGACCATGACATCTTTATTAAACTACACAAGTCACCAGCCATATAGTCTGAGAGTCTGACACCATTAAACTACACCACTCACATTCTACGTAGGTTGAGACACTGACACCTCCATTAAACTACACCATACATTCTCTATGTATGTTAAAACACTGACACCTTTATTAAATTACACCAATCACAATCTGTGAAGGTTGAGACACTGACACCTTCCTTAAACTACACCAATTATGACCCATATTAATCATGACACTACCTGTAGCAAAGAAATAAATCAGCCAACATCTACTTAGGTGGAGACAGAGACACGTTCATTAAAACTACACTATTTTACAACCTGTATTATTTAAGACACTACTTATCGCAATGAACTACTCCAGTCATCATCTGCATATGCTGAGATGAACTGACAACTTCACTAAACTACACCAATTGCAACCTACATTGTTTAAGGCACTACCTGTTGCACTGAACTACACCAGTCAACATCTTTATATGTTGAGACACTGACATGTTCAATAAACTACGACCTACATTATTTATGTAAGACATTATTTGTTGTTGCACTGAACTACAACAGTCAAGTTCTACATAGGTTGAGACACCGACACCTTTTTTAAACTACACCATTCAACATCTGTGTAGGGTGAGACATTGACACCGTCACTAAACTACCCCATTTACAACCTTTAAGACACTACTTGTTGCACTGAACTACACCAGTCAACATCTACGTAGGTTGAGACTCCGACACGTTCATTAAACTACACCATTCAACGTCTATATATTTTGATACACTGACACCTTCATTAACCTACGCCACTCATTATCTACATAGAGGGATACACTGACAGCTTTGCCAAACTACACCCCCCATCATCTGTTATGGCTTAAGTCCCTCACAGCTTAATTGTAAAACACTACAGAATTTAATATGCTTAAAAAATTTGAATAAGATGAAGTCATGCAGCAAACAGCAGAGATATGGGAAATGCATATATGGTAGTAGGGACATCTGAAGGGGAAGAGCGACTTGGGAGAACTAGGCATAGATGGAAGAATGGTATTAAAATGGCTCTAGAGAAAGAGATTGACAAGTTGAGGATTGCGTCCATACTTTTCAGTGGAGAAAAAAATTGTGAGCATGACAGTAAATTTCTCCAATCTAATATATGCTACAAGTTCAGCCAATCTCATCATCTTTGATTTGATTCCCTTCTGTAATATCAGTTGAAGAGTATAAGTTTTGATGTTCCTGAGCATGTATTTTTTTCCATAATCCCCTCACTTTCTCCCTCTTCACACACATACTAAAGAGCGACAATGACAATAATTACAATCACTCCCCATCATTGCACTTGACGCGGGTTACATGCGCAGCTCCGTACACAGACTTCACAGATATTCATAAAGCTACGACAACAAGTGTACCACAGAGTTCTTTGACGTTAATTAAATTCTCTGAATGTCTTGTCCCTTTCTGCAAGCAATGACATCAGTTCCCGTAAGATTCTTTTATTGTCAATTATCCACGCCCAGTTTTGCTGTAAAACATGGTTACACAAATCAAGGCTAACACACCGTTTTCAGGTAATTAAAGAGTACTGTCTTTTGGGAAGTGGTATAGTGTAATCTCGTATACAGGTGCGACAATATCAGAGTAATAACATGCTGCCTTCATCTTCAGGGTGGAATACTGAACTACATTTTGTCCTGAAATGAAAGCAGCAGGTTCGTCCGAAACGTTGAATTTCGTTTAAAAAACAACATAAATTCTCATTCTGGAAGAATCTTCTGCATACTTGAGATTTAACATTCTTATGGCGGTGAGAATTCATATTTTCTTCTGGGTTTAAGTTTGTCTTGCTCCGTACGGTTGGTAACCATTATTAGAATATCTGAAGCACACTAAACCCAAGCTGAAATAGTGTCTCAGAACAGGCTCAAGATACTCGATCTGCCATCTTGCCACAATATTTTCTCTTGTTTCTCTGCCAGTTTTTTCATCCCTTGTTGAAGAGGGCTGTCACACAAGTTATGCTCTCTTTATACTCTTATTAATAATGGCTCCAATTCTCAGCAGCATTTCTCAATCTACTACCTTTAAGCACAGAAAAACAGTGTATTGGTTTTTGTAATAACTCGGTCAAGCAATTTATAAATAAAACCTTAAAAATTTTTACCTTGAATTCTATCAATTCTCGCTTTAGTTATGTAGTTCTCACAAAGTATAACCTATTTCGTGGGCCAGGGAATATAACCCAGCTTTTCGTTAATCCCCCCACTCTCCACCCCGCAAATCCTGGAAACGTGAATTGAGATCGGCTACGACTATTTCAGTATTTCTTGCCAACCACCGAGCCCAATCGCCATATATCTCGCATGAAACACCAATTTGTCGTAACCCACAGACACAATATTACAGCAGAAAAAAACTTGACCGATCCTCAACAGACAAACAGTTAAGCATGTTACTTTTTACGAAAATATAAGGAGAAATAATTTTCTTTTTATGAACACAACATTTTGACAGAAGGCGTTTTTGTCCCGAGCTGTCTAGTGATGCGGGAATCACCGTTGGACGAAATGTGTATGTTACGAAAAATTGCCGTTTCACGAGCGATATATAACAGATACATTTGAAAAGGCTTGTTTCGTTACCACCCCCCCCCCCAACATCTGTTGCGCAACTTCTCATTCCACAGCCTGAGGATGCACCATGCTTTAGCCGCCTGGACAGTGACAGAATGACTTAGAGTGTGATACTTGCACAAGGTGACGTTTGCAGAATTTGCATTACATCCAGTCGCCCGGCGTGTAACATGAAGTGCTCAGAGTGTGCGTCGTATCGTGCATAGCAGTGAACATTAACTTGATGACGTAAGCTTTTATCAAAATTAAAATAATTACGGGCTTGTGAGTTTTGTATAGTTTTTTATTATCCCATAATACGTCACATCTGCATACTTCATATCTCTTGTTATGTGGGAAAACTGTTATTACGCATTGCGCGTAAATTTTAGCTCGAACTGACCCTATGCATGCGGCCAGGTCGTCCATCACTTTCTCTTTTTTTTTTTCGATATTGTATGCGCTGACCATTGGGTGGAGCTGCTACAGCCTGTTACTGCGTGTAGTTAACATATTCTTAAGCTGCTAAAGCACTATGGACATTATTTGTACTTCTCGCTTCAGTATTACGAAATTTAGCTACTTTACCAAAGAAATTATTTATACATTTCGCAAGATTCTAAAAATACAGAGCGATTTTTCTCCAAAATAGCATAATGACTGGTTTCTGAATGAAACTGTAGGATTTCGTCTGTGCGGTAGAAATTTAAGTTTTAAACATACAAACAAACGAACTTCGGACATGAAAGAATCAAAATGAAGTCCTATGTATTACTTCGGATATTTCAGTCTGTGTGTTGAGGCTAGGAAACAAACAAAAATCAATAACTGCTCAATTGATCAGTCTATACTTCTACGTAATATTCACTAACAAGCATTTAATTTTATCCAATCCTACTACCGCAATATTCGCACATTGCTATAATAGCCGCGCAACGCATAAGCATTAGTAACAATAAGAAGTAAATTTTATACGTTTAGGTGTTTTCTATTAGGTCTGCGGTACGAAAGTGAGCAGTTCCTTCCTTCATGTACTGTTTTAGATTTAAAAAATTCGTCGTAGGTATCGTCCATAACATCCCAAAGTATCCTCGCTTTGTGTTACTACTGACCTGAGCAAAGTTGTAATTGTGTGTTCCGTAAGCACGGACACCAGTTACTATGTCATGTTACCGTCATTTGCATTGGAATTCAGTCCAAAAGGTTTTCGACATTTACTGGTAACGTGCTGGTACTTAAACACAGAAAGACCAAGGAAACAAATCTGAATTTTTCCCAAACAAGATGGAGACTCAAATGTATTGGGTTTCAGTTCATATACGTAATGGAACAATAAAGTTCGCGAACTCGCCACCGTGTGCATGCCGTGGCAGAACTGGACAAAAGCCTTAGTATGGTTTGATGATGTTGATATATCAGCGTTTCACAGCTGTGTTGTTGTTGATCTATGGCAGTATCTTTCTGAGTGGCATCTATTAATGTCTGCGTGTGTTTTGATCTGCCGCCGCGAGAATGTCGGAGCTTGAATTAGAGCAACGAACAAACATTAAATTTCTTGTTATTAGTTGATGTTGATGTTAGTGAAAGTTTACGGGGATAATTCTATGAAGAAACCAGCAGTTTACAAGTGGGTGAAACGTTTTTCTGAGGGAAGAGAAAGTGTCACTGACGAAGAGAGTTCAGGATGGCCAGAAACAAGCAGAACTGAAGAGAACATTGCAAAAGTGCATCAAATTGTGCGTGAAAATCATCGGCTGACTGTCAGAAGCATAGCAGAGCAAGTGAACATCGACAGAGAAACAGTTAGGAAAAACTTAACTGAAGATCTTGACATGAGGAAGGTGTGTGCAAAAATGGTCCCAAAGGAGCTCACCAAAGAACAAAAGCAAAGAAGAGTGTTTAGCTATTAAACAAATAACTATTTTGGAACATCCTGCCTATTCACCGGATGTAGCCCCCAGTGACTTTTTTATGTTCCCGAAGATAAAGAAAATGTTGAAAAGAAGACACTTTGATGACTTGATGACATCAGGAGTAATACAACGGCAGCTCTGAAGTCTATTCCACAAAACCAGTTCCAAAATTATTTTGAAGGATGGACTAGGCGCTGGCATCGGTGCATAGCTTCCCAAGGGGAGTACTTTGAAGGCGACCAAGATGGTATTCAGCAATATGGTATGTAGCACTTTTACCGCGATGCGTTCGTGAAAGTTATTGTCAGTCCACGTATAAGATGGAAACTTAAGTTTTTACATGGTATCAAGCCTCTTCTTCGGGCGGTAGCCACAGTTATGACACCATGTACTCTAGTAAGTGGTTAGCAACTTTGGAGTAGGAATATACTCCCTATATCTTCCATTCTAAGGCCGCACATGAGTGAATGAGAAGAAAGATATTAGTAAATGTCTGTTGGGGAAATGTGAAGAAAAACCCACTTCGAATTCAGAGATGTAGACCGGAGAGTAATGTTAAAATGAATTATAAATTTATTTATCGTGCACCGTGTATGTTCTACGATAACACTGAATTGTAAAACAAAGAGAAATGTAGCAATTTATGCAATTTATTCTCTTAAATCCCCGAGATACGAGTATACCTGATAATCAGCATCATTGGTCGATATATGTGGCAGTAACAATAAATTACGATGTTATCAATGGGAAATTGTTTACCGTGTTCGACCATCATTCAACTGCAAATAAAATGGATCTTAAATGAATGTGATGGTAGGACACGGACTAGGTTTTTCCGTCTCAGCGTTGGGAAAAGTTGCGGGCTGTTTAGAAGACGGCACCAGAAATTCTGGTTGTAAAAAATTCGGGGAATTTCTTTACCAGCTGAGAATGGAAGTAGTGAAATTCTCCTAAGCTTGAAGACACTTGTCAGGTGACAACAAAGTGCTGAAACCTACAGAAACACAAGAATACTATGGCTCTTCACTGACGTAAAGCATCAAATCGCACACTCTCTATTACAATTGTTTGTATTAACACCAAATAATCTTAATTGTTATTAACAACTTTTAGACCCTCATTAGGTCACCCTCGGTGTCACATACCAATGTTGATGAGTTCCATATCAGTGTATATATATACATATATATATATCGGCCTGTCAAATATGTAAATAAAACTCTTGAATACAAGCGCTCGTTAAATTATTTTAATATTTAAGATTTTATGTCCATTAATTCCTGCACGTCGACTGTAGTTTCAAATTTGCCTGCAGTATGTTTGTATGTATGATTGAACTGTCATATTATCAATGGCTGTTTTAGCAGCGAATATTAAAAGTTTATGCCACACTTGTTGGTGAGGGTTTACATGTCTTTCAATTTAATATGTCGCATAGGTTGTACTTCTTGATGGCAAGTACACAGTGCGATCCGTAAGTTTTAGGACTGATTTTTTTTAAATAACAGAACTAGAGCGATCTATCGGCCAACCCACTAAGTACTATCAACCAACTTCCGTTCACACACCGAATTTCACTTGTTTGTCTTCGACAGTGTACGAGTTATAACTTTTCTTGTAAAGTCAGTTTTCTTTATATGTCATTGATGGCGGAAATGAATAGAAACACTAGTATTCGCGAGAAAGGCTTATGGGAATGGGATTCTGAACCGATCAAACCTTTTGAGATGGTATTCTCGATTTCGAGACGGAAGGGAGCTGCTAGATGATGACGAGAGAGGTGGCCGTCCAAAATCGAATCGAGCTGATGTAAACATTGCTGCTGTTGCAGATGTGGTCAAAAAATGACCGTCGAATCGTATCAAGAACGATAGCAGAATCTTTGAACATCCCCAAGACTCCAGTTCTTCGGATTCTGAAAGACGATTTTGGAAAGAGAAATTTGTGTGCACGTTTTGTTCCACAATCCTTGACACCTGAGCAAAGGGAAGATCAAGTCACATCTTGCCAAGACATTATCATGATGGCCAATACAGATAATCTTTTTTAACAGAATTATTATGGGAGATGAGACCTGGTGTTTTGCCTATGACAGACAGGGACAGAATTCTGAATGGGTTGGTGAGACATCCCCTCGGCCGAAGAAACTGAAATTCCAAAGGTCCCGCATCAAGCCCATGTTGATAAATTTTTTCGACTCTCAAGACGTAGTGCACAAAGAATTCGTACCAGAGGGAAAAACAGTAAATGCAGAATTTTATAAAGGAGTAATGGATCGCCTCCTGAAGCGTATTCATCGGTTTCGTCCAGCTGCGTCCTGCTATCGAGATTTTTTCTTGTTGCACGATAATGCACCCGCCCAAAATGCACCAAGTGTTTGCGAATTTTTTACCCACAAAATGTTACAACGCTTTATCACTCCCCGAACTCTACAGATTTATCTCCGCCAGACTATTTTCTGTTCCCCAAATTGAAAAAGAAGTTAAAAGAACTCAACTTTGCGGATGTTGCTGAGATCCAAGAAGCTGCAACTGATGAATTAAAGAAAGTCCAAAAAGAGGAATTTTCGGCAGCTTTTTCAGAAACTGTACGACCGCGCAATAGTCTGTATATATGCCAGTGGAGCTTATTTTGAATAAGAAAAGGTATTTGTCTTCCTCATGTGTCTTCGATTTAAAAAAAAAATCAGTCCTAAAACTTTTGGACCTCACTGCGTACTTTTGATACTTTATTTTATATGGCCTGTGATAGCATTATCATTAGTATTCTGATCCTACAGCTTTATAAAGAGTGGTCGCAAAATATACTGCACGTTCAAAATGGGACAGAAAACAAATTCAGCGTGTTTAGAGCTTCACTTCTACACCAGACAATAAGAGACACTCTAAAAGTGTTGTTTCGAACTTGCCCGATGGACTTGTTAGGCGTCGCTGCCGCTAGATGTCGCTAGTTTGAAAATGTCTGCCTCACATTACAAGAGATGTTTTGTTGTAGAGTTGGCGAAGAAAGAGTCAGAACAGCCATGCAAAGTGCACGTTGCACGCAGTTTCACACAGAGCCAACGAGCCGAGTGTCCTTTTAAGCCTGGTAAAATTCCTTTTAACGGAAATGTTGCCTTTGCATAGACATTAATCCTGGTCCGCCTTCTGTTTCTGATGCACCTTTGGACCGTGTTCGGGATTGATTCCATAGCAGACAACAAACATCAAAACGTCGAGGAAGTCTTGATTTTCAGCCACTTAAGAACGTTTCCAAATTCCTACGTAAGCGTTTACTTGTGAAAAGCAAAATCTTCAACTGGTCCAGGCACTGGAAACAGAAGATTTGGAAGTGCGATACGAAGAGACCCTAGCCAGGACGGAAAACGAGAAAGACTTGCCCTCGAAGTTCACTTCACTGACAAGGCGGTGACTTCTCGCATCAAACAGAAAGTTAATTGGCATATTGTCCGTTTTTGAAGAACAGAAGTCGATGCAGCAGAAGTGATTTCTCTTCTGTGCCATTTAAAATTACAGTGTTTATGTCACCTTCCTCTTCTTGGTAAACACCGTCATAGGCAACTCTTACTCATACGTGATTACCTCACGCCTGCTGCTCTATTTGGAAGAGGATGACTTTATCCAGCCAGATGGGACGTCAACTCACTTCCACATGGCCGCTGCGAATCACCTGAGAGAGTATCCTTCTGGAGATGGATCTTTCGTACGGGAGCCAGTGATTTCGTGGGGTGCAGATGGCCGCCAATATTGTCAGACCTCCCAGCCCCCTATACAATGGAAACCGGGGCATCTTTCCTACCGGTAAAGCGGCCGGAGCGTAGGGCTAAGCACTCACCTCCATCTAGTATCGAGGTTAAGAAGGGGTAGACCTATACGTCCATTCTCTTTATATGTATTCATGGAACGTGTGCGGAAAACTTTGCCTTTAAAAAGGTTTCAGTTGTATGTAATATTAAAAGTGAATGTTTAGAGACGTGATCAGTGACAGGCAAATTAGGGCATGAATTCAAACTTATTGTAGGCATAAGACGAATCGCATTTCATAAGCATGAATGAATGGGTATAAACTATTTTCCATGTTAAAATAATTGGTATTAGAATTTTTTTTAGGATTTTGTGTACATGTTCGACACAGTCTAAGAACACTGATGCGGAATTAATACAAACAAGTGTATCTTACTGTGTTAGAGTCTAAAAGTGTATATAATTAGTCTTTGTATTAATACTTTTCAATAAAATCTCACTATTACTTACGTGGTCTCAATAATACTGAGGGTGTAGGCAAAGTGCTGCACCGTAGAAAAAATTATAAAAGAACCTACGCCTCCTTACCTTATCAAATTTCACCATCTAAAATCCCATAGACACTTAAATAATAAGCTGGCGACCGTGTAATATATTATTTTCCGATACTGAAAGTAAAAACAAGCTATCAGTGTAAGCTTGCGCAATGTAAACTCCTACCATTCTTGATCGAAAGAGTCTCGGACTAACCTGTACCCGCTGTCGAGGCAGTTGTGGGCAATTTCAAGCTCTGTGATGTGTGTCTGTGGACAGAAACACTCTCCAGTAAATAATAAGTTGGTTTAGTAGTGGTTAAACTACAAAGTTTAAAGCCACTCTGATCTGCGTAGCGCCATACCAGATCAGAAGTCATTAACCTTGTTGTGTTATGTGTTCCTACAATTAGAAATGCGTTTTGTAGTTACTATGCTTCTCCTACTGTTTACTGACAAAAACCACATGACGGAGTTTCCTCAATGTACATGTTAACGCGACTCTGATCTGTTTAGATTGACAGCAGTTCTTATTAGAGGAAGACGAATTGAATAGAAGACTAGTACACACATACAACTATCCAATCCTGTCCACTTTGAAATACATCTGATTTGCCAGTACCTCATTGTACTCTGCAACAAGTCCATATCGAGCGCGCTTCTTTGCTTAGCAACCGTTTAATCAATGAAGTGATCACGATGGGCGCCATTGACGTAAAGGACAGAAAACTGGTTAATATAAACATATTCGTAAGAGCATCACAAATAAACAATAGCCTATCGTTCCTGTATAGACTGTTTTATGAAAACACTGCAACATGAAGCTGAAAAACAGGCAGGCGGAAAAAAATTGCACAATGAGCGTGTAATAAATCACCATTTTGTAGGTCATTAAACGAAACAGAGTGAAGTGGGCTGGGCATGTAGCAAACAATGTGAATTCGAGAAAGACCTGAAAATTGAATAGTGGGATAATAACGGATTTTAGAGGAGTATGGCATGAAGGTGGGGTCTGGATTGAACTGGCTCTGTACGTGCAATAATTGTGCGAGTTTTAGAACACGGTAATGAACCTTCGTCTTTCCATGATTTTAATGATGTTTTTATATTCTCGGTAGTGTACTGAAGTTGCATGCTAAATGCTATAGTTTTTATGTCGAGTTGGTATGCTTCTTCGATCCTATCCGTACTGCCTTTTTCACTCCAAGGAAGAGAGTGTAGATTTCGTGAGCCTTGCGGTAGGACAAGTCGACCTATCGTAAATCAATACAACCAGCGATATTTGCCATCATTCCGTTTCACGATGACTGTCAATAGCCTGGCGGCCTTTTCCCAGAATTAATCTCACGCATTGCCAGAGGGATGATGGTTATTTCACTGGTGAAAGTGACACTGGAGAAAATCTTGTTAGTTTTACCACGAATCAGATTACATTCGGCTTGACTTTCGCCTGTCTGTGCATAAATGCTACACACTGTTTTTAAGTAAGTTCAAGTAACTGAACACGGCCTTATTTCTAAGTACCGCAATTAAGTGAAGTCTGACAAGCTCTTTCGAATATCCTAGTGATGGTGTGTCTATTACTTAGCGCCGTGGTATTGCACACTTATCGTTTGCACTAACGAATCCATTAAGATGGCGGCGGAAATGCAAGAAATTGTGCGCACAGATATACCCTGCTGCTGCGGAAGGAAATAGGAAAATACGAATAAACGGGGGAAAGATGATCTTGGGAGACCGAAGAAAGAAGTAGAAGACCAGAAGCTTTTTGTATTGATTAAGCTCTAGCAGTCGTTCAATGTTTGGAAGTTTTTAAACGCAAGTTGGTTATTCCCAGTCCCTCCAGACTAGTGTTCGGACTGCTTCCCTTCTTTCCACTCTAAATTTTTCCCTGTCTCTCCAGACTAGTGTTCGGACTGGTTCCCT
>Ga0209737_10002675_pt1 | contig 12439 bp, 12 predicted proteins | sample TergutCu122P3_FD_187284 | JGI IMG/M metagenome (GOLD analysis project Ga0209737, IMG submission 187284) | Cubitermes ugandensis P3 segment gut microbial communities from Kakamega Forest, Kenya - Cu122 P3 (SPAdes) (version 2) | ecosystem: Host-associated > Arthropoda: Insects > Digestive system... | reverse complement strand
TTTTTATATTTTTTTAAAAATTAATAATTATTATGTAATAAATTCTTTTTAATGGCGTTATATACATTATAAAAGAAATAACGCAAATAAACGGCAGATGTTAAACTTCTGTTAATTTTTTAAATTCACAGAAAATTACATCAGTATAGTTAAAAAAAAATTGTATCTTTGCGACCAAAATTTTTTAAATCAAATTAATCTAATAATCTATTTTTATGAAAGTAAAAAAATCAAGAGGAATTTCCGCATTTGCGGTAATTATTTTCAGCTTAATTGTGGCTGAAACATTTTTCTTTTTAGTGCCTGGCGCAAATAGAAATTTTGAAAACAATGGCGTTGAAGACAACGGTTGGGTTTGGCAAAAAAGTATAACTTTCACGCCAAAAGCAACGGAAGCAAACCCAAACCCAGTACAGGTTACGGTAGCCCCATTCAACGGTGACGCCTTGCACCCACACAACTTCTTAGGAACAATGTTCAGAGGAGGTTTTGTAGTACCTATCATTTTATCGTTGATTTTGACGGTAATTATTTTGAGTTTTGAGCGTTTCTTTGCTCTCAACAAAGCAAAAGGTAAAGGTAATCTTATCAGATTCGTTGCCGAAGTTAAGCACGAATTGAAAAAAGGCAATCTTGAAGCCGCTCAAAAACTTTGCGACAAACAGCAGGGTTCTGTTGCCGCTATCGTCGATGCGGGCTTGAGAAAGTACAAAGAGATGGAAGGTCAAGACCTTACAAAAGAGGCAAAAATTGCTCAAATTAAAAATGAAATAGAAGAGGCAACAGCGTTACAACTGCCTTCTATGCAGCAAAACTTGCCAATTATCGCTACCATTTCTACTCTCGGTACTCTTTTGGGTCTTTTTGGTACGGTATTGGGTATGATTCGTTCATTTGCTGCTCTTGCAGGAGCAGGCGGTGTTGACTCAATTGCGTTGTCTGTTGGTATCTCTGAGGCGTTGATTAATACCGCAAATGGTATTGCTACCGGCGCATTGGCGATTATATCTTACTCTTATTTCAGCGGTAAAGTTGATAATATGACTTACGCTATCGAAGAAGTTGGCTTCGCTATTACTCAAACTTATGCCGAAACACACTAAAATAGTTAATAGTTAGTAGTGAATAGTTAATAAAATTTTTGCAAAAAAATTTATCACTAACCACTAATCACTAACCACTAATCACTAAAGTAAAATGGCAAAAGTAAAAGTAAAAAAGCACGATACATTCATCGATATGACTGCGATGAGTGATGTAACGGTTCTGCTGCTCACTTTCTTTATGATGACTTCAACTTTTGTTGGTAAAGAGCCAATCACTGTTAATACTCCTGCCTCTGTTTCGGAAATTAAAGTTCCCGAATCGAACTCAATGACAATTCTCGTTGATGAAACAGGCAGAGTATTTCTCAGTATGGACAACAACGAACATTTGATGCAGGTAACACAGAAAGTAGGCGCGGACTTTGGTATTTCTTTTACTGATAAGCAAATTGAATCTCTCAGAAAAATCGCCTCTTTTGGCGTACCGATTACGCAGTTGCCTGCCTTCCTCGACCTCAGAGGCGAAGAACAGGACAAATTTGTGAAAGACCAACTGCTAATTCCAAATAATCCAAATATTGGAGTTCCAAACGACTCTATTCACGGAAAACAACTTCCTGTAACAATGCCTCAGGGCAATGTAAGAAAGTATAACGAATTTCAAAGATGGGTATATAACGCAAGACAAGTTGCTGGAAAAGACCTTATGCTCGTTATAAAAGCCGATAAAGAAACATCTTATGAAGTTATTAAAAGCGTAATGGACGATTTAAGGAATTTGAGAGAGAACAGATATTTACTCGTAACTAATTTGCGGACAGCATCGTCTGACAAATAAATTTATTAACTAAAAAAATATTTTAATTTATGTCAGATATACAAGTAAAAGAAAAAGGCGGCAAAAAAGCCAGACAGAAGAAACAGTTAATTCGTGTTGACTTTACCCCAATGGTAGATATGAATATGTTGTTGATTACTTTCTTTATGTTTGCCACCACGCTGCTAAAACCACAGGTAATGAATATATCAATGCCTTCAACAGAAGCACCAGAGAATCCTGTTACAGTAGGAAAAAATACTGCAATAACTATTCTGATGGGCGCAAATGATGAACTTTATTACTATGAGGGAAAACTCGAAGAATCGGTTTTTGAGGACTATGATAATTTCTTAAAAAGGACAACTTACGGTGAAGAAGGTATCCGTAAAATTCTTTTAGAAAAAAACAGAGGTACTTATGAAAAAGTTCAAGGGTATAAAATTCAACGGGAAAGAGGCGAAATTGATTATGTTATGTATGACACTCTTGTAAATAGAGCGCAAAGAGAGGCAAATCAAAGGCAAATTGCACCGACCATACTTATAAAGCCGTTGGATAATTCTATCTATAAAAATATGGTAGATATGTTGGACGAAATGCTTATTACCAATATCGGCTTTTATCAGATTGCCGAACTTGTAGAGGGCGATAGATACCTGTACTACAGAAAAACGGGAGACGAATCTGTTTTGTCGCCCGCACTGAAAATACAAGTGGCTAATGCGGCTCCGCCAAGATAAGCAAATTAATAACTTATTAAAACAAAAAAAAGTTATGAAGATAATCAAAGATTTTGATTTACTATCGCCCAAATGGCTTGATATTATTTTTGAAAATAAAAACAAGCAATATGGAGCGTATGAGTTGCGAAACGATTCGTCTAATCGACACTTAAAGGCGTTGGTTATTGTGTTTGCCATTTGTCTTTTGTCAGTTTTTCTGCCCAGGATTGTTGCAACAATAGAATGGCGCGACAAACAAGATGTTACACAAGATGGTGGTATTATAGTAACGGAATTTAACGAAAAGGAAAACGAAAACGAAGCCGAAGAGCAGATGCAGCAGGAATATGTAGAGCCGCCGCCAATTCTTCAACAAACCATTCAAGTTACGCAATGGGAAATAGCCGAAGAAAGTAATACAGAGAATATGATGACGACTGCAGAAATTGACCAAACTGATGTTATTATTGCTTCCACACAAGTTGATGGTGAAAAGGAGGGTGAACATATTGACAACATTAGAGAAATAGTTAATGTTCAGCCGGAACCTGAGGTTATTTATGACATTGTAGAAATAAAAGCGCAATTTCCGGGTGGCGAGAGAGAACTTACGAGATGGCTCAATGAGAATATCAAATATCCTCTTGTTGCACAGGAAAATGGTATTCAGGGTAAAGTTTTTGTTAGCTTTGTTGTGCGTACCGATGGCAGAATTGACGATGTTAAGGTTGTAAGAGGCGTACATCCAAGTTTGGATAACGAGGCAATTAGGTTGGTAAGAGCAATGCCGCGTTGGAGACCCGGTAAAAGACAAGGTACAGAAGTGTCTTCTCGTTTTAACTTGCCTGTAACGTTTGTTTTGAGATAACAATTTTTAATCAAAAAGGGCGCAAAGTTCAAAAATTATTTGTATTTTTGTGCCCCTTTTTGATAAGAAAATTTTTAACCAACTCGTCATTTCGACCAAAGGGAGAAATCTCGTTTGTAAAGCAGATTTTTCGTTATCACTCGAAATGACCTAAACTAAAAAAATATGAAAAATTTCAATGAATTAGACAAAAAACAACTTACAATGACCATTTTTGAATCGGTAATGTCGTTGTTTTATCTTGCTTTCGGCATTGTGTTGATAGCAACAGATTTTTTTTCCGCATTTGGAGATATTTTAAGAATATCTTTGGGAGTAATATTTATTTTGTACGGCATTTTTAGAATTTACAGGTCGTGCAAAAAGTTATTTTTTTAACAGAATTACAGAAATTTCAAAATTAACAGAATAATAATATCTAAATTATGAAAATTCTGTAATTTTGTGAATAAAATGAAAAAAACAATATTCATATTAACAGCAATTTTGCTTTTTGCCTCGTGTCGTCAAAAGCCAAAGGCGGAAGCCGACACGCTCACTTCGGGTGAAATTTTGCTTGCCTGCGCTGATAATTTTCAAAATATAATCAACGCGCAACTTGACGTTTTCGGAGCGCACTATCCGCAAGCATTTATTTTTCCTATATATGTTCCAGAAAGTGAGGCGATTAGAATGTTAATAGCCGATTCGGTAAAAATTGCCATTACTTCTCGTGATTTAAACGCAGTGGAAAATCAAAGATTGCAGCAAAATCAAGTTATTAGAAAATATCTTTTTGCTTTTGAGGGTATAGCAATAGTTGCCAATCAAGAAAACAAAGATACAGTATTCTCTGTATCAACGCTAAAAAAAATTCTTTTAGGCGAAATTACAGAGTGGAAACAAATTAACCCAAAATCAAATTTGGGTGAAATCAAGGTGCTTTTCGACAGTAAAGAGACAACCATTTTGAGATATGTGGCTGATAGCATTACGCAGACAGTTGAAAATCTGTCGCCCAACCTTTTTTATGCAAAAGGTATTGAGGATTTGCGTGATAGAATAGCCAAACAGCCAAATGTAATAGGTATTTTGGGTTTAAACCAAATCGGCAACGAAAACACAAAAGCTTACAGAGAATTTACGTTAAAAACACGCTTTATCTGGGTCAGCAAAGACGAAAATTCAAAACCAACTTTGCCATACGCAGGTGATTTGAACAGTGGCGATTACCCATTTTGGCGTCCGATTTACGTTCTGCTTGGCGAAGCGCGCAGCGGACTGCCGAAAAGTTTTACTTTCTTTCTCACGCAGGAAGTTGGGCAGAAAATTATTTTAAAAGCGGGCTTGATGCCTATTTCCGACCCACAAAATATACATATTCAAATAACCGAATAATATTCAAAAATAAAATTTTAAATAACAAAAAAATAATTTACAAAATGAAAAACAGAAAAATTTTATCACTATTAGCGTTTTTGTTGATTTCGTTTACAATTTTTGCAAACAACGACAGAGGCATTGAGTTTTATAGAGCAGGAATGTTTGAGGCAGCAAAAAACATTTTCCTGCAAAAAACAAGCCAAGACCCTAACGAACAGGCAATTGCTGCCTATTATCTCGGCTTGATTTATGCTAACGAACAAAATTTTACGGCTGCTGCCGCTCAATTTCAGAGAGCGATAGATATTGCACCAAAATCGCCTTACGGTTATATAGGGCAGGGTAGGTTAGAGTTGAAAAACAACTTAAAAACAGCAGAAAAATTGTTTAAACAAGCCGAAGGACTTGACAAAAAAAATGCTAATGTTCAAGTGCAAATTGCATACGCGTTTTTTGCAAACAATATGACTGCAAAAGCGGAAACCGCTCTTGAAAAAGCGAGGAAAATCAATCGCCATTTTGTTGATATTTATCTGCTTGAAGGCGATATTATTCTTAAACAGAATATAAATAGCGAGGTAATAGGCAATGCTATAAATAAGTTTCAAGATGCATTTTATTTTAGTAAAGAACAAAGCAAACTTGCTTTGCTAAGACTTGCACAACTTGATAGAATGCAAGGGCATATCCCTGCTGCATTGAATAGATTAAATCAAGCAATTGCACTTGATAATGACTATTTGCCTGCATATATTATGCTTGGCGATATTATGTTAAGTCAGGGAAAAACCAGAGAGGCGATTGTAGCGTATGAAAAGGTAATTGCTGCCGTTGAACCGCCGATTGAGGTTTTTGAAAGTTATGCGCAAACATTGTATTTTGATAAACAATTCCAAGAATCATTAGAGTTAATTCAAAAGGTTTTGGCGCAAAAACCAGATAATGCTGTTTTACATCGTTTGGAGGCGTACAATCTCTACGAACTTGAAAGATACGAAGAGGGGGTGCTAAAAATGGAAAAATTTTTAGCTTCTATTCCGCAAGATAAACAGATTTACCTTGATTTTATAACTTTGGGACGTTTTTATGCCAAACTAAATAATTCTGAAAAGGCGATAGAAAGTTTTAATAGAGCGATAGTACTTGATGCAGATAAAGCCGATATTTACAAAGAAATGGCTCTTGCGTTATTTTCGTTGAGAAATTATGAAGAGGCTATTAGAAACTTTGATAGATATTTTGAGTTAAGCCAAAATGTTTTACCGTCAGAATTACTTGCGTATGGAGATATTAGCAGAAGAGGCGCAATAGAAACTTTAGGAGCGTTTAAAAACAGAACAGTTACTACACCTGAAGAGATTGCTGCCAACAGACAACTTTTTGATAAATATATCGAAAAAGGTGTAAGAGCGTATTCCGACTTTATAGAACTTGTGAAAGAAGTTTCGCCAAATTTGCTCAATATTGGTTATGTTGGGCGTGCATTCCTCTATTCGCTTGTTGATGAATATGAAAGAGATGAGAAAACAGGAAGAGTTAGCGGCATAGCGAAACATTATTACGAAGAAGCACTTAATTTTATGCTTGAAAACAATGCAGAAGGGCGATACAACAGAGATATTATAGATAGTTACCACTATTTAGTAGCGTATTATATTACAAATAAAGATACAAAATCTGCGGTGGATTTTCTTAGAAAAATTTTTGCTATTGACCCTCAAAATGAAAGAGCCAAAGGTATTGTAAGAGATTTGAAAATAAGAATTTAAACAGAACAAAGTATAAAGAGCAAAGAATAAAGACAGGTTAGTGAAATTGTCTTTATTCTTTGCTCTTTGTTCAAAAAGTCAAAAAATGAAATTTTCTTATTTTATTGCAAAAAGATTTAGCGGTTTTGCTTCTGAAAAAGGTGTTAAAAAGCCGCCCGGTATTAAGATAGCAATTTTTGGAATTGCTATCGGAATGGCGGTTATGTTGCTTGCTTTTGCCATTGTGATGGGCTTTAAAAATGAGGTAAGCAACCAAATTATCGGTTTTGGTTCACACATTCAGGTTATGGCGTATGACGGCGGAATGTCGTTTGATAAACAACCTATTTCATTGTCAGACAACATTTTAGAGGAAATAAAAAATATTACAAATGTTCAAAAAATAGAGAAAATAGTTACAAAACCGGGAATTATCAAAACAGATTCGCTGTTTCAAGGCGTGGTTTTTAAGGGTGTTGATAGTGATTATTGTTGGGCATTTCTTGAAAAAAATCTTGTTGAGGGTGAAATAATTGATTACTCTGACCCTCAAAATCGCAATAAAATATTGATTTCCAAATTTTTGGCAGATGCTTTAAACTTAAAAACAGGCGATAATCTGAACGCTTATTTTTTTCAACAACAAATCAGAGCGAGAAAATTTGAGATTTCAGGAGTTTATTCAACTTCCTTTTCAGAATTTGATAAAATGTTTGTTATCAGCAGTTTAGAGCCGATTAGAGTGTTGAATGGTTGGGACAACACGCAAATTTCCACGCTCGAAGTTATGCTTACCGACTTTGGCAAACTTGACGCTGCCGCTGAAGATATCAATGCAATTGTTGGTAACAGATTTTCAGTAGATGGCTTTTTGTACAACACGCTGACAATCACGCAACTATATCCGCAAATTTTCAACTGGCTTGATATGCTCGATCTCAACGCTTGGGTAATTCTGATTTTAATGATTATTGTTGCGGGTTTCAATATTATTTCGGGCTTGCTGATTTTAATTTTGGAACGCACACAAACAATAGGAATTTTAAAGGCGCTCGGCACAAAAAACAGCGAAATTCGCAAAATTTTTCTGCTACACGCACTATTTTTTGTACTCAAAGGTATGTTTTGGGGCAATGTTTTTGGTATTGGACTTGCTGCACTGCAATATTACACGCACTTTATTAACTTCCTCAACCCCGAATACTATTATGTTACCTTTGTGCCGATTTCGCTCAGTATTTGGACAATTTTAATGATAAATCTGTGCGTATTTTTATCATCAATTTTGATGTTGCTTTTGCCGTCTCACATAATCACAAAAATTTCACCTGTAAAGGCAATTAAATTTGAATGAGTTTTTTTATTAAAAATTTGTTTTATTTAAAAAAAAGTGTTTACTTTGCATTGTATTTTACTAACATCTAAAATTATAAATATAATGAAAGGAAAAATTGGAACAAATGCAGGAATAGTTTGGGAAACACTTTCTAATGGAGAGAAATTAGAAATAAAAGCCCTCAAAAAAGCCGTTAAATTGGCAGAAAAAGATCTTTATGCCGCTCTTGGTTGGTTGGCGAGAGAAGAGAAAATTTTCTTTGAAGGGGACGATGAAATTGTTGTAGGTTTGATTTAAAAACCGATATTTTATAAAAAAGTCCGATTAATTCGGGCTTTTTTTGTAAAGTTTTATATACCAAATTTCTAATCATAAAATGCCCACGCCACACCCACTTGAAAAGTACCGGGGTTCATCGGATAATCGGGCATTAAGAAAAAATTGTTACCGCCGAACAAGCCCTTGTTCCAATGCGCGTACTGAACATAAATGCGAGCGCGTTTTAGGTGCATATTTAGATAAACGTTCATTTGTGGATAATTGCCAATTTTTTCCTCGTTTTGCAAATAAAATTGTCCTGTGGCGGGCATATAACGTGGTGCGTAATATGCAGTGTGATAGCGACAACTTACGCCGAGTTGTGTCATCAGCACCTTGAACATAGTTGTTTTAAAGTACATATTTGTATAAACGGCGAAATCGGGCAGAGGCAAAATTTCTCTATTTGAAGATACTTGATAAGCCAATTTATTGTCCCAGTGCACTTTCCAAAGTTTGAGATTTGCCGTTGCGTCAAAAGCCATAACTTGCAGATTACCACCATATTGTGCAGGCAAAGCGTTTTGGTCAAAATAGATAAAATTTGTGATATTCGCCATATTAAAACCAACCGAAACACCTGTTTTTGTCAACGAAACACGCGCATTTATTTTCAAATTAAGCGTTTTATCAAAATCATTTTTCCAGTTAAAATGGTTTGAGTAATAATTTTGAACAAAAAAGTCCTGCGAATTTGAACCAAAAAATGCTCCTGCCGACAAACTCATTATGTCTTTCAAAATGCGGAAAGTAGTTGATAAATTACCTTTTACATCAAAATCGCCTATACGTTTTCCGACCAAAATCACCTGCCCCGAAGCGTTGTATCTTATCGCTTTTCCCTCGTTTTTCGACAACATTCCGCCAACGCTGATATTATTTTCGTAATCACTCATAAAGCGTAACCAATCGGAAGAAATTGTTCGGTGTATAAATTCGTGCTCCACAAAAGCCGCCAAGCCAAACTTCAAAAGTCGGTTGAATTTCTCCTCTAAAGTAATGGCAAAAGTATTCTTGAGCGACCGAAATTTTGTTGAGTCTCTTGTATTGTCTCTCGAATAATAGTTGTTGTTTATATAAAATTCTTGTACTTCCTCTGAGTATGTATCACGATATTTTTTTTGCGCATCTTCAAATTTTATTGTGTGAATAAACGAGGTAACAGGCACAAAATCAAGCACAACCGAGTCGTTTGCAAGCGTGCGCTCTCTGTCAAAACCGAGCGAATATTTATGATTTAAGAAATAAATATTGCTTTTGTAATAGGAAATTGCATTGGTTCTGCTACTCAGTTTTACATCTAAATCAATGAAACTGCGCGTGTTATCGTCCAATTGCTCGTGATTGGCAATTCCGCCGTTTTCATAATTTCTAAAATCATTAACCATAAAAATGGCGTTAAAAGCGTACCGTTTTCCGCTGTAAGATGAGAAAAAGCCGCCGTTTGTCATTCGCGATGCCTGATTTTGAAGTTGTCCGCGCCCAGAAGTAAAATTTATCAACCCGCCAACATTCAAATATTTATTTATATTCATCGAAAAAATGGCTCTAAAATAGTCCTCTTCTCGAAATCTCGGCAAGGCGGTGCGATATGTGAGCAGTGCGTAAGGCGTTTTTGTATTGAAAAACATTACGTCAGCGGCATTTACGGTGTAGGCATCGTAAGGATGTGAAAAAAGAAAAGGAGTTTTTGCAGTTCTGTCGAAAAAAATCTTTGATTGCAGCGGCGAACCGAGATTGCCGTTCCACGCGTTCGCAATGCTGTAATTATTCACCGGTGTGTTGTCCTGAAAACTTATAACCGCAGTATCAACGGCGCAAGTGTCGGCAATGCCGTAACGCTCATCTATATGCCACCCACGCACTTTAATCTGCTGTGTGTTAGCATTTTGCATACTGCTTGCTGGCGGCAAACCCAATCTTTCTTGAGCGTTTGCAGCCAAAAAAATCACGCAAAAAAATATTGTAAATCTTATTTTTTTCACAGCGCAAAGGTACAAAAAAGTTAAGAACTAAAAACTAAGAGTTAAGAGTTTTTATAACAAAAACCCATATTAACAAAAATATTTTTAATTTTTAACTTTTAGTTTTTATCATTTTTGTCATTTTTTTATTTTCTTTGCGACTAATTGTTCAAAATAAAAAACGCAAAATGAAAAACAAAATTTTAGAACAGGAATTTATTACACTCGTAAAACAATATGAACGAGTGATTTACAAAGTTTGCACATTTTATGTGTCTGAAACTTCACCGCTTGAAGATTTGTATCAAGAAATTGTGCTAAATCTTTGGAAAGAGTACCCGAATTTCCGCAAAGAAAGCCAAACAAGCACTTGGCTTTACAGAATTGCGCTCAATACCTGTATTACTGATTTGCGCCGAAATGCAAAACATCGTCAAAATGTGTCGCTTGAACTTTCAGAACACATTATTTTTGAACAAGATACGCAAAGTGTTGAAATTCAGGAACTTTATTCGCTGATTTACAAACTAAACAGAATTGAGCGTTCTATCATTTTACTTTGGCTCGAAGAAAAATCTTATCAGGAAATTGCCGATGTAACGGGCTTTTCGGTGGCAAATGTGGCGACACGATTAAAACGCACAAAAGAGAAATTAAAAAATATGTCTAATCAATAAAATTAAAAAATTATGAATTTAGAAAATCTAAAATCGGAATGGTCGGCAATGAACGACCGAATGGAAAGGCAAGAAATTTTCAAAGAAAAATTTTTCTGTCAAATGTTAAACGCAAAATCGGACAAATCACTCAGCCGACTTATTAAGTATGAGGTTATAAATGTGATTGCCTGCTTGTTACTAATTCCTGTTTGTCTTTATTTTATGTGCAAAGAGGGATTTGAAATGACACGCCCAGTTATGATTGGCTCAATTGTATTTTTGGGAATGTGTGTATTTTGGTATAGTTTTAAAGTTTTGGTTTTGTCTAAAATTGATTTTACTAAAACATTGAAAGACAATTTGTTAGTAATTAACAAATACTCAATTTATATCAAATACGAAAAAAACTTTATGTATTATATTTTAATGCCTGTGGCATTTGTAGTTTGCACTATTTATTATTCAATATTGCATACTCCTTTGTTTGTGTGGTTGTCTTTGTCTTGCATTGGAATTTCGCTGACAATATTTACATATTATGTTTATCGTTTATACAACAAAAATGTTTCAACAATTCAACACAACCTCGAAGAGTTGCGAGACTTGGAAGAGAAATAAGCGTCATAGCACACAGATGACGCGGATTAAACAGATAAACACGGATTTTTTTATAAAAAGTCCGTGTTTATTTTATTTGTGTAAATCTGTCTAATCTGTGTTATCCGTGTGCTATGGCACCTTTAAGCCACTCAACTTCCTCTTTTTCCAAATATGGCGATAATTCTTCAAAAACTTTTTTGTGATAAGAGTTGAGCCATTCGGTTTCGTCTGCGGTTAAAAGTGAAAAATCAATGCAATTTTTGTCGAAAGGGCAGAGCGAATAGGTATTGAAACAGAGATATTTACCAAAATCGCTATCATCAAAATTTTCTACCACAATCAGATTTTCAAGGCGAATGCCCCATTTGCCTGCGCGGTAAATTCCGGGCTCATTGCTTGTAACCATTCCAACCTCAAGAATTGTCGGGTTTTCCTGCATTCTAATGCTCTGCGGACCCTCGTGAACGCAGAGAAAATGCCCGACGCCGTGCCCTGTGCCGTGTCCGTAATTTAGAGAATTTTGCCACAAAAATTGCCGCGCCAAAACGTCAAGTTGTGCGCCGCGTGTGCCTTGCGGGAATTTGCTTTTTGCAAGCGCAATATGTCCTTTCAGCACAAGCGTATAGTCAATTTTCTGTTGCTGTTCGAGGTTTCCGAGTGCGATTGTGCGCGTGATATCGGTTGTGCCGTCAAGGTATTGCGCACCGCTGTCGAGCAGGAAAAGTCCGTGCGGTTGCAGCGCAATATCGCTTTCGGCTGTGGCTGCATAATGCACAATAGCAGCGTGTTCGCCGTAAGCGGAAATGGTGTTGAAACTTTCCGAGAAAAAGTCCTTTTGTTCTTTGCGCAACTCGTGCAGTTTTTGCGCTGCCGAAAGTTCGGTAACGCTGCCTTTTGGGACTTCGTTTTCGAGCCAACGAAGCATTTTTACAAGCGCAACGCCGTCTTTAGTCACTGCATTTTTCAGACCTTTGAGTTCATCAGCGATTTTAATTG
>Ga0209737_10002674_pt1 | contig 12440 bp, 12 predicted proteins | sample TergutCu122P3_FD_187284 | JGI IMG/M metagenome (GOLD analysis project Ga0209737, IMG submission 187284) | Cubitermes ugandensis P3 segment gut microbial communities from Kakamega Forest, Kenya - Cu122 P3 (SPAdes) (version 2) | ecosystem: Host-associated > Arthropoda: Insects > Digestive system... | reverse complement strand
CCGACACAAAAGCAAATAGAGCGCACGATCGTCACGGGCAATGTGCACGTTGCGCGTGTTTTGACACGTTTGATAGACGAGGCGCAAAAGAAAGCGCCCAACCTGGATTGCGGAGTTATCACTGTGGAAAACGAGTTTTTCGGCGGGCACGTCTCGGTGGCGGGACTGCTGACGGCGCGCGATATTCATAAAAAGTTAAAGAATTCCAAGGTAAAAGGTGATATCCTTATAACCAGTTTCATGCTTCGCCGCGAGGGCGACATGTTTTTGGACGGTGTTACCGTCGATGAGTTGTCTCGGAAGTTGGGACATAATATAAAGGTAGTGAGCGACGGCGTCGAGCTGGCGCAAATATTTTTGGATATGTAAGCGTTGGCCGCGAGACGGCGCAAAAATTTCTAGATATATATAGTGCGAAAACTTTGGGTGGATGAGATGGCCAGAAATGTGGTGGCGGTGGTCGGGCGGCCAAATGTGGGCAAGTCGACGCTGTTTAACAAGTTAATAGGCGAGCGGCGCTCGATCGTGGACGACACCCCGGGCGTAACGCGCGACCGCGTTTTCGGCGAGTGCGAGTGGCTGCGATATAAGTTTACGCTCATCGACACGGGCGGTCTCGAGACGGGCAGCGACGAGCACATCCTCTCTCACATCCGCGAGCAGGCCGAGCTCGCTATCGACACCGCCGACGCGATCATAATGGTCGCGGACATGACCGCGGGGGTCACCGCCGCCGACAGCGAGATTGCGACGATGCTTAAAAAGAGCGGGCGGCCCGTTGTATTGGCGGTAAATAAATGCGATCAGACAGGCGACGTGCCGCTTGAATATTACGACTTTTTTGCGCTGGGACTGGACGAGATGATACCTGTATCATCGGTTCACGGACACGGCACGGGCGATTTGCTCGATGCGGTGTGCGCGTATCTTGAACCGGCGGACGATGCCGAAAACTACGACGAGACAGTCAAGGTCGCTGTGATTGGCAGGCCCAATTCGGGCAAGTCGTCGCTTGTAAACCACATCCTCGGCGAACAGCGCATGATCGTGTCCGAGGTTGCGGGAACAACGCGCGACGCCGTCGATTCCGAGATAGAAAATAAATATGGCAAGTTTACATTTATCGACACTGCCGGCATGCGCAAAAAGGGTAAAATATCAGACAGTGTCGAGCGATACAGCGTCATAAGGGCGCTTGCGGCGGTGGACAGGGCCGACGTGTGCATCGTGATGATCGACGCGACCGAGGGTTTTGCGGAACAGGATTCTAAAGTCGCGGGATATGCTCACGAGCAGGGCAAGGCGAGCATTATCGCGGTAAACAAATGGGACCTTATCGAGAAAGACGGCAAGACAATGAACGCGCAGCGAAAGAGCTATGAAAACAGTTTTAGCTTTATGTCGTATGCGCCGATAACGTTTATATCGGCAAAGACGGGACAGCGCGTCGAACGATTGTTTGAATTGATAAAATATGTGGACGAGCAAAATGCCACCCGCATCGCCACAGGTATGTTGAACGATGTTCTGGCGCGGGCTACGGCGCGCGTGCAGCCTCCGACCGACAAGGGCAAACGCCTTAAAATATACTATATAACACAACCTTCGACCCGGCCGCCAACATTTGTGGTATTCGTCAATCGCGCCGATCTGTTCCACTTTTCGTATCAGCGCTATATCGAAAACCAGATACGCGAGACATTCGGTCTTGAGGGCACGCCGGTAAGGTTGATAATACGGGAGCGGGGAGACACAAAATGAAAATTTCTATAGTCAACGCTGTTGTAACTATCGCGCTGTCGGGCTACCTTATTGGCGCGATCAATTTCGGGATCATATTTACCTACATATTCGTGAAAAAGGATATCCGAACGATGGGCAGCGGAAACGCCGGCATGACGAACGTTCTGCGCTCGGTTGGTTTTGTGCCGGGGGTATTGACGGGCGTGTTCGATTTTGCAAAAGGTATAGGCGCCGTTTTGCTTGGAAGCTGGCTCTTTACCCTCGCGGGAGGAGAGCCGTATGTGGGCAAGTGTCTTGCCGCCGCATGTGTGCTTGTCGGCAATCTTTATCCTGTCTTTTTCGGATTTAAAGGCGGCAAGGGCGTTATGACGAGCGCGGGAATTCTGGTCGTGCTCAATCCGTGGCTGTTGCTTATATGCGCCGTTGTATTTGGTATCTCGTTTATTATCACACGCATAGTTTCGCTTTCCGTCTTGATAGGCGTGAGCGTGCTGCCGGTTTGCACTGGAATAATCTGTTATCTGGCCGAGCAGGAAATCTTTTTTACCACGCTGTTTACGACCATGATAACGGTAATGCTGTTTTTGACGCTCGGCGACAACATCAAACGGCTGCGCGCGGGAACGGAAAAAAAGCTGATTATAAAGAGCTTTTTTGGTACAAAGAAAACCCGGGCGGAAAAGGCAAGCTACTATTATTAAGTTGCAAGTTGCAAATTAAGGGCAACTAATAACTAATAACTAATAATTAATAACTAAGGATCTCCCATCACAATCTCATGCTTGTGATGGGAGATTAAAATTAACGAGTGTACATAAGCTACGGATCATTTGAATCGGCGAAAGCGCCATTATTTATACACTGTATCTTTAGTTGCGATTAACAACTCTTAAATGGTATTATTAAATAAATAAGAAAAGGGGCAATGCATCATGAATATATGGCACGACATCAATCCAAAATGGATCAGCCCGGACAATTTCACGGTGTGCATTGAGATATCCAAAGGCGGCAAAGCGAAGTATGAATTAGATAAAGAGACGGGGAGACTGAGGCTCGACCGTATACTGTATACCTCGACGCACTATCCCGAAAATTACGGGTTTATTCCACGCACCTATGGCGAGGATATGGACCCGCTGGACGTGTTGGTGATGTGCAGCGAGACTATTGTGCCGATGTCGCTGGTGCAGTGCAGGCCTATCGGTTTCTTCAACATGATCGACGGCGGCAGGAACGACGAGAAGATAATCGCCGTGCCGCTATCCGACCCGCTGTACAACGGGTATAGATCTATTAAAGAACTGCCCGAACACAAATTTGTCGAGATGCAGCATTTTTTTTCGATCTACAAAACGCTCGAAGGAAAAGAGACGTCGGTGCTGGCGGTGCAGGAGGCCGAGCTTGCTGTCGAGGCAATAAAAAAAGCAATGGCGAGATATGACGAGTATTTTGGAAAGGCGGCGGAGCATGGTGACTGACTTTATTACGGTGACAGCGGCGGTGTGCGGGATTATTTCCGTTATTGTGGCGCTGGCGATCTATTTCAAGGTCTCTAAAAGCCGCAGCGACAACAGCGAGATACTGCAGGTTTTGAGGCAGGAGATTTTAAAGTCCCAGCGCGACGCGAGCAAGGAGTCGTCGGAGTATACGGGCCGCATGATAAACACCGTTTTTGAGCGGCAGGACAAGCGGTTCGAGTCGCTTACACTCGCGCTGTCCGACAGCATGACAAAGGTCGATAAGCGGCTTCAGGATTTTTCGGTGCACAACGAACAAAAGCTCGAGAACATCCGCATGGCGGTGACGACCCACCTTAAGGCGCTGCAGGACGACAACAACAAGCAGCTTGAGAAGATGCGCGAGACGGTGGACGAAAAACTTCAAAAGACGCTCGAGGACAAGATCGGACAGTCGTTCAAGCTGGTAAGCGAGCGGCTCGAGCAGGTATACAAAGGGCTCGGCGAGATGCAGACGCTGGCGTCGGGCGTCGGCGATCTGAAAAAGGTGTTGAGCAACGTCAAGACAAGGGGAATCCTCGGCGAGATACAGCTTGGCGCGATACTTGAACAGATGATGTCGCCCGACCAGTACGACACCGAAGTCGCCACAAAGCCGGGTTCGAGAGACCGGGTCGAGTTTGCGATAAAGATGCCGGGAGACGACGGCAGCGTCGTCTATCTGCCGATCGACGCTAAATTTCCGCTCGACGCGTATTCCGAACTTGTGGACGCTTACGACGCGGCGGACACAGCTGCTATAGAGGCGGCCGGAAAGGCTCTGGACAGACGGATCAAGGACTCGGCCAAAGACATCAATGACAAGTACACAAGCCCGCCCGAGACGACCGATTTCGCGATAATGTTTTTGCCGATAGAGGGGCTGTACGCCGAGGTCGTGCGCAGAGGTTTGGTCGAGGTGCTGCAGCGCGACTATAAAGTCAGCATTGCCGGCCCTACAACGATGGCAGCGCTTATAAACAGCCTTCAGATGGGCTTTAAAACTCTGGCGATACAAAAACGGTCGGGCGAGGTGTGGAAGGTGCTTGGCGCGGTAAAGACCGAGTTTGACACGTTTGGCGGGGTTTTGGAGCAGGCGCAGAAAAGGATCGTGCAGGCCAACGACGAGCTCGACGTTTTGATCGGGACACGTACGCGCCAGATACAGCGCAAGCTAAAGGACGTCTCGACACTGCCGGCGGGCGACGCGAAGGAGACGCTCGCGATCGGGCAGGGAGAATAATAGAATTATATTTTAAGCGGCTCGACAAAATTCGACAAAATTATACAAAATGCTGTGATAACCTACTCGAAGGAGATATTTACAGATATTCCTAAAGGAGAGGTGTGATTACATGGCATACAGATTGATACATTCTGTGATCAGTGATCCCGAAGGCAGGGCACACGATACTTTTGGCATAAAAGGAAAGGGCGAGAAAATCGAGGATATATCACTCGATAAAAAATCTATAAAAAAGCTCGTAAGGATATTTAACAGACACAAACTTGAACCGGGACACTTAAAAGACGGCGTTGAGGATTTTTTATTAAAAAACTGTAATCGCACATGTTGACACTGTCTGTGTATGAATGATATAATATCACTCGCAGTCTATATATGCGAGTGTGCTGGAATTGGCAGACAGGCACGTTTGAGGGGCGTGTGTCTTAGGGCGTACGAGTTCAAGTCTCGTCACTCGCACCATTATTGAAAGTCTTGAAGCGTCGGCGCTTCGGGGCTTTCATTTTTTTAGGACAAAAAGGCAGGATTTTAGCCCGATTAACTATGGTTTTGCCTGCAACAAGACAAAATTGCGTGCAATAACATTGAATATTATGGTATAATATCACCAAATCATATCTTTTTGACAAGCTTTTTCGCGATCGTTTTAATCAAATGATCTGGAGAATATTGCTCTTAAAGGGTAAAATATTGAAAATAGTTACAAATCATTAAGATTTTTCAAAAAACAATGGGCAATATAAATAAATAATATTTTCGGGTTAGTTTATTGTGACTAAAAATTGTTACAAGTTCCGGCTACCCATTGAGAAAGCTCCCCGAGAAACTCTATAATTTAGTTGTTCGGATCGGTCCCGATCCGAGCATGTTGAAATTTAGGGACACTAAAATGACGCTTACAGCGTCCATTTATGAAAGGGAAGAGATATGAAAAAAGTTCTAGTATTAGTTCTTGCACTGGTCCTCGCGTTTTCATTCGCCGCTTGCGGCGGTGGCGGCGGCGGTGGCGGTGGTGACTTGGTCGCGATCGAATCAATGTTTGCTGGCCCGATCACAGAAAATGCAACCGCATTTGAGTATCCGACAAACCAGGCCGGCACGCCTGCTGATGCACCTGCCGCGCTTGCTGCCGGTACTTATAAAGTTGGCGTCTGCATCTACAAGTTTGACGATACTTTTATGACAAACTATCGTAATGAGATTGAGGCTTATTTCGCAAGCCTCGAAACTGATGATGTTAAATTTGACGTTACAGTTGCTGACGGCAAGAATGACATGGCTGAGCAATCCACTCAGATCGACGGATTTATCGCTGACAAAGTTGATGTTCTGATCGTCAACCTCGTTATGTCTTCGTCCGCAGGAGATGTCACAGCGAAAGCTAAAGCTGCTGGAATACCGGTTGTTTTCATTAACCGTGAGCCCGCCGCTGATGACACACAAGCTTGGGACTACGACGGCAAGGTTTGCTACGTTGGCGCCGATGCCCGTCAGTCCGGCACAATCCAGGGTGAAATTATTGTTAACCTGCCTGACAAAGGCGATATCGACGGTGACGGAGTTGTCCGTTACATCACATTGGTTGGTGACGCTGAGAACGTAGATGCTCAGTATCGTACAATCTTCTCGATCAAAGCTTTAGACGATGCCGGAATCGAGTCAATGCGTTTGTTTGAACAGCGCGGTGACTGGGATCGTGCGAAAGGCCAGGAGCTTGCCTCCAACGCTATCGCTCAGTTTGGTGACAAGATCGACGTCATCTTCGCGAACAACGATGACATGGCTCTCGGCGCTATCGAAGCTTGCAAAACTGCTGGCTTGGTAGTTGGCGTAGATATCTACATCGTCGGTGTTGACGCAACTGCACCTGCTAAAGATGCTATCGCAGCTGGCGACCTTACCGGAACAGTTCTCAACGACCACATCGGTCAGTCCCACACGGCGGTTAACGCTGCCATCCTCGCCATCAACGGCGATGCTCTCATGAAGTACTATATAGTTGACTATGTAGCGGTTACCTAAGAATAGTTTCAACTAGCTGATCTACGAAAAAAGGGTTGCGTGTGATCACGCACGCAACCCTTTTTATCTTATTGATAGTGAGTGTTTATAATGTCTGAATTCTTATTAGAGATGACGGGCGTCAGCAAATCATTTCCCGGAGTAAGGGCTTTAGATGATGTTTCGCTTGCGCTGAGGCCAGGTAAAATTCACGCACTTATGGGCGAGAATGGCGCCGGAAAGTCCACATTGATGAAGTGTATGTTTGGCATCTATGACATGGACGAAGGCGAAATTCTCATTGAAGGTGAGTCGGTAAGAATAAGAAATCCGCATGATGCGATAAATCATGGATTGGCGATGGTTCATCAGGAATTGCAGCCTATCCTTGATAGATCGATTGCGGAGAATATTTTTGTCGGCCGATATCCTAAACTGATACCCGGCGTTATTGATCACAAAAAAATGAACAGGGACACAGACACACTCTTGCAAGGTCTCGGCTTGGATTTAAAAGCCACAGCTATTATGAGAACATTATCGGTATCTCATATGCAGCTTGTGGAAATTGCCAAGGCGGTATCTTTTGGTGCAAGAGTTATTATATTGGACGAACCGACTTCTTCGCTTACAGAACATGAGGTTGAGATACTGTTCTCGATCATTCGAAAGTTAGCAAAGGAAGGTTGTGCCATTGTATATATCTCTCATAAGATGGAAGAGATCTTAAAAATAGCTGATGAAGTCACGATTATGAGAGACGGCCAGTGTGTTGGAACGTGGCCGGCAGAAGAGTTAACTACAGGATTCATCATCAGCAAGATGGTTGGACGCGAGTTGACGAATATCTATCCGCCTAAAAACAATACTCCTGGTGAAGTAGTGTTGAGTATTGAGGATTTTACTTCAACAAAGTCGCGGTCATTCAGAGGATGCAGTTTTTCGCTTCGCCGGGGAGAGATACTCGGGGTTGCGGGACTTGTAGGTGCCCAAAGAACCGAGTTCATGGAAGGGATATTTGGCCTGCGGTCAAAAGTAAGCGGAACTGTCGAATATAAAGGCCGCCGGCTTACGATAAACAGACCGAAGGATGCAATCGAAAGCGGGATAGCTTTGCTGACAGAGGACAGGCGCGGAAGCGGCATTTTCAGCGTGCTGTCGGTAGAAGACAACGTCTCGGTTGCGTCACTCAAAAAATATGCCGATTTTGGAATAGTCCTCAATCATAAACGTATTACCCAATTGGTAAACGAAAATGTCAACAAGCTAAGTATTAAAACGCCTAGCAACAAAACATTGATAAAGTCGCTTTCCGGTGGTAATCAGCAAAAAGTTATAGTCAGCCGTTGGCTTGCAAATAATCCTGATGTATTTATTTTGGATGAGCCGACACGCGGTATAGACGTCGGCGCCAAATATGAAATATACGCTATAATTGCCGATCTGGCAGCGCAGGGGAAAAGCGTGATCATGATAAGCTCCGAACTTCCGGAGTTGATCGGTATGGCTGATAGAATTATGGTCATGTGCGATGGCAGGATAACGGGGTTTGTTGAGGGTGAAGATATAAATCAAGAAAAAATCATGGCTTTGGCAACAAGTTTTGAAGATCATGATTTATTGGAGGCCAATTAATTATGAAGAAAAAGACTCTAAAATCTGCCGATATTGGAACGATTTTGCTTAACAACTCATTGATAATTATCGTGGTTGTTGCGCTTTTTGCTGTATGGATTTTCAGGAGCAATATCCTGTCACCGCTGAGCGTTAATAACTTGCTGAGAAATACGGCGGCAAGGTTTATTGTTGCGCTTGGCGTTTCGGGATGTCTTATTACGCGCGGTACAGACCTCTCGGCAGGACGCGCAGTCGGATTTGCCGCATGTTTATCGGCCGCATTTTTACAGAGGCCTGATGCATCCCAAAAGGTTTTTGATAATCTTTTTGATGTTCCCGATAGATGGCTTTCTCTTTATATTGTTGCGGTTTTGCTTGGTGTTGTCTTGATAATGGCGATAATCGGCTCATTAAACGGCGTGATTATTTCTTTCCTGCATATTCCGCCTTTTATTGCCACACTCGGTATGCAGACTATTATTTACGGCGCAGGACTTCTTTTCACCAAATCGCTGCCGATAGGCAGTCTTCGTCCCGAGTTTTCCGAATACGCAAACGGCTCGCTCTGGGGCGTTAAACTTATACCGTATCTGGGATTGTTTGCGTTGGGCGTAGGATTGTTCATGTGGTTCTTGTATAACAAGACACCGCACGGAAAAAGGATTTATGCTATCGGCGGAAACGAGGCTGCGGCGAATGTCAGCGGTATCAATATTTCAAAATCGCTTATAATCACTTACGCGTTGGCAGGAGCGCTCTATGGACTGGCCGGATTCCTGTTTTGCGCGAAGGGCGGCGGTGCATCTGTTGGTACGGTAGGCAATGGGTATGAGCTCGAAGCAATTGCCGGTTGCGTTATTGGCGGCGTTTCAGTCAGCGGCGGCGTTGGCCGTATACCCGGAATACTTTTGGGAGTTGCAATTTTTGAAGTGCTTAAGATAATCATGATGTTCCTCGGTGTTTCGCCTAACTGGACTTATATCGCGCAGGGATTAGTAATTGTATTTGCCGTTTCTCTTGATATACGCAAATATATTGCCAAGAAGTGATTTTATGGATGATAATAACAACAAGCCGCGAAAAGAAACAATCAAGGAAAAGTTTGCACGGATAAAGAAGTCTGTCTTTCTTGAAAGCGGAGAAAAGAACGCAAAAGAAAAACTGTATGACAAGATTCCTTTGACTGTTAAGCAGCTTGATATTATTTTGGTTATTTGTGCAATAGCTTTTTTCGTTGCTATTATCTTGGGAGTTTTGAACGGAAGAGGAATCATATAGCTTACGCTTTGAATTGAAGTACTGATCGATAAGAAAATCCAGCACAGCATAATGCTGCGCTGGATTTTTTGCGTCTGGCTTTAAGTAATATTGTGGACAGATAAAAAGCGCTTTAGAAGGGCATTTCCCGCGGGGAGACGTCTTTCTAAAGCGCCTTTTCAATTGTCGCAGAGCATTGTGCTGTGCAGACAGGCATCCAAGCATGGACTTGTGACAATCCGAAAGGATCGTTCTTGATGTGCGGAAGATCACAAATATTATCGTGGAAGAGCAGTATATTACTAATAAATAGCAAGGGGCTTGAAATATCAACAGTTGTATAGTAAAATTATTAAACCAAAAGAATCAATTTGATATTATTTTTCACTTTTTGTGTTTCCCGGTTTATTACAGCAAAGGCAAGTGAATTTGTTTTAAATTTACAGTCACAAATTTAAAACAACAATACAGGTAAGGGGGTTCATGATGCCGAAAATTGACGTTGGTTATGATTTGAAAAACCGCAGGGAAATAAATCGCTGGACACAGCAGCAAGCAGCCGACAATATGGGGATATCAAGGTCATATTACGCTATGGTCGAGATAGGCTATCGCATACCGTCTGTTAAAGTGGCCCGAAGGATACAAAAGGTTTTTGGAATAGACTGGTATGTGTGGTTTGAGAACACAGATACAGAACAGTAGTGAGAGCTCGGTTGTTTCTGTATGTCGTTATCAGTAACTTTGCAGCAATAAAAAACGTCCCTGTTAAAGGGACGTTTTTTATTGCTGCATTACTTTTGGAAAAACAATTTAGAAGTCGTCTTTACCCATTGCCACGGCGCCGGAGTTGTAGAAATCGGGGGACGGTGCTACGTCGTTCGCGAGATAGTCATAAGCAGCTTTTATGCCCAAGTAGCCCATGTTGAACGGATCTTGAGCCATCGCGCAGCGCAGAGCGCCTTCTTTTACGAGCACTGCCACGGAATCAGGCGTATCAAATCCAACACCGATAACGTTTAAGCCCGACTCTTTGATCGCGTTGCCGGTACCGATCGTGCCGCCTTCGTTTGTGCCAAAGATACCTACGACGCCGTCGGCTATATAAGCGTTAGCCAGGTCTTTTGCTTTTTCCTGGTCGCCGTCACAATAATGTGTTTCTAGGATTTCAAAACCTTTGCCGTCCAAAGCTTCGCGGAAACCTTCTTCGCGATTTACGCAGGAGGTGGTCGCCTGGTTAACGTTGACGATACCGATCTTGCCTTCGGTTATACCGGCTTCTGCAAGGCCTGCGAGCATTTCTTCACCAGCCATAAAGCCTGCGGCTTTGTTGTCGGTGGCGATTGTCTGCAGAGCGCCGTCCCAGTCGGCAGGAGAATCAACATAGAGGAACTCTACGCCGAGAGTGTTTGCTGCTTTAATAGCATTGACGGTCGCGTAGGGGTCGCTGGCAGCGAGCAGGATCAAATCCGCGCCGGCAGCGGCAGCGTTATTGATCTTTTCAATCTGCGCATTGGTTTCTTTATGCTCGGGGGCGTCAAAGATGTACTCAATCTTATCCGCTCCGATTTCGCTGACGGCTTTTTTACAACCCTCATCGACTTTCAGCCAGTGTCCATCTATCTGATCCATGGTAATCAGATAGATACTGAATTTGTCTGAGCTGGGCTGCTTTTTGCCGCTACCGCAAGCTGTGAGTGAGAAGACAAGCGCCAAGACCAAGACAAGTGCGATTACAAATCTTTTCATAATTTTACTCCTTTATGTAACTTATCTTTAAGGCGATTTGCCTTAAATACAGTTTAGGTAGCCACTGAACAAATCGACCCCGCCGCGATGCTAGCTTCGTTGGTGAATAAAAAACGTCCCTATTAGGGGACGTTTTTTATTATTACTTTAGGAGGTGCAATTTAGAAATCGCCTGCTTTTTTAGCAGCAGCGCCGGAGTCAACGTCTTTTTTCGCCGGAAGTGTTCCGTCAGCGAGGAACGCATAGGCTGCTTTCATGCCTTGATAGCCCATCTCATAAGGCTGCTGTGCCATTGTGCAAAGCAGAACGCCTTCGTTTACGAGATCGGGAACCGAACCGCCTGTGTCGAAGCCAACGCCGATAACATCTCCGCCAGCCTCTTTGATCGCATTACCAACACCAATTGTGCTGCCTTCGTTTGTGCCGTAGATGCCAACAACACCCTGAGTGATGAAAGCTTCGGCTTGGGCCTGGCCCTTGACAGCGTCGCCTTCACAGTACTGTGTTTCAAGAATGTTGAAACCAGAGCCTGCAAATGCATCGCGGAAACCTTGTTCACGGGCGATTACAGAACCGGTCTGAGCGTCAACATTGACAATACCGATGTCGCCTTCAGTGATGCCGGCTGCCGCCAAAGCCGCCAACATTTCTTCACCAGCTGTTCTGCCGGCTGCTTCGTTGTCGGTTTTGATGGTCATGATCGCGCCGTCCCAGCTTGCGGGGGAGTCAACGTAAATGAACGTAACGCCTGCAGCGTCGCCAGCCTTGATTGCCTCTACCTGATCGTCTACACTTTTTGCCGCAAGCAGAATAACATTCGCGCCTGCCGCAACTGCGTTGTTGATACATTCGATCTGGCCGGCGCTATCCTTGGATTCCGGACCATCCCATTTGTAATCAATTTTGTCAGCGCCGATTTCAGCGACAGCAGCTTTACAACCTTCATCAACTGTTGCCCAGTGCCCGTCAATACGGTCCATCGTTATCAAATAAATTGAAAACTTATCGCTTGCAACTTCTCCGCTGTCGCCACAGGCAACGAGCGTGAAAGCAAGAACAAGGACCAGAACGATTGCGAGTAAACCTTTTTTCATAATTTTGCTCCTTATGTTTAGTATTTATTTCAAGGCGATTTGCCCTAAAAACGAATATGAGACGCCTTATCTGATAAGGCCGGACGTTACCGTTTGCGTTGTCTGATCAAGACGTCCGCAAGGACTGAAACGATGACAATGATACCTACGATAACATTTTGATAGGCGAGCGGCACGTTGATAAGCGCCAGACCATTTGCCAGCGTGGCCCACACCGACGCGCCTGCAACAGTA
>Ga0209737_10002672_pt1 | contig 12440 bp, 6 predicted proteins | sample TergutCu122P3_FD_187284 | JGI IMG/M metagenome (GOLD analysis project Ga0209737, IMG submission 187284) | Cubitermes ugandensis P3 segment gut microbial communities from Kakamega Forest, Kenya - Cu122 P3 (SPAdes) (version 2) | ecosystem: Host-associated > Arthropoda: Insects > Digestive system >... | reverse complement strand
ACCGGTAGAACAGCAATCTATCGCTGTACTGCACAGCAGACAGTGCCACTGTAGCACCGGTAGAACAGCAATCTATCGCTGTACTGCACAGCAGACAGTGCCACTGTAGCACCGGTAGAACAGCAATATATCGCTGTACTGCACAGCAGACAGTGCCACTGTAGCACCGGTAGAACAGCAATCTATCGCTGTACTGCACAGCAGACAGTGCCACTTTAGCACCGGTAGAACAGCAACTATCCCTGTACTGCACAGCAGACAGTGCCACTGTAGCACAATTTCTGTACAATTCTGTAGCTACAGCCATTACCTCTGTGCACTTCTTCCAACCGTCCAGTGCAGTACAATTTATACAATCCATACAACACACAGTTGCTGAACCTGTCATTATGCTGTAACTGTACTGCAATATGTGCTATGTTATCATTTACCGAACTGTACAGCAACACCTCTTGGTTTCCTACGTTTTATCACAGTTCGCCTAGCAACAGTTACTGTTGGCAGTGTGGCAAGCCCAAGAATTTTATAATCTCCCTTTTCATTTCATTCGTGTTTAACTTATCCTCTCGATAGTGTGTGGCAGGGCTGACATGTTTACTTAGCTGATGTGCAGTAAGGCGCTACTGGACGAACCAAGTCGGTTTCTTGACTGATATTTCCGTCACAAAGAGAGCGTTCCTGTATTTAGATTTATACAATTGTTAATATTCTAATTAACGTCGTAATCTATAGATATGTCTATATACCTTTAAGAAAAAAATAATAATTCTGTAACCAGCAGTCATTCAATTCCCTCCACTCACAACCACACAATGCCGACACACACATACACCCATCACACAGCCACCTGCTGCACACTCCCTCCCCAAACCCGCTCCAAACTGTCCCACATGCAGCACACCCAATACCAACACACACACACACACCCATCACACAGCCACCTGCTGCACACTCCCTACACAAACCCGCTCCAAACTGTCCCACAAGCAGCACACCCAATACAAACACACACACACACCCATCACACAGCCACCTGCTGCACACTCCCTCCCCAAACCCGCTCCAAACTCTCCCACACGCAGCACACACAATGCGCAATCGAGTTAAAATAAACATTGTTACGCCTATTAAACTGAAATCTGAGTAATTTTAACCACACAACGCATACAGAACCAAACACTTATTTCCCAAACTATGAAACACTTCTATACTCATAGACCAATATCAACATTCTCAATTTTGGGTATTCTAAATATTTGTTGATCCAAGACACAAATTTTCAAGAAATTTCCTCCACTGGAAACTCAGATACAGCCAGATGATACATTGTTATGCCAGTAAAGTTTCCTTGATTATTGTTCGAACATAACCAACTTTATACCGCATGTAGGCAATGTGTGTGGGGCGAAGGATGGAGATTTTCAGGAAGATACATTTCCTGGAAGCGGAGAATCGGACAAGAAAGTATATTGTTCCTCACGTAATGTGCTGATAATCACTGACGAATCACAACAAAACTTATGTTGGTTTTAGCGAACAAGTGTGAAGTGGAAAACCTGAAATCTCACAAATGTACCTCCAATAGAAGCCAAGATACACAAAAGAAGTTGCATTCCTCTTCCAGTAAGATGGCCTTAATTATTGACAGATCGAAATAAAATAAACATTTTTAGCGAAAGGGTCTGAAATGACAGATATGAATTGTCAGCAAAACCCTGAAATTGAGGTAAAATACAGCCAGCAGTTACAATTTTTTCTTGTAAGTGTTTTTAGTTACCGATCGCAACCATATTTGCAAATTTTTGAACAGTGTGGCTCCAGTTAAAATTTTGAATTTTGAGTAATATCCCTCCATTGCAACCAGAGGTACCGGCAGAAGATTCATTACTGTTCAAGTAAATTGCACTTAATATGTGGCTGATTGCAACCACAATTACACAGTTTATGGCGAATGTACGTGTAATGGTGGATTAATATTCAGGAACAATTGTACAAATTCAGCCAAGACACAGCCGTCCAGTTACACAGCTGTTCAAGTGATAGACCTTAATTCTGATTATTAAGAAACAGCCACACATCGATTTCAGCAAATTCACGTAGAGCGACAGATGTGAATTATTTGGAAAATCCCTCAAACGAAAACCCAGACACCACCAAGAAAGTGCTATTTATTCAGGTAACGTGTCCTGCATTACTGACCGTTCCCAACCAAACTTAAATCGTTTTACCGTATCTAGTTGGCTTGTCGAATGTGCATTTAAAATTGGATCAAAAAGCCATAAATCTTGCAGCATTTACAGTGATAGGTACATTTTGTACTGATAGCTTTAATATTTTCTCAAAATTCTTTATCATTTTTATTACATAAAAAGACAAAAGTGGAACAAATTAAACAAAAATATTTATTTACTCTGTTCATTCATTTATCAAGCAACTACAGTGTTAATGCAATTTCCTCAGTGTTATGACTGTCCCTTGCAAATGTTGCCTGTTACGTGAACTGTCTGTCAGTACAGTCCTTGCACAAACATTATGAACACAGGCAGAATTTACTGCATGTTTATGTCCTTATCTGTCAAAAAACACAACACATTCCACGCCGTCTACTTCCGTCTCTCTTTACAATTGTAAGGAATCTGACTGTTTCCAAGCGACACACATTCCTGTCATGCCCTCCGCAATAGTTCTGTATAACTTTCCGCTTTCAGCCCTTCTTAAATATGTTCTTACAGTTCCTTTCCCACAAAATTCAGGTACAGACGTCCACAAAAATTTACACAAACTATATCAGAAAAGCTCATAATTTTCTATAACTTGCTTCTGAAATATCAGGTATGAACTGTCAGGACATCTCTCCAACGAACGCAGAGATAAGACAGAAAATGTACTTTGGTCTGCAGGTTCTGGTCACTTAATTATTGACAGATCGATATCAAACATACAGCGACTTTAGAGAAAATGTGTTGAATGCGATGCAATAAGGTTTAGGAAAACTTCTCCAATACAAGCTATAACCGTCCGGCCCAACTCTCTTGCTCATTCGGTTCGCATGAAACCTAATTTTCAGGGACTACCGTGGTTTGAGTGTGATGGGCTTGGTGATGATAATTATTAACACGATTTTTGTTTAACTGACAATCTGGAGAATATTTGTGATTTTATTTTTAGTCACGGGGCGCTAATTTGGTACAGATGTTACTTCATACGATTAAAGTAGCACGGATCCCTCTCTTATTTAGCGTTTGCAATGCAGCTTAAACTTGAAGGAATAATAAAGTTGTACACTGTCCGAAACTTGGTAATACTCATGAATTCCAATTTAATGTTACTTGTTTTAAGTATGTAACCCCGTAGAACACTTATAAATTTCTAAATATCTAATTTATTCTGTTGATCGGGCCCAAATCTGGAGCGATGCACACGCACGTCCTCCTCTTACGACAATCGAAAAATTTGTGTCGTTCGCTACAATATGCGAAGTTAGTTTTCCTGTTTCAAAATTCCCCCTACTCTAATTTGCCTAACTAGTATGATTGGTCCCCTGTAAATTTAGCAGTCTCGTAATAGGCCGAAAACTTTAAAATTTTGTATTCTCCCTCCCCATTGGTTCTTACGACAGGCGCGATATCGTTTAACTTAACATATGTAACCCCCGTATAGACGCGTTCTACTGGACATTTTTAATGGGCTACCGTGACTAACATGGTATCCACACCCTCGTGATATACATTTCCAAAAAGTGTCAAACCCTCAAATTTTGACTGTCCTAGCAGACTTAAAAACCCCATTAAACTTGACATTGACAAATACCTAACAACTAGAATTCTCTTTTGTAAATATTTACCGCATCTTCTATCGTATTCTATCATCTACTTGTCTTTTTCTTCAGTTATCTGTCTATCCTACTTCACACATGACTCCTTCTCACTCTCTGCCCTGTAACCATCCTTCCCTTGGCCACCCCCCCTTCCCTTTTGTATCTCTTACCAGATACTTCTGACCTCCCTCATTCGAAAACGCATTTATTCCGACATCTCAGAAAACAATATTGAACCTTCTAAACAAATAATTGTTCCCACCGGTTATAAAGCTTATATACAGCCAATAAGGCACAAGGCTCTTCAAATGAAGAGACAAATTATTGATTGATCGCAGCCAAACTTACATACTTTTCAGAACATGAGCGTCATGTGCAGGTAGACACTGTCAGGATAACATTAATACAGATATCGAGAATCAGCGGAGATGGCACACGGTTCTGCAATAAAGTACCCTTAGTTATTGACAGTGCGCAGACAAACTGACACCTCTTGTGGTCAATATGTGTGTAGTGGCAGATGTGAAGTTTCAGGAAAATCCCTAATATGGACGTCCAGACAACAGCGAAGGTACACACCCATTCAGTAAAGTGCAATGAATTACTGACCGATCGCAGATGAAAGTACAATGTGTGTAGCGAATATCCATGAACGGAGAGACATCAATTTGCAGGAAGGTATAAAGCTAACCGTGTCTCATACTGAGCGTCACTATATCGTTTGTGTCTTTGTATGCCTTGAAGGCAAACTGGGCCAGCATGTACGGTTTCGGTAAAGCAGGCTTTGCTGTGAGTTGGATGAGGGGTGTTATGCTCTTGTCTTCCAACAAATCATGCAGCGCTGCTTAAAATTTTCGTTGCTCGATTTCAGTTCTTCATCTACAAACCATCTTTTTTTTTTTAATTTCGTCAAAACACTTCGCTCTGCTCAGTGGTTGGTTTTCGACCCTACATTTTCCCTCGCACTGTCCTACCAACCAACACACCCTAACCCACACATTATGCTGTCTTATCTGTACACACTGTACAGTCAGTCCCTTGCTATAATGGAATACAATACCAATATTCATGAAAAGTGCCAAATAATTTTTAGTGAAGTATGAAACACAAGTCTAAGAATTTAAGATCACAAACAGCCTCTGTGTTTTTATTTGACGAAGTAAAGTGGAATTAGTTAAATCTCGTAAAAAGTCCTTTTCATTAAAAAACACGGACACATGCAAAAATGAATGAAACTCAATTTAAAGTATGTAAATTTTTGTAGGTTATCATCTGAGACACAAATCAGCAGAACCTGTACAACTACTAACCCAAGATCGACACTGTTCAATTATGTAAAATTATTATAAGTTGTCAGGTATTCTTAAGCTCTCTTTTACAGATTCTGATAACCCAGTTAAATGCTGGATACACTCTGTAAGTATCTCTCTGTACAATATAGGCAGAAAGATATTTTGCATCCTTTCCTTCATTTCAGTTATAGAAAACTTGGGGCAGTTTGTGTAAAACCACTGTTCTGTAGCAGCACAGTGTTGGAACCAGTGATCAAGGGTTATCGCTGTACAGAGCCTTGGACGTGAAGTGACACCAATCTTCAGTAAACAGACTGCAGTAACTTCCGGTATAACGTCAGCGAATGAAGACACGTGCTCTCCACTGTCATTCTGAAGTTTGCACTAGCCTTCGAGGGCTTTCTGCAGGCTGTAGAACGTCCTGGGTCTGTCCACACCATCATGCCAACATCTAATGGTGTTACAGTATGTGGCAGCCAGTTTCCACCTGCCGTCAGTAAGCACTGCCAACATCAACACAGTGCAATACCCAAAACCGTACAGCAATGTGCAATACCAACAATCGCAGCTGTTATGATGTCGAATGTGCTGCTTCCTCAGTTCAACATCATGGCAGCCTTTGTTAATAGCCACAACAGTCTATTCTTTGATGTCTCTCCCGGCCTGCCAATATATAACAATCATAATGTCACAAAATATACATTTCTATTCAGTACGGTTATTTGCTACTAACCTACTCAGACTCCTGTCAAAGTGTCCAACTGTCAAAACAAAAGAGAACATTTTCACCTCTTAATGCCTCACTGTAAGGTGATAAAATTATTTAACTCAGTTACAAATTATGAATGTTGAATTGCAGCAGAACAAAATGAAAGACGCAGATTTTGTAACATTTCTTAGTTTGCAATGATTTATGGAGCGCAGTAACACCAACTGGAAGAAAGTGAGGACAATTTGATTTTTGTTCACTGAAATTGGGAATTAAAATATTTGAGACGTAAATATCTAGGGGGGTAATGTGGACAGACGGCCTCTGTAAACTGGTGTGGTAGGTGTGACGAGAGGTAGCACATGTAGCACGTCAGGAAGACAGGGCAGTCAATGTTTGTGACAACAAACTGCATTTGAAGGCGTCCAGACGAACCACATCGACGACAGCATGGAGGCTTTCGCCTGTGAAAGTGGCTGATAAAACAGGATCGTGGTAATTTTATATTTATTGAAGTGACGTCTTAACTGACGTAGTAAATTACGTGCACAATATTGAAAGAACGTTGATTGTACTTCATATTGCTGTTATTACAGCTACTGATGTATCTTTTTCGATTTAAAATTCGTTTAAACCAAACAAGCATTGTGACGGTTATAGTGCCATGTGTTTACCTTACTGCTCTTAGTGCAGATGTGACTATTAACTGTGCAGGTTTTGCGGACTGTTGAAAGAAATTATCTTCTTTATTTGTTTCAGAAATGGGAAATACAAAAATAAACATTTAAACAATAACTTGAAGGAGGGGAATTTGCAGATTGCAGTGAGTGGCGACAGAACGAACTGTCAACTGGCGGTGCTAAGGTGGGCTTGATGAACTGTCTACAGGATCTACAGGTGAAGTGAACAGTTAAGGTAGGCTTTATGTACTGCCTGCAGGATCTACAGGTGAGGTGAACAGTTAAGGTAGGCTTGATGTACTGCCTGCAGGATCTACAGATGAGGTGACCAGTTAAGGTAGGCTTGATGTACTGCCTGCAGGATCTACAGGTGAGGTGAACAGTTAAGGTAGGCTTGATGTACTGCCTGCAGGATCTACAGGTGAGGAGACCAGTAAAGGTAGGCTTGATGTACTGCCTGCAGGATCTACAGATGAGGTGACCAGTTAAAGTACGCTTGATGTACTGCCTGCAGGATCTACAGGTGAGGTGACCAGTTAAGGTAGGCTTGATGTACTGCCTGCAGGATCTACAGGTGAGGTGACCAGTTAAGGTAGGCTTGATGTACTGCCTGCAGGATCTGCAGGTGAGGTGATCAGTTAAACTAAGCTTGATGTACTGCCTGCAGGATCTACAGGTGAGGTGATCAGTTAAGGTAGGCTTGATGTTCTGCCTGCAGGATCTACAGATGAGGTGACCAGTTAAGGTAGGCTTGATGTACTGCCTGCAGGATCTACAGGTGAGGTGACCAGTTAAGGTAGGCTTGATGTACTGCCTGCAAGATCTGCAGGTGAGGTGACCAGTTAAGGCAGTATGACGAGAGAGGTCTGTGTTAACAGGCTTTAACATTTCGGCCGTTACAAAGCTGCAGGTCCGGCTTATTGCTGTCCGAAAGTGCCACATCACACCTGCAGAACAGAAGCAGACCGCCATGATATTCCTTTACTGTACCTTCCCAGTCAGACTGCCAGTGAACTGCAACTGATGGACAAATCTGTCTTGTGACTGTAATGAGAGGTTCTGCTGTTGTGTAGCCACAGCAGCACAGATCGCGCTGTCATCAGACTGAGATTGGGCGAGATTTGTATTGAAACAGGGGATACAGCGGCCATGTCAGCCAACATTACAGCAGGATACCGTGCCACCGGCTTTTATCCCATCAACCCCTTGGTTATTGCCGGCCCAACTTTTGCTCCCAGTCTGCTAACACACAGTGAGGACGCTCAGGTCTGCAACGTTGTGACACTGACTTAGACGCCAGTTGCTGTTCTTTTGTCATACCAAAACACTCGGAAGGCTTTTCTTGTGCCTGGTACATCTGGCAACGTTGTGTCAACCAACAGGAATGATGATACGTTGGGGTATGGTACAGAAGAGTGTCATTAAATAACAGGGCGGAGTACTGCAAACAAATATTTGCAGTGTAAGACTAACACCAAAGGGGGACGATAAGAAAAGTGCCACTGTGTTTCAGAGCGAACCGACTGCAAGGAAGTACAAAAAAATGTTGGTTTGTTGTATCTGTCGAAATGACAGACATGCGCTGTTCTGTAGTATGGGTGGCGCCATGTCTAGGAAATCTACGATGGATTGACGGTTATAGCAAAAGAAGAATTCCTTTGTCTTTGTCTGAAAAAACGTAATTTTGCATTGTCTTATGGATTGTTTATCTTCAGTCTACATTGGATCCTTCCCGTTTAATTTCATATTTCTACTTATTTAAATAAAACAACGCTGTCACAATCTGCACTTCCTTCAGTTGAACTGCCCTCTATTCACATATACCTGCAATATATATTCACAATAAAACATCCGCTATGCACGTAACATGAAGCACTGTTTACTGGAAACTCTTCCGGCACTCGACGACCATAACACCCTGAGGGGTGCCGATAATATGGCAAATTGCTAAGTTTTAGAAACGTCCGAATTTTCATAAAACAAACAATATTAACGGTAAGTTCCTGAACAAAGAAACAGCCCTGTAATTTCTTTCCGCCTAAGTGTTCCTTCACGTATATTTGGGAAGATGATAGACACGTGATGTTGCACGTAAACAAATATGGCTGTTTCTAAGGGCTTCAGGAGTTTCAGGAGTTTCCTCCATATTTTCTGGCGCAAAATATCTCTATTTAAGACCTTTCGGCATCTTACAATAGAAATGTAAATTTATTCTTCAGTGGGCTTGCATGAGCACAAGATTTTCACTTGGCACTCCGTGCCAGTTGCACATAATTACAGAATAAGACGTAAACACAGACATAGAATCAGAATATTCAAACAACAGACATAACTGTTTGTACAGTGCCAGCTGTCTGTAACAGAACGCACGGTTCTTTGAATGGCCCACCGATTCATTCACGGAGCCCCTAGAGGTTTTACCGACAGCAAATCAGCCACTTTGTATCTTCGAAGCTCTAAAGTTTTATGGAAAGTAAAACCCAAGGAAAACGGTACAGTAAATTGTACAGCAGAGAACGCACTTTCACCTCGTATATAGAAAAAGAAATTCCTTACTTTCTGATGAGGCGTAAGCACAAAAACAAAGAGAAAGTCGAACATTTTTGTAGCCAATTTCTCACTTGCATTTCAAGTAGCAAATTTAAAACCCTGAACAAAAGAACACGTCAGCAGTTGCTGCTGCCGCCACCCTGAACTGTCCTGCACTATCAACAGTATTTGAAATATCGTGGCGGTCCGTCCATTGCTGTTGTTCAACTGTGGCAACCTTAATACAGTGACCGGGCTGCAGGCTGGAACTGCGAGGAAACTTAGTTCGATGTCAAACAGGGGTAAGAGGCTTTTATATTGTCAAAAGCATGCAAATAGAAACAGAAAACCACAATCACTTTTTTCAATTAGTCCCGGGGTAAAGCAGCTGGAGCGTGAAGCTGATAACCATCAACGACATAGCCCCAAGATTAAGGATCAGTCTGCAGTAACAGCTGTTACTGTACTTATTGCTGCTGTTGTCAGTGACAGTTGTACTTTCATATTCTGTCAGTAAAGTAGATGTCAGATACAGCAGTAAATTAGAATAGCAGCATTTTGTGTGAATCATGTTGGAATTTCCAGTAACTTTGCACTGTGCAGTGCCACTGTATTGACACATAGCTGTACTAATTATCGCAATGATAGACAGTACTGGGCAGAGATAAGCAGCTTAGTGTGACATGTTTACTGTTTAAATACAGCTTACAGTCTTCAGATATGTTATCATTATGAAATAAACATCATAAGCAACTGCTGCGTAATATTTACAGAATATCACGTGATTCAGTTTATCCTGCACTGTCTTATTGCAAAATAAAAGTATTTTCGACACAAAAAATTCTTTAAAGTGAACTTTGGCACTGAACAGCATCAAAGTACAAACCGTTTATAATCCAGTCCACAAATAACAACTCCCATTATCACCCTAACACACATCACAATGTATTACTGCCATAACTAACTGCATTCACTGTGCTGTCTTACTTACAATAAATACCCATGATATTGCCTGCTCTAACGTACCTCAGATGACTGTAATGTTTAAAAATACCAAACAAATGACCTTGTCCAAGCCAGCTTAATCATTTCCACACACGTTGACTTTATATCATCCTCCCAATACATTCACATATAATTCATCTGAGACCTTATATGATAAAAATGCCCTAAACAACATACATTTAATTTCCTGCTGTATCCACTGTGCTGTTGTGTGGTTGTGGCAACTTACAGGAAACATTTTGTGTTAACCCAGTTTGAATGCAACAGCAGACACAGTGCATGTGCACTGGAGCAAAAAGCGTGCTGCTGCACTGTGCTGACAGGGGGAAGTCCCACACATAAAACACTTTATGTGACACACTTGATCTCACTCACGCACTCCCAACCCCTACAAACTCCGTACTATTGGCCATTTGTGGTTTAAATCCATTCACTGTCACTGTCACTCTATCAGGATTCCTACTACAGACTGTCAAACAGTAAATTTTCGCTCAAACTGTATTTTGCACAAACATTATCCTATGAAATGTATAATATTCCATTGCACATAACTACCATTTTAGGTCCTTAAAATAAGTGATGCTTGTGTCGCTACCACCGCAAATTCGCGTGTCGGCCATGTTGTTATTACTTAGTAGGAAACTGATACTTAGAGCGTTGAGGTGACCTTCAAAAGTGTGACGTTCCTATATCGTGCAGTGGTCAGTTGTTTCAACAGATGAAGTAAATAGCAAAATAACTGGCTTTCTGCAAGGAAAGCTTTCTAAAATCCACACTTTTAACATCACCATGCTGTTTGTGTGTCTGTCTGTAACATTTAAATTACTGAACTGCGTGACATTGCTACAAATCCGGTGTGAATATTACGATGACCTTGGGGGGCACTACAACGCATTAGGTTTCAATTGCAGACACTTGGTAAAAACAAAGTGGAGAACATGCAAAGTTTTGAGGTGTGGGCAATACTTCTTGCAGAACATATTTTGTGTGCTACTAGATCGTGGAGAATTGTAACAATTTATTGCATATATATAGTTATAGATTGTGCAATATCAATATGGCGACAGTAGAAATGTTTGGTTAGGTTTCTGTTTCTGATGACAAAGGAACAGTGGACATGGGCATGTGAAATTTCATATGGCAGTAAATTGTATACATGTCTACAGATTACATGCAAAATAATATTTATAAAATATGTACAGGTGATTATGTGAATATGTGCGGTACAGCAGACAGTTTAATGGTGACACAATATGTGTGGTACAGCAGACAGTTTAATGGTGACACAATATGTGCGGTACAGCAGACAGTTTAATGTTGACACAATATGTGCGGTACAGCAGACAGTTTAATGTTGACACAATATGTGCGGTACAGCAGACAGTTTAATGGTGACACAATATGTGCGGTACAGCAGACAGTTTAATGGTGACACAATACGTGTGGTACAGCAGACAGTTTAATGGTGACACAATATGTGTGGTACAGCAGACAGTTTAATGGTGACACAATATGTGTGGTACAGCAGACAGTTTAATGGTGACACAATATGTGTGGTACAGCAGACAGTTTAATGGTGACACAATATGTGTGGTACAGCAGACAGTTTAATGGTGACACAATATGTGCAGTACAGCAGACAGTTTAATGGTGACACAGTCTGTAGCGATGCAAATGGTTCTGTACATAATGAAAGTGCAACAGTTCAATGCAGTTCATCAATCTACTGTTTCTGTGTGCTGTCACAACAGAAGGAATAGCAAATATAAGCAGCAAACTGAAACAGACAGACAACAGGTAATAACAAATCACACATTAAAAAGAACAACACTAAAAATATTATAACGGTGAAAGGAAAATTTGTGAAAGGATTGTTTTCCTTAGTACATAGAGAGTAATATTCTGTTCAGTTAAATTTATGGAAGGAAAGGACAGCTGGTGAGTAAACAGTCGAATAAATAATACAAGAATACAAATATATTGAGAAATTAGTTAACAGTAACTATTAGTTAACAGTAACTATTAGTTAACAGTAACTATTAGTTAACAGTAACTATTAGTTAACAGTAACTATTCAAATTCAGTTAATTTCAGTTGACGTTAATTTATGTGCTGAAACAACAGCCGTATGGCCAATGACAGGAAGAGCAAGAAACGACCAAAATACAAATACAAAACAGGAAAATATTCAATAGATTCAATACAAAAAAACAGCTGTACTTGCAACAGCACACATAATACAGAAAGTGCTGCAAACTGAAACTTGAGATCTCAGCGATGGGGATAGCTGTTGGTTGGAGAGGAGAGGTAGTGGGGAGAGAAGGTGTGGGACAGGAGACAATGTGATGATGATGATGATGATGATGGTGGTGGTGGTGGTGGTGGTGGTGGTGGTGGTGGTGGTGGTG
>Ga0209737_10002671_pt1 | contig 12441 bp, 11 predicted proteins | sample TergutCu122P3_FD_187284 | JGI IMG/M metagenome (GOLD analysis project Ga0209737, IMG submission 187284) | Cubitermes ugandensis P3 segment gut microbial communities from Kakamega Forest, Kenya - Cu122 P3 (SPAdes) (version 2) | ecosystem: Host-associated > Arthropoda: Insects > Digestive system... | reverse complement strand
GCTGTGCGCCAGTCTATACTTCGCGACAGAAACCCAAGCCCAAGCGTGGTCGTCCGCCTAGACCAAGGGTCGAGAATAGTTTATAGTACAAAAGTGTGCAAAATTCACGCTATTGTAACGTAGTCCCGCAATGCGTTTAGCATGGCAAGAGAACAATGCCCAAAGAAACTATATAAATATCATTCTTTAGAAGAAGAGAAACATTGGAAAAGGTTCGAATCATTGGTGAATGGCAAAATATATTGTGCGCATCCCAAAAAATTTAATGATCCTTTTGATACGTGGTCACTTCTTCACTCGGAATCGAGTAAGGAGTATGAATTTGCAGATAATCTAAAGCATATACACAAAGAACTAGCAAGTAGGAATCTACCGCAAGCAATAGTTGAAAGTATTTTTTCGTCTCATGACTGGGTGGAAGAACTTAATGATGCTTATAAGGTAGAAGGTTTGGTTAATGGGGAAACAATTGACGAGATGCGTTCAATTGATATCGTTATGAATGAAGAGGCTTGCAAAAAAAGAGAAAATGCTTTGGAGAAACAGAATCTTGAAATAAGAGATGCTGTGCGAATTGCATGTTTTTCAACGAACGATAAAAGTCTATCAATGTGGTATCACTATGCGAATATGCACAAAGGTGTATGCTTGGAATATGATACATCTGAGTTGTTCTCACAATATGAGAAGTTGCCGCTTCTCCCTGTGATATATGTGAATAAACTCCCTGACATAGAAAAACATAGAATCAAACAATGGAAACCAGACTTTGGGTCGTTAAACTGGGGCATCAAACTAAGAATGACTGGTTGGATATATTCTCAGTGTTGTCACAAACTGGATGAGTGGAATTATGAACAGGAATGGAGATATATTGATTGCTGGTTCCAAAGGTGGCAAGAATGGAATCAAGTGCCTGAAGAGTGGAGGAATAGAGAAGGTATTCTTTTAGATTTTGTTAAACCTTCAAAGATTCTTGTCGGCACAAAAGTTAGCGATAAGAATGAATCTAAAATCTGCACACTCATAGATCGTCATAAAACAAAAGTAGTAAATATGAAGGTAACTCCATATGGTCTCAAGCCTATTGGCTCCTGAGTAGAATTGTAACCTGCCCCGCACCACAAAGTACTGCTATGCGTCAGATTATTCCTTTGGTTTTGAACTTTTCGAGTTGCACAATGCCTGCCATATAACCAAGAAAGGAATTGTAGGATAGATTCCATTGATAGATGCCAGGCAATAACTCTGGTGCCCTCGTTTCTTTTAACTTGTACTGAGCAATCTGAACCGAGTTTTTCTGTAACTCACGCCAATTGACATTGAATCTTTCACTGAGTATTTGCCCAGCTAGATTTGGCTCTACAATAGCAATGCATGTATCGGAATCTATCACCTTGAAATTCTCATTTACTGAGCGGAAGTCAAGAATCTTTTCGTACTTGAGCAATTTCTTATAAATCCCGTCTTCGCCACGAAGTTTTATTTCGCTAGAGATAGATCTGGTGCTTAAATCTGGTGATATTTCAATCTGCTTCTCAAAGTAGTCATTCAAAACACTAGCGGAGTCTATTATGTCAGGATTATTCTTGATCAATTTGTTTTGCTCCATCACAAATGTCCACATCTCGGAATTAGAGATTTTGCCCTCGCGATTTATACGCCCTGCAGCTTGTAACAACGATACAAGAGATCCTAATTCACGAAAGCCATTTCGAAATGAAAGGTTAACACCTGCTTCGACACATGAAGTGGCAAAAAGCGTCCAGTCTGTGTCGTCAGAATTGTCCAAGCGATTTTTTACGCGTTCTAATGTTTCTGCACGGTCCTTTGGGGTTAAAGCAGTGGATATATGCTCAGTGTGTGCAGCTCCAAAGCAATTATAGTAGGCATCGGCTAATACCGCCGTGCTTTGTACAGTGTTGAGGATAACTAGCCTTGGTCCCTGGAAACAAGCGATCCAATTAATCAAGGTACTAATACTTTTTGGCTTTGGGTCATTTTTGTAAACAACTCGATTTTGTTCATAAGTATTCAGCCGTGTGCGCAAACTGCTATTTATAATCTCGGGAACTTGTTTTTCTATACTACGTTGCGAAATCTCAGGTATTAGCCAAAACCTACACAGTGACCCAGAGGCAAGAACCCAATAACAAGCCCATTCATCCGCAAAAGTATTCATCCATCGCCATGCAATAGGCAATAACCTTGCTGGCAACGCTGCGTGTGATTCGTCAACAAAAATAGCACTACCTGGGAGTTCGTGAAGTCGGCGTAACGCCGATGGTGCGTTAGATGCCAGGGTTTCAAAAAAAGCGACTGCAGTTGTTACTACGATTGGTGCTCTCCAAAGAGCACTTAAGTGTCTCGCGTCTTCACTTTCGAAATCAGCACGATGGTGAAGTTCTGCGACCACATCACTTGGGTTTTCTCCTGGCAAAACCAGGGCTTCTCGATACTTATCAACAGACTGCTGAATAATATTTGTATACGGCAGAACAACAAAGATCCGCTGCAAGCCACGTTTTTGCGCCTGATTTAACAGATGTGCCATAACAGCTGTCGTTTTACCTGATCCGACAGGACTATCACATGAACTGATTGACGCTGTGACATCAGCATCACGACACGCACAGTACATTTCATTTCTCAAAGAATTACGGTCACTTGCGGTATGCGACTGACTAGCCATATAGTCATTTAGTGCCACAAGCCGTTCCATTGGCTTGAGAGGAACTATGCGTTCTTCGCGTGGATACTTTCCATAGTTTATTGCTGTGTCAGTATGATCCGCATCAACTAGACATGACAATGCTAGCCTAAGAAATACCGACTTGTCGCCTTTAGGCACTTCATTAAGGGGCTCGGCTTTCGAAGGAATAAGCTGGTTGTGTACTGTTTCCAACTTCTGCAAAAGTTCTTCTGTTTTTGCAAAAGCCTCCTCGTCGCGAAAAGCTCTTTCTCCCCTGTTTTGTTCATCGCTGAAGTCTCGAATAGCGGTGTGGTGTGTCGACACAACTACTGCAGCGATCATGCATCTGTGCTTTTCACTCAGAAAATGAGCTGCGCCTGCATCCCAGTGGTGATATGGTAGTATCCTTGCGGTTTTTTTGCCGCTAAGTACAAGTTGGTTTTCATCTTCAAGCTTGCCTAGATCGTGATAATATGCTGACGCTTCTACTACTTGTGTTAATAGTGCCCCATCAAGGCTTCCAAACTCAGCGACCTTTTGCGCATAATCTTTTGCTCTCTCTACTACACTAGATACATGTCTGTCATAAGTCTGTGCAGGGGTATGACCATTCGGGCTATGAGCAAAATAAGTCACATCAAGTCAACAACAGAGCTAATTCTGCCAAGTAATTCGGCAGGAAGAGCAGTTTTGTCTTCGTAATCACTCCAAGAATTTGATGGGTCTGCTATGTTATTGATGCGTTTTGGTGTTAGCGCATCCAAGAGCAAAAAGTCTGGACAACTCCCCAACCTATTACTATGCTCTATATACCATGCATGACGTAACCTAACATCTGGGCGTATTGCTGAGCGGTTTAAATCGTATGAATAAGGAATTAGAATCTTAAGCAACTCAATATCGTCGGCATTGCAACCTGTCTTCCCTGCATAGTTCGGGTTTACAAAAAATGGCATTGTATAAACACCGTGCTCTACGATGCGAAACCCAAGTGGTGCCATGCCGGCGGCCTTACCTTCTTGGACACCAGATTTATTGGTATTCGTATGGCGGATGATACTTACTGGGGATATTGATGTGCCTACACCAAATTGGACTACTCCGGTTTTAATAAAACCTTTGTCTCCGCCTTCTTCCAAAAACGTATTCCCAAACACACGAGCGTCCCAATATCTATTCACAAAAGCACTTTGCATGAATTTAGCGGTATCATACTTTTCCTTACCATCAGCGCCCATTTCCTTTTTAATCGCAGATCGATCACGCCCTCTAGATTCTAGTATTCGATATTTGTCAGGGTGCTCAGAGTACTTACTCGGCAGGTTTTTAAAAAATGGGCTACTAAAATCTTCTAATAAATCACGCAGTTTACGCTTAAACGAGACTGGAGAAATCTCCCCGATTCCGTTTGGGCGTTGGCGAGGGTCGCTTTCTCTGTCGGGGTCTCCATTTGGGTTAGAGTTAACTACCTCAATAATGAGTAGTCCAGTCGCACGCTTGATGTCACTTTGCATTGAAGTCTCCCTCCTCCATTTTTTTGTTGTCAGTATTTGAAGCAGTACGATTATTGGCATCATCGTTTTTTTGGAATGAAGCTAGATACCCAAGAAAGAGTTGCGCCTTTTCGAAATCCCCAAAACGCATCGGCTCGGAGAAAACCATGGCTAGTCTTTTCGACAGATCGCCGAGTACGCCAAGATACCATAGTACCAATTTATTTGGAACGCCATTTACTTGGTCTTTTTCCATTCCATATCTCTTGGCCCATGATAGGTAATGTGCCATCCTCAAGTTTAATTGCGCTAATGCTCTGCCTGGTGTTTCTGATGCAGTAATTAGCATGGAATTACCTACGAGCTGTGGTATCTTGTCTGTTTGTCGCTCGACCTTGCAATAGTTCGCATGCAACTCATCTGATGCTTTAAGTATTTGTCCAACCAAATAGGCAACACTCTGCATGTAATCCTCCTTTTTGTACCCACCTTTGAACAATAATAACCCTAGTAGGGCTACAAAGTTAGCAATGTCCATTGAATGGCCTTGCGAAACGTAAGTACCATCACGGCGGTCATTGCCGACCAAAACGACTAAGTTCTCATAATTTCGTAGTATTATGCGTAAATAATACAATACTTGCTCGTTACTCAAGGAATCCAATAAGAGCTCAATCCCTTGATAGTAGTGAACACGCTTAATAGTCTTACTAGATGAACCTGTTTTCCCACTTCGCTGCCACACAGTGTTCGCGATTGTTGCAACGTCCAAGGGAAATGGTATAGTTAATTCGGTGCCATCAATAGCAGGAATATTGGCGCAACCCAGTTGCCAACTTTTCGCCGCACCAAGAAACCACTGTGGAGAACAATTGCGCGTCAAAACGACTTTGCGTCGTGCTTCATCCATTTTCTTTATAGAAAACACTCGTATGTACTTTGGTTGTTTCTCAGGCGCCAAACCGCTAAAAACTCTGCTAAAATCCTTCGAGCAATCTTCAAACCGTGCTTGTGCACGCTCTTCGCCATGATTTGACATCTTTCCGAACCAAGATGCATATGGCACAGGAGTTTCAATAAACTTAGATGGATAAACAAGTACAACCTCTTTGCCCCCATCTGCTCGCTGCCACGTTATTCCCTCTTGTTTGGGCGATACGATTTGTTCCAGCGCTCCTTTAGCAGCGATTCGATTCACTTTCGCTATCGGAAATGAGCCGTCACTAACCTTGCCATATCGCTTTTGGCAAAGTTGCTTTTCATACATGGAGCGCAGTGTGACATCAAAACCAGGAATCTTGACACTTGGCATGGGTTCAGAAACTCTTGGGTCATAGGGCGACCCAAAAGCGTCTCTCAAATTTGTATTTATCCCAGTGCTCTTTGCTTCATCAGCATGTAAAAGCGCGCTATTTATCGATTTAGTTGTTTTTTCACTTGCAACCGGATAGCCATAATTTTCCCACTCGGCTAAATCTAATATGACTGAAATACTACGCCCCATGTCATTGGCATGGATTTTCTTTGCTTCACCGCTATGGAATAGCAACCCCAATAATTTGGTGTTTTTAGTTTCCTCTAATGCAGACAGTAAGTATATTTCAATAGCAACCCGCAACCCACCATTTAAGGCATTTACAGCTTCAATCAGCTTTGCCACAATTTGCACTCCATCTCCATTGAATTGCACAATTGTTTCAAGTAGTCTGCTACTTGCTCTACTGATGGAGCTATCTATGTTCTTCAGACCTTTTTGCCAGTTGTCGTTGGCATTGGCAATCCAGGCTTGAACGACGCCCTGTTGTAGTTCACTGTTCCCTTTCATCACTTCAGCGAGTTCTTTTTTTTGCGCGTTGTCAGTCATTCGATACAAAGGTTTAATGTTGAACGCTGGGAATGTCCCATTGTTGTTACCAAATTTTCGTAGTTTTTGCACTATTTCTGGTGTTAATCCGTCGATGCTCTTAATAAACCCTTTCTCGGAAATCAAAATTTTATAGCAGGGTGATTTAGAGTTTGCGTTGGGTAACTGCTCGTATTCACGATGCCAAACATCAGGATGAATGCCTGTACTTGAAAGTGCTGCAGATAACGAATAAAGCTCGTTAAGCATGTTTTTTTCCTCTTGGGTAAATCAGACATCCTTTATGAATAACAACGTCTTGATCATATAAAAATGATACTGATGATTTGTATCCCTCTGAAAAAACCATTCGTAGCATTGAAGAGATGTGTATATCTGGCAACGATGACAAGACTACTGTATCGTTGCGTAACGGTCCACAGTAGATTGGCGTAAATTCTCTCCATCCCAAAACTGGTATTGAATAGCTTTGCCCACGTACTAAACGCCTGTTAAAAATTGACTGATATGCATGTGCTGGGGATGTCGTCTTAGCATCCCATTGTAAGGCGCTTCTTGGAAGAGAGTTTTTTCTAGGATATGGCTGAACATCGGCGTAGAGTTTATAAACAACATCAATCAAGACTGTTGCCAGTAATTGGTAGTTATCTCCGCTTTTAATCGCGGTATCCCTGCGCAATGGACCTCCGTAATTAGTTGTGTATACGTGATAGTTGACTGGGGCACAGATTTCGACTTTTGTTGGGATTATCTCTATGGCTGGACCCCACAGTATTGATTCAAAGATAGCTTTTACTGCAGCATATGTTGGAGCTTGGTAGCTCACTGGACAATCACCAGAGTCAGGACGTGTCCACATGGCTGTGTTTCCAGCAATTTCCATGCAAACCGGATATACCATTAAAATACTCTTCCCATGCTTGTAGCCAACTAATTACTAGGTTTTCTCTCATGTGTATTATAGAGACACTACTTTTGAATCGCAAGCACTTGGTACCAAAACGGTCCGATTCTCGAGCTATGTAGAGTCACTCAGTGATAGTGTGAGAACGAATGCCTCAAATTCAACTGATTTATGCTTCTAGAGGACTAGAAAGGGAAGACAGAACGACGTTAAATAGACTATAATGCATTTGTTCGCATAGTACGCTAATATACCAATTCTTGTGTAATTTGTTCGTAGGCATCACGTATGGGGGAATACTCTGGTTGCTGCAGTTGGAAAGTATGAACTGGCTAAGTCGCATGGTGTTGATGGTTCGGGAATAGATGGGAAATTGCACATTTGAGTCTTTACAGCTTTTACCAATTTCGGGTATCCAGCATTTTGCTATATGTAGGCGCCGATGGGCACTGATACATATTGAATCAATATGGGAAGACAATGTATTTACAACTGCAGGGTCTCTGTTACATGGTCGTGTTCATAGTCCATCAGCTGATGAGAAGCGTGTTGACATAATTGTTACTCGAAGTATGCCGGTTCATTCCTACTCACTTAAAGTGCAAGGTGTCTGCGATGTCGTTGAATTCAAAAAGGACCATAATGGGATAGGTTTGTTTGGCAGAGATGGATTGTGGATGCCTTGTCCCATTGAATACAAACTTGGCTGTCTGCTAAAGAACAATGCTGACAAATTGCAATTGTGTGTGCAGGCGATGTGTTTGGAAGAAATGTTACTTTGCTCACCTATTACGGAGGCGTACATTTTCCATGGGAAAACACGAAGGCGGGAGATTGTGGTGCTTGACAATGATTTGCGATCAACAGCGAAAAAATACTGTAGTGAAATGCATGATTATTATGCTCGAGGCTATACCCCGCAAGTCAAAACAAAAACAATGTGTAGAGGGTGTTCTCTTAAAGACCAGTGTCTGCCTTGTCTTCCAACTAGAATTAAAGTATCCGATTATATTCAGGAAGCTTTTGTCGAAACAGATTAATATGAGAAAACTACTAAACACGTTGTTTGTTTGCACTCCAGATGCATACTTGTCAATCGAAGGAGAAACAGTACTTGTTTCTAAAAAAGAGGAAGAACTGTTGAGGGTTCCATTGCATAATATTGAAGGAATTGTAACCTTTGGGTACACAGGGGCAAGCCCAGCACTTATTGGAGAATGCGCTAAGCGTGGGATTCTGCTTTCATTTTGTAATATGTATGGAAGATTCTTAGCAAGCGTAATCGGAGAGGTACATGGAAATGTTCACCTTCGGAGAACACAATATAGAATTGCTGATGATGAACAACAAAGCTTGCGTATTGCACAAAACATTCTTATAGGCAAACTCCATAATTGTAGATGGGTATTAGAAAGAGCTACGCGAGACCATCATCAAAGGATAAACGTCGAACGAGTAAAAAAGGTAGGAAAGCAGATTTTTCAATCCATGTTAAATGTGCGCTCTACTCAATTGTATAGTTCATTGTTGGGAATAGAAGGAGAGGCGGCGAGTTTATATTTTTCTGTTTTTGATGAGCTGATACTTCAAAACAAAAAAGAGTTTTTCTTTCACGAAAGAAGCCGTCGCCCGCCGATGGACAATATTAATGCTCTTTTGTCGTTCGTATATATGTTACTTGTTCATGATGTTTCTTCAGCGTTAGCTGCTGTTGGGCTAGATCCTTTTGTTGGGTTTTTACATAAAGATCGGCCTGGGCGACGTTCATTGGCTCTTGATTTGTTAGAAGAGCTACGGGCTCCGTTAGCTGATAGATTCGTTTTGTCTTTTGTCAACACCCGCCAGATTGATCCAAGCTGTTTTACACAAAAAGAGAATGGAGCAGTGTTTATTAGCGATAATGCACGTAGAAAGCTTCTTTCTGTTTGGCATGAACGAAAGCAAGAGATAATTCAACATCCTTTTATTAAGGAAAAAATTGAATGGGGATTAGTTCCATATGTTCAAGCCTTGTTATTAGCGAGACATTTACGTGGGGATTTAGATGAATACCCACCATTTTTATGGAAGTAGTGCCTAATATGCTAGTATTGATTACTTATGATATTAATACAGGGACAGCCTTTGGACAAAAGCGATTAAGATCAGTTGCAAAGGCTTGTGAGGATTATGGCCATAGAGTTCAGAATTCAGTATTTGAATGTGAATTAGATATGAGTTTGTTTCTTAAGGTTAAAGACAGACTCGTAAGATTGATTGATCAAAATGAGGATAGTATTAGATTCTATCAATTAGGTGATTTTCGAAAAGTTGATCATTTTGGTGTTAAGCCATCAATAGATTTTTTGGACTCTTTGCTGGTATAAAGATTCTATGAGAATGCAACCATTAAATGTTATTGAAGTGCGAAATGCAAACAAACATGTATCAGGCACAAGATTAGCACTTATTTGAAGCGATTTTTAGCTTTGAAGATTATAGTTCAAGTTGACTAGAATTAACAAGTGAATTAATAGAAAAAACAAATAGCCTTGTTTTTGGGGGTCGCACCCTTCGTGGGTGCGTGGATTGAAATTTGAGCTTGCGAGAATATAAGGCTATTTCTCGCAGTCGCACCCTTCGTGGGTGCGTGGATTGAAATCGCACAATCACGGTTGAATCGCTTTTCCTTGCTTGTCGCACCCTTCGTGGGTGCGTGGATTGAAATCCTTTTTGTTGACATTCTTGTGGATTTTGTCAAGGTCGCACCCTTCGTGGGTGCGTGGATTGAAATTGTTTATGGTACATGGCTGTTGCACATTTTGATCGTCGCACCCTTCGTGGGTGCGTGGATTGAAATTCGAATTCCATAGCTCTACCGGCTTCACCGGATGCAGGTCGCACCCTTCGTGGGTGCGTGGATTGAAATTTATATGGATTCGCTAGGCAATACAGTTTATTCCGGGTCGCACCCTTCGTGGGTGCGTGGATTGAAATAAGCGACCTGAGTTTGCTTTATCCGATAGGGACGGGTCGCACCCTTCGTGGGTGCGTGGATTGAAATGCCGGATGGCATAACGTGGACTATCCGTAACAGGTCGCACCCTTCGTGGGTGCGTGGATTGAAATAAAAACGTGGCTTTGGCTTTTATTAGCCGTTCTGGTCGCACCCTTCGTGGGTGCGTGGATTGAAATGCATGTAACGATCAATTATGTTGTATATTAGGCATGTCGCACCCTTCGTGGGTGCGTGGATTGAAATGATAAAGTTTTCAATGCGCTTTGACAGTCGCATGGTCGCACCCTTCGTGGGTGCGTGGATTGAAATATCGATATCGATGCCGCACGCGCCATGATCCGTAGTCGCACCCTTCGTGGGTGCGTGGATTGAAATATCTTGGTTTTGGCTGGACAGGGAATTACACCAAGGTCGCACCCTTCGTGGGTGCGTGGATTGAAATTGCCCTCTGTATATTCAATCGAACTACCACCAGCCGTCGCACCCTTCGTGGGTGCGTGGATTGAAATCGCTTGATTTGCGCTAAAGTTCATTGCTACATTTGTCGCACCCTTCGTGGGTGCGTGGATTGAAATATTTCCCATTAACCCCATGAATTGCGCTATGTCGGTCGCACCCTTCGTGGGTGCGTGGATTGAAATACATAAGTGAGAAAATTGTTACCGAAGTTCTCCCGTCGCACCCTTCGTGGGTGCGTGGATTGAAATTATTTATGGTACATGGCTGTTGCACATTTTGATCGTCGCACCCTTCGTGGGTGCGTGGATTGAAATTAACTGTGATTGGTATTGGCGTTGTGTCGGTATCGGTCGCACCCTTCGTGGGTGCGTGGATTGAAATTATTTATGGTACATGGCTGTTGCACATTTTGATCGTCGCACCCTTCGTGGGTGCGTGGATTGAAATGATCATTTTGCGCTTGATTTGCACCGCCTTGCATGTCGCACCCTTCGTGGGTGCGTGGATTGAAATTTGTTTCAACGTCTGCAATTATTTACGGAGTTAAGGTCGCACCCTTCGTGGGTGCGTGGATTGAAATTCTTATTCCAGCAGTATGGCGCAAACACTGTAACGGTCGCACCCTTCGTGGGTGCGTGGATTGAAATTTCTAACTTGGCAACACGGCGCTCCAGCGCACACAGTCGCACCCTTCGTGGGTGCGTGGATTGAAATAAATTTTTTGGGTAATAGTATAGCGAGGTATTTAGTCGCACCCTTCGTGGGTGCGTGGATTGAAATTGCGATAGGTATCAACACTTTATATTCACTGTCGTCGCACCCTTCGTGGGTGCGTGGATTGAAATCTCTTTCCTCTGTCGCTCCGGAGTATAATTTCGTGGTCGCACCCTTCGTGGGTGCGTGGATTGAAATAACGGCTATTGTTTTCAACGATAGTGGTCGTTTGTCGCACCCTTCGTGGGTGCGTGGATTGAAATAGCAGCGCTAAAGCTCATTGCAGTCTGTGCCGATGTCGCACCCTTCGTGGGTGCGTGGATTGAAATAGCCCGGCGCGTTTTTAGAATTGAAAATAGGACGGTCGCACCCTTCGTGGGTGCGTGGATTGAAATCGCTTTTAGCGATAATAAACATGTCGCCTTCTTCGTCGCACCCTTCGTGGGTGCGTGGATTGAAATATTTATATACCTCCCTGTTTACTAATCTTTCACATGTCGCACCCTTCGTGGGTGCGTGGATTGAAATCACGTCACACCATTTATCGACCGCGCGGAGCCATGTCGCACCCTTCGTGGGTGCGTGGATTGAAATCGAAGTGTTGAGCGTTGAGCGTTCTCCATGCGATGGTCGCACCCTTCGTGGGTGCGTGGATTGAAATATTTTGGGATGTACCATACCTTACTGCATTTTTCGTCGCACCCTTCGTGGGTGCGTGGATTGAAATAGCTTTTTGAGCTTGTAGGAGCGTGTAAAAATGGGGTCGCACCCTTCGTGGGTGCGTGGATTGAAATAATATCAATCTGTTGAAGTGGTAATATGAGCTTAAGTCGCACCCTTCGTGGGTGCGTGGATTGAAATAATGTATTCCTCAGGTGTTTCTTCAAGCCCAATCGTCGCACCCTTCGTGGGTGCGTGGATTGAAATAAACTGCCTGCAAAAATCAGGGAAAATTTCGGTAGTCGCACCCTTCGTGGGTGCGTGGATTGAAATCTGATGTGTCTATTTTGCTCCCATCTGGATTAGCAGTCGCACCCTTCGTGGGTGCGTGGATTGAAATTTTTATGCTTGCGTGGGACGCGCCCAGCTTGTAAAGTCGCACCCTTCGTGGGTGCGTGGATTGAAATTTTTTGCATGATTGCCGGCGCAAGCTGTCGATAGTCGCACCCTTCGTGGGTGCGTGGATTGAAATTTCGAAGTTGGAATACTACCAGCGACGGAAGACGGGTCGCACCCTTCGTGGGTGCGTGGATTGAAATATGCACTTATTCAAAACATATACAACAAAGCCGGGTCGCACCCTTCGTGGGTGCGTGG
>Ga0209737_10002670_pt1 | contig 12442 bp, 12 predicted proteins | sample TergutCu122P3_FD_187284 | JGI IMG/M metagenome (GOLD analysis project Ga0209737, IMG submission 187284) | Cubitermes ugandensis P3 segment gut microbial communities from Kakamega Forest, Kenya - Cu122 P3 (SPAdes) (version 2) | ecosystem: Host-associated > Arthropoda: Insects > Digestive system... | reverse complement strand
TTCCCTCAAGGCTTCCGTCATTCGGGATGGGGTTCGCAGCGAGGTGGATGCCGCCGATCTGACCCTGGGCGACATCGTTTATCTTGCTCCCGGCGACAAGATCCCTGCCGACATTCGTCTATTCCGGGCGGAGAATCTGCGGGTGGAAGAAGCGGCGCTTACCGGCGAGGCTGTACCCGCCGGCAAGAATACCCTCACCATTGCGCCCGAGACCGTGCTTGGCGACCGCTCCAACATGGCCTATTGCGGTACAACGGTCAGCGCCGGCACCGCCTACGGAGTGGTGGTAGACATCGGCACGGATACGGAAATAGGGCGGATCAGCCAGTTGATCGCCGACGTGGGAGTTACGACCACGCCGCTGATCAGACAAATGGCGGCGTTTGGCAAGAGCATTTCCGTCGTAATCATCGGCATTGCGGCGCTGGTCTATCTGTTCGGGCACTTCTTTCGCAAAGAGCTGTATACCCCGGCGGAACTCCTGCTCTCCACCATCGGGCTGGCGATAGCGGCTATCCCTGAGGGTCTGCCCGCCATTCTTTCCATCATTCTTGCCATCGGCGTACAGAATATGGCGAAGAGAAAAGCCATAGTCCGCAATCTGCCCTCGGTCGAAACCCTGGGTTCGGTCTCGGTGATCTGCTCGGACAAGACCGGCACCCTGACCAAGAACGAGATGACCGTCAAAAATCTGGTCGTGCATGATGTGAGCTTCAGTGTCACCGGCTCCGGCTACGCGCCTGTCGGGGAGATTCGCCAGGGAGAAGAGCGAGCCTTGACAAGCGAAGACTCCCTGCTGCATCGCCTGCTCATTTGCTTCAAGCACTGCAACGATGCCTCTCTTACGGAAGAGGAAACATGGAAAGTGCAGGGCGACCCAACCGAAGGCGCGCTGCTCGCCGTCTTTGCGAAGGCAGAAATAACGACGGCGCTGCCGGAGCGAGTAGCGACCCTGCCTTTCGACTCGGAATACAAATACATGGTTACCGTTGCCAGAGGCAATGCCGGGAACATTCTGTACATCAAGGGCGCGCCGGATCGTCTGCTTGCCCTCTGCAAAGAGGAAATGACGGCAGAGGGTGCAAAGCCCCTGGCGCGGGAGCGTTGGGAAGAGGCGGTCGCCACTCTTGCCGGCGAAGGCAAAAGAGTGCTCGGAGCGGCGCTGAAGTTTGTCCCGGAAGGCAAAACCGAGATCTGTCATGAAGATTTGCGCGAAGGGGTAATCTTCCTCGGCTTGGCGGGCATCGTGGATCCGCCCCGGGAAGAGGTGGTGGATGCCGTTGCCGTGTGTCGCAGAGCGGGGATTCGGGTGAAGATGATTACCGGCGATCACGCCGATACCGCCAGAGCCATCGCCATGGAGCTGGGGATAGGCGACGGGGAAAAGGCGCTCACCGGCGCCGAACTCGACGAAATGACCGACGAGCAATTCTACGCCGCCGCCTGCAAATACGATGTTTTCGCCCGCACCAGTCCCGAACACAAGCTGAAACTGGTGAAAGCCTTGCAGGCGCATGGCGCGATTTGCGCGATGACCGGCGACGGGGTAAACGATGCCCCGGCGCTACGCATGGCTGATGTTGGCGTGGCGATGGGGATCAAGGGAACGGAAGTGACCAAGGACGCAGCGGAAGTGGTGCTGGCGGATGACAATTTCAGCACCATTGCCGCAGCGGTGGAAGAAGGGCGAAGGGTGTACGACAACCTGAAAAAGACTATCCTCTTCATCCTCCCCACCAACGGCGCGGAAAGTTTTCTCATCATTGCGGCGATTCTGTTCGGTACGATGATTCCGCTCACCCCAGTCCAGATTCTGTGGGTGAACATGGTGACTTCCGTCACCATCTCGCTGGCTCTGGCCTTCGAGCCGGTGGAGAGGGGAGCGATGAACCGTCCGCCTAGGAGCGCCAGTGAACCTCTGTTGAGCAATTATTTCCTCTGGCGCATCCTGTTCGTTTCGGTGCTGATCGGCGGCCTGACCCTGGCCTTGAGCGTCTGGTTGCTCGCACATGACTATTCAGAATCCATGGTTCGCACCATAATCCTGCAAACCATCGTGATGTGCCAGGCCTTCCACCTCTTCAACAGCCGCAGCATCCGCGAATCGGCCTGGTCGCTCGACTTTTTCGGCAACAAGGCGGTTTTCGCAGTCTGCGGCCTGATGCTGCTCCTCCAGCTCGCGGTGGTATATCTGCCCTTCATGAACACGATATTCGGCACGGAACCACTGCCAATGAAAGGCTGGGTCTTCCCCATCCTTCTCGGCGCCATCGTCTTCATCATCGTCGAAATCGAAAAATTCATCATGAGGTCCTGCGGACGGCGATGAAAAACCGACTCAGCAATAAACGCATGTAAGGGCGGCATCCTGCCGCCCGGTCTTGCATACGGTAATTGAACCGAATCGACGATAGGCGCATGTAGGGGCGGGTTTGAAACCTGCCCCTACATCCGTGAAGGATGGGCATCGTAGGCTGAGTTGAGCGCATCGCGCGAAACCCAGCATTGCAGGGTAGGGGCGGATATTATCCGTCCGCCAACGCCATGTCGGTGGCGAGATTCTGCAGGCGACGAATAGCTCACCCCACCATTGCTGAGTCTGTCGACTGACTGCTGATTCATGCAAAGCTTGTGCCATAATCCCCCCTTTGCAATAAAGAGGTGTTTTATGGACGAAAACAAGGCCAAGGCGCTGGCGGCGGCGCTTGCCCAGATCGAAAAGCAGTTCGGCAAAGGCTCGATCATGAAGATGGGCGAAGCCGAAATCGACGAAGGAATTCAGGTAGTCTCCACCGGCTCCATCGGCCTCGATCTGGCGCTGGGCGTGGGAGGCTTGCCGCGCGGCAGAGTAGTGGAAATCTATGGCCCGGAATCTTCCGGTAAAACTACTCTTTGCTTGCAGGTAGTCGCGGAAATGCAAAAGCTGGGCGGCACCGCCGCCTTCATCGACGCCGAGCACGCCCTCGATCCGCAGTACGCGCAGAAACTGGGCGTCAATGTAGGCGAACTCCTGATCTCCCAGCCCGACACCGGTGAACAGGCGCTGGAAATCGCCGATATGCTGGTCAGATCGGGTTCGGTCGACATCATCGTCATCGACTCGGTGGCGGCCTTGACCCCGAAAGCGGAAATCGAAGGCGAGATGGGCGACTCCTCGATGGGGCTGCACGCCCGTCTGATGAGCCAGGCGCTGCGAAAACTGACCGCCAATATCAAAAAAACCAACACCCTCGTGATTTTCATCAACCAGATTCGGATGAAAATCGGTCTGGTATTCGGCAACCCCGAAACCACCACCGGCGGCAATGCCCTCAAGTTCTACGCTTCCGTGCGTCTCGACATCCGTCGCGCCGGACAGATCAAAAAGAGCGAAGAAATCATCGGCAATGAAACCAAGGTCAAAGTGGTCAAGAACAAGGTAGCGCCTCCGTTCAAGGAAGCATTTTTCGACATCCTGTACGGAGAAGGCATTTCCCGTGAAGGCGAACTCATCGATCTTGGCGTCGCCTGCAAGGTCGTCGACAAGTCCGGCGCCTGGTATGCCTACAATGGCAACAAAATCGGCCAGGGCAAAGACAATGTCCGCGAATTCCTGAAAGCGCAACCGGCAATTGCCGCCGAAATCGAAGCGGCAATCCGGGCGGCCGATTGGCAGAGCTTCAAAACTAGCGGCAAGACCTCCTCGACCCGCTCGGGAAACAATGAAGAAGCATAATGACTGACAAGCTGCGGGGAAAGGCGCTGGCCTTGCTCGCCCGCCGCGAGCACAGTCGCGCCCAGCTTGCAAGAAAGCTAGCCCCCCATGCCGAATCGGAGGATGAACTGAATAGCCTGCTGGATGATCTGGTCGCCGACGGCATGGTATCGGATGCGCGTTATGCGGGCATCCGGGTTGCTTCGCGCGGTCTGCGCTACGGCAACGCCCGTCTGGCCTATGATCTGGGGCAGGATGGGGTAGCCGCCGAGGAAGTGGCGGCGGCGCTTGCCGATGTAGCCCATGAGAGCGGGCGCTGCCGCCTGGTGTGGGAAAAAAAATTCGGAACCCTGCCCGCCAGCCTTCAAGAGCGGGCGCGGCAGGTTCGTTTTCTGCAATCGCGCGGATTTTCTTCCGCCAGCATCCGGGCGACGCTGGCGGGAACGGAGTTGGAAGATGTTTCCTGAAACGCATGCCATGCCGATTGATACGGCGGCAAGAAGCACCCTCATGGCGTGCAACCTGCAAAAACGCTACAAGGCGCGCACCGTCGTTGCCGACGTTTCCTTTCAGGTGCAAAGCGGAGAAGTAGTTGGCCTTTTGGGGCCAAATGGCGCTGGCAAAACCACCTGTTTTTACATGATAGTAGGACTGATTGCCGCCGATGCCGGCGAGATTCTGCTGGATGCAACCCCGATAACCCGGATGCCGATGCACAAGCGCGCCAAACTGGGGCTGGCCTATCTGCCCCAGGAAGCATCGGTCTTCAGAAAGCTGACCGTGGCGGAAAACATTCAGGCGGTGCTGGAATTGCTGAACATCTCCCCCGCCGAGATCAACGAGCGCCTGGAAGGTTTGCTGGAAGAACTGCACATCGGCCATATACGCCACACCATCGCCGCGGCGCTCTCCGGCGGCGAGCGCCGCCGGGTGGAAATCGCAAGAGCCTTGGCGACCGAGCCGCGCTTTATCCTGCTGGATGAGCCTTTTGCCGGGGTCGACCCCATCGCGGTGCTGGACATCCAGAAAATCATCCGTTTTTTGAAGGAGCGCGGCATCGGAGTGCTGATTACCGACCATAATGTGCGGGAAACCCTGGGGATCTGCGACCACGCCTGGATCGTCAACGAAGGACAGGTGCTGGCGCAGGGAGCGCCCAGTGAGATCGTCTATAATGAAGAGGTACGCAAGGTTTATCTCGGCGAGCATTTTCATCTGTAATACTCCATCCCTATCGCGACCTCAAGATTCCTCTTCATGAAGCCCTCACTTCAGCTCAAGATTTCGCCGCAACTGACCCTGACGCCGCAATTGCAGCAGGCGATCAAGTTGTTGCAGTTGTCGACGCTGGAAATGCAGCAGGAGATCGAGGGCTATCTGCGGGAAAATCCCCTGCTGGAACTGGAAGACGAGACTGAGGACGACGGAGGGGGCGAATACTTCTCCGCTGGCAATAGCGAGCGGCAGGAGAGCGAATACGCCAGGGATGATTCTGCCAGCGAAGCGGCAAGGGAAGACGATGGCGCCCTCTCGCCCACGGAACTCGATGAGGAACGCTGGTATCAGGATGGCGGCGGCAATTACGCCAGCGAGGGCTACAACGGCCGGGATCACAATGATGAGGAAGTAGAGGCGCAGGACTTGCAGGCAAGCTCCATCACTCTGCGCGACCATCTCCTCTGGCAACTGGGTCTTTCCTTGCTGTCCGAGCGGCAAAAAGACATGATCCGCATTCTGATAGAGGCGCTGGATGACAACGGTTATCTTGCCGTTCCTCTGCGGGAATTGTGGCCGAGCATTCCAGAAGAATACAAGGTCAATGTTCGGGAATGGGTTCTGGCGCTCAGGAATCTGCAAAGCCTCGATCCTGCGGGAGTGGGGGCGCGCTCGTTGAAGGAGGCGCTCCGCTTGCAGTTGAAGGCAATGACGGATGAAGACGCTCTCCCGCCGCTCAGAGCCCTTGCCCTCAATATCGTGGAGCGCCATCTCGAACTCATGGCCGGACGCGATTTTGCCACGATCCGCAGACGTCTTGCCTGTAACGAAGAGAGTCTGAAGGCCGCGCTTGCCCTCATCAAGGGCTTGAACCCCCATCCCGGCGCCCGCTTTGCCTCTTTCGATGTCCGCTATATCGTGCCGGATGTGCTGGTGCGTAAGGTCAGGGGACAGTGGCTGTCGCAAATCAACCCGGACGCTTATCCCAAGTTGCGGGTCAATCGCCTTTATGCCGATATTCTCGCCCGCCAGCGGCGCGGGGACAGCCCTCTTTCCGCGCAATTGCAGGAGGCGCGCTGGCTGATTCGCAACGTCAAGCAGCGATTTGATACCATTTTGCGCGTCTCAGAGAGTATAGTAGAGCGGCAACGCCAGTTTTTCGAGTATGGCGAGGTTGCCATGCGTCCTTTGGTATTGCGCGAAATTGCCGATGAGGTAGGATTACATGAATCCACCGTTTCCAGAGTGACCAGCCAGAAATACATGGCGACGCCACGCGGGATTTTTGAACTGAAATACTTTTTTGGCAGCCATGTTGCTACCGATAGCGGCGGCGCTTGCTCGGCTACTGCCATTCGGGCGCTGATCAAACAACTAATATCTGAGGAAGATGGCAAAAAGCCCTTGTCGGATAAGCAAATATCCGAAATACTAGGACGGCAGGGTATAGTCGTTGCCCGACGTACCGTTGCCAAATATCGCGAAAGCATCGGAATCGGGTCGGTCAGTTTGCGTAAAACCCTGTAAAACCCTCAACCAGAAGGAGAAAAAATGAATCTGCAAATCAGCGGGCATCATATTGAAGTCACCCCTGCATTGCGCAGCTATGTCGAAAACAAGCTGGAACCGGTAATTCATCATTTCGAGAGAGTTACTGGCATCACCGTCATTCTTTCCGTAGACAAACTGGAACAGAAAGCGGAAGTTACCGTGCAGGTCCCCGGCAAAAGCATTTTTGTGGAGAGCATAGACAGCGACTTATATGCCGCGATTGACAGCATGTGCGACAAGCTGAACCGTCAGGTTCAGAAGCACAAGCAGAAAATCAGCGATCATCGGCGTGGCGACAAGGTTGCCACTCATCTCGTGAACTGACACAGGGCAAAAGCCGCCGCTTTTGCGGCGGCTTGCCGCCATCATTATGAATCCAATAAACACTATCCTGTCTCCATCCCGCATCGTGCTGGATCTGGAGGCGTGCAGCAAAAAACGTTTGCTTGAAGAAGCGGGACAACTTTTTGCCGCGACTTATGGCATCGAGCAAGCTCTGGTTTTCGAGACCTTGCTTGCCAGAGAAAAACTAGGCTCTACCGGATTTGGGCAAGGCGTTGCCATTCCGCATGGCCGCATCGAAGGGCTGAAGGAAGCGGTGGGCGCCTTTATCCGTCTGGCAGAACCTCTCGATTTTGCGGCGCCTGACGGAAAGCCGGTCTCTCTGGTCTTTGTCCTCCTGGCGCCGGGAGAAGCTGCGGAAGCCTCGCTCCAAATCCTGGCCTCGCTGGCCGGCGCTTTTGCCAGAAGCTCTTTTCGGGAAAAACTTGCCGCCGCGCCGGATGCGGCGGCGGTATGGGATATTTTCGGAGATGCCGCCTAGCCATGCAGGAAATCAATATTGCCCAACTCTATGAGGATCATTGCGACAAGCTGGAGCTTACCTGGGAGATAGCGGTCGGCGCCAAGCGGCAGATAGGTCTCAAAGAGGGCGGCAATTACGGCGCCGATGTGATCGGGCACATGAATCTCATTCACCCCGAACGCTTGCAGGTCATAGGCGCGGCGGAAATAGCCTGGTTGAACCGCGTATCCGAAGCGCAGTTTTCCAAACAGGTGGGCGAACTGCTTTCAGCCCAGCCGCCAGCGCTCATCGTCTCCGACGGCCTGCCTGTCCCGGAGCGGCTGCGCGATTTGTGCGAGATTACCCAGACGCCGCTGTTTACTTCTACCAGACCCTGCGCGGCCGTAATCGATCTCTTGCGTATTTATCTGGCTAGAAGGCTTGCGGAAACAACTTCCGTGCATGGGGTATTCATGGATGTGCTGAGCATGGGGGTGCTGATAACCGGCGACTCAGGCGTGGGCAAGTCCGAACTGGCGCTGGAACTGATTTCGCGCGGTCATTGTCTGATTGCCGATGACGTGGTGGAGCTAGCGCGAATTGCGCCAAATACCCTGGAAGGGCGCTGCCCCGGCATGTTGCAGGATTTTCTGGAAGTGCGCGGGCTTGGCCTGTTGAATATCCGCACCATCTTTGGCGAGACGGCCTCCCGCCAGAAAAAGATTCTGAAACTGATCGTCTGCCTGCAAAAGCCGATCATCAACGCGGAAGCGCCGCGCCTGCCGCTGGATGCCCAGACCCAGAAGATACTCGAGGTTCAGGTACGCAAGGTCGTGATTCCGGTCGTGGCGGGGCGTAACCTTGCCGTTCTGATCGAAACCGCCGTCCGTAACACTATCCTGCAAATCCGCGGCATCGACAGCATGCAGGAATTCATCTCCCGCCAACAACAGGCGCTGGAAATGGACGACGAACTATAAGGTCTTGCAGACGGGTGCTGCGCACGGCGATTGAAGAACCGATCCTGCGGATGGCGATTGAAGAACCAACTCAACGGTAGGCGCATGTAGGGGCGGCATTCTGCCGCCAGCAGCGTCATAGGGACTGATTCCATCCACCCGTGACAATCGCCGTGCGCAGCACACAAAAAAGCAGAGCTTTATCGGCTCTGCTTTTTTCTTGGCTGAGGTATGTTCAGTTTGTTGCTTAGTGCTCGAGATCGTTAGATGCTTCAGCATCCTCGGCAGATGCGGACTCTTCGGCTTGGGCAGCCTCATCAGCCTCGCCGACTTCATCAGCAGGAGCTGCTTCTTCGTCGGCGGGCGTGGCTTCTTCAACTACGGGAGCAACATCCTGGCTGGGCGCGACTTCTACGGCAACAGGGGCGTCAGGAGCGCAAGCAGCGAGAGCCAGAGAGAGCAGAGCGGCAAGGAGGAGGGATTTTTTCATGTTCGATCCTTAAAATTGACAGTGGGGGAAACTTTCAGTCGGGGAACCGACCAGACTATATAATATAACAGCTTGCTGCCAAATAGGACAAGAGTAGATAAAAAATTGCTGCGCTGCGGCATCAGAGAGCGCGATATAAACCGGATAGAAAAAAATCGGCGCGGTTTCGGTGCAAGTTTGTATGGTTCTGAGCCGAAAGCGCCCTAGTGCAAGCCGGCGGTTTCCGGCGAAAAGGGAGTAGCGGGAGTTTGCCAAATCTCGTTGAAAAGTTCGCGATAGGGCTGGACTTCATTGGCGTCATCCAGCACAAATTTGCCGCGCGGGCGTTCCAGGTCGAAGCGCACTACTGCATGGCGGCCATCGGCCAGAATCATGCAATCGCGCCGGGGGACGTAGACATCTGAAACTTCCTGAAGTTTGATGCGGTGACCGTGGCTTTTCAGGAGATCGATCAGGCGCGGCTGTTTGTGCCGCAACTGGCTGGCATCGCGTAGGGCAATGCGAACCAGGGCATGTTGCTGCTCGGTGAGGAAAAGACGCAGGGTCTCCATGTTCATGAGTTTGGCAAGCCCGGTCTGTTCGAGATTGTCATCGAAAATGCAAAGCTCCGACCTTGCGCGCGCCAGCACCTGCGCGAACGAAGTCTGAAAATCACTCCACGAATCAAAAATGGTTCTGCTCATAGATGTAAAGTTTAACCCTCCCGCATGTAAAATGGCGAACTTTTTGGGAGAACGGACTGATGCCAGTCGGGATTGTTGTAGCCCTCGACCATGAAGCAAGGGGAATAGTCTACTCTGAAGATGGCAAGGCGGTTTTCGTGGAAGGCGCATTGCCCGGCGAGACCGTGGAATATGCAAGTTTTCGCAAAAAGGCGAAATACGAACAGGCCTATCTGATCCGGGTGCTTCGTCCCGCAGTCGACCGGGTTACTCCGGGCTGTCCTCACTTCGGCATCTGCGGCGGTTGTGTAATGCAGCATCTGGATGTTAACGCCCAGGTTGCGGTCAAACAAAGGGTGCTGGAGGATAGTCTCTGGAATATCGGGCATGTGCGCCCGGAAGAGATTTTGCCGCCCATTCATGGCACCGCCTGGGGCTACCGCAGAAAGGCGCGCCTTGGGGTGCGCAAGGTACCGAAAAAAGGCGGGGTACTGATCGGCTTTCGGGAGAAGAGAAGCAGCTATATCGCCGACCTCAAGGGCTGCAAGGTTTTACCTCCGGCGGTGTCCGAACTTCTGTTGCCTTTGCGAACTTTGATCGATGGTTTGTCTATCTCCGAGCGTCTGCCGCAGGTGGAAATCGCCGCCGGAGATACATCTGTTGCCTTGTCGCTGCGTATTCTGGAGCCCTTGACTGCCGAGGATGAAGAGAGGCTGCGCGCATTTGCTGATCGGCATCAGGTGGTTTTTTATTTGCAGCCCGGAGGGCCAGACAGTCTGTATTGTTTTCACCCGCCCGAAGCAGAGCTTTCTTACGCGCTGCCGGAATTTGCTCTCTCCATGAATTTCAGGCCGGTGGATTTTACCCAGGTCAATCACGAGATGAACCGGGTGCTGATTCGTCGCACCCTCGAGTTGTTGGATTTGCAGCCCGGCGAGCGGGTGGCTGATCTCTTTTGCGGTCTTGGCAATTTCACCCTCCCCATTGCCCGTCAGGGGGTAGAGGTAATCGGCATCGAAGGCAATGCGGCGCTGGTTGCCCGCGCCGAGGAATGCGCGCGGGAAAATGGCATAGGCGGCAATGTTCGCTTTATCGAATCCAACCTCTTTCAATGCGGCGAGGATTTTTTCGCGACTTTGGCGGGAAAGCCGGAAAAACTCCTGATCGACCCGCCGCGCGAAGGCGCGCTGGAGGTCATCAAGGCCTTGCCTACTGAGGGGGAACGTCCTCATCGCATCGTCTACGTTTCCTGCAATCCCGCCACCCTTGCCCGCGATGCGGCGATTCTGGTGCATCAGAAAGGCTACCGCCTGGCTCGCGCCGGGATGGTCAACATGTTCCCTCATACCGCGCATGTGGAATCGATAGCCCTGTTTGTGGCTGCTGATGTTTCAACCTGATTGTCTCTCTCATGCTAGAATCGCACCCCCTAAAGGAGGTGTGGCAGAGTGGTCGATTGCACCGGTCTTGAAAACCGGCAACGGGCAACCGTTCGTGAGTTCGAATCTCACCGCCTCCGCCAGTGCTGCGCACGGCGATGAAGAACCGATTCGGTGATAGGTGCATGTAGGGGCGGCATTCTGCCGCCCGCAAGCGGAATGAAGTCGTGGGGCGCATAATGACGAGTGATTGTGTAGGCTGGGTTGAAGCGAAGCGAAAACCCAGCTTTACGCTCAATGCTGGGTTTCGCGCGATGCGCTCAACCCAGCCTACGCGCTGATTCTGCATGAAATCGTGAGGCGCACAATTGGCGTTGCTCTTTACGCTACCTATTGGCTTCTTTGGTGGCTTGTTTTTCGTTGGTTTGGTTGGATATATCTGTTTCTGAATCGGGATGAAGCGAGACGATATGGGATGGGCATGGCGTGTTATCCTTTGCGCTGATTCTGGTTAGTCGAAGGGAAAGAAATGTCAGACATCGGGAATATTTTTTTCACTTTTTTGGTCTTGTCGATCATCTTCATTGTCGCCTTCGGCTTGATCTATATGATTTTGGCTCCGTTTATCGAGCTGTATTTTGATATTAAAAATTTAAAAGGGGAAGTCGAGCGAGAGGTTGAACGGGAAATGCGGGAGTTTTATCTGGAGCTTGAGCGCCGTTGGGGTAAGCCATAGGCGAACTCCAGCGCCATTATCACGTTTCCGCCACAAGTGTCGAGGAATCCCCGGAATTCATGCCAGGGTGACTCAAAGCAGACAGAGCAGTGCCGACAGGTGCGCTGAACACAAGAGAAAGTGCCAGCTTGTTCGCCATTTGAGGTATCCTTCGAGTATGAAAAATTTCATGAGACATCTCGCCGCTTTTATAATAGGAGTCAAGAGTGTAGATGGCGCAGTCGAAGGGCTTGGCAATTTCGTTGCGTTCATTTTTTACCCCATTATGTTCTTTGCTTGTTGGTATATGAGCGGATCGTTTTTTACTGCTCTTATTGTCACATGCATTTTTGGGCCTATCCTGTTTTTGATCATTGGGTTTGCAGTACTACTTCCTCTAGCGATCATTCTTATGATTATCTGTGAGATCATTTGTGCAGTGTTTGGACATGGTGTAGAAGAAGAGTTACGGGAGTGGCGCAAGTCAGGCAGGCTTTGATGAAGCGCAGCCAGTAGATATTGGTTGAGGTCTTGCAGAGGTCAATTGGTGCTAAGCAGCCTCGCCAAATCATGCTTAAAGAGGAGGGTCTGCATTGGTTATGTGCCGTGCAGCGTCTGTTCTGCTCATCCTTTGTCGCTTGAGACGATTTCCCGCCTTTCCGTGCTTGCTGGTGAAGGCATGATTGGGGGCTGATCCCTGACATCTGTCCCCTGCTTCCTGCCCCTGCTCAACAGTCAAGCAATGCTTTACGCTGTGCGTTTTCAGGGCTACGATCTCGTCGTATTCAGCAATGATTCATACCGCAACATGGAAATCGTCCTTCGCCGTTATGGCAACAGCACCGTTGTCGTTTTGCCTCCGGCTATCCTGAAAGAATTCAGGCTTTCAGCGGGGCAGCCCATGACGTTGACTGCCAACGACGGCAAAATCGTTTTGACCCGCAAATCCAAGGTCACCTTGGCCGATTTGATAGCGCAATGCGATTTGTCGGC
>Ga0209737_10002669_pt1 | contig 12444 bp, 16 predicted proteins | sample TergutCu122P3_FD_187284 | JGI IMG/M metagenome (GOLD analysis project Ga0209737, IMG submission 187284) | Cubitermes ugandensis P3 segment gut microbial communities from Kakamega Forest, Kenya - Cu122 P3 (SPAdes) (version 2) | ecosystem: Host-associated > Arthropoda: Insects > Digestive system... | reverse complement strand
GATGACTACCCCTGAGCCCAGGGCGTATTCCTGAAGCGTATCACCAGAGCCGGTATCGCCCAGTAAGCCCTTGCTTCTCGAGGTATAGACGTCGATATTCACCACCGAGGGCAAGGTCTTTGCTGCCACAACTTCAGCAAGTGTTGCGTCTTCAGCTGGTGGCACGATCGTGATATTTGTGGGAGTGACCGGGGTTCCATTGGATGATACTGTCTGCGCTGCAGGGCTGAAACCGTCAGTAAGCGCAAAAAGGATTGTAAATGTCAGAACCGTGCCGACAAATGCGCCTACCAGGCCCATGAGCAGCGGCATGAGTTTCGAAGGTTTTTTTAGAGTGGAAGTGGAGTTTTGCGCCTGCGATTGTTGTTGTCTTGTCACGGCTGGTTGATGGTAATACGATACCTGTGGTTGTTGATAGGCACTATGCTGTTGTTGATATGGGAGGGATTGCTGATGTTGCGGCATTGGACTGGTTGGATATTGGGTTGGCTGTGGCTGAAATGACCGATGTTGGGGCACAGGCGTTTGAAAGGAAGCTGACTGATTTGGATATGAGGCCACTTGAGGCTGAGATGGGAATGAGGATCGTGGGTACGCAGTTGCCCTCATGTCCGAAACGTTTGGGGGCACAGCTTTAAAACCAGCAGAAAAATCACGGGAGAATTCCTTTGAAAAATCATCGGAGAATTCTTTGTTGAAATCCATGTGCAATCCCTGATTGAAATCACTGGTAAAACCCTGCCCATCCTGCCTGTTACCTTGCCTGATGTAATTGTCCATAAACCACCTCACAAAAACCTGTTTGCTACGATGAAGTATTGCCTTATTCTCTGATAATGTAGACTCCCAAAACCCTCGCTGGCTTATTCCTGGATGCCACCATAATGTACTGGAAAGCTTTAAGTAATCTGAAAGCGCGCGGCAAGATAGGAAATGATGTCGTTGCTTTCATAGAGAGCTTTTCCGTCTATGAACAGACAGGGAACCTGATTCTTCTTTCCGACCATGAGCAATGTCCTCAAATTCACCGGCTCCATGGTGCTTTTCAGGTCGATGATGATCCCGTTTTTTTCCATGAATCGCAACACCTTGATACAAAAGGGACAGGTCGGTGAATAGTACAGGGAAAGCTCTTCCATTATCCACACTCCTTGATCTGAGTTATGTGCTTATGGGTTTATTTTAGTGCATTTAGCTTGACAGGGCGGGAATCAAATGAAAATACACGGTTTCGGTTTGTAATAAAAACGATTAGTATATATGCTTCGAACGCAATTGGCAGAAATGGGGATCACCAGTGTCAGAGAATACCTTCGAGATTGTAAAGAATGCGTTGGCCGTACAACTGAACCTTGATCCAGATATTATAAGACCGGAATCGCTTATTTCTGATGACCTGGGCGCTGATTCATTAGACGCTGTAGAACTCATCATATCTCTGGAAGAGCAGCTGGGCATCAGCATCGATGAGATGGAAAATGACGCGATCAGAACGGTTGATGATGTGGTAAGGCTGATTGATTCCATCAACTGGTAGGAAGCGCCGAAAAATTCGTTGCACGCCTTGTCGCACAAGCAATATATCGGCACTTCCTTAAGTTTTTTCGCTGCGCTTTGACAGGGGCGGTCCTGGCATGATGAGGGCAAGTACCAGGCATATTACTATCAGGATAATAAACACAAACCCAACAGCATGGATCGACGTGGTCAGTATATCGACGATCTGATCCCAGGAGACTTCGCTGCCATAGGATGAGAGATCATAAATATTTCCCAGGTCGTATTCTGTAATGCCCTGCTGTGTAAAGCCCTTGACGATACTTGAGTTGAAAACTGCGCCAAACATGCTGATACCGATTGTCTGCCCCAGGGTTCGAAGCAGTGCATTCACCGCAACCGCTGACCCACGTTTTTCGATGCCGACCGACTCCTGGATAAGCATGGTCTGAGCTGTCATACCTAAACCCAGACCAATCCCCATCATAAGGACCACAAAAACAAGGAATACGACATTGGTGTCTTTTGCGAATATCAACACCGGTAAGAACGAAAGCAAAGCGATCGTGATGCCAACCAGTACCATTGGTTTTCCACCGAATCGAATGATGAGTTTCCCCAATGGAACAGAAACGAGCGCCCAAGATATCGACATGGGTAAGATTATCAGACCGGAAATCAAAGGGTCGAACCCTCGCACATTTTGAAGATAGATAGGTGTATACACATCGATCCCGATCACAACACCGGTAAAGAACAAGGCAATGACATTTATGAAGATACTTGATTTTGTGAGTACATCCAAAGGCATGATGGGCTCGCGGGATCGTTTTTCGACACGAAAAAAGATCACTGTTGTCAGTAGTGCGACGACAAAAAGAACAATGTTTCGAAGGCTGAAATCTACCCCATTTTCATTGCTCAGAATGAATATTCCCAGAAAGGCAATCATCGCAAGAGACAGCAGGATTATTCCAGGATAATCGATATGATGTTTCTCCTTTTTCACCGTCTCGTTAAAGCTGGTTTTCAAAAGATACAGCGCAAGTATCCCATGCTCTGCGAGAAACCACAGAGCAGGCTTCCTGCGACGAATATTGTTATTCCAACCATAAATGTCTTCTTGCGGCCATACAGGTCGCTCAGTTTTCCGTAAACGGGAATTGAGATCGCACAGGTGAGCAGATATACCGAAAATACATGACTGATAAGGTCAAAACCGTGAAGATCCTTGACGACGGTCGGTATTGCCAATACCAGTATCGTACTCTCGATCGCAGCAAGAAACACTGCCGTGGCGAGCGCGAATATCAGTTTGTTTTTCTCGGAAGCAGTCATGTTCTGATTGTATCGTATTGCCCTGCTCAGCCATAGGGCGTCGCGAGTGGAGCCAACGAGGGGATTCGACAATCGCGTCGCCACTACGTGGCTGGCGCTTGTTCATCTACGCTCGCTCTGCTCGCTTGATTTACGGCCTGCGAACGTGCCACTGGCACGTTCGCGTCGGCCTCACCCTCACGGGTTCGAATCCCACCATCATATCTGCTCCTGTGGAGCCAACGAGGGGATTCGAACCCCTGACCTGCCGATTAGCGTTCGACCACCTGTCTTACTGGTTCTTCAGAAATTTCGCGACCTGTTGTCTTGTAAACGGAGAGTTCTAAGCGACTTTCTACAATAGTGTTTATGATATATACCAAGGAAAACGCTAAGCAAAAAGCTGGTGATAAGTACTCAATGAATTCCTTCAAGCATTCCATCACAGCACCTGCGCTGGTTCTTCGGTGCGACCGAGTACGGCTGCTTCAGGTGTCTCGACACTTCCCATGAGGTAGCTGTCCATGCCAAACAGTCTGGCGATCTGATACTTGAGCTCGTCGCGGTCAAGACGCAGAAGTATTTCGTAGAATTCTTTGTTACTCATCACTGCACCTACACTGGTTCTTTGGTGCGGTATCCCATCACGTCATCAATTGAACACTCAAAAAACTCAGCAAGAGTAACCAATTTCGTTGCTGGGATGTCGTTGCTATGGGATTCCCAGTTCATAATGGTGTTCTTGCTTACATCAATAACACGAGCAAGCTTCTCCTGAGAAATGTCCGCTTGCTCACGAAGCTGCCTTAGATTGTTTCTGCAAATCTGAACCATTGAGCCGTGCCCAATCTGTCACTCATGCATTTGTTAGTACAACAAGTAACCTTACATTTATGTTGGGCCAGAATATGAGCAAACGTTTATATTATGACAATATGTTTGACCAAATATATTCGTTTGTTTCTATTTCTCTGTTATGCTTTCCGCATGCAACAATATGGGGAAGCAATGAACAATGAGCAAAAAGATACAAAGCTTAAAAAGGAAATAGGTAACCGCCTAAGAATTGCACGTTAGAACTGTGGGTTTACGCAGGCAGAAATGGGAAAGCTTCTGGGCATTACAGATGTGGGCTATTCGAGATACGAAAAAGGAAGTGATATTAGAAGTGCTCTGATAATTCTCTTTTGCGAAAAACTCGAATGCTCATCATCGTGGCTTCTTGGTATCGAAGAGCATGGTATGAGGCTGCCACCTGAAAGCCCAATTCTGAGAGACTTGAGAGCTGCTTGCGAACTACTGAATAAAGAAGGACAAAACAGGCTCGTAGACCATACAAACGATATACTAGATACTCCAAAGTATCGCAAAAGGGAGGGATAACAATGGCAAACAACACGAGGACTACCGACGAACCACCGCTTTCGCAAGATTATTTCGTTTCCAAAGCGGCAGGGTAACCGGTGGTCAATATGGGATTGTTTAGTTCAAAACCTAAGAAGAAAAGGGCTTCATCGAATACGAAGAATGCAGTAAAAGATGGGATTAAGCTCTCGAAAAAGTTCAGTAGTTTCAATGGGTACAATAAAAGAAAAGCAAAAAGATATGGCGAGTGATCGAGTGGTCCCATGCCCACCTATACCTGAAAAGCAGTAGGAGAAAAGATGTCAGAGGAAAGCAAAAAGAAAGCAAGCGCATTGGAGACTTTCTCTGATTTCGTGAAGCGCAACTGGTACGCAACGCTTCTCATGATACTGTCTATCGGCGGGTTCGGTTGGGCTGTTGTACTTATCGGCCAGATCGGTGAGATGGTACTTGAGTACCCTTTTCCGCTGATTGTTTGCATGGTAATTGCCTTCCTTCTTGGACTGATAGTATCGTCACTCATCGGCTTGAATAAACGATCTATGAAAAAGCTTGATGAGAGGTTTGCGCGAGAGCGACGGGAAAGAGAAGAAGCAAAGCAAGCCCAGCAGGAGGCTGAAAAACGCGCAGAGGCGGCAGTAGCGGCAGAGATAGATTTTGTCACAAGAGTTAAGGCTATTGAATTTTTCTCAAAAGCACTGTTGTTTGAAATCTACACTGACGGGCATTATGACTTCGATGAATATGGTCAAGGCGACATTCGGTCTGAAGGTATTGAAGAGTGGTTAAGTAAAATAGATAGATGGCTAAATGAAGAATCTGTGGGAGCTTATACAACTCGATACACGCTGAAAGACTTCGCAAAAAACTACCTCGATAAAAACCAAGATGTTTTTGATCCAGTGCGTAAATGGCTCAAAAAAGGCAAGAGGTAGAACCCTATGGACATGTCCATCTACACCTATAGCACTAAACAAGCATTCTATCCGGATAATCGGTATTGTTTTTATCGTACCGATTACGGTAGTATATCCATGCGACACAATGTCGTAAAAAGTGTAGAACGGAAGCACCTTGACCTTTATGGCAGTTGTTTCCAGAAGGGGTTCGCCCCACAGAACAGGGACTGATGACCGAAAGGCTTCAGTCCCTATTTTTATAAGGAGAGCAGATGCAAAAGGCAATGATGTTTATTGACTATGAGAACTTCGAGATTCAGAGGAGAAACCTCTACAAGAAAGCAAATAAGAGTGCCCCTCGCATCGATTTGGTAAAGCTCCCGAAAACTGTCATGCGAAAGATTAATGCAGACCTGACCTTGGTGAAGACGTTTCTGTTTGTGCCCAAGCCTGACGAATTTCTAAGCGGTGATGAAAACAGGGTAAAACACTACAAGTACCTTAAAGGCCTTGAAAACACTAACTTTTTCAGGGTGGTTTCCGGTCGCCACGTAGCAAGACCGGTAAACGGAGATTATCTGTCAATGAGCCTTGCAAATAAGGGGACATATTACGTCACCGAGAAGGGCACAGATATCAATATGGCAGCGCATATCCTGACAAAGGCGTTCCACGGATCGTATGATACGGCAATTGTTCTCAGTGGTGACACAGACCACCTTCCAATATATGAGGTGCTTAATACCATTGGTAAAACAGTGATTGTAGTTTCGCTCGAAGGTCAAAGCCTCTCAAAGCTGAAGACTACAACGGATGCCCAGATGATACTGGATCTCGATTTTCTCGAGGAATGTAAAAACGAGTATGTCAGCCATAAGAAACAGCGTAATCAGCCCAATGTGCCTGAGATAGACCTGCAAGATTAATTATTGGAGCAACATGTCCATCTACACCTACAAGCCTAAGAGAAACCCGTGAGTGTCCAGCAAATCTGACGCAACAAGCACCGCGTCAGAGTAAAGACAAAATTGCTCCTGCCGAGCGGAAAGCCGTAGTATATCGACAGGCTCATCACCTGCACCAACCACGATGCCATAGACTTTGAAGACTCGATGAGGGCACAAAGGCGGACGAGCATGTCAAGTGCTACCCTCAAGTCATATATGAAAGACCGGTGGCCCTCAAACCTCAAGTGTGAGAAATCCATCATCCGTTACTACGAACAGCCAGTCGTGGGTATCTACAAGGCCATAGGGCATATCAGGCTATGCAACCTCACTGCATGCGACATTGAGTAATACATAATGTCGCAGCCTGAAGACTACAAGCGGCTGTCAGCAAAGCGCACTCTCTTGGCAGCACTGAGGAAAGTCTACCGTTGGAAACTGATACATGAGGACATTATGTTGTTTGTCATAGTCGATTGCACATTGTAAGAGAAAAGCTGGTGTAGAAGCGTACTCTTTGGATGAGCTCAACGATATCCTTGACTTTTTCTATGTTGACTACCTGGAGCCGGTGATAATCCTCATGAACTTTTGCTGTCTGCGGAAGGAAGAGGCTTTTGCACTGAACTGGTAGTACATCCCGGACGACGGCAAGGTCATCATCAGCCGGGCACGACGTCATAGAGAAAGGCACCAAGGATCACCGGGTGCGCACAGCGTATCTAATGCGATGGGCGCTTGAGAGGATGCGTAAGCTGAAGAAGAACCGCATCGGCCCCATCTGTTCGTCAGGCAAGGGAAGCGTTAGGGCGAGGTGTCACCAGAACACCTTAATAAAACACTTCCAGAGGACCATTGAGCGAGCCGGGCTCGCTATATACCGCTGAGGTCACTGCGCCATATGGGCGCTACCATCGTCCTTGCCTATGGAACGAACATCGCCGTCGTCGCAAAATGACTGGGCACCAGAAAGTATCGACTCTGGCGAATTTCTATCTCCGGCTTCTGGAGTCTGCCAAAGAGGAATCGAACGAAAAACTGGCTGATAGTATCAAACGATCTATCAAAACAGAAAGGATGAACGAGAAAGTGCAATGACACGTCACGTAATGTCACGTAAACTCACGAAAAGCCTCGAAATTCTACGTGGTTTTATGGGATTTTTCGTGACTTCGCCATTTTTTCACTCTCGCGCTGAAGTGCTAAATTTGGCAATCTACCTGCGGATATACTGGAGCCAACGAGGGGATTCGAACCCCTGACCTGCCGATTACGAATCGGCTGCTCTGCCAGCTGAGCTACGTTGGCTGAACGCAGAAAGGAATTATAACGCATTTCCTGCAGTAATACGGGAAGTTATAGCACTTACAGGTTTTATGGCACAGTAGCACGAGCCTCTGGTATTCACTTGTACTCAATATACCTTGCAGCTGCTTCAAGCAACTCCGCTTTGTTGTTCTTCAGTTTTTCTTCGACCACTGATTCGAGCAGATACCTCAATATCTCTCCGATCAGCGTACCTTCTTCAAAACCCCTGTCGAGAAGATCATCTCCGTTGACAGCAAGCTGAGATAAGCTGACGCATTCACCCTGCGCAAGCATTTCGTTCAGTCTGAGCTCACTTGCACAAAGATCTCTCAGGGCATGTTCCTGTATGCTGCTACAATGGGCGGCGATGTCTCCCTTTTTGACCTCTATCAGCAGACGTAGCAGCTCCTCGCCCAGACGTGCAAGCCATTTTCGCACATTCTCAGTCCTTAATCTGACCTGGTGATAGCGGATCAGCTGCGAAACCCTATGTATCGTTGCTGTATCGAATCGCAGCTCTCTCATGCGATGCTTCGCCAGTTCTTCCCCTCTCGCATCGTGTCCGTAGAAATGCCCCTCACCAGCGCCATCAACAAAGAAGCAGTCGGGTTTTCCCAGATCATGCATAAGCAGGGTCAACCTGACGACCGGATCCTGTTTTGCTGACTGTATAGCCCTGGCCGTGTGCTCCCAGATGTCATACTGATGATATCTGCTCTTCTGATCAAATCCGACCGTTGCCTTTATTTCGGGAATAATCACCGATAACACATCAGAATAAGCGACAAGCACAGACAGGATGTTGTCACAAACAAGCATCTTCATCAGCTCTGCCGACACCCGCTCAGCAGCGATCTTCTGTAACAAAGCTCTGTTCTTATGCAGGCTTTCTGAAAGAGCGCCGTCGATCTCAAAACTCAGATGAGACGAAAACCTCAGCGCCCGCATGATGCGAAGCGCGTCTTCCTGCAAGCGAACATCGGGGTTTCCCACACTGCGAATCAGGCGCGCTTCTATATCACTTCTTCCGCCAAATGGGTCGATAAAACCGAACCTTGGATTGAACGCAATGGCATTCATGGTAAAATCCCGCCGCGCAAGATCTTCTTCTATCGTTGCGACATACTCAATTGCAGCCGGATGTCGATGGTCGAGGTATTCTCCATCGCTGCGAAAACTGGTAATCTCGACAGAGCCCTCCTCGAGGATGACCTGCAGGGTACCGTGTTGTACTCCAACATCGATAACGCGATGATCCTTAAAACATTCCCTGACTCTGTCAGGGGTTGCCGAGCAGGCAATATCCCAGTCGTTGACGGGCACTCCAATAATCAGATCGCGCAGTGAACCACCGACAAGATAAACCTGGTGACCTCGTTCTTCAAGCTTTTCGATAACCCCGATAATAGTGGGAGGTATTAGCATATGACATCCATAACAGCTTCATCGTCTTCAAGCTATGCAACGGCCGTACATAATAACAGCCCGATACGTAATTCATTATACGTCACCTGCCATCCATTACGAGCTCCTGATACAGCGCTATCGTCTGCTGTGATGGTAGTATGCCCAGCTCTTCACTGAGAAAGCGCTTGCAGTCGAAATAGGTCCTGAGCGCTGAAGTCCGCTGTCCCGCCTTATCCTGCATCGACATCAGTGTCCGGTAGACATCTTCACGCGTGGGGTCGGTGTCAAACGCCTTCCGTGCAAACCACACCGCGTTGGTACCATTCCCCTGCTGGGAGAATATCCTGGATGCCTCTATCATGACATCAACAAGAATAGAGCGATATCTGTCCTGGGCTGCCTGCACATAACTATCAACCTTCGTTCCCGACATGATGTCGCCGCGATACAGTTGTTCGATGCGATAAATGGCATCTATCCTGTCTTCGACAGTCCCCTGCTGGAAAAGCACCGCCTTCGAAAGACATTCGAACTCGTACACATCGGTGAACACATACCTCTGCTCCAGACGGCATAACCCCTGCCTGTTGGACATATAGGGACTGTCTTTTCTCTCCTCTGATAACAGGCTGTTGAGCATCGACCAGGTTGAGTAGAAATTGTCCTTGGCATGACAGTAGTCCTTTTCCGGCCAAATGCGCTCCAGCAGCAGATCGCGGGACAGACCTTTTCCCATGTTGAGTGCCAGATGAATCAGAAGCGCCCGCACCTTGCTTCTCTGCATCGGTTTTCCGTCGATATGCCTACCTCCTTTCATCACTTTGAAATCTCCGAACAACCTGACCATCAGTTGCTCTGGTTCATCTTCGTATAACTCTGTGTCTATCATCTGCAGTTCCTCTCCTGAGTTTTCTTGCTCATGAAGCACTATGATCTGATTGGCTTTTTTGTTGTTCTGCCTGGTGTTTGTCGCGTTATCACTACAACCTGACGCAGCCGAAGCATCTGTTTCGGATAAAAGAAATCCCGTATCGTCGCAGGTAAGCAGATCGCCGGCCAACTCCAGGAGTGCCTGGCTCTGCTCCCGTTGTGATCTTTCGAACAGATAGACGGACATCTGGGTAAGTCGCTCAAAACACCTCTCTAGATCAGACATCTCCGGATCCAGACAGGTACGTGGCGCCCGATTCAACAACTCAATCAGCTGTCGCGACAGTTCCTGGGCATTGATTCCGCGTGCATTGAAGTATCCGGTCGTTTCCTCTATCTCTATGAGTGGGCAATGGCGTTTGAGAATCGAGTGATTATTGAAGGGAACCTGATAACCCAGATCCGTAAGATTATCAACTGCGCCATGTCCCATGAGTATCATAAGTGCAGCAAGCGTTTTTATTTCAATGGGGATACTTGAGTCAAAAAATGCTTTGATGCTGCTCGTGATGCGCACGCTGTTCCACTTTTGCGAAAGAATGAATCGTTCACCTTCGATGACAAGCCGGTCAGATTGAAGGCACTTCAAACTGTCTTCCTGCGGTGTTGTAACCACTATGACACCAACATCCAGCTCGATCATCTGATCAATCCAGCTTGAAAACCTTGAGGCCTCCCTCTCTTTGAGCGAAGGCAGGTCGTCAATGACAATGAGTTTATATCTGCTGAGCCCTCTGGCTATCTGACGCTGCAGGTGTTCCAGCATGGTCTGCTTACACAAAGCTTCCACAAAGCCATCGCAGGATGCGTTTATCCAGAGCACCTCGTCCAGATCATAGTAGCTCCCTGCAAAGTCCAGCGCCAGGCTGGTCCTGCCGGTTTTATGTGGCGCGCATATGAAAACAGGAGCATGACGCGATCTGCGCATGAGCTCGAGTATCCTGCTGTCTGCCGAAGGAGCAAACGCGATCTTCTCTGCCAACTCACGTTCTTTTTTTAATGGAATACCAGTTTTATAGGGCCGCTCAACCATTGCTACCGACATAGTGCCCAATCCTCCCCCCGAAGTCAGTGCTGACCAGTTATTTTCGATACCTGCAAAATTCTTCTTCACTTTTGTGAGCAACTATGCTAGCATAGTCATATGCGTTATTGTCAATAGTATATTTTTATTTTTTTTTGGAATTGTTGAAAGGGGCTGAGTATGTCAAAAGCCGAAGAAAAACAGTTAAGGAAATCCGCCCTGACCAAGGCACTCGAGAACGAAAAGGGTGTTGAACGACCCAGGGTCTACAAGGGTTTCTACATCTACGCTGACCAGTACGTTCGACTGTTGGAGTTATCTTCCTATAACAAGATTCATGGGATCTTCCCAAGCAGCTCCTCAGATATGGTCCGCCTTGCCCTGGATGAGTATCTGACGCAAGCATGACCTCATGATCGGTTGCGGTACATATCAGAATGTTTATCTTTACGAGGTAACCGAACAGGATCTGCTGCTTAAACATCAAATGAGTCCGCCTTACCAATGCGGGAATATTCTGATGTTCCCCGATAAGCGATCTGTCGAACTCGGACACGAGATTGCACGCGCAGATGACCTGCACTCTGCCAGAGTATACCTGGATATGAGATCCAGCCAGAGTCCTCAAGGCAATCCCGACTATGAGCAAAAACTTGAACTACTGACAACGCGTATCACCAGCCAGGATGAGAATCTGAGAGAGCTGAGCAAACAGATCGCTCAGCGCGATGAGCTGCTTCGCGATCTTGCAGAAAATCTCAACATACAGAAACAGGACAATGAACTCCTGCATGTTCAGTTGACAAAAGCGCATGAACAGCTTGCCGCAGATGAGCTTAAACACAGCGAGCTCTTCAACGACCTTCAATTCATCAGCCGAGAGACCCATACCATCGAAGCGGCACTTGAACGTGTCATAGAGGAGAAGTTCCAACTTGAACAGGAGCTGGCTGAACGCATCACCGAACTCATCGAACTCAATCTACAGAACGACGATCTACGCAAGCAGATCGAAGTGCCACTTGCAAACTCAGGGTACGCACCGGTTCGAAGTCTCAAAACGCAGAAGCAATCCCAGGAAGCAGGCCCCATAGCTCCTGGTATACCCCATTCACCAACAACTACGGAGGGAACCGCTCGGTCAGAAACGATGGATTCGGGCAAACAGATCCATATACTGCACGAGTTTCCCGCTACACCAAAAAGATCACCGGCAACACATGCCAACCGACTGGCTTTCGCGTTCATCCGGATCTGCGTGATCGTTGCCGCCTCGTTATTGGTATTGGGAACTGCAAGCGTGGTCGCAACAGCACAGGTGAACAACATCAGCTTCGGAACTGCTCTCGATCTGATAATCGAAAGTCTGAATCTTTCTTCCGGTTTCGTTGGTTTTTTACCCTGAGTCCTGTCAGAGGATCGATCCATGAGGCTTCGCAGATGCTGGCGTGGGCTTGGTGCCTTCGTCTTTCAACCATTCTGGTGTGCAAGCAGCATGCCGTGAAGAATGTCGGTCTCACTGACGACAAATGCGTTCGACTGCGAAAGCTCAAGTATCACCTCAAGTATGAGAAAGCCCGCAATTATCACTGATGCGCGAGCCGGTTCAAGCCCCACGCAGAGAGAGCGCTCCTGCTCGCTGAGTGCGGCAAGTCTGTTGGTTAACTCGGTAAGCTCTTGCGCGGTCACGCTTGAACCGTGCACCTTCCATGGATCATAAACAGCCATAGCATCACGAAGGGTTACGGCT